>ERZ1370068.10230-contig-8947_pt1 | contig 50055 bp, 56 predicted proteins | sample MGYA00561227_ERZ1370068 | MGnify/ENA primary metagenome ERZ1370068 (study PRJEB38410, sample SAMEA6850437) | metagenome | study: Metagenomic assessment of the ecological functions of the soil: analysis of the soil microbiota associated with the... | reverse complement strand
GGTTACTTATTGCTAATCATCGATGCCGGTCCGCCGCGACGACCGCTGCGACTTGGCGGTTGTCGCCGGTCGCATCAGCATCGATGCCGCCGCCCCGCGCGCTGATTCGTGCGCCGAAGTCGGGCCGAACGCGATCGGCGTCAGTGCGATCATTCCGACGACCCGGTCGCCCGCCGCGACGTCGACCAGGGTGTTGATGCTGTGCAGCGCTCCTGCGTCCGGCGCGGCGATATTCTGTCCTGCACCAGGAAGCCGAGCGTCCCCGCGGTCACGACGATCTCGCGCGCCGTCGATTGCCGACGTTTCCCGCTGCTCCTGCCGGGGATCTCATTCAACGCGCGTAGCGGCTGCGGCATTAACGCTACCGCTGCCATCATGTTTCCATCACGCTGGATGTCGATCCCCGCGCCTGACGCTGGCGCAAGTTCCAGCACTCACACCTGTCGTTCGTCGAGGCTTTCGCGATCACGCCGTTGACTTGACAGCGCCCAGTTCTCCGGTCAAGGTGCCGGTCTTATCGACGTAATTGTTGCCGTAGGCGTCCAGCCTGCTCGAGCGCGGCGGCGTTGTTGATCAGCACGTCAGTTGACGCCGGCGTTGCGCCACACGATCGCCGCCGCGGCATCCAGAGCGCCGGCACGCGACACCGTTATCGGTCATGCTCGATCAGCGCTGCGCCTGCGTCGCCGCGTCGAGCTCAGCAGCCGAATCCCCACGTCGCTGTGTGGTCCGCGATGACGACCACCACCGGCACGAAACACGTCGCCGCCGGCGACGCGGTCAGCCGGTATCGCTGGATCGGCGCCTGCGATCCTCGCGCCTTCGCCAGGCGACCAGATCGCACGATGCCCGCCAGCAAGGCGGTCAATGCGCCGCCGACGCCGGCTCGCCCGCATTCGATCAGACCCTCCAGGTCCAGCGTGCCGGCTTGAATACCGTCGATCCCGGGAGTCTTGGCGACCTTGCACGGCTTTCGCCGGTCACCATGCTCTTCCGTCGGCGCTGACGACGCCTCGGCGCACGACGCCGTCGACCGGCGTCCGTTCGCCGGCGCGTACGATCAGCCGAAGGTTCGCCGACGGCGCGACACTCGGCGAGCTGGAACCTCCACCGCAGGCGCCGCCAGCGACGAACGCGTGCCGTCGCAGGCTGCAGGAACGCGACAGTCCCCGAGCGCCGCCGACGATGCGCTGACCGGGCACGCGCCTTCCAGCAGCCTGCCCAGCAGCACCAGCGTGATTACCAGCGGCGCACCGCCTCTGAAATAGACGTGGCGATTGCTTCGAGCCTCGAGCAGCGTGACGGCGGCGCTCAAGCCCCAGCGCCATCGTCGTGCCGAGCGCGATCAGCACACGTCGTCCATGTTGGCGCCCGCCGCCGCGCAGCGCATGCCATAGGCGCCGAGGTAAAAGCGGCGGCCGATCCAGAATTGCACCGGTGTCGCCAGCGCCAGCTGCAGCCAGCGCGGAAGCCACTCGGCGCGAACGCCCTGCGCTGCCCAAACCAGTCGCCGGCCGCGAGCATCGGAATCATTTGCGCGAGCAGCGGCAGGGTCAGTGCCGCGGAAGCACCAGGTTTCGCGCCGCAGCTCGGCGTGTACGCGACGGCTTCCAGCGCGCGCCGATCCGCCGCTGCTCGGCGGCGGACGTCAGGTGGCGCAGGACGGCGTGGTAGCCGGCGCGCTTCGATCGCGGCAGCAGCCAGACCGGGCCCGACGGCGGGGGCCAGCGTAGCCGACGCGCAAATTCCTCGCGCGCGCGAAAATGATCGCTCGCTTTCGACGCTCCGTCGGACGCGGCGCAGCGCCTTCGATGCGCGAAGCGCGCCGCGCAGGCGGCGCACGTCATCCCTTTCGAGGCCGAGCTCGATCCTGCGTTTCGATTCGAGGGGCGCGGCGGCAAGCGTAGCGTCCATCCGCTCCGAATGCCCATACCCCAGGTGGGTATCAGTCAAACGCCGCCGGCGCAGCAGGCGCCCGGATCGCCGGGGAAGCGAATCTCTGCCGATCAGCACGTCGCGGAACACATCGCCCAGTCCGCCGATCAGGCTGCGTGAACGCGGCGAGAACGGTGTCGCGGGCCGGTTGCAGCTCGGAAAAAGGCGCGTCCGACCCAGGCGAAGTCTGCAAAGCCGGCGAGCACCGCGCCCAGAAGCCACCAGGCGTTCAGCGTGACCAGCGCCAGCGCAAGACAAGCCAGCGTCCACCGCGGATCCGACGACGTGCAGGTGGGCGGCGGCAGGACAAGCGAGATCGCGGTGCTCGGACAGGTAGAACGGATAGAACTCGCGAAACGAGCCGCAGCGTCGTCGGACATCGAACGCCCTTCGGCCAGTGCGCAGCGGTCAAGAGCCTCCTCGCTCAGCTCGCGTGAGTTGCGGAAACAGGATGACGTCGCGGATCGACCGGGCTGTTGGTCGGCAGCATCACCAGCCGGTCGACGCCGATGCCCTCGCCGCGCCGTCGGCGGCAAGCCGTATTCGAGCGCGCGAATGTAGTCGGCGTCGTAGTGCATCGCCTCGGCGTCGCCGGCTTCCCTGGCCTTCGACCTGCGCGACGAAGCGCGCCGCCTGGTCCTCGGGATCGTTGAGCTCCGGAGAAGCCGTTGGCGATCTCGCGGCCGGTGATGAACAGCTCGAAGCGATCGGTCACCGGCGGGATTCAGCGTCGCTGGCGCGCGCGAGCGGCGAGACGTCGGTCGGATGCGCGACGATGAACGTCGGCTGCGACGAGCTTGTCCTCGGTCGTCGCCTCGAACAGCTTGAGCTGCAGCACGCCGAGCGCCGTCGGTCGGCAAGCACCTCGACGCCGAGCGTCGCCAGCGCGCGCCTTCAGGTATTCGGGCGTCGCCAGGTCGGCCAGGCGCGTGCTGCGGGTCGTACTTGGCGATCGCTTCGGCCATCGTCAGGCGGTCGAACGGCTTGCCCAGATCGATCGGCGCATCCCTGGTAGTCGATCGTCGTCGTGCCACACACCTTCTGCGCGACTTCGCGCAGCAGCGCCTCGGTCAGGTCCATCAGGTAGCGGTAGTCGCGGATACGCCTCGTAGAACTCGAGCATCGTGAACTCGGGGTTGTGCCGGGTCGAAATGCCCTCGTTGCGGAAATTGCGGTTGATCTCGAACACCTTCTCGAGGCCGCCGACGACCAGCCGCTTCAGGTATAGCTCGGGCGCGATCCGCAGGTAGCAGATCCATGTCCGAGCGCGTTGTGGTGCGTGATGAACGGCCGCGCCGCCGCGCCGCCCGGGATCGGATGCATCATCGGCGTCTCGACCTCGAGATAGCCGCGCGCGACGAAGAATTCGCGCATCGCCTGCACGATCTGCGAGCGCGCGACGAACACGCGCGCGCGATTCCGGACTCGTGATCGAGGTCGACGTAGCGCTGGCGGTACTTCTGCTCCTGGTCGGTCGAGCCCGTGGAATTTCTCCGGCAGCGGGCGCAGCGCCTTCGCCAGCAGGCGCAGCTCGGTCACCTTGACCGTCAGCTCGCCGGTCTTGGTCTTGAACAGCGTTCCGTCGCGCCGACGATATCGCCCAGGTCCCAGTGCTTGAACGCGTCGTGCGCTCGCGCGCCGACGGCATCGCGTGCGTGACGTAGAGCTGGATGCGCCCGCTCATGTCCTGCAGCGTGGCGAAGCTCGCCTTGCCCATCACGCGCTTGAGCAGCATACGCCCGGCAACCGAGACGCGCGATCGCCTGCTGATCGAGCTCCTCGTTCGTCTTTTGGTCGTGCGCGTCGTGCAGCTCCGCCGGCGAGCGCATCGCGCCGAAGTCGTTCGGGATAGGCGTTGCCGCGCGCGCGCAACGCAGTGAGCTTGCCGCGCCGCTCGGCGACGATCTGGTTCTCGTCCGCCGGCGGCCCGTCGCGCTCGCTCTTCTCGCTCACCTACACACCCTGCTTCAGGCTCGCCGCGATGAAGTCGTCGAGATCGCCATCGAGCACCGCCTGCGTGTTGCCGACTTTCGACGTTGGTGCGCAGATCCTTGATCCGCGACTGGTCGAGCACGTAGCGACCGGATCTGGTGGCCCCAGCCGATGTCGGTCTTGGCGTCCTCGAGCTTCTGCTGCTCGGCCTGCCGCTTGCGCAGCTCGAGCTCGTACAGTCGCGACTTGCAGCATCGCCATCGCCTCGGCGCGGTTGCGGTGCTGCGAGCGGTCGTTCTGGCACTGCACGACGATGTTCGTCGGCAGATGCGTGATCCGCACCGCCGAGTCGGTCTTGTTGATGTGCTGGCCGCCGGCGCCGCGACGCGCGATACGTGTCGATGCGCAGGTCGGCCGGATTGATCTCGACCTCGATCGTCTCGTCGACTTCCGGATAGACGAACACGCTGGCGAACGACGTATGGCGGCGCGCATTCGAGATCGAACGGGACTCTTGCGCACGAGCCGGTGCACGCCGCGTCTCGGTGCGCAGATAGCCGTAAGCGTAATCGCCGGTCACCTTGACGCTGGCGCTCTTTGATGCCGGCGACCTCGCCCGGCGGACTCTTCGAGGATCTCGGTCGTGTAGCCGCTTGACGCTCGCAGTAGCGAAGGTACATGCGCAGCAGCATCGCCGCCCAATCCTGCGCCTCGGTGCCGCCGCTGCCCGCCTGGATGTCGATGAAGCAGGAATTGGCGGGTCCATCGGATTGTGGAACATCCGTCGGAACTCGAGGTCCGACCGTTGCGGCGACGCCAGCGGCGTCGCGCTCCAGCAACGTCGAGCGTCGCGTCGTCCTCCTGCCCCGGGCCAGCTCGAACAGCTCGGTCGTGTCCTTGAGCGTCCGGTCGATCCGGCGAGGCTGTCGACAGACCAGCCTTCAGCTGTTTTTTCCCTGCCGAGCTCGCTGCGCGCTCGAGGCGTCTTCCCAGATGTGCGGGTCTTCGAGGCTCCCTCGCCACTGCCTCCAGCGCGATCCCGCCACGTCAGACGTCGAAGATACCTCCCGCAGACTCGGTGGCGCGACGTGCAGAATCGGCGAGCTGGTTGGCGATTTGATTCAGGCGTTCGGCTTCCATTGGCGCTCTTTCTTCAGGATCCGGTACGGTTGTTGCGATTATACCCGTCGTCCGCACCGGCCCGGCGTCGCGAACGGGCCGCAGATTGCTGCCCTTGGCGCATGAATCCCCTGGCGACGAGGCGGGCTCGTGGCCGACGCTGGTCTGTCGTTCGCGGTTGCGATCGAGAGCCGATGAGGAGGAAGATGAACACAGACTGCTCAAGTCCCTGTTCAGCGCTGGCGCTGGTCGCGGTGTTCACCAGCGACGGGCCGCCGATCCCGGGCATCACGCCGACCTCGATCCTGATCGGGCAGTCGGCGGCGTTCTCAGGGCCGGCGCATGGAGCTCGGCAGACGAAGATGCGCGCCCGGGCGCGCTGGCCTACTTCAGGCGATCAGCGCCGCCGGCGGCATCAGCGGCGCAGGATCGAGTTGCGCTCGCCTCGACGACGGCTACGAGCCCGATCGCGGCGGCCGCCAGTACCAAGAAGCTGATCGACGACGGCGTGTTCCTGCTGTTCGGCTACGTCGGCACGCCGACGTCCAGTGCGTCGAAGCCGATCATTCACCGCGTCGCGCGCGTTCCGTTCGTCGGCCCGTTCACCGGTGCCGAATCGCTGCGCAACCCGCTGAACCGCTACATATTCAACATCCGCGCCAGCTATTTCGACGAGACCGACAAGATCGTCGCGCAGATGACCGGGCAGACGCTCGACCAAGATCGCCGTTTTCTACCAGAACGACGATTACGGCAAGGCCGGTCTTGCCGGCTGTTGCAGCGCGCGATGGACAAGCGCAACCTGAAGATCGTCGCGACCGCGCACCGTCGAACGCAACACCGATCGATGTCGCCGCCGCCGTGAAATCGATCTGCAAGGTCGAACCGCAGGCGATCATCGCAGATCTCGGCGTACAAGTCCTGCGCCGCGTTCATCAAGGCGATGCGGGCGGCAGGCTTCAACCCGCAGTTCATGAACGTATGCGTTCGTCGGCAGCAAGGCGCTGGCCCCACGGAGACCGGCGTCGAAGGACGGGCGTCGGCATATCGCAGGTCGTGCCGTTCCCGTGGAATTTCTCGGCCCCGGTGGTCAGGAATACCAGCAGTTGTTCGGGCCTCGACCAAGAAGCAGGAGTATTCGTTCACCAGCCTCGAAGGATTCATCGCCGCCAAGACGCTGGTCGAAGGCCTGCGCCGCACCGGCGCCGACCTGACGCGCGAGCGATTCATCAGCTGCGATGGAAACGCTGCGCGACTTCGACCTCGGCGGCTACTGGATCACGTTCACGCCGGCCAGCCACAACGGATCGAAATTCGTCCGAGCTGACGGTCATCCGGGAAGGACGAGCGGTTCCTCCGTTGAGGCCAGGCCCCTGATGAATACACCCGCCGGATTCGAGCCCGGCGTCGTGATGCCGGCCGGGCTCGCGGGCCGACGCGATTTGCTTCGTGTCGGCGCGACGACCGGATACTGGCCCGGGCGGCCAGAGCCTCCGACCCGCTGCCGACGCTGGCCGATGTCGTCCGGCTGGGCATCAACGGCGTTCGCCATCTATCTGGGCCGCTACCGCGGCACCGGCTGCATCGCCTTCCATCGTCGCCAGCGACTCGCCGGACATCGACGGCTGGCAATGGCGCTGGGATTGCGCTCTGCTGTTCCTGCAATTGCCGGAGGCGGAGCTCGCGCTGGCGGGCACGGTCGTTCCAGATCTCCGAGTGGGACCGCAGCCACCGCGTCTGCACGGCCGCTGCAGCGCAGAGATGCGACGACAAGGCGGGTGAGCGCGCGAAGCAGAATGCACGGCTTGCGGTCACGTCGCCTATCCGCGCATTTCGCCGGCGATGATGGTCCTGGTCACGCGGCGGCTTCGACCTGCTGCTCGCGCGCGGCCAATCGCTTTCCCGGGGCGATGTACAGCGCGCTGGCCGGATTCGTCGAGAGCCGGCGAGTCGATCGAGGACTGCATACATCGCGAGGTCGCTCGAGGAAGTCGGCATCGAGGTGCGCAACCTGCGCTATTTCACCCAGCCAGGCGTGGCCGTTCCCGCACTCGCTGATGATCGCCTACACCGCCGAATATGCGGGCGGCGACATGCGTCCCTGCGACGCCGAGATCGCCGATGCGCAATGGTTCTCGATCGATGCGCTGCCGCAGCTGCCCTCGCCGATCAGCGTTTCGCGCAAGCTGATCGACGTGACGATCGAGCGACGCTGCGGCATGGCGCGCGACCAGGAGGCTCTTTCTGCCGCTGAAGCCAGCGGGGCTCTGCGCAGAATTGCCCGTTCCATCCGGTCCCAAGCAGTCCTAATCTATGTCCGCACGCCCAGGCGGCTCGCCATCGCCGGAGTCGTCGTCTGCAGCGCCGCGCCTCGCCCAGCGGCGCCGCCGCCACTGCCGAGCTCGTCGATCACCCAGCCCGCGCTGCCGCCCGGCTTGTCGGTCGAGCTCCGCCGGCCGCCGCGAAGCTGGTCCGCGAAGGCCAATACGATGAGGCACGCAGCAAGGTCGATGCCGTCGCTCGCCAGCGATGCGAAGAATCCGCAGGCGCGCTTCATCCGCGGCGTCATCAGAAACCGACGAGGCGACGGCGACGAGGCGATTGCGACGTTCCGGGGCCTGACCGAGGATTACCCCGAGCTGCCCGAGCCGCACAACAATCTGGCGGTGATCTGGGCCAAGCGCGGCAGCATACGACAAGGCGCGACATTGAACTCCGAGCCGCGCTTGTGATCAATCCGCGGACTATGCGATCGCGCACGAGAATCTGGGCGACGTCTATTCGCGGCTCGCAGGCGCCGAATTCGAGCAGGCGACCACGCTCGACAAGGGCAACAAGAGCGCGCATGCGAAGCTCAAGCTGGTGCGCGAGCTGTTCACGTGCCGCCGTCGGAAACCCCGCCCAAGCCGGTTGTCCCGAAGCCCAGCGGCCGTGCCCAAGCCGAAGAAGTAGCTCACCCCGTCGCGCGCAGTGCGCGGCGGTCTATCGAAACCCTCAGTAGCGAAGTAGTCACCGATGTTTCGTCGTCCTCATTCACGATCGCCATCCACGGCAATCGCGCCTCGCTGCTGCGCCCAGGCGCAGGCCGCCAACCCGCCAGGTCGACCTCGACACGACCGCGGGCAAGATCCGCATCGAGCTCGACCCCGGCTGCAGCGCCGAAGACGGTGGAGAACTTCCTCGCCTACGTCAACGCCAAGTTCTACGACGGCACGCAGTTCCATCGCGTGATACCGAGCTTCATGATCCAGGGCGGCGGATTCACCAGCGACTTCAAGCAGAAGCCGACGCCGGCCGCCCGATGCCAAGAACGAGGCCGGAGCAGACGCAGCAAGGCGGGGCTTGCCAACGTCCCGGGACGATAGCGATGGCGCGCACCGGCGACCCGAACTCGGCCACCGCGCAGTTCTTCATCAACGTCAACGACAACAAGTCGCTCAACTTCGCGCGAGCCAATCGCCGCAGGCTACGGCTACGTGGTGTTCGGCAAAGGTGGTCCAGGGCATGGACGTGGTCAACAAGATCGCGAAGACGCCGACCGGCAGCGGCGGACCGTTTCCCAGGGACGTGCCGGTCGAGCGCGTGATCATCAACAGCGCGACCGTCGTCGACGCCATAGCGATGACCACGACGGATCCTCCGCACACCAACCACGGCGACGATCACGCATCGAGCTCGACGACGGCGCACGCGCCGCAAACGTGTGGCCAACTTCCTGGCAGTACGTGCGCGCCGGACACTTCGACCACACGATTTTTCACCGCGTGATCGACGGGTTCATGATCCAGGGCGGCGGCTTCGGCACCGGACTTGCAAGCAAGCCGACCCAGCGTCGCCGGTCGAGCAACGAGGCCAAGAACGGGCTCAAGAACGAGCGTTACACCGTCGCGATGGCGCGCACATCGGATCCGCATTCGGCGACCGCGCAGTTCTTCATCAACGTCGCCGACAACGACTTTCTCGAATCATCGCTCGCCGAGCGCGAACGGCTGGGGTGTATTGCGTATTCGGCACGCGTCGTCGCGGGCAAGGACGTCGTCGATCAGCATCAAGGGCGTGCTGACCGGCAGCAGCGCGGCGGTCACCAGAACGTGCCGACAGGAGGACGTGGTGATCGAGCGCGCGAAGTCGTCAGGAGTTAGGGCCGCCCAGCGCCGACGCGCGTCCAGGCCGATAGCCGCCGATGCCGCCGACGCTGTTCGTCTCCGACCTGCACCTGTCGCGCGAGCGCCGCGCGCTGGTCGAGGCGTTTCAGGCCTTGCTCGCCGGGCCAGTCCGCGAGGCCGCTGCGCTGTACGTGCTCGGGCGACCTGTTCGACATCTGGCTCGGCGACGACCAGCTGCGCGACCCGCTGGCGGCCGATGTTGCCGCCGCGCTGGCCGGCGAGCGCGGACGCCGGCGTTCGCGTCTATCTGCAGCGTGGAAATCGCGACTTCCTGCTGGGCGAGCGTTTCGCGCGAGCCGCCGGCGCCATCCTGCTGCCCGACGCCATCGTTCGTCCGTCTGCATGGCACGCCTACGCTGCTGATGCACGGCGATCAGCTTTGCACCGACGACTTGAAATACCAGCGCTACCGCGCGTGGTGGGCGGATCCCGCAGCACAGGCGCCGCTTCCTCGGCGCTGCCCTGGTTCGCGCGCCGCGGCATCGGCGCGATGCTGCGCGCCGCCAGCCGTCGAGCCAACCGCGGCAAGACGGAGACGATCATGGACGTCAGCAACGACGCTGTCGCCGCGGCGCTGCGCGAGCATGGCGTGTCGCGCCTGATTCACGGCCATACGCATCGGCCGGCGCGACACGAGCATCGTCGTCGACGATGCGCGGCGCGAGCGCCTGGTGCTCGCCGACTGGTACGACCGCGCGCAGCTACCTCTTCGGTCGATGAGCAGGGCGCCGAGGCGCGCTCGTACGAGGCGGCAGCGGCTGAAAGCGCGGCGGCATCAGCCCAGCGCCTGCGCGAAGTCGGCGATCAGGTCGTCGCAGTCCTCGATGCCGACCGAAAGGCGGATCAGCGAGTCGGCGATGCCCATCGCTCGCGCGGCGCTCCGGCCCCATTTCGTAGAAGATCGTGTGCGCGACCGGAATCGCCAGCGTCCGGTTGTCGCCGAGGTTCGACGACAAGCACGACGCATCTGCAGGCGATTCAGAAAATCGAAGCAGTCGAGCGCCGGATCGAGCTCGAACGACAGCAGTGCGCCGTAAGTCGGCGAACAGTTCGCCCGCCAGCCGCGTGCTGCGGATGCGAGGCAAGTCCCGGATAGTAGACGGCGCGCACCTCGGACCGCGCCTCGAGGAAGCGCGCCAGCGCCAGCGCGTTCGCACAGTGTCCGTCTGCATGCGCAAGGCCAGCGTCTCCGCGCCGACGGCGAGGTGGTGCGCCTGCTCGGCGGCCAGCGTGCCGCCCCAGTCGCGCAGGCCCTTTTTCGCTGATCTGCTGAATGCCCCAAAGCGCGGCGCTTCGGTCCCTTGTAGTTGTCGTAGATGTTCGGATAGCGCGTCCAGTCGAAGCCGCCCGGTGTCGGTGATGCTGCCGCCCAGCGCGTTGCCATGGCCGCCGATGTACTTGGTCAGCGCGTTGACGACCAGACGCGCGCCTGACCGTCTTCGGACGAAACAGGTACGGCGAAGTCATCGTGTTGTCGACGACGTAGAGCGATGCCGCGCGCGCGCGCAGAGCTCGCCGATCCGCGCCAGGTCGGCGACCTGCGTGCGCGGATTGGCGATCGTCTCGACGAACACGATGCGCGTCGTCGGCGTCAACGCCGCCTCGACGGCGTCGGCGCTCGGTCGCGTCGACGAAGCTCACCCGGTCGCCGTGCGTAGCCAGCGTGTTGAACATGCTCGTTGGTGTTGCCGAACAGGAACGCGCTGGAGACGACGTGATCGCCCTCGCGCAGCAGCGCGAGCAGGATCGCGCCGATCGCCGCCATGCCGGTGCCGAAGCACACGGTCGCGACGCCGTCCTCCATGCGGTTGATCTTTGCCTCGAGCGCGGCGGTGGTCGGGTTGCCCTGGCGCCCGTAGACGTAGCCCTGCGCACGGCCCTGGAATACCGCGGCCAGCTCGCGCGCGTCGCGATAGCCGTACGCGACCGACAGGTGCAGCGGCTTGTGCAGAGCGCCGTGCTCGACGGCGGCCTCGCGGTCGGCGTGCAGAATCGAGGTGGTGAATCCGGTCTTGCGCGACATCGGATCGCTCCAGCAAAAAGGCCCGTCAGCTTGCGCTAAACGGGCCCCGGATCGATTCGTCGCCTCGCTTTAGCTGAATTTGTATAGCGCCCGCAAGCTGTGAAGCCGCCGTTGCCGGCAACTCCGATTCAAATCGGCGCTCTGGTTCGAAGTATCGCCGCAAACGGCGGATCAGTCAATGCCCGCTTTAGCCGGCGGCGAGCAGCGATTCTCGCTTTCGCCCTGCGTTTCGTCGCGCTCGCGCGCGAGATGCGACAGGTAATCGGCGGTGACGTCGCCGGTGACGTAGTAGCCGTCGAAGCACGAGGCCTCGAATTCCTTCAGCCGCGGATTGGCGCCACGCACCGCGCGCCTTCAGCGCTTCGAGATCCTGGTAGATCAAGAGATCGGCGCCGATCTCGTTCGCGATCTCGGCTTCGGTGCGTCCGGTCGCCACCAGCTCGCGCGCGGTCGGCATGTCGATGCCGTAGACGTTCGGATAGCGCACCGGCGGGCTGGCGGAAGCGAAATAGACCTTGCGCGCGCCGGCTTCGCGCGCCATCTGCACGATCTCGCGGCTGGTCGTCCCGCGCACGATCGAGTCGTCGACCAGCAGCACGACCTTGTCCTTGAATTCGATGCCCATCGGGTTCAGCTTCTGGCGCACTGATCTTACTGGCGGATCGCCTGCCCGGGCATGATGAACGTGCGGCCGATATAGCGATTCTTGACGAAGCCCTCGCGGTATTTGAGGCCCAGCGAGTTGGCGAGCTCCAGCGCCGACGGCCGGCTGGAGTCGGGAATCGGGATGACGACGTCGATATCCTGCGCCTCGGGCATGCCGCGGATCTTCTTCGCCAGCTCGCCGCCCATTCGCAATCTCGATTCATAGACCGACGCGCCGTCGATCACCGAGTCCGGCCGGGCGAGGTAGACGAACTCGAAGATGCAAGGCATCGAGCTGCGGATTCTCCGCGCACTGCCGCGCGTGGAATTTGCCGGTCTGGTCGACGTAGATCGCTTCGCCCGGCGCCACGTCGCGCAGCACCGAAAGCCCAGCGCCTCGAGGGCGACCGATTCGCTGCCGACAACGTATTCGGTGCCGCCCATCGATTCGTTGACGCCGATGATCAACGGCCGGATGCCGAACGGATCGCGAAAGGCGAGCAATCCGTAGCCGGCGATCATCGCGACGATCGCATACGCGCCGCGGCAGCGCTTGTGCACGGCCGGCGACCGCGGCGAAGATCGCGTTGGCGTCGAGCTTGGCATGGTGCGCGGCACGCTCGAGCTCGAGCGCCAGCACGTTGAGCAGCACCTCCGAATCGGAATTGGTGTTGACGTGGCGGAAGTCGAGCTGGAACAGCTCGCGCTTCAGCGCCTCGCTGTTGGTCAGGTTGCCGTTGTGCGCGAGCGTGATGCCGAACGGCGAGTTGACGTAGAACGGCTGCGATTCGAGATCGGAAGACGCCGATCCGGCCGTCGGATAGCGGCAATGGCCGATGCCGGCGTTGCCCATCAGGTCGCGCATGTTGCGCGTGCGGAACACGTCGCGCACGTAACCCGGGCCCTTGTACATGTGAAAGATCGGGCCTTCGCTGGTCACGATGCCGGCCGCGTCCTGGCCGCGATGCTGCAGCAGCAGCAGGCCGTCGTAGAGCAGCTGGTTGACGGGCGTATGGGTGACGGCGCCGATGATTCCGCACATGTCAGTGTCCTGCCACGTAGATAGCCACTAGCTCGCTCCCCGCCTGGAGGACCTGCTTGGTTGACCTCTTCTCCGGCTTCGGAAAGGCGAGCTGCTGGGCCCATCCCCTGCGGCAGCCAGGGCCTCAAACTGAGAGCCGCATCGACCAGCGCCGGCGCGAACATCGCACGGCGCCACCAGTCCTGCTGAGGAAAGGTCGTCAGACCGGCGACCAGCACGCCGATGACGACGATCAGCAGTCCGCGAGCGAGACCCAGCACCGCGCCCAGCGACCTGTCGACAAAGCCCAGGCCAACCGCGCGCACCAGGCGCGACAGCAACCAGCCAAGCAGCGCGCCGACGAGCAGTACGACGACGACGATCAGCACGAAGGCACCGATGTACCGTACGCGCGGCGCGTCGCCAAGCGCCGGCAGCCACGCGGCGAGGGCATCGGCGTACTGGAATGCGGCGACCAGCGCGACGACCCACGCCGCCAGCGAAATCACCACGCGCACAAACCCGCGCGCGAAGGCGAACACGGTCGACAGACCGATGATCCCGATGACGACGAAGTCGAATGCGGTCATGGCGTGATGATCGCGTTGCTGCAGCCCGCGGCCCTGATGTTGGCGAGCGCGACATCGGCTGCTTCACGTGACGGATAGCCGCCGACGCGCACGCGCTGCACCGGTCCCTGGCGAGTGGTCACCGGCTCGACGCGGGCAGGGAAGCCGGAAGCGAGCAGTTTCGCGGCCAAATCAGCCGCCGCCTGACTATCGGCCAGCGCCGCCACCTGCACGAACAGCGCGCCGCCGGTCGCGGGCGCAGAGCTCGGCCCCGGCTTTCGCGGCCGGCGTCCCGCTCGCTGGCGCGCCCGCGGGCGTCTGCGGCCGCATCGCCTCGGGGGCCGAGGACATGATCGCCAGTGCGCGGTTCGCACCGGACTGGCCGAGCACGCGCTGCTCGGCTGCCGCCAGCGTGCGCTCGGGCGCCGGCGCGGTAGTACCGGCGCCCGCTGTCGGCGCCGCGGGCGCTGTCTCGGTCGCTGCTTTGTTCCCGGCGCCCTTGTCGGGCGACAAGGGCGTGACGAATTTGCCCTGGTCGATCGGTGGGATCTGGATCGATACGTCGTTGCCCAGCGGCTTGGGATCGCTTTCCAGCAGCATCGGCAGCATCACTGCCGCCGCCAGCGCGAGTACGACCTGCCCCCACGAGCCGGCGGCGTGCGCGCCGCTTGAGTTCATCGACTGCGGGATCGGCAATCTCGGGACGGGTCGCCATTCGTTTCAGTTGGGGTTGGACGGGGTCGAATCAAGCAGAATCGGCAAGCGCCCTGCCGCCGTAAGGCTCGCGCTTCAAGCGCTGGTTGGCGACGGCGATTCATCGTGCACGTTCCCCGGCCGGACCGGTTCGCTCCTTCGCCGCCAGCACCGCGGCGACGGTGAGAAACGAGCCAAAAACGATAATTCTATCAGCTTCTGCCGCCTCCTCGCGTGCCGCGCGGTAAGCGGCCGCAGGGTCGACGTACTCACGCACCGCACCGGGCGCGACGCCGGCGTCTTGCAGCCGCTGTCTCAACGCGTCGGCGCTCGAACCTCGCGGCGGTGGAAGCGTCGCGACCTCCCAGCGATCGACGCGCGGGATCAGCGGCGCGATCACCGCATCGATGTCCTTGTCCGACATGATGCCGAAAACGGCGATCGTCCGCGGATGAAACCCCATCCCGCCAAGATTGTCGGCAAACGCATGCGCCGCCTGCGGATTGTGCGCGACATCGAGCACAGTCACCGGGCGGCCGGGAAGGACCTGGAAGCGGCCTGGCCATTCGATTCCGACCAGCGCGGCGCGCACCGCGCCCATCGACAGCGGAACCCGATTGCGCAAGGCATCGGCTGCGCAGAGCGCGGTCGACGCATTGGCCAGCTGATAATTGCCGCGCAGCGCGGGATAAGGCAGGCCATGCCGCGCTCCGCCCGGCCCCAATAGTCCCATTGCGCGCTTTGTCGCGGTGTAGCCGTAGTCGCGGCCGATGCGCAACAGCGTCGCGCCTATCGCCGCGGCGTGCGCGATCAACGACACCGGCGGATTGCGGTCGGCGCAGATCGCCGGCTCGGCAGCGCGGAAAATGCCGGCCTTTTCACGCCCGATGTCCTCCGCGTGGCGCCGAGATAATCGACATGGTCGATGGCGACCGTCGTGACCACCGCCACATCGGGATCGACGATGATTGACCGCATCGAGACGCCCGCCGAGGCCGACCTCGAGGATCAGCGCGTCGAGCTTTGCCGGCCGAACAGCCACAGCGCGCCAAGCGTACCGAATTCGAAATAGGTGAGCGGCGTCCCGGGCGCGCAACCTCGACCGCGGCGAAAGCGTCGCACAGCGCGGCGTCGCTCGCCTCGACGCCATCGATGCGCACGCGCTCGTTGTAGCGCAACAGGTGCGGCGACGTGTACAGTCGCGATGCGGTAACCGTCGGCGAGCAGCATCTTCTCCAGCAGCGCGCAGGTCGAGCCCTTGCCGTTGGTCCCGGCAACGGTGATGACCGGATGGGCCGAGCGCCACGTCGAGCCGAGCGCGCGACGCTCTCGACGCGGTCGAGCCCCAGCGCGATCGCCTTCGGGTGCAGCGTTTCGAGATACGCGAGCCACTCGGCGAGGGTGGAGGGCGGGCTCACGCGGACGGCGGCGCGGGATGCGCCTGGGAATCGCGCGTCAGCCGGTCGGCAGCGGCTGCCGCTGCAACAAGGTCAGCAGTCTCGGCAGTTCATCCTTCAGCTGCTCGCCGGTCGACGATCATGTCGATCGCGCCTTTTTCCAGCAGGAACTCGGCGCGCTGGAAGCCCTCCGGCAGCTTTTCGCGCACCGTCTGCTCGATCACGCGCGGGCCCGCGAAGCCGATCAGCGCGCCGGGCTCGGCGATGACGACATCGCCGATCATCGCGAACGCTCGCCGACACGCCGCCCATCGTCGGATCGGTCAGTATCGACACGAACGGCAGCCGCGCCTTCGACAACTCCTGCAGACCGCCGTCGTCTTGGCCATCTGGAACAGCGAGCTGACGCCTTCCTGCATGCGCGCGCCGCCCGCTCGCCGTGATGCAGACGAACGGCACGCGATTCTCGTAGGCGACGCGCACGCCGCGCACGAAGCGCTCGCCGACGACCGAGCCCATCGAGCCGCCCATGAACTCGAACTCGAACGCCGCGAGCACCAGCGGCATCGACTTGATGCTGCCCTGCATCACGACCAGCGCGTCGGTCTCGCCGGTCTCCTCGAGCGCCGCCGACGAGCCGCTCCGGATACTTGCTGCTGTGTCCTTGAACTTGAGGCTGTCGATCGGCAGCACTTCCGAGCCGATCTCGAAGCGCCCTTCCGGATCGAGCAGCTGGTCGATGCGCTCGCGCGCGGCAACGCGCGCGTGATGGTTGCACTTCGGGCAGACGCTGAGGTTCTTCTCGAGATCGGTGCGATAGAGCACGGCTTCGCACGACGGGCATTTGATCCACAGGCCCTCGGGCACCGCCTTCTTGCGCGACGCCCGGCGATGCCTTGATGCGCGGCGGCAACAGCTTCTGCAGCCAGCTCATCGTCGGTCTCCCGGGATCCGCGTCATGGCCATGCGCTCGCTTTGGCGACATCGAGTCGACAGCGCGCGCGCGTATGCCGGCCAGCCATGCGCCCGCGCGCGCCGGCGCGCCGTCCGCGGCGGCCCGCTCTCGATCTCCTGGATGATACGGCTGCCGATCACCACCGCGTCGGCGTGCGCGGCGATCGCCTGCGCGCTCGCCGCATCGCGAATGCCGAAGCCGACGCCGACCGGAAGGCTGACGTGCCTGCGGATCTCGGCGAGCTTGCGCGCGACCTCGGCGGTGTCGAGATGGCCGGCGCCGGTCACGCCCTTGAGCGACACGTAGTAGACGTAGCCGCGCGCCATGGCGCGCGACGGCGACGATGCGCGCGCTCGGGCGTCGTCGGCGACAAGCAGGAAGATCGGCGCGATGCCGCGCGCGTCGAGCAGCGCCGCGAACTCGCGCCGCCTCCTCCGGCGGATAGTCGACGACGATGCACGCCGTCGACGCCGGCGTCGCGTTCGCGCGATCGGCGAATGTCGTCGCGCCCATCGCCTCGATCGGATTGGCGTAGCCCATCAGCACGACCGGCGTCGTCGCGTCGCGCTGCGCGGAACGCGCGCGACGATCGCCAGCACGTCGTGCGAGACCGACGCCCTGCGCCAGCGCGCGTTCGGACGCGCGCTGGATCACCGGGCCGTCGGCCATCGGATCGGAGAACGGCACGCCCAGCTCGATGCACGTCGGCGCCCGCCGCGACCAGCGCGTGCATCAGCGATCGGCGTCATCGCGCGAGCGACGGATCGCCCGTCGTGACGTACGGAATCAGCGCGGTGCGGCCGGCCGCGCGCAGCCTCGCGAAAGTCGCGTCGATGCGATTCACCGCAGGCGACTGGTGCCTCACCGCAGCGACGGATCGCATTCGGGCCGGCATGGAAGTGCGAGCCCGCGCGCTCGGCGACGGTGTTCATGTCCTTGTCGCCGCGACCCGAGAGATTGACCAGCAGGATCTTGTCGTCGCGGCAGCGTCGGCGCGAGCTTCGCCGCGTAGCGCGAGCGCGTGCGCACGACTCGAGCGCCGGGAATGATGCCCTCGATGCGGCAGCAGTCGTGGAACGCCGCGAGCGCCTCGGTCGTCGGTGATCGTCACGTATTCGGCGCGGCCGCTGTCCTTCAGCCAGGCGTGCTCCGGGCCCACGCCCGGGTAGTCGAGGCCCGCCGAGACCGAATGCGTCTCGATGATCTGGCCGTTCGCGTCCTGCAGCAGATAAGTGCGGTTGCCGTGCAGCACGCCCGGCTTGCCGGCGGTCAGCGACGCCGCGTGCTTGCCGCGTCGCGATGCCGTCGCCCGCCGCCTCGACGCCGATCAGCTTGACGTCCGTCGTGCGGGATGTACGGATGGAAAATGCCCATCGCGTTCGATCCGCCGCCGACGCAGGCGATCACCGCGTCCGGCTGGCGGCCGGTCATCTCCGGCATCTGCGTCAGGCATTCGCGGCCGATCACCGACTGGAAATCGCGCACCATCATCGGATACGGATGCGGGCCGGCGACCGTGCCGATGATGTAGAACGTGTTCTCGACGTTGGTCACCCAGTCGCGCATCGCCTCGTTGAGCGCGTCCTTCAGCGTCTTCGAGCCCGGATTCGACCGGCACGACCGTCGCGCCCAGCAGCTTCATGCGGAAGACGTTCTGCGCCTGGCGCTTGACGTCCTCGGAGCCCATGTAGACGACGCACTCCATGCCGTAGCGCGCCGCCACCGTCGCGGTCGCCACGCCGTGCATGCCCGGCGCCGGTCTCGGCGATCACGCGCGGCTTGCCCATGCCGCCGCGCGAGCAGCGCCTGGCCGATGCAGTTGTTGATCTTGTGCGCGCCGGTGTGGTTGAGGTCCTCGCGCTTGAAGTAGATCTGCGCGCCGCCCAGCTTCTCGCGACCAGCGCTTGGCGTGATAGACGGGGCTCGGCCGGCCGACGTAGTGCTTGAGCTCGTACTCGAATTCGGCGATGAACTCGGGATCGTCGCGGTAGCGCGCGTACTGCGTCGCTGCAGCTCGTCGAGCGCGTGAATCAGCGTCTCGGCGACGAACACGCCGCCGTACGGTCCGAAGTGGCCGCGCTCGTCGGGCAGGCGTACGGTATGTCAGCCATCTGCATTACGCACTCCTCGGATGAACGCGGCGATCTTCGCGCGGGTCCTTGATGCCCTTGCTGCGGCTTGCCGTCGTCGCCCGGTGACCTCCACGCCGCTCGATGACAGTCGACCGCCCACGGCCGCAATGCGCGGATCGCGCGCCCGACGTTGTGCGGCGTCGAGCCCGCCGGACAGCACGATCAGCGGTCGCGCGAGCCCGCGTCGAGCCGCGTCGCCAGCGCCTGTCCAATCGAAGGTCGTGCCCGTGCCGCCCGGCGGATCCGCCGGCGCGAAGCGCGTCGAACAGCAGGCCCGGCCGCATCGTCGATAACGCGCAGCGTATTGCTAGCAAATCGACCCCGGCCTGCACCGCGAACGCGCCTTGAGGTAGGGCCGTGCCGAACGACCGCGCAAAGCGCCGGCGGCTCGTCGCCATGGAACTGCAGCACGTCGAGCGGCACCGCCGCACGAGCGGCGCGCGGACCGCGTCGGGCTGCGGATCGACGAACAGGCCGACCGATCGTCGACGAACGCCGGCAGCGCGGCCGACGATCGCGCGCGCCTGCTCGAATTCGACGCAGCGCGGCGTGCCGCGCCAGAAGACCAGGCCGATCGCATCGGCGCCGCGCGTTCGCCGCCGCCACGCGCGTCGTCGATGCGCGTGATGCCGCAGATCTTGACGCGCGCGCGATCCGGCTTCATCGTGCACGCATCCGTTCCAGGCGCCCGAACGCACGGACCGGCGCGCGCGTCGCGTGGAAGATTCCACCGCGGCGGCATAGTCGACGCCGGTCAGGTACAGACCGTCGGCGCGCGAACGTCGGCGCGGCGCGCGTGCGATCGCGGCTCGGCGAGCAATTCGGCGATCCACGCCGGCGGCTGGCGGCCGTTGCCGACGTAGACGCCAGCGCGCTCACGATGTTGCGCACCATGTGGTGCAGAGAACGGCGTCGGCGTGAAGATCGAAGCGGATCGATGCCATCCTCGCGCGCGATATCGAAGCCGGTCGAGCGTCCTGGTCGGCGATTTCGCCTGGCATTCGGCGGCGCGAAAGGCCGAAAAATCGTGCGTCTGCCAGCAAGCGCATCGGCAGCGGTCGCGCATAACGTCGAGCGCAAGCGGCTGATGGTACCAGCCGACGCGGCTGGCGAGCAGCGCTGGCCGCACCGGCGCGATCGAGCAGCAGATAGGTGTAGTGCCGCGCCGGTCGCGGCGAAGCGCGCGTGAAAATCCGCCGGCACGCCGACTGCGCCCAGCGGACTGCGCACCGACGAAGCGGCAGCAATGCGTTGACGCCGCGAACCCAGGCAGTGTCGGCACGATGCGCGTCGGTGTCGAAGTGCACGACCTGGATCGCCGCATGGACGCCGGCATCGGTGCGGCCCTGCCGCGACCGTCGACGAGCGGCGCGTCGGCGATTCCGATAGCGCGCTGCTCGAGCGCGTCCTGCCACGCCGGTCCCGTCGGCTGCGCGTCTGCCAGCCGTGAAGGGCGCGCCCGTCGTACTCGAGGCCGAGAGCGATTCTCATCGGACCTGCTCAAGCGCCATTGTCGTCACCAGACCGGCACCGTGCAAAGCGCCACGCGGCAGCAAAAAAACGGCGGCATGCGCTGCCGCCGTTTCTGCCCTGCGAGGCTGACCGTAAGCGAGCTTGGACAGCAGCGTCCTGCGCCTCGGTCTTCTGCTCGTCGTCGCCCTCGTGCAGCACTTCCTGCAGGATCTCGCGCGCGCCTTCGACGTCGCCCATCTCCTGGTACGCCTTGGCCAGGTCGAGCTTGGTGGCCGCGTCGTGCCACTGGCCGATCGAGCACCGACGGCGTCGGATCCTCGAAGGTCGAGCGGTCGGGATCGAACGCGAGGTCGAGCTTGTCGAGCTTCGATCGCCGCCGCCGGACGCGCGAGCTGCGGCGCGCGGTGCCGCCTGCGGTGGCGAATGCGCGCTCGGGCTCGGGCGCCGGTTTGAGCTGCGCCGCCGGCGGCGGCTGCGCGAACCGGCTCGTCAGATGGAAGTCGAGATCGAACTTCGGAACGGATTCGGGATCGAGGCTGACGCTGTCATGCAGTGGCGCGAACGTGTCGGTCTCGGTGCGCGGACTCTGCGCCGCGGCGTCGCACCCGCAATAGCGCGGTGCCGGGCCGACGAGCGCTGATCGAATCGACTTGGACGACGCGGCCGACTCGATTTGGCGACTTCCTGCGCCTGCTCCGGCGAGTATCGCCGCCGGCGCGTCTTGGGCTCTTCGCAGCCGAGTCGGCGACAGCGAAATATCGTCGTCGATGCGAAAGTCGAGCGGTGTGGCTACGCGCGGCTCGGCCTTGTGCTCGGGCGGCACCGAGAACGCCTGCGTATCGCTGGCCGGGGTTCGGCCGCGGCAGCGGCGGCCGCTGCCGCCGGCGTCGCGGCGAATGCCGAGCCGCCCGCCTCGGCGAACAGCGGATTGCTCGGATCGAGCTGGCGGCCAAGCGCCATCGCCTTCTGCCATACCTCGCCCTGGCCGCCGGACACTGCGAATACAGCTCGCTGGCGACCGTCTCGAACGCCGACGGCTTGTTGTGCTGCGAGTGGATCTCCGAGCAGCTTGAGGTAGATCTCCTGGCGCTGCGGATCCTTCTTCAGCGCGTCCTTGAGAATCTCCTCCGCCTGCGCGTCGCGGCCATAGGCGAGGTAGACCTCGGCTTCCGCGATCGGATCGACTTCGTCGGTGTCGATGTTGCCGAGGCCCTCGCGGCTGAAGTCGCTGGCCAGCGAGTTGTCGCCGGTGTTGACGACGCCGCCGCCGGTCGAGCCGAACACCGTGTTCGTCTTGATGTCGGTGCCCGAGATGATGCTGTCCTCGAAGCTTGCGTGGTCTTGCGGCGGCGCGCCGCGACGATGCCGGCGATTCCCGCCAGCAGCACCAGCGCGCCTCCAGCCGATCGCCCAGGTCGGCGTGTTGACCGAACAGGTCGTCGATGAATGACGGCTCGGGCTTGGCCGGCGCTTTCTTCGGCGGAGGCGCCTTGACTGGCGGTGATCGCCTCCGCGCTCAGCCGTGGCGGCGGGTTTCTGCCTTGGTTTCCGGTGCGGTGGCGGTTGCGGCGGCGGTTTCGGCGGTCGACGTGGTCGCAGGGGTCTGTGCCGCAACCGTCGGCGCGGCAGTCGGCCTGGCGCAGCAGGCGGCGGCGCGGACGACGGCCGGCGCCGGTGTCGGCGCGGGCGTCGGCGCAGTAGCGCGCTGGGGTCGACGCCGCTACCTTCGGCGCTTCCGCCGGCGCTTCGCGGCGCGCTTTGCCCTTGGCGGCTATCGGCGCTGGCCTGCAGTCGACGACATCGTCTGATTGCTTGAGCTCCGACCGCGCCGCTGCAGATCGCGCACCGTCTTCTCGAGCTCGGCGACGCGCGAATTCGCTTCGCTCAGCGCCTTGTCCTTGGCAGCGAGGTCCTCGGCCAGCCCGCTCCCGCGAGCTGCGCCCTTGCTGCCGCGCGGGACGCGCAACTGATCCTGCCCGGCTGCACTGCGCTCGCCTTGTCTTCGACCGCCGTCGTGATCCTGCCGCTCGCCGATTGCCTTGCTGCAGTCCGCATCGGTTGCGGGCGCGGCATGCGGCCACGCGGTCGCGATAAGTTCGCCAGTCGGCCGTCTGCGTTCTGACCACCTGCGTCGCCTCGCTTTGCCGGTACCGCCGCGACCTGGTCGGCTTGCGGCACGGTGACGATCTGCCCGGTGCGCAGCCGATTCATGTTGCGCTCGTCGAACGCGTTCTCGTTGCTGCGGAACAGTCGCGACCAGCATCTGCTCGAGGCTGACGTTGTCGGGCTTGGTCTGCTGGGCGATCTTCGACAGCGTGTCGCCACGCTTGACCGTGTAGGTCGACCCGCCAGCAGGCGCACCTCGCGCCGGAAGCGGCGGCGGCCGAGCGGCGCGTGCGGCGCAGCGGCAGCGAGCGCGTGGAACCGGCCTGGGCGCGCGCAGCGAGCAGCGGAGCCGGCCTGGGCGCGGATCGGCGCCGCAGGCTCGACTGCCTGTGTTTCGGTGCTGCTCGGCGGATCGAGCAGGAACGTGTAATCGGCGCACGACGCGTCCGGTCGCCCAATTGAGCTCGACCAGCAGATCGAGGAAGGCGTCGTTGACCGCTTGCAGAACGTCGTCACGCGCAGATAAGGGTGCGCCGTTCGTGGTCTGTTCGAGCGACGATCCGCGCGCGCGCCATCGCCGACGGATATTGAACGTTGTTGTCGCGATACACCGACGGATCGGCGATTCTCGCGCGCAAGGTATCGAGTTCGTCCTTTTGCGCAGATGTCAGCTCGATCGTTGCTGACAGCGGTTGACCGAGGCCGGATTGCACGGTGAGCTTGCCCAGGCCCAGCGCGAAGCGCCGAGACGGGGAGCGTCCAGAGCGCCCGCCAACAGGCCGCAGGTGATAATAGGTTTTGCTCGCATGCCGACCTCGAGTGTGCTTATTAGCTGACTAACTAACATCATGGAGTTAGCGGCTGCGAAGCTAAACCTCGGTATTAGCTCGATTTTTGCCGGCCAAACCGCAGGTTCGGGCCAGGAGGCGGATCGCTCTGCCATGCCGACTCCGCGCAAGCGCTACCGGTTGGGACAGCCGGATTCAGAGCGCCTACAACAGCTTGCGATATGCTCGGCGCCATCGATAGGCGCGGCGCGAGCCTGTTGTAACGGCGTCGTCCCGCGCGGGCCCGCGAACGCGCTCCGTTGTTAGCGCCAGCGCATAAAACCGGGCAAAAACGCGCGGCTTCAGCGCGGCCGCGCCGCGAGCCGCTGTCATAAGCGAAGCGCGCCTGGCGGAGCCGTTTCGCTCATTGGGCCGAGCAGGATGCGCAGCATGCGCCGCAAGCGGCCTCGACGGCGCCCCAGCAGCTGGTCGCCGACGGTGAATGCGCCGAGAAATTCGTCACGCCGATTGCGAGCTTGCGCGAGGCGACCGATCGGAATCTCCAGCGTGCCGGTCACGGCGGCCGGCGTCAGCTCGCGCATGGCTCGCCTCGCGTCGTTCGGCACGACGCGCACCCACTCGTGCGCGACTGACGAGCATCGTCTCGATCTCGGCGCAGCGGCACGTCGCGCTTGCAGCTTGATCGTCAGCGCCTGGCTGTGACAGCGCATCGACGCCGACGCGGACGCAGAGTCGACTCGATCGGAATCGGCGCTATCCTGCGCGGCCGAGGATCTTGTTGCGCTTCGGCCGCCGCCTTCCACTCTTCCTTGCTCTGGCCGTTGCCGCAGGTCCTCGGCGATCCAGGGCAGCAGGCTGCCCGCGAGCGGATGCCGAAGTGTTCGGTCGGGAACGCGCGTCGTCGCGCAGGATGTCGGCCACTTCGCGGTCGATGTCGAGGATCGACGACGCGGGGTCGTCGAGCAGATCCTTCGCGGCCGGGTGCGCCTCGCCCATCTGCTGCAACGAGCTCGCGCATGTTCTGCGCGCCGGCGCCCGGACGCCGCCTGGTAGGTCATCGCGCGTCATCCACTCGACCAGATCCGGCGCTGGAACAGGCCCGGCGAGCGCCATCAGCATCAGGCTGACCGTGCAGTTGCCGCCGATGTAGTTCCTGACGCCGCCGTCGCCAGGCGCCGCGTCGATGACGTTGCGGTTCACCGGATCGAGGCACGATGCACCGCGTCGTCGGCCATGCGCAGCGTCGGACGCCGCGTCGATCCAGTAGCCGTTCCAGCCGGCGCTCGCGCAGCTTGGCGTGCATCGGCTTGGTCCAGTCGCCGCCCCTGGCAGGTGATGATGGCGTCGAGGCCCGACGAGAGCGCGCGTGACGTCGACCTGCATCCTTGCAGCGGCTGCGCCGGACTTGCCGATCGCCGGGACCCGTGGCGCCGGCGCTCGAGCGTCGAGAAGAAGACCGGATCGATGAGATCGAAGTCGTTTTCCTCGCGCATGCGCTGGATCAGCACCGATCCGACCATGCCCCGCCATCCGACAAAACCCGACCCGCATCATCGTTCCTCCTCGACTGTCTCCCGGCCGACTAGCGTCGCGACAACGACGTGCGCGACTCCGAGTCCGCGCCATCAGGTATGCGATCGACATGAGCTGCCGTCGCGGATACGCATGAGGCGCGGCACAGTGCCTTCGATCGCGAATCCGAACTTGCGATACAGCGCCATCGCCGCGAGATTGTCGGTGTAGACCGCTCAGCTCGAGGCGCTGATAATTGAGCCAGCCGTCGGCGAGCTCGATCGCGGCGCTGCATCAGCGCCGTGCCGACGCCGCGCCGCTGCCGGTCGTCGCGCACCGACCATGCCGATGCTGCCGACATGCCTGCGCCGCGGCGACTTCCGTGCCGGCGTGCAGGCCCAGATTGCCGACGACTTCGCCGTCGATGGTCGCGACCAGCGAATAGTCGGAGGGCGACACTTCGGCGAGCCGCTTGCGCCACATCTCCACCGAAGGGTAGGGCAGCTGCAGCGTACCGGCGATCGCCTTGGGCGCCGGTGAAGGTCGCGTGTACCGCCTCGGCGTCGCGCACGCTCGGCGCGGCCTGCACGACGGCTATGCAGGATGAGCCGGCGCATGGCGTCATGCCATGCAGTGCGGCGACGACGGCGTCGCCCATTTGCCGCGTTCCACGGTCACGCGATCGCCCGGCAACGCGATGTCGCGCCGTGCGCAAACCGCTGCGCGAGCACCTTGCGCACCGCCCGCTCGATGCGCGCGGCGATCGTCGGCGCGGCCGAAGCTGTGGCGAAACATCATCGCCAGCGACAGGATCGTCGCCAGCGGGTTGGCCTTGTTCTGCCCGGCGATGTCCGGCGCCGATCCGTGAATCGGCTCGTAGAGTCCCTTGCCGTTCGCGTCCAGCGAGGCGGACGGCAGCATGCCGATCGAGCCGGCGAGCATCGACGCCTCGTCGGACAGGATGTCGCCGAACATGATTGCCGGTGACGATGACGTCGAACTGCTTCGGGTTGCGCACCAGCTGCATCGCCGCGTTGTCGACGTACATGTGCGCAGCTCGACGTCGGGATATTCCTTGCCAATCGCGCGTCACGACCTCGCGCCACAGGATCGACGTATCGAGGACGTTCGCCTTGTCGACCGAGCACAGCTTGCGGCCGCGCTTGCGCGCGAGCTCGAAGCCGACGCGCGCGATGCGGCGGATCTCCGGCTCGCTGTAGACGCATCGTGTCGAAGCCCTCGCGCTCGCCGCTGCGGCATTGCTGCGCCGTCCGCGCGGCTGGCCGAAGTAGATATCGCCGGTCAGCTCGCGCACGATCATCAGGTCGAGCCCGGCGACGACCTCGGGCTTGCAGCGTCGACGCGCCCGCGAGCTCGGGATAAAGCAGCGCGGGACGCAGGTTCGCGAACAGGCCGAGCGCCTTGCGCAGCGCGAGGATGCCCTGCTCGGGGCGCATCGCGCGCGGCAAGCGCGTCGTAGCTGCGGTCCGCCGACGGCGCCGAGCAGCGACCGCATCGGCCGCTCGCGCGAGCTCGAGCGTCGCATCCGGCAGCGGCTGCCTGGCGGCGTCGTAACCGGCGCCGCCGATAGGCGCGGTCTCGATCGCCGGTCGAGGCCCTCGCGGCGCAGTCGCTCGAGGACGCGCACGGCCTCGGCGACGATTTCGACGCCGATGCCGTCGCCGGGAAGGACCGCGATCTTCATCGCGACGCTCGGTGGCGAGCAGCGAAGAGCGCGAGGAGCAGCTTCTGGTTGTCCGCTGCGTCCGTCGTCGTCTCTTCATCGGTCGTCCGGTCAGAAGAGCCACGGTTGCTCGATTTTTCGCTTGGCCTCGAACGCCGCGATCTCGCCGGCGTGCGTGCAGCGTCGAGCCCGATCTCGTCGAGGCCGTTCGAGCAGGCAGTGCTTGCGGAACGGCTCGACCTCGAAGCCGAACGTCAGCGCGCCGTCGGGCGTCGCCACCGTCTGCCGCTCGAGATCGATCGTCGAGCCTGAATCCGGGAAACGCCGCGACGTCGTGCGAACAGCCGCGTCGACCTCGCGCTCCGGCAGCACGATCGGCAGCAGGCCGTTCTTGTAGCAGTTGTTGAAGAAGATATCGGCGTACGAAGGCGCGATCAGCGCGCGAAACCCGTAGTCGGCGAGCGCCCAGGGCGCGTGCTCGCGCGAGCTGCCGCAGCCGAAATTGCGGCGCGCGAGCAGGATCTGCGCGCCGCGATAGCGCGGCTGGTTCAGCACGAAGTCGGGTTGAGCGGCGCGCTGCGAGTTGTCCATGCCCGGCTCGCCGCTGGTCGAGATAGCGCCACGCGTCGAACAGGTTCGGGCCGAAGCCCGGTGCGCTTGATCGACTTCAGGAACTGCTTCGGGATGATCGCGTCGGTGTCGACGTTGGCGCGGTCGAGCGGCGCCACCGAGCCCGGTCAGTACGCGAAACGGCTCCATCGGTCCCGCGCTATCAGCCAAGTCGACGCACGTCGACGAAATGCCCGGCGATCGCCGCCGCGGCCGCCATCGCCGGGCTGACCAGATGCGTGCGGCCGCCGGTGCCCTGCCGGCCTTCGAAGTTGCGGTTCGAGGTCGACGCGCAGCGCTCGCCGGGCTCCAGGCGGTCGTCGTTCATCGCGAGGCACATCGAGCAGCCGGGCTCGCGCCATTCGAAGCCGGCACGCCGTGAACACGCGGTCGAGGCCCTCGCGCTCGGCCTGCGCCTTCACCAGCCCGGAGCCCGGCACGACCATCGCGAGCTTGACGTTCGCCGCGACTTGCGCCGGCCGCTGACCACCGCAGCCGCCGCGCGCAGATCCTCGATGCGCGAATTGGTGCACGAGCCGATGAACACCTTGTCGATGCGAATGTCGGTCATCGGCGTGTTCGGCGTCGAGCCCCATGTACGCGAGCGCGCGCTCGATGCCTTCGCGCCGCGTCGGGTCGCTTCTCCTTGTCCGGGTCGGGCACGCGTCCGTCGATCGTCGTCACCATCTCCGGCGACGTGCCCCAGGTCACCTGCGGCGCGATCGTCGCGGCGTCGACGTCGACGACGCGGTCGAACTTCGCGCCGGCATCGGACGACAAGCGTGCGCCAGTGCGCGACCGCGCGGTCCCACATCGCGCCGCGTCGGCGCGAACGGCCGGCCGCTGCAGATACGCGATCGTCGTGTCGTCGACGGCGATCATGCCCGGCGCGCGCGCCGGCTTCGATCGACATGTTGCACACCGTCATGCGGCCTTCCATCGACAGCGCCGCGGATCGCGCGTGCCGGCGATACTCGATCGCGTAGCCGGTGCCGCCGGCCGGTGCCGATCTTGCCGATGATCGCGAGCGACGATGTCCTTGGCCGTGCAGCCGAGCGGCAGCGCGCCGTCGACGCTGACGCAGCATCGCCTTCGACTGCGCTGTCAGCAGGCACTGCGTCGCGAGCACGTGCTCGACCTCGGAGGTGCCGATGCCGAAGGCGAGGCAGCCGAACGCGCCGTGCGTGCTGGTGTGCGAATCGCCGCAGACGACCGTCATCCCGGGCAGCGTGGCGCCCTGCTCGGGCCCGATCACGTGCACGATGCCCTGCCGCCGGTCGCGGAACGGAAAATAGGCCTTCGCGCCGTATCGCCGCATGTTGGCGTCGAGCGTCTCGACCTGGATGCGCGAGATCGGGTCGTCGATGCCCGCGATCCCAGTGCTGCGTCGGCGTGTTGTGATCGGCCGGTGGCGACGATCGAATCCGACGCGCCACGGCTTGCGTCCGGCGAGCTTCAGGCCCTCGAACGCCTGCGGGCTCGTCACTTCGTGCACCAGATGGCGATCGATGTAGAGCAGCGCGGTGCCGTCGCCTTCGGCGGCGAACGACGTGGCTGTCCCACAGCTTGTCGTAAAGAGTACAGGCGGTCATCGGCGCACGGCGTAGCTGATTCGTGAGCCTTGAATTGTTGCACAGCAGCAAGCGGGCGGTAAGCGCGGCCCGCGCGACGGCCCTGCAGTACGACCTTCAGGCGGCGATGCCCGTGCTCGACCAGCCATCCGGCGACGTCGTCAGCCACCCGCGGAGCGTAGGCGTCGAACGGCCTGGTTCCTGCAGCGAACGAAGCCAGGTCAACTGGCGTCTGGCGAGCTGGCGCGTCGCGGCGATCGCCGCGCGCGCGCAGCTCGTCGCGGTCACAAACGCCGTCGATGAACTGCCAGGCTTGCCGATAGCCGACGCAACGCATCGACGGCATCGATGCGTCAAGGCGGAAGCGCTCGGCGCAGAGCCCGCAAGCTCGTCGACCAGGCCGGCAGCGAGCATCGCATCGAAGCGGTCGCGCGATGCCGCCGCGTGCAGCTCTGCCGCTGTCAGTGCGGAACCAGCGCCAGCGACACGAGGCCCGCATCGGCCAGGCTTCCGCGGCGCGCGTGCCGTGCAGTGTCGATAATCGGCGCGGCCCGACAATTCGTAGACCTCGAGCGCGCGCTGGATGCGCTGGCTGTCGGTCGGATCGAGCGCGCGCCGCGGTCGCAGGATCGATGCGCGCAAGCTCGGCGTGCAGCGCGCGCCAGCCGTCGTCCGCCGCGCGCGCGTCGAGGCGCGCTCGCACCTGCGGCGTCCGCCGGCGGCAAGTCCGACAAGTCCTTCGCGCAGCGCCTTGAAGTAAAGCATCGTGCCGCCGACCAGCAGCGGCAGCCGGCCGCGCGCACGGATGTCGGCGATCGCGGCCAGCGCGTCGGTGCGAAAGCGCGCGGCCGAGTAGGCCTGCGTCGGGTCGATCGCAGGTCGATCAGATGGTGCGGCACACGCGCGCGCGTCGCGCGATCAGGCTTGGCGGTGCCGATGTCCATGCCGCGATAGACCTGCGCCGAATCGACGCTGACGATCTCGCACCGGCAGCGCTCGCCGCGAGCGTCAGCGCGACCGCGCTCTTGCCCGACGCCGTCGGGCCCATCAGCAAGACGACCGGCGGCGCTCACCGGCCGCGCATGAACAGCCGGTCGAGATCGACCAGCGTCAGCTGGTACCACGTCGGCCGGCCGTGATTGCACTGGCCCGCGCGTTCGGTGGCCTCCATCTCGCGCAGCAACGCGTTCATTTCCGGTACCGTCGGAGCGCGCGATGCGCGCGCACGGCGCCGTGGCAAGCCATGCGTCGACAGCAGCTCGTCGCGCTGCGCGGTCAGCGACCTGGCTGCCGCCGTATTCGCGCACGTCGGCAGCACCGCACGCGCCAGCGCGACCGGATCCGCGTCGGCGAGCGGCGCCGGCACGCCGCGCACCGCCAGCGTGCGACGGACCGAGCGCCGACAGCGCAGAACCCGAGCGCGGCCAGGATCTCCGCGTTTTCGTCAGCGGTCGCGACATCGAGCGGATCGGCGGCGAACGTCGCCGGGCACCAGCAGCGGCTGCATCGGCAGCTGCCGCGTCGAGCGCGGTCTTGAGCCGCTCGTAGAGGATGCGCTCGTGCGCCGCGTGCATGTCGACCAGCACCAGGCCGTCGCGGTTCTGCGCGAGCACGTAGATGCCGTGCAGTTGCGCCAGCGCGAAGCCCAGCGGATGCTCGTCGTCGTCGGGCAGGTCGGGCCGTCGATCGGAGCGTTCGCTCGCCGAACAGCCGCGCATAGAACGCCGACGGGCTCGGCCGCGCCGAGCGTCGATCAGCTGCGCGGAGCTCGCCCAGCGCGCCGGCGCGGACGATGCGATTCGCGCCGCCCGTCGCCGATCGGGCGGTATGCGCGCCGCCGCGACGCCGAGGCGTTCGGCGGCCGGACACCGCGGGCTGCTCGGCCGCCGTCGCCGGCCAGCGCATGTCTCGACCGCCCGGCGGACGAACTGATGGATCGCGCCGCTGTCGCGAAAACGCACCTCGGTCTTGTGTCGGATGGACGTTGACGTCGACGCTGCCGCGGATCGATCGGCAAGCCACAAGCGCGTACGCGGGCTGCCGGTCGTGATGCAGCACGTCGCGGTACGCTTCGCGCAGCGCGTGCGCAGCATGCGGTCGCGCACGAAGCGGCCGTTGACGAACAGGTATTGCGCCTCGCGCGCGGTCGTCGCGTATGCGCCGGCCGCACGGCCCAGCCGGCCAGATCGACGACCCGGCGCCGCGCTCGTCGACCGGCGCCGCATGCGCGGCGAACGCTTCGCCGAGCAGCGCATCGACGCGTGCGCGCCGACCTTGCGCAGCAGGCGGTGGCAGACGCTGCCGTTGTGCTGCAGCGTGAAGCCGACGTCGGGATGCGACAGCGCAGTGCGGCGGAACGCTTCCTCGCAATGGCCGTACTCGGTGGCATCGGTGCGCAGGAACTTGCGGCGCGCCGGCGTGTTGAAGTAGAGCTCGTCGCACGGTCACCGTCGTGCCGCTCGACAGCGCCGCCGGGCTGTCGGCGCCGATCATCGTCCGCCGTCGACTTCGATGCGCCACGCGTGCGCCTGCCGCGCGAGCGCGAGGTCGAGCGCCAGCGCGCGACACCGCGGCGATGCTGCGCCAGCGCCTCGCCGCGGAAGCCCAGCGTCGCGATCGCCTCGAGGTCGCTGGCGCCGTCGCGATCTTGGACGTCGCGTGCCGCGCCACCGCGAGCGCGCAGATCCTCGCGCTCGATGCCGCCGCCGTCGTCGGCGACGCGAATCAGCTTGATCCCGCCGCCGGCGAGATCGACGTCGATTTGCCGTCGCGCCGGCGTCGAGGCTGTTCTCGAGGAGCTCCTTCAGCGCCGCGGCCGGCCGCTCGACGACTTCGCCGGCGGCGATCTGGTTGATCAGCTGATCGGGCAGCGGACGGATCGACGGCATCAGCGCGCGAGCCCTGCGCCCAGCGTGCGTAGACGTCGTCGGCGACCTGTGACAGCTCGCGCAGCCGCGCGTCGAGATCGCGAAGGATGTCGACGCGTGCTTTGCGTCGCGCCGCGTCGATCGCGCGCGGCAGCTCGCTCGGCGCCGCTGCGCACCAGCGTCTCGACCATACGCGCGCGTCATTTCGATGTGGCACTGGAAGCCGATGTGCTTGCCCAGCGCGTATCCCTGATTGCGGGTTGAATGCGATTGGTCAGCACGCCGCGTGGCACCGGCGGCAGCGTCGAAGACGTCGTAATGCCATTGGAACGTGGTGAACTTGTCGCGGCCCACCGAACCAGGCGGTCGCGGCGGGATCCGGCACCCTCACCTCGCCCCAGCCGATCTCGGGCGTAGTCGTCGGCGTCACCGATGCGCCGAGCGCCTTGGCGAAGAGCTGCCCTCCGAGGCAATGTCCGATGACCGGGATATCGTCCGCGACAGCCTGCCGCAGCAGCGTGAGCAACGGTGCGTTCCAGGAAAGCGGATCGTTCGCGCTCATCGGGCCGCCCATCATGCCGATGCCGGCGAAGGCGCGGGCGTCGTCGGGGACCGTTTCGCCCTGATCGAGCGCGACGATTCGATGCGGCACGCGGTGCCGCTTCGAGCCACTCGCCGAAGTGGCCCGGCCCTTCGGTCGGAGAGAAGCGGAAAATCGCGACGGGACGCATGGAGAATCGGCGACGCGCGCCGTTACAATGCGTCATTCTAGCAGCCGAGGCGCACCGCCATTGAGGCGGTCTGAACCCGCCCGGCAAATCGAGGGAACACCGATGAGCGAATTGCGAACCCGTTTCGGCCGTCCGTTGCGCCTGGCGATCGTCGGCGGCGGGCCCGAGGCCTGGATCGGCGAAATGCACCGCACCGCCGCCGAGATGGACGGCTGGTGGCGCGTCGTCGGCGGCGTGTTTTCCAGCGACGCCGGACGCTCCGCGGACCGGCGGCGTCGCCATGGGCTTCGACGCCGCGCGCAGCTACGGCGACCTGCGCCGAGACTGCTCGAGCGCGAAAAGCAGCGGCCGGACGGCGTCGAGGCGGTCGCGATCATGACGCCGAACGACACGCACTATCCGTACGCGGTGCGCCGCGCTCGACGCCGGGCTCGACGTCGTCGGCGACAAGCCGGTGACGCACGACGCTCGCGCAGGCGCGCGACCTGGTCGCGCGCGCCCGGCAGCAACGGCCGCCTGATTCGCGATCGCGCACGGTTATTCCGCGTATCCGATGACGCGTTACGCGCGGCATCTGGTCACGCGACGGGCGCGCTCGGCGCGCTGCGCCTGGTCCAGGTCGAGTACATCCAGAGCGGACTGGCGACGCGCCTCGAGGATGGTCCGTCAGAGCAACCGGCTTCGCCTGGATCCTCGACCCGCAGCGCAGCGGTCTCGCGCTGGTGATGAGCGCGATCGGCTGCCATGCGCAGCATCTGGCCGTGCTTCGCCTCCGGCCTCGCGATCGCGCGCGTCGCCGCCGACGTCGCGCGCGCTGGTGCCCGGCCGCAAGGTCGTCGATTACGTGTCGGCGCTGATGGAGTTCGAAGGCGGCGCGCGCGGCACGTTCACGGTGACGCAGGCGGCTGCCGGCGGCGAGAACGACATCCGGCTTGCGCGTCTATGGCGAGAAGGGGATGCTCGACTGGTCGCACCGCGACGCGAGCTACCTCGCGCCTGGCGCTGCAGGGCGAGCCGGCGCGCGTGATCGGCCGCGGCGACCCCGGTCTTGCCGCCGCAAATCATCGCCCTGGGCCGCACGCCGCGCGGCCATCCCGAGGGCTTGCGCGAGGCCTTCGCCAATATCTACGCGCGAGGTGGCGCAGGAGCGCATGGCGCGCGCGCTGGGCGAAGGCCAGCCCCGACGCGTCCCTATCCGCGCGATCGAGGAAGGCGCGCACACGATGGCGTTCATCGAGGCCGTGCGTCAGCATCGCAACGGCGCCGGCGGCTGGGTGGCGGTCGAAAAGTCCCACTGACGGACGATATTCCTACAACAAGATCAGACCGCGACTGATGGCGATCGCCGGAGCCGCCGTGCACGCTGTGCACCGTGCTTGTCGCTCCGGGTGTAGTCATGCGCGTCCTGGTCCTGTCGCTTGAGCGTTTGCGGCTATCGGCGTGTCCGCTAGCCGGCTACGCGCAAGTCATCGACAAGTGCCTGGCGCCCGAAGGCGTCGCTTACCAGTCGACGCCTTGCGCTTCCGGTGCCCGGCGATGTCGTGATCGCAAGCCTGGGCAGCGCTGCGCGCCGAGCCTGCCCGCGCGCCGAGCCGCCGACTGCGCGCGCCTGCGAGGCGCGAGCCGGGCGCCAGTTCGAAGCGCGTCTTTTGGCGTACGAGCATCGCGATCGGCATGTCGGACGATGAGGTGCTGAATCTGCCGATCTGGGGGCAGGCCCAGCGCGATCGCCCGCAGCCAAAGCGAACCGGGTCTGGTACGAAGAGTGGATCTATCGCTGGCGGCGGGCGGGACCAGCCGGCTGTCGTTTGCCAACGGCAGGCGACCGCGGTCGAAACCGCTGCTTCGCGGCCGAACTGGCCGGGAAACCCAGGTCAGCTTGACGCTTGCAGCTAGCGGTCGCGACTCTCTCGAGCAGACGACCCCTGCTCGCTGCGTCCTCCGGCGTTCCGCGACGAGCGCGATCAGCCGCGAACGATTTCCGCGTAAGCCGAGTGATTGTGGATCGATCTCGAAATTTTCGGCGGCGACGCTGAAGCCGATTCGAAGCGTGAATCGTCGACCAGGCGCGCCGCGATCCCGCGCACCGAGGTCCTCGACGAATCGCGGGCCGGTCATAGGCGCGCTCGGTGACGTACTTCTCGTCGGCGCGCTTGAGCAGACCGTAGAGCTCGCACGAGGCTTCGTCCTCGGCAATGCCGACCAGCTCCGCCAGCGAAACCGGCGCGCCATCGTCACCGGAACGCGGCCGCACCGTAAGTGGTCAAGTGCGAGCGCTGGTTGTGCGCGCCGTAATCGGCAGATCGCCTTGAGCTGGGACACAGGCTCATCACCGGCACGACGACCGTCGCGCTGACCGTTCGCTTGCCGTCGGTGTCGATCGGCGGCAAGCTTCGACTTCGTAGTCCATCATGCTTGGCACGCCGGACACCGGCGCGCCCTTGCGCATGAACCACGGAAATTCGATCTCGACTCGGCCGCCGTCAGCCTCGAGTCCAGCTGCAGCATCGTGTCGAGCAGCGCCGACATGCCGTCGAGCGACAAGCGGCTCGCGCATCTCGTCGATGACGGCCACCAGGCGCGACATGTGCGTGCCCTTGTGTTCGGCGGGCAGCGCGACGTAGACGCTGCAAACGAGCCGACCGTCGCCTGCGGCGCGCTCGTCGCCGTCGGCAAACTGCATCGGGTAGCGCAGGCTGCGTATGCCGACGCGGTCGATCGGCGAGCTCGCGCGCGTCGGGATGCGACTGGACATCGGGTATCAGCGGGTGTTTCGGGGACGGTTCATTGCAGCGCGGTTTTGCGATTGGCAGCGAGTGAGGCGCGTAGCGACCAGCCCGTTATTGTCTCACAGCGGCGCGTCGCGGACGATCGCCGGTACCCGCAAGCCGCCGACGTCCTCGCGCCTTTTGAGTCGGACGGCGGGCTCGACAGCGGCGCCGCGATCGATGCGGCGATGCCCGTCTTGGCGTCGAGACCGCAGTGCGCGAGCTGCGATGCGGGGTCGCCCTGATCGATGAAGGCATCGGGCAGCGCGAGTTGCAACAGCGGCACCGCGATGCCGCGCCGGCGAGCGCTTCGGCGACGGCGCTGCCGGCCAGCTGCCGGCGACGACGTTTTCCTCGACCGTCACCAGGCTAATCGTGCGCTGCGCCAGCATGCGCACCAAGCTCGACGTCCAGCGGCTTCGACGAAGCGCATATTAGCGACCGGTGGCGTCGATCTGCTCGGCCGCGGCGAGCGCCGGCTGCAGCATGCTGCCGAACGCGAGCAGCGCGATGCGCTGCGTACGCGATCGCCCGGCCTCGCGGCGCAGCTCGCCCTTGCCGATCGTGCAGCGCGCGCATTTCCTTGTCGACCGCGACGCCTGGCCCGGCGCCTCGCGGGTAGCGCACGGCGCTCGGCGTGTCCAGCGTGATACGCCGTGTAGAGCATCTGCGCGGCATTCGTTCTCGTCGGCGGGCGCCATCACCGTCATGTTCGGCAGGCAGCGCAGGTAGGCGAGGTCGAAGCTGCCGTGCGTGCGTCGGGCCGTCGGCGCCGACCAGGCCGGCCGCGATCGATGCGCGAACATCACCGGCAGGTTCTGCAGCGCGACGTCGTGGATCAGCTGGTCGTAGGCGCGCTGCAGGAACGTCGAGTAGATCGCGACCACCGGCTTCATGCCCTCGCAGGCGAGCCCGGCGGCGAACGTCACCGCGTGCTGCTCGGCGATGCCGACGTCGAAATAGCGATCCGGGATGCTCCTGCGAAAGCGCACCATGCCCGAGCCTTCGCGCATCGCCGGCGTGATGCCGACCAGCCGCGGGTCCTGCGCGCGCCATGTCGCACAGCCAGTCGCCGAACACCTGCGTGTAGGTCGGCTTGCGCCGGCGCGCTTGGCTGACGATGCCGACCGCCGGATCGAACTGCGCGTGACGCCGTGATAGAGGATCGGATCGGCTTCCGCGCTTCGTAGCCCTGGCCCCTTGCGCGTGACCACGTGCAGGAACTGCGGTCCCGTCAGCTGCCTGCATGTTGGTCAGCGTCGTGCACCAGCGTGTCGAGATCGTGCCCGTCGATCGGGCCGATGTAGTTGAAGCCGAACTCCTCGAACAGCGTGCCGGGACGCACCATGCCCTTCATGTGCTCCTCCGCAGCGCTCGCGCCAGCTCGCACCGGCGGCAGCCCGACCAGCACGTCCTTGCCGCCGCGGCGCGCGTAGTTATAGATGCGTCCCGACAGCAGGCGCGCGAGATAGCTGTTCAGCGCACCGACCGGCTGCGAGATCGACATGTCGTTGTCGTTGAGGATGACCAGCAGGTCGGCATTCGGCCGCGCCGGCATTGTTCGAGCGCCTCGAACGCCATGCCGGCGCTCATCGCGCCGTCGCCGATCACCGCGACGACGCTTGCGCTGCTCGCCCTTTAGCCGCGGCCGCGATCGCCATGCCGAGCGCCGCCGAGATCGAGGTCGACGAATGCGCGGTGCCGAACGTGTCGTACTCGCTTTCGTCGCGGCGCGGGAACCCGGCGATGCCGCCCCATTGCCGCAGCTCGCCCATGCCGCCGCGCCGGCCGGTGAGAACCTTGTGCGCGTAGGTCTGGTGGCCGACGTCCCACACGAGGCGATCGTGCGGCGTGTCGAAGACGTAGTGCAGCGCCAGGGTCAGCTCGACGGTGCCGAGATTCGAGGAAAGGTGACCGCCGCTGCGGCTCACCGATTGCAGCAGAAAGGCGCGCAACTCGGCGGCGAGCGCCGGCAACTGGCTGGCGTCGAGCTTGCGCAGGTCGGCGGGGCTGTCGATCGAGTCGAGCAACATCAGCGGCCGATGCCGGATCGCGACGCGCACTCGTGAGCCGGGCGTCGCCAACGGATTGCATCGCAAACATCAATGGGTGCGCTGACGCGACCCAGTCGCCGAGCTCGATCAGCCGCCGCGCCGTTGCGAAGCCGCCGAGAGCTGCGATGCGTCGGCGCGCAGCGCCTCGATGCGCTCCTGGCGGCGGACGGGCCCAGCAGCGACAGCGTAGGTCGTCTTTCGCTGCATCGCGTCCTTGCCCGCGGTCTTGCCCAGGCTCAACGCCGTGCCTTCGACATCGAGTACGTCGTCGACAATCTGGAAAGCCGAGCCCGATGGCCGACGCGTAACGGTCGAGCGCGTCGTTCTCGTCGACGACTCATCGGCCGGCCACAGCCGGCGCCGAGGCGAACCGCCGCCCGGATAAGCGCACCAGTTTTGAGTGCGTGCATGCGCTCGAGTTCATTCAGTGCAAGCGTTTCGCCGACCGTGGTGAGATCGATCGCCTGGCCGCCCGCCATGCCCCGATCAGCCGGACGCCTGCGCGAGCAAGCGCGATCTGCGCGCGCAGGTTCGCGGCGCCGGCGTGCGCGGGCCAGCACCTCGAAGGCCAGACTCTGCAGCGCGTCGCCGGCCAGCAGCGCGATGGCCTCGCCGAACGCGACGTGACAGGACGGCTTGCCGCGGCGCAGGACGTCGTCGTCCATGCAGGGCAGATCGTCGTGCACCAGCGAGTAGGCGTGAATCAGCTCGACCGCCGCGGCCGCGCGCGTCGACGTCATCGCGGGTCGGCGCCGGCCAGCTCGCCGCCGGCGTAGGCAAGCAGCGGCCCGCACCCGCTTGCCGCCGCCCAGAGCGGCGTAGCGCATCGCATCGTGCAGGCGGCGCGGCGGACTCGTCGGCGCCGGCCAGCGCGCGATCGAGCACGCTCGATGCGGCGCGCTGCGCTCGCGCGACCAGACTTGCCACGCAAGATCAGGGTTCATCGTCCGTCGGAGGCGCCGACGCGTCCGGCGCGAAAGCCTTGAGCACGCCGCGCTCGAGCACCTGAACCTGCTGCTGCGCGTCCTTCAGCGCCGCCTGGCAGTATTGCAGCAATTCCGCCCCGCGCTTGTACGCAGCCAGCGAATCGGCGAGCGGCAGCTGGCCGCCTTCCATCGTCGCGACGATAGTTTCGAGCTCGGCCATCGCGGCCTCGAAACTCGGCGGCGCCGCGGCGGTCTCAGGCAAGGACTTGGACATCGGATCGGATGAGCGGCGCAATGGAGCGAATGCGGCGCGCTCTCTTGAAAGGTGCTCAAGAATACCCGATTTGCGGTTATCGACGAAACGCGATGCGTTCGGTGCGCGAACTGCAGTTTGCCCGGACCAGGCAATCTCGCTATAATTAGCAGTTCATTTGACGACGCAGCCTTGATACGAAGCCTTTCGTAGCGGGCTGACTTAGCAAAGCGGTTGGGGGGCGGATTCATCCGCCTCTTATATTGTTTGTTGGGTTGGCGGTTCACGAAAAGGATAGGCTGATGTCGAATCTCGCTGACTGCGGATCGGCTGCTGCACTGCGTCGGCTACGTCGCAGCTGCCCGTCTCTTGGTATTGCGATCCGCAGTGTCCTGGCTGCCGAGCAGGAGCTGCTGTTCGACGCGCGGACCCGGCTACGTGGGCCACGAGCTGATGGTCCCGAACGCCGGGCGACTATCACGCGCCTGGCCTGGCGCGACAATGCCCAGGTGCTGGTGCGCAACGACGGTGGCGTCGAGCTTCTGTCGAACATCTGCCGGCACCGGCAGGCGATCATGCTCGACGGTCGCGGATCGATGCCGAACATCGTCTGTCCCGATCCACCGCTGGACGTACGACCTTACGCGGCAAGCTGCTCGGCGCACCGCATTTCGCCGAGCAACCGTGCGTCAGGCTGCACAGCACGCCGCTGCAGCACTGGAACGGTCTGCTGTTCGACGGCGCAGCGCGACGTCGCGTCCGACCTGGCCGGCATGGCGCGCGCGCGAGCTCGCTCGATTTCTCAGGCTACATGCTCGACCGGATCGAGATCGAAGGAATGCAACTACAACTGGAAGACGTTCATCGAGGTCTATCTCGAGGACTACCACGTCGAGCCGTTCCATCCCGGGCTCGGCCAGTTCGTCACCTGCGACGATCTCGACTGGCAGTTCGGCGAGCGCTATTCGCTGCAGACGGTCGGCGTCAACAACGCGCTGGCGAAGCCGGGCACCAAGACGCTACGAGCGCTGGCACAAGGCGGTGCTCGACTACTACGGCGGCGAAGCTGCCCGCGCACGGCGCGATCTGGCTGACGATCTACCCGAACATCATGATCGAGTGGTACGCGCACGTGCTGATCGTCAGCACGCTGATTCCGCGCGGCGTCGACCAGACGACCAACATCGTCGAGTTCTACTATCCCGGAAGACATCGCGCTGTTCGAGCGCGAGTTCGTCGAGGCCGAGCAGGCGGCGTACATGGAGACCGCCGCCGAGGACGACGAGATCGCCGAGCGCATGGACGCCGGCCGGCGCGCGCTGTGCGAGGCGCGGGCGCAACGAGGTCGGCCCGTACCAGTCGCCGATGGAAGACGGCATGCAGCACTTCCACGAGTTCCTTCGGCGCGAAGCTCGGGCCGAATATCTGATACCGCAGTCATGGCGGCGCGACGGGCAGCCGCCGCGGCGCGCTGCTACCGCCGATGCGAGTTTCGCTCGACTTTGCCTCAACCCGTGCCGTCCGGAACCGGGCGGCACCCGTCTACGAGGTGACCGATGTTCAGACTCATCTGCCTCGCCGGACTCGCATCGATGCTGAGCGCTCCGCTCGCGGCGCTGGAGCCCTGCGCCGACGATTCCGTACGAAAAATACCGGCTCGCCAACGGCCTCGAAGTCATCCTGTCGCAGGATCGCACGCTGCCGCTGGTCGCGGTCGACATCTGGTACCACGTCGGCGCCGCGAACGAGGAGCCGAGCCGCACCGGCTTCGCGCACCTGTTCGAACACATGATGTTCACCGGCAGCAAGCACATGCCGCGCGGGCTGGCCGACAAGCTGCTCGAAGCCGCCGGCGCGTCGGACTCCAACGCATCGACCTCGTTCGATCGCACCAACTACTTCGACACCGCTGCCGTCCAACCAGCTCGAGCTGGCGCTCTGGACGCACGCCGACCGGATGGGCTACCTGCTCGACTCGCTCGATCAGACGGCGCTGTCCAACCAGCAGGACGTCGTTCGCAACGAGCGCCGGCAGACGCATCGAGAACCAGCCCTACGGCATCGTCGACGAAGCGGTGTTTCACGCGCCTGTTTCCCGTCGGCCATCCGTACCGCCCCGTAGATCATCGGCTCGCACGCCGACATCCAGGCGGCGCGGCTCGCCGATGTGCGCGACTTTTTCAAGCGCTACTACCGCCCGAACAACGCGACGCTGGCCATCGTCGGCGATTTCGATCTCCGCGACGGCGAAGCGCCTGGTCAACAAGTATTTCGGCTCGTTCCAAGCGCGGGCCCGACGTCGCCGCGGCCGGCGGTCGTCGCTCCGCCGCTTGTCGGCGAGCGTCGCGAGACCGTCACCGACCAGATCGAGCTCGAGCGGGTCGACCTGGCGTGGCTGACGCCGCCGCAGCTTCAAGCCGGACGATGCCGAGCTCAGCATCGCCGCGCACATCCTCGCCGGCGGCAAGTCGAGCCGGCTGTACAAGAAGCCTCGTCTACGAACTGCAGCTCGCGCAGGAAGTCGCGCCGCGCAGGACGCGTATGCGCGCTGACGTCGATATTCGACGTGCAGGCATTCGCCCGACCCGGCCACACCGCGGCGGAGTTGCAGGCCGCTGATCGACGTCGAGCTCGATCGCTTCGCCGCCGAAGGGCCGACCGAAGCGGCGAGGTCGAGCGCGCCCGCAACCAGATCGAGCGCGCTCGATGTATCAGGGCTTGCAGAAGTGTCGGCTCGCGGCGCGCCGACACGCTGAACATCTACAACCAGTACACCGGCGACCCCGGTTACCTGCCGAAGGACATCGCAGCGCTATGCCGCGCGTCACGACCGCCTGCCGTGCAGCGCGCGGTGCGGGACTACTTGCGCAAGGACGCGCGGGTGGTCGTGCTTCGCGGTTCGCGGCGCCAAGAAGCTGGACCCCGACCCGGCGGTAGCTCGCGCCGCCCGCGACGCGCGCAACCGAGTCGATCAACGCCGACGAGTCGTGGCGCCGCAAGCCGCCGGCTAGCCGGTCCGGCGCCGTGTGCCGACCTTGCCGCGCACCGCAATCGTTCAAGCTCGCCAACGGGCTGACGGTGCTGCATCTGCAACGCTCGGCGACTGCCGATCGTCACCGCGCAGCTGGTCGTCAACGCCGGCCTGCGCCGCCAATGATCCGGCGCTTCCCGGCGCGGCGGACTTTGCTGCCGGGATGCTCGAGGAAGGCACGACGACGCGCAACGCCGTCAGCAGATCGCGCAGGAAATCGAGCAGCTCGGCGCGGGCTACTCGGCGCAGACCCGGCGCGACGCGACCTTGCTGCGGATCGACGCGCCTGGCGCGCAATTTCGCCGACGCACTGGCCTGGCTCGCCGACATCGCGCAGCATCCGACGTTTCCGGCGGAGGAAGTCGAGCGGCCAGCGCAAGGCGCATCTGTGCGGCGATCGTCGAGGCGCGCGAAGATGCAGGCGCGCTCGCCGAAGTCGCGTTTTCGCGCGCGCTTGTACGGGACCGGCGCATCCTTACGGACGCAGCAACCTGGGCACCGAAGAGTCGATGCAGCGCATCGGCGAGGCGGATCTGCGCGCACTTCTGGCGACGCTGGTTCCGTCCCGACAATGCGGCATTGATCGTCGTCGGCGCCATCGACGCCGCGGAGCCTGCGCCCGCTGGCCGAGCGCTTGTGGGCAGTCGTGGGCAGCGGCGCCGATTGCGGCGGCGCCAGCCGGAAACGCCAGCCGCGAGCACGCGCGCGCGCGTCGTCGATCGTCGACAAGCCGAGCGCTCCGCAGGCCGAGCTGCGAATCGGCCGGATCGGCACCGTGCGAACCACACCCGATTTCCCGGCGCTGCAGGTGCTGAACGAGGCCATCGGCGGCGGCTTCACCAGCCGGCTCAACCTCGACTTGCGCGAAGAGAAGGGCTACACCTACGGCATCGGCTCGCGCTTCGAATATGGACGCCAGCCCGGCGCCCGTTCGTCGTGCGCACCGCGGTGAAAAGCGACGCTCGCGGTGCCGGCGATCCGGGAAATTCTCGCACAGCTCAAGCGCGCGGGCGCCGCGCCGCTGACGCCGGAGGAGCTGCAACGCGCTCGCGGCTCGCTGACCCAGTCGCTGCCGGCGATGTTCGAAACCAACGGTGCGACCGGCAGGCTCGTTCGGCGAATTGTTCGCCTACGGCGCTGCCGCTCGACTATTTCCGCCAGCTGCCGTCGCAATTGACCAAGCCGTCGGCGCTCGCCGATCTGCGCGCCGCTCGCGCGACGCTATTTCGATCCGGCGGTCGATGGTCGTGATCGCGGTCGGCGATCGTGCCAGCCTGCAGCCCGCGCTCGACGCGCTGAGACTGGGTCCGCTCGAAGTCTGGCCGATCGCCGGCAAGCTGTTCTGACAATGCGGCGATGTATACGACGCTGATCTCGACCGACGAGCTTGCGCGGCAGCGTCGGCCGACCCTGCGCTGGTCGCTCGTCGATTGCCGTCACAACTTGAGCGACGTCGACGCGGGTGAGCGCGCTTACGCGCCTGCCATCTCCCCGGCGCGCGCTTCATGCACATGGATCGCGACCTGTCCGGCGAGCAGAACCGGAAGCTGAACGGCCGCCATCCGCTGCCGGACATCGCCGCATTGTCCGCGAACGCTTGAGTCGCGCCGGCATCGATGCGTCCAAGCAGGTCGTCGCCTACGATCAGAACAACGGCATGTGGGCATCTCGCCTGTGGTGGCTGCTGCACTGGCTCGGCCACGATGCGGCTGCGGTGCTGGACGGCGGGATCGACAAATGGATCGCGGAAGGCGGCGACGACGCCGATCCGCCGAGCGTTCGACCGGCCAGGTTCGTCGCGATGACGCCGCGGCCGGTCATCTCCAGCGCCGATATCCTGCGAGACCTCGAGCAATCACTCGTTGAACCCGCTGACGATAATCGACGCGCGCGCTCCGGAGCGTTTTCGCGGCGATATCGAGCCGCTCGATCCGGTTGCCGGCCACATTCCGGCGCGATCAATCGGCCTTACGGCGCCAACCTGACGCCGCAGCAAACATTCAGCCGGCAGAGCTAGCTGCGCGCCGAGATTCGAAGCGCTACTGGCGGGCGCGCCTCTGTCGTCGGTCGTGCATCAATGCGGCTCGGGCGTGACGGCGTGCCACAACCTGCTGGCAATGGCGGTCGCCGGGCTGCCCGGCTCGCGGCTCTATCCCGGTTCGTGGAGCGAGCGGGTCGCCGATCCGACGCGTCCGGTCGCGCGCGGCATCGCTGGCCTGCTTCACGCACGATCGGCGCCGCCGAACGAGCGGCAGGCTGCGCGAGCACGCGATAGACCGGACCATCGCTTCCTGTGTCCGAGGCGACCAGCGCCAATCCATCGACCGTGCCAGGCGATCGGCGCGGCGCAAACGGCGGCGCAGCAGCCGCCGCGACCTTGCGCGCCAGCGTGACGTGCACGGCGAACGGACCGCGCTTCGTCGGCGAGTGCAGCCGCGCGCGAGCGAGCGAGCAAAGCCTCGCTGCAGCATCAAGCGAGCGCCGGCGGAATCTCGCTCGCGCCCAGCCAGGCGATGGCGTTCTTGCGCCAGCAACCGATGCTGGTCGAGAGTGAGTACGAAGGGCGACGCGTCGATCGCGCCTGCACCGCGCGACTGAGCTCGGTCGCGCTATCGCGCGGCTGGGCGCCGAGAAACGCCAGCGTCAGATGGACATTGTCCGGCGTCGTCGCGCGGCCGCCGGATCTCGACTGCCACGCGCTCGCGCCAGCGTCGGCGAGCGAGGCTCGGGGTTGCGGATCGGGCCATAGCGCGAAGAACAGTCGCAGCTTCGGATCGGCCATCGCGCCAACTATAAAACAAAACGCGCGGGCCCGTGACGAGGCCGGCTGCCGTCTGGACGGTCGCGCGGCGGCTTGGACGCCGGGCGGTCGTTACGCCGCCCGCGGTGCCTAGCCGTTCGCGACCGACAGCTCGGTCTTCGGCTGGTCGAAGAACTGCTCGTCTTCGGTCGAGCCCTTGAGCGCGGTCGTCGACGACTGGCCGCCCTGGATCGTCTGCGTCACCGCGTCGAAGTAGCTGGTGCCCACTTCGCGCTGGTGCTTGACCGCGGTGAAGCCCTTTCGGCGACCGCGGCGAACTCCGCTTCCTGCAGCTCGACGAACGCCGTCATGCTGGTCGCGCGCGTAGCCGTGCGCCAGATTGGAACATCGAGTAGTTGAGGCTGTGGAAGCCGGCCAGGGTGATGAACTGGAACTTGTAGCCCATCGCGCCCAGCTCGCGCTGGAAGCGTGGCGACGGTCGCGTCGTCGAGGTTCTTCTTCCAGTTGAACGACGGCGAGCAGTTGTACGCCAGCATCTTGTCCGGGAACTGGGCGTGGATCGCGTCGGCGAACGCCTTCGCGAACTCGAGATCGGGCTTGCCGGTTTCGCACCAGAGCAGATCGGCGTACGGCGCGTACGCGAGGCCGCGCGACACCGCCTGGTCGAGGCCGTTGCGCGTCTTGTAGAAGCCTTCGACCGTGCGCTCGCCGGTGCAGGAACGGCTTGTCGTTGTCGTCGATGTCGGACGTCACGAGATCGGCGGCCTCGGCGTCGGTGCGCGCGAGAATGATCGTCGGCACGCCCATGCAGTCGGCGGCGAGCCGCGCGGCGACCAGCTTGTCGACCGCTTCGCGCGTCGGCACCAGCACCTTGCCGCCCATGTGGCCGCACTTCTTCACCGAGGCGAGCTGGTCCTCGAAGTGCACGCCCGCGGCGCCGGCATCGATCATCGCCTTCATCAGCTCGAAGGCATTCAGCACGCCGCCGAATCCGGCTTCGGCGTCGGCGACGATCGGCGCGAAGTAGTCGATGTCGTCCGTGCCTTCCATGTGCTGGATCTGATCGGCGCGCATGAACGTGCTGTTGATCCGCCGCACGACTGCGGGCACCGAGTTGACCGGATACAGCGACTGGTCCGGATACATCTCGCCGGCGATGTTGGCGTCGGCCGCGACCTGCCAGCCCGACAGGTAGATCGCCTTCAGGCCGGCCTTCACCTGCTGCATCGCCTGGTTGCCGGTCATCGCGCCGAGCGAGTTGACGAACGGCTCGTCGTTGACGAGCTTCCAGAGCTTTTCGGCGCCGCGGCGCGCGAGCGTGTGCTCGATGTGCACCGAGCCGCGCAGGCGGACGACGTCTTCCGCCGCGTAGCCGCGCTTGATGCCCTTTCCAGCGCGGATTTTCCGCCCAGTCCTTCTTCAGTCTTGCCGCTTCGAGATCGTAGTTCATCGCTGCTCCCATCGTCGTGAATGAAGCTCCAGCACACGGCCGGTATCGAGGCGGCAAGCGGCCGTGCTTTTCAGACGACGTCTTAGCAAAGGCTGCCGCGCGATTACAAGTCGGATTTTGCGCACTGCAGTATGATAAATATTACAATTAATCATGGTAAGTTAAAAGTAGCATTCCACATGGATGGAAGCAATTGCCATGCAAAACGGCGTCGTTTGTTGTTGCGATGCAGGGTGAACAGGCGTCGGGCACGGCGGCGGTGTCAAGATTGAAGCGCGATTGATATATCGATTACTGAAAGATGCCCAACTGAAGGGCGACCCAGCCGGTCGCAAATCGGCCGCCGCTTGCTGGAAATTCGTTCCGCTCACGGCTTGGATCTCGCAGGCCTGTGACATCCAACGATGTTCCAGCCCAGCATGTCGACCCAGATGTTGCGCGCCCAAGCCTCCGCATAGACCGCCTCCTCGATGCTCGGCGCGGACGACAGGCCTCCGCTGCCTGGCACGACCAGCATCGTTTTCTGCTCGCGGTCGTAGAGCATGCACCGACGCGATGTGCGCGACCTCCTTGTCGTCGATATAGCTGTAGCACGGCGTTGAGCGATCAGCGGCGACGGATTGACTTCCTTGTCCCTGAAGCAGCGCAACGACGGCGGCCGCGCACACCTTTCCGTGCTGATTGGCCATGTGCCCTGACTTTCGGCATCAGCGGCGCGGTCTGGATCGCGTCCCCGAGCACGTGAACGTACGTTCTGCGCGGTCGACTCTGTGGTGAAAGGAAATCGACCTGGCAGAAGCTGCCGTTCGGCATTGGCGATGCCCAGCTGGCGTGCGATCGCGCCCGCGCGCTGCGGCGGAATCACGTTGATCACGTCGGCGCGCACATCGTCGAAGTCGAGCTTGATCGTCGAGGCCGCTGGATCGACGTCGACCAGCTCGCTGTTGCGGCCGGTATTCGACGTAGCCGCGATAACGGCCGCTCCACGCCGCGGTGAACAGCGCCTTCTTCGACTGCACTTCCTCGTTGGCGTCGAGAGATGATCACTTTCGACTTCTGGCTTCTGCCGCAAGAAATAATTGGCGACCTGGCAGGCGCGCTCGTACGGCCCCGGAGGACAGCGGTAGGGCGCCCTCGGCACGTGAATCGCGAACACGCCGCCGTCGCCCATCGCTTCGAGTCGCGCTCGCAACGCGACCGTTTGCGGTCCCGGCCTTCCACGCATGCGGCACGAGCTTGCCTGCGCGGCGGGACTCCTCAGCGCCCGGAATGCCGTCGTAGATGAAGTCGACGCCTGGCGCGAGGATCAGGCGATCGTAAGGAAGGGTCTCGCCCTGCGCCATGACCTGACGGTGCGCGCCGCCGCATCGATCGCGACCGCGTCGCGCGCGGACTCTGCGCACACCGAGTTTCTCCAGGCCGCCGTAGCCGATGGTGATGTCGGCCAGCTGCCCTGCTGCCGCCGATCACCAGGTTGACCAACGGACACGAAACGTAACGCGGCGTCGCGCTCGACCAGCGTGACGGCGATCGTGCCGCCGCTCCACAGGCGCAGATAGCGGGCCGCCGTCGCGCCGCCTAGCCGCCGCCACGACGACGACCTTCGGCGCGCCGCGCGGCGCCGCATTGGCGCAGGCTGCCGAGCGTCCGCGCGAGCAGCTATCGCGGCACCGGCCCCGAGAAAGCGACGGCGGGGAAGTCCGCGAACGGCAGCGTCACCGCTTCTGCGCCGCCAGGTACGAAGCCGCGGCTTCGATCTGCGCGTCGGAATAGCCGCTGGGCGAGCTGCCGCATGGACTCGTCGAGGGGCGCCTGCCGTCGCGAAACTCCCGCACGCGCTCGATGATCGTTGGCCTTTTCCATGACCGGCAAGATCGGGAATCGCGGCGCCAGTGCTGCGGTCGCCGTGATGGCAGCTCCGCGCAATTGGCAGCGATATCGCGCCCGGCGTCGCTCTCCGGCGGCGATGACCGGCAGACACGGCGCACGCGCGCTGAACACGAGCGGACGAACTAGGACGCGGCAGGCACGCGGACCGTCATCGCCGCATCGTCGCCGATTTCGGTGTCGAATTCAATCGCGCGCGCGACGAGCAAAACAAACGGGAGCCCGCAGGCTCCTGCTGTTCGCACCAGTCCGGTTTCTCAAGCGACCGGTGCAGCCTCCTTGATTCGTCGAACACGAGCTTGATCTTGTCGTCGTCGCCGATGTCGATCGTCACCTTGCCGCCGCTGACGAGCCGGCCGAACAGCAGCTCCTCGGCCAGCGCCTTGCGGATCGTGTCCTGGATGAGCCGCGCCATCGGCCGCGCGCCCATCTGCGGATCGAAGCCCTTCTTCGCCAGGAACTCGCTTGCAGCCGCGGCGTGAACGACGGCTCGACCTTCTTCTCGTGCAGCTGGGCCTCGAGCTCGAGCAGGAACTTGTCGACGACGCGCAGGATGACGTCGTGGTCGAGCGAGCCGAACGAGATCGTCGCGTCGAGCCGGTTGCGGAACTCCGGCGTGAACATGCGCTTGATCGACTCCATCTCGTCGCCCGGCCTGCTTGTCTGCGGTGAAGCCGATCGAGCTCTTCGGCAGCATCGTCGGCGCCGGCGTTGGTCGTCATGATGATGATGACGTTGCGGAAGTCGGCCTTGCGGCCGTTGTTGTCGGTCAGCGTGCCGTGGTCCATCACCTGCAGCAGGATGTTGAAGATGTCCGGGTGCGCCTTCTCGATTTCGTCCATCAGCAGCGACGCTGTACGGATGCTTGGTGACCGCCTCGGTCAGCTGCCCGCCCTGGTCGAAGCCGACGTAGCCCGGCGGCGCGCCGATCAGGCGCGACACCGCGTGGCGCTCCATGTACTCCGACATGTCGAAGCGCAGCAGCTCGACGCCGAGGCAGTACGCGAGCTGGCGCGCCACCTCGGTCTTGCCGACGCCCGTCGGACCGCTGAACAGGAAATTGCCGATCGGCTTGCGCGGATTGCCCAGGCCCGGAGCGCGCCATGCGGATCGCCGCGACCAGCGCGTCGATCGCCTGGTTCTGGCCGAACACGACGTTCTTCAGGTCGCGGTCGAGCGTCTTCAGCGCGTTGCGGTCGTCGGACGACACGCTCTTGGCCGGAATGCGCGCGATCTTGGCGACGATCTCCTCGATCTCGCTCTTGCTGATGACCTTCTTCTGCTTGCGACTTGGGCAGGATCTTCTGCGCCGCGCCGGCCTCGTCGATCACGTCGATCGCCTTGTCCGGCAGATGGCGGTCGTTGATGAAGCGCGCGGCGAGCTCGGCCGCGGTCGTCAGCGCCGCCGGCGCGTATTTGACGCCGTGGTGCTGCTCGAAGCGCGTCTTCAGGCCCTTGAGGATCTCGATCGTCTCGGCGATCGACGGCTCCGGGCACGTCGACCTTCTGGAAACGCCGCGACAGCGCGTGGTCCTTCTCGAAGATCATGCCGGTATTCGTTGTACGTGGTCGCGCCGATGCACTTGAGCGCGCCGGTCGACAGCGCCGGCTTCAGCAGGTTCGACGCGTCGAGCGTCCCGCCCGACGCCGCGCCGGCGCCGATGATCGTGTGGATCTCGTCGATGAACAGGATCGACTTCGGATTGTCGGTCAGCTGCTTCAGCACCGCCTTCAGCCGCTGCTCGAAATCGCCGCGGTACTTCGTGCCGGCGAGCAGCGCGCCCATGTCGAGCGAATGACGACCTGATAGTCCTTGAGCAGCTCGGGCACGTCGCCTTCGTTGATGCCGCCGCGCGAGGCCCTTCGGCGATCGCGGTCTTGCCCACGCCGGCCTCGCCGACCAGCAGCGGATTGTTCTTGCGCCGGCGGCACAGCACCTGGATGACCCGCTCGAGCTCGTGCTCGCGGCCGATCAGCGGATCGATCTTGCCGGTCTTGGCCAGGTGGTTGAGGTTCGATCGTGTAGGCGTCGAGCGCGCCCTGCGGCTCGCTGCCGCCTGTCGCTCGTCTTCCTTCGCGGCTCCCGCCTTGTCCTGGCCTCTGCTGCGGCGTCTTGGTGATGCCGTGCGCGATGTAGTTGACGACGTCGAGCGCGCGTCACGCCCCGCTGGTTCAGGAAATAGACGGCGTGCGACTCCTTCTCGCCGAAGATCGGCGACCAGCACGTTGGCGCCGGTGACTTCCTTCTTGCCGGACGACTGGACGTGCAGGATCGCGCGCTGGATCACGCGCTGGAATCCCTGCGTCGGCTGCGTGTCCGCGTCCGAATGCGGGCGACAGGCGCGGCGTGTGCTCGTTGATGAAGTCGGTCAGGACGCCGCGCAGCTCGCTCGAGGTCGACGCCGCAGGCCTTCAGCGACCTCGGCTGCCGACGGGTTGTCGAGCATCGCGAGCAGCAGGTGCTCGACGGTGATGAACTCGTGCTGCTTCTGCCGAGCCTCGACAAAAGCCATGTGGAGGGAAACTTCCAGTTCCTGCGCAATCATGGTTTCTGTTCCGACCTCGATCGTCGCGCTGGCGCGTCTTGCGCGCGCAATCGCCGCCGGCTTAACGCTCACGTCTCCTCCATCGTGCACTGCAAGCGGATGCTGGTGTCTGCGTGCGATGCCGAGCACCTGATCGACCTTGGCCGCGGCAACTTCGCGGGTGTACGTTCCGCACACTCCCATGCCTTCGCGGTGAATCTGCAGCATAACCTGCGTCGCCTTCTCCCGGCTCATCGCGAACACAGTCTGCAACACGACGACCACAAAGTCCATCGGCGTGTAATCGTCGGCTGAGCAAAATGACCTTATACAGCGGCGGGGGTTTGAGCCGGGTCTTCTCGGCTCCTCGAGGGACATTGTCGTCACGTTCTTGCGCTCGCCACTGCACACCCCGCGCACGAGGCCTAGCCCCGGATGCGCAGCGCGACGAGCAATACGTAACTGAACAGCA
>ERZ1370068.2668-contig-1804_pt1 | contig 50061 bp, 83 predicted proteins | sample MGYA00561227_ERZ1370068 | MGnify/ENA primary metagenome ERZ1370068 (study PRJEB38410, sample SAMEA6850437) | metagenome | study: Metagenomic assessment of the ecological functions of the soil: analysis of the soil microbiota associated with the... | reverse complement strand
TTGTACTTCGTTCAGTTACGTATTGCTCATGCCTCTGTCGCGCCACGCAAGTTCACGCGCCAGGATGCCGGCGAGGCGTGCCTGGAGCGCGCCTCACCATTGCCGCCAGTAGGAAGCCTGGTCGTGAGCGCCATTTAACGCGCGACAACAACGACGGAAGCCATGCGATAGAATTGCGCAAACCTTAAGAACGCTGCATCAATCGCCCAGGTCTGAACTGGCGATAAAAGACCGATCACAGATAAATAAATTGGCACATCGTTCGGCGCATGCATACGCGAGCCCCGCGGATCAATCAATTACCGGCAGGAGCATTATGATGCCAAAACCAACCTGTGACGGGGTAGGGCCGCTTGCGGCACCAGCGCGATCGCTCCTGCGCTCACCGCCATGCCGAGCAGCACAATGGCCGGGCCAATTTCCCAAACCGGCAGTCTGATCTCCGGGGTGGGGATAAAAAACCGCCAGCCCCACCGGCCAAATCATTTGCTTCATGTAAATCGCGCACGAGACGAGCCCGTTACCAATTCGCCAGACCAGAGCGCAACTTCCTCGACGGCCGCCGCTACTTGATCGCTGCAGCAGAAGCGCTGCTGCACCCCGCAGCAGCGGAGAGCGTAAACAGCGGAACCTTTTCAAGAATCGAGTCTCTTCGGATGATGAATCGCCCTGCAAAGCGCTTGAGGGGCCAATAATCAAGCAGCAATAGAACCAGGGGCACGGGTCACTGGCATTGGCTTGGACATGAGACCGAGCGCGAACACCAAGATCGACATCGTCAGATAGCGGCCAATCGAGGAGACCTGGCGCTAGCGGGCGTAAGCGCCGAGTGTGACCATGAAGAAAACGGCGCTCAACACATCTTTGCGCTCGGAAATCCAGGCCACCGATTCGACTCGAAGCGGGTGGATCGCAAAAAGTGCGCGCGACGAATGCGCTCTGCTGGACAGATCGCGCCGGTCATTTGTTTAGCATCAGAAACAACAAGACGACGGCGATGGTGTGGAGGGGACAATATTTGTAAAGTGATGACCGCCGGCGCGGATTCCCCACAGCTGGCAGTCCAGCATGTGCGACAGGGTCGTTAGGCGGATGCCAGTTTTGGGCGTGCCTACCGCTAAAAGCATAGATTATCCCGTGGGAGTCAACCCGCTCGTGATCGCCGGATCTGCACTAAACACTGCTCGTTATCATCGTAGTTGACGAAGTCGTGCAGCGGATGGTCTGGCCAAACACCAGCCGGAGCGTAATGACGACCAGGGAAAAACAAACGCCCGAAACCTGGCGGTGTGCGGATGACTTGGCCTTTGATGAGGCCTACGGAAGCCATGATTCGCGATCCGATAACGCGAGCCCGAGCGCTTGGGCAAGGATTTGGTTGTCGAAGACTAAAATCGTTGATAAGCGAGCGGCCACATCCCGGGTTCTCGGCGTAACCGCCCTGCGGCTACAATGCATCTTCCCGAATAGCTTCCTGGGCGCGCCTACGTGCCGGAGCTCCATAGACCAGACAGGTTCGTAATCCACATAAAGAATGATGCGAAATCGCGGCACGATCATTTCTTTTCCGATGTCGAAGCTTTTTGCTTTCACCGCTTCGTTGTTTGACAGAGCAGCGGGCCGCCGGCGAGCGTGGTCAATGCGGTCATACCCAACAATGATCAAAAGGCAGATAGAGTTTCATGAAAACGACACGAGCGCTCAGTTTCAGCGCACAATCAATTCGTCAAATTTAGCTCGAATGGCAGATTGGTCCGCACGGATTACGCCGCTGGGCGCGGCGACCTCCGGCGTGGCAGGCGCCGAATCAGGCAAATGAGTTCCGCGGTTGCGGATTGCTTAGCCAATGTCCTATAAGCGCGCCGACCTTCGCGCTAATTCATTCGCAGAAATGGTCTTCTCGAAACTCGGGCTTGTGTTCAGTGTTAAATCGATGAGGCTTAAAGAGAGGTCGTTCGAAACTATGAAAATATCAAGCATGATGAAGTCGGCGATAGGCGGCGCTCTGCTGATACTGGTCGGTCGGTGGCGACTCCAGTGCGTTGCGCGGGGTCACAAAATCAACCAGGTGCAGGTGACGCAAAATAGGGGAGACGAAACACTCGCGTCGTTTGGAGTGACGGGATCCAAGATCCCGCAGAAGGTGAAAAGTTAGCCCGATCGGGACACGCACCGCGGAGTCGCTGACGTTCGTGCGTCAGACTGGATCGCCTGGCGCGTCTGGGTCAATGCGTGCGTGGCGGAACGGTCGCAGCAGGCATGGTGCAGCGAGCCTGTCGGCGACCTTCACCACTAGGGGCCGCTAGACGCGATTCCAAGCGCGGCGAATTGTCGGCCCCATGCGGCGTAATGGGGATGCAATTGAATCGCGCCTCCGGCGTTCGATTAGCCTTGCGCTAAAACATGCGTTCCTCAGGGCCGAGCGAGGGCGTGCCTGCCAGAATCGCCTCCGCTGAAACGAAGGTTTTCCGCTGCCTCTGAATCATCAGGATTCATGCGCGGCGCTTCCATTTGAGTTGAGTAATCGCCTCGAAGTTTGTCCCAACGCGGAAATAGACAGCGCCAAGACCGCTATGGACTGGCCTGCCTTGGGATCAAGGCGCGCCGTTTCTTCCTGCATGCCGTTTCGCACTTTCCCAATCGCCCTTCATCAAAACGCGCGGCCGAGATTATAATGCCCTTCCGGGTGACTGGGGTTGCGCTTGAGCGCGATCTCAAACTCCTTAATCGCTTCGTCGATGTGGCGCTGCAGCGAGAAGCGCGCCGTAATCGTAATGCGATTCCGCTCTGGAGGCCACCGCGTAGCAGCTTCCAAACTTCGCGGTCGCTTCGTCTTTGTGGCCGAGACGGGCGAGATACTGCCGGGCGTAGCCAGTGAGGATTTCACCATTGCGCGGGTCGGCCCGCGCCATACCTCAACTCGTTGCGAGCATCAGTCCAGCCGCGACTGTGCGGCCCGAATTTGGCCCGAACTATAATGGACCTCCTTCTCACTTTGGATTAAGCCGAACAGCGATCTCACGCACTGTTCCGCCGCCTCATCGAGTCGATCTGATTTGCTGCACAAGCTAAAGCCGTACTCAATGAGCGCGGGCACTATTGAGCAAATCGGACGCGATCCACGCTCTTTGTTCTAGTTCGGACGTCTTGCTCAGCGCCTGCCCGATCCAGAGCGCGCCGAGCGGGTCTGCAAAGCTCAACCCATTTTTAAACCGTGCAGCGCCCAACTGGGGAGGAATTCGCGTGACGGCGCGGCTATGTTTCCGCCGGCCAGACCGAGGTTCTCGCGTGTCGAGGGCTCGCGCACTCTCCAGATGAATCCATCATAATAAAAATGCAGAAGACCTGACGCCGCCACCACACCCGTGAGCACGCGCTTCACGGTTTCGATCTCAAGATGAGGCATTGAAATAGGCGAATCGAGCCATAGGCAAGAATCAGTCCGATGTAGCGATCCGACCAGCGAACCGCTTCTTCGAAAAACAAAGCGCATAAAACCGCCGATCGAACTGTCACTTTTCCACGCGGCTGCGATTGTAAATCCAGACCAGCGAAAGATGCCGCACATCGTGATAGACTTCGAACAGGGCGATGCCTGCCGAGAATGTTCGTCACGCCGTTATTGCAGTGCCACCAGTAGGCAATTCGTCGTGGCCAGCAGCGCCAGCTTCACCGGATTGGGGCGTTTCCCTTCCGCTCACATCCGGGAAAAATTGAACAGGAACAATGCCGCAGGCAGTGATGGCAATGGCTAAGACGACTTGCTGCGCACTGTGCAGGAGCCACGGCGGAATGAATGGGCCGCCGCCTGACGTAATACGTTTCCAGTGTGTCGGCCATGCGTTGCGGTGAAGAAATACGGCTGCCGCGAACCACGCAGCACAGACCGCAAAATCGAGTCGGCGCGTCAACGCGGCGAAGGAACCCGTCTTCGCGGTCGTAGATTCGACAAAAAACCGTAGGTCTGCATCATCCCATGCCAGACACCCCATAGGAGAAGACCATCAGCAATGATCCCCCTTCGAGGTCCCACCAGTAAAAAGCGCCGCAAACGGAGACCAGAAAAATCGGCGCGAAAATAAAAGCGCCAGCGGAAACGCCTGAACAAAGCGCGGTCGCCGTACTGCCGGGATCATTCCCGGCAGGTGATGGCCCATTGCGCCAAACGCCGCCACGAAAATGAAATGTCTTGTGCGCTCCAGCGCGCCTGCGCCAACAGAAATACCGGCAAGAGAAAAGCGGCGTGCCGACGTAACGAATCAAGTCGCGCCAACTATTCGAGAATCAAAGCGTTTTCTTCGGCGCTGCCACTTGACACAGCGGGAACGGTCTGCGGTCGTGAGAATGCGCTGAGGAGCTGCATTGGTCTGAAGCGGCAAGTGTCCCTTAACTCGGCGAGAAAATCAATCCTTGAATGCGTCGGCTGTGGTATCGGCTTCCAGCCGATTCGAGATTAGCGGGGATGCCCAGTGCTGCTAAAGCTCACCGCGAGAATGCTTTAAAAACTGCTGTGCTATCGACTACCCCTTCCGCAGTACATCCGTCCCGGGACCGCTGCCAAACACAACCACGTCGTCCACCGTGGGTAGCGCCGATTTTGTGCAATCAAGTGCCGCCGGTTCGAGATTTTCTGCCGGTTGTTCATTCTGTCCGCCAAAGGACGGATCCGTGGTGGCCGACTTGTTATTCGGAATGATTCGCTGCCCCGTAAGACCTTGTGCCGTGCGGACCGGTCGCCCAGGTAATCCAGGGCTGGCCCGCAGAATTAAGCCCGAGCAACGCCGATGCCGCTATCCTGTCGAAATGGGAAACCATTCAAGTTCAGTACCACCAATTGCGACATCGCCGCACACGATGATCGTCGATCTTGTGTCCCGCATAGCGTCGCGCGACGGCGACTGCGCGGTCCAATTCAAGCGTTTGCGCTGAGCGTCCTTTCGCCGTTGTTTTCCTCGGCCGCTTTCCGCATCAGACCCGCATCAACTACGAGCAAGTATCCGCCGGCGTTGTATTGCAGCAGTTGGATTGCTCGCCGCACCATGTCTGAAAGATTTGGTTGCTGGCTGCGCTCTTCGACCTGATTTGCGAACGCGAGCTCTGCATTGTTAAAAGCACCAAAAAGCTTCGGCCGCCGCCACGCGCGGGATTGCCTCCAACTCGGCTCGGGTTCGAACGATATCAGAAACCGTTGCCGCGGAGTTCGAGCAAAGATCGCGTCTGTCTTGTCTCTCTCCGCCGCTTTGTAGCGGGGAGAAATTGCGCCGCCGCCGCCCCCATCGCGATGTCGATTTTCCTCCATCCACGAACTCGGCCGCAATCTTCTCGGTATCGGTCGGATTCGGTCGGATGCGCGCATAAAAAGCGCGCGCTTGTCGGATCGGTCAATTTTGCGTCCGTCACCAGGCCGGTGGCGCGTCCGTATTCGCGAGCTAACTCAATGATGTTCGTGATGGGCTTTCTCATCGCCATTGATCGCGATGGCGCGGTTAGGCCACCCTCTCACCTGTCGCGATTGCTGTCGCGGCAGCCGCCTGATCGGGTGCGGCGAAATCCTTCGAGTAATTCGTCAGCAAAGCTCATCGAGGCATCGAATCCAGGTTCAGGCGCGTGCCTGCGCCGCCGGCATAGCACGCGTCGGCGCCAGCCGAGTCCGGCGCGAGTCCTTCTCCAATAAACACAATAATTCCAAAGGGCTTGCGAATGAGCCCAGTGTTGAAAATAGAGAACGCCCGACGCCGGCAAAGGCCAGAAGGCAAAAAGCGCCAGCAACTGATTGCGCCATTTCACGGAGGCCGATCTAGGCGCGCGTTTGTCCGCGTTGTCAATCAGCAACCGCCGAACCGCTTGTCGATCTTCGGTCATTCACCGGCAAAGTGCGCGGCGTATGGCTGGTCCGGTGATGCTCATCATTCGCGACGGCTGGGGCATCAATGCAGGCGGCTGGGACAAGCGTAATGAGAATGGAGACGCCACACTGCCTCGCGTCCACGCCCTTTCACGACAAGCTCTACCGCGATTATCCATGCTTCTAAATTGAGCGCCAGCGGCGTCGATGTCGGCTCTACCGAAGGGACAGATGGGCAACTCGGAAGTTGGCCACCTTAACCTGGGAGCAGGTAGAATCGTTTATCAAGACCTGACGCGAATTAACAAAGCGATCGAAGAAGGTGAACTAACTCGCAACCGAAGTATTGCAGGAAACCTTCGCAGCTGCGCGCGGTCACCGGCTTCACTTGCTGGGGCTGGTTTCCGACGGCGGTGTGCACAGCCATTATTCGCACATGATCGCGCTTGCGAACGCCGCGCATGAAGCAGGTGTAGCCGAAATTTTCGTCCACGCTTTCACCGACGGGCGAGACACTTCACCCACTGGCGGGGCTGGCTTTTTGAGAACCTGCGAAAAGGAACTCGAGAAGAGCGGCGCCAAGATCGTCACCGTGATTGGCCGCTATTTCGCGATGGATCGCGACCGGCGGTGGGACCGCAACGAAAAAGGCATGGGACGCAATCGTTCTTGGTCGCGGTGAAATCTGCAAGTCATCGCCCTCGACAGCGGTATGATCGACAATACTCACTTCGGCAAGACCGATGAGTTCATGCCGCCGCTGATTTTCTCCCACGCCAACGAGCAGCGCGTGCGCGATGGCGACTCAGTTTTGTTTTTCAACTTCCGCGCTGATCGGGCGAGGCAATTATCGCAAGCCTTTCTTGCTGAAGGATTTCGACGGCTTCGACCGCGAGGTTTGGCCGCAAGTCCATTTTGTCAGCCTCACGCAATATGACGTTCGGCTTCCTGCGCCGTTCATTTTTCCGCAGCAAGAGCTTCGCAGCATCCTGGCTGAGGTCGTGAGCGCTGCAGGCAAATCGCAACTGCGCATCGCTGAGACGGAGAAATACGCGCATGTGACTTACTTTCTTAATGGCGGAATCGAGAAACCGTGTTCCGGGCGAAGACCGCAAACTGATTCCTCACCAAGAGTCGCTACCTACGACCTGAAACCGGAGATGAGCGCGTTTGAGGTGACCGATGAAGTGCTCGCGCTCATGGCGAATTATGATCTGATCGTCCTCAACTTTGCCAATCCCGACATGGTCGGCCACACCGGCGTCGTCAAGGCGGGAATCAAAGCCGTCGAAACGGTGGATGACATGCTAGCGGCGAATCATTTCCAAACTTCTGAGCTTCGACGGCAAGTGCATTGGTCACCGCCGATCACGGAAACTGCGAGCAGATGCGCAACTCCGACGGCTCACCGAACACCGCGCATACGCAGCTACCTTGTGCATTTCATTTATGTCGCCAAAGATGCAGCAAAGTTTCGCTGCGAAGATGGAATTCTGGCCGATGTGGCGCCGACCCTTACTGTTCCTGCTCGGACTGCCGCAGCCAAAGAGATGACCGGGCACAATTTGCTCGTGCTCAGTCGCCAGGATAGCTATCCCCGACAGATCGATCGGCAACGTTCGGCCGCGACCTGGTCCCATCCGATTTCTCAGCTGTCGATTTAGCACTCGTGTTCCGGCCACGGCGATTCGCTGCAGAAGGCGCAATGCGATCCTCGGCTGTTGTGTCATGCCATGATTGGTTTGCGCTTGAGTGTGAGCGCGCCGTTTGATTCCACGAGCGCGCCCCAGCCAGACCGGGATCTCCGGTTCGCGGAATAACTCCTCAGGCAGAACGAGGAGAAAACAAATTCGCGCAGCGGTAGCGGATTAATTTGTCGAACTTGGTGCAATCGTAGCAGCCGATTTTGCAAGTGCTCGCAGTGTCACGCAACAGGCGGCGCGTAACCGCGGTGACCGATCGCGGCTGAAGCTCTGCAAATCGAACTTCCGGGAAGAGCGAATCGCCATTCCGCAGGCTCGGATAGTGCGCGTGCAGGCGCGTTTCAAGAATTTGGCGGCGTTTGCAGATCAGCTTCGAGACGCTGGCAGCGCAGCTTCGCTATGGCAATTATCACGTCGCAAATCGCAGAGCGCTTGTTTGCATTCGAAGATCGCTGTCGATCCGATCTGTTTTGGCTGCCGATCGATAGCCGGCGACGTCGGCACGGCTACCGGCACTTTGGCAAAGCTCACCTCCATCGCGCATGCGGAAAATCCTTGCGCCTGCGCCCACAGGAACGCGAGCCGCTTCAGCTGGGCATGCTGCGCGGTTTCACCGCTGGCGCTTGTTACTCCCGCAGCCATTTCGCGAGTTCGCGCGCCCAATAAGTGACGATAATGTCCGCGCCGGCGCGCTTGAGCGCAGTCATGATCTCGAGCACAGCGGCGCGCTCGTCCGAGAAGCCCTTTTCGACAGCACCTTTGACCATCGCATACTCGCCGCTGACATGATAAACGGCAGTCGGTTTTCCAAAGCGCTCATGAACGCGCCATAGGATATCGAGATAGGGCAATGCAGGTTTTACCATCACGGATGTCCGCTCCTTCATCGATATCCAGGGCCACCTCGCGCAGGCGCTTCATTTGCGTTGAGCGAAATCCATTTGGTAATGAACGGCGATCGCCAAACTGCGGCGGGCTTTCGGCTGCCTCGCGGAATGGCCCGTAAAACGACGAGACGCAAATTTAGCAGCATAACTGATGATCCCAGTTTGATCGAAGCCTGCCGTCATCGAGCGCCTCGCGAATCGCGCCAATCCGCCCATCCATCATGTCGCTCGGCGCAACCATGTCTGCGCTCGCTGCGCGCGTGAGAGATAGCGCGTTTTGACCAACAGTTCGACGCTCTCGTCGTTGAGGACATGGAAATGGTCTCCGTCGATACGTGTGACGCCGCAGTGGCCGTGGCTCGATGTATTCGCAAAGGCAAACGTCGGTGATTGTGACCAAATCCGGACATTTTGATTTGATAGATCGCAGCGGCTTTTTGAATGACTCCATTTTCTGAGTAAGCGCCGGCTGGCCTGTTCGTCCTTCATGTTCTGGGATCCCGAAAAGCAGGTACCGCTTGAGCCCGAGAGTCCGTGCGACGGCGCGCTTCATCGGCGATCTGTTCACCGGTGCAACTGAAAAACTCCCGGCATGCTGGCGATGGGCCATGGCGTTCATCCAGTTTTTCGCTCACGAACAGCGGCAGAACAAATCAGTGCGCACCAACTGCGTTTCGCGGACGAGATTTCGCAAAGCGGCAGAACGTCGCAAGCGCCGCGGGCGATGCACCAATCTTCTCATGCAAAGCGAGGCTACGCGCTGCTGCCAAACTGGTCGCAAGCAGCAGCAGCTCGCCAAGGGAATGGCTGACCTGGAATCGGATGGAATGATGACGATGCTGCGGTGCGCGTTCGGTGTCTGCATCTTAGTCGTGGCGCGCGACTCCGATTATTTGTTGATCGATATCAGTAACTCTCACGCAAAGTTTGCGTTTGCATCGAAGAGGCGGGTCTCGGCTCCTGTCCGAATCGCTACCAGTAAGCTCTCAAGCGGTGTGGTCTCTGGATTTCTTAAACAACGAAAGTGCGGAAGGTGGTTGTCTCGTCGGTGGTGCCGGCAAAAACCTCTGCGATCAATAAAGGCGGCAAAGAAAAGGCGAACGTGATCTGGCTGGATTGGAAGCTGAAGCTGGGCGTGGAAATTGATTATCCCAAGCCGCGGTCGATCGGCGCAGACCGGCTGGCGAACGCTGCTGCAGTCGCGGAACTTTATGGATGTCCCGCGATCGTTGTGGATTTCGGCACCGCGGTGACTTTCGACATCGTTTCCGAGCGCCGCAGCGTACGTCGGCGGCGTGATTGCGCCGGGACTCGAAGCAATGACTAACTTTCTTTATCAACGAACGGCGCTCTTGCCCAGGACTGTCGTTGAAAGAGCCGCGACGCGCGGTCGGTAAATCGACAATCGAGGCGATGCTATCTGGCGCAGTATTCGGATATCGTGGGTTGGTTCGGGAAATTCTTGCACGAATCAAGAGCAGAGCAGTTTCCGCGCAAGAAGGTCTGCGTCGATAGCGACAGGCGGTTACGCGCGTCTCGATCGCCGGAGGCTTGCCAGAGATCGGCGTGATTCGTCCCCACCTCACTTTGGAAGGTTTACGGATCGTGGCCAATCTCAATGACTGAGCCAGCAGGAGACGATCACAGACGGTTTACGCGTTTTTCCGAAGCGCGCTGAAAAATCGACTTCGCACAAAGCAACTTTCCACTTGTCAGACGCCCTGAACAGGGCTTCAGTCGCTACTCGCATGAGACTCTGGGAGATGGCGGCGGTGGCCGCGCTGGTGGCTTCACTTCGCAGCAATCGCATTTGCGGCGGACAATGTCGCGCCGACGAAAGCGGAGCTGGAGGAGATGTAACGCCGCTTACACGCGCGTTCGATTCAAAGCAAGTTTCCAGAGGCGTTAAAGCAACTCGACGCCATCGATGCTCGGCAGCCTGATCTTGCCGCGTCAAAAATCTGCGCGGCGTCATCCTGATGCGACAAGGCAATTACGATGAAGCGGAAACCGCATTGCAGGAAGCCGCCCGGATCGATCCGAAGTTCTGGAATGCGCGCTTCAACCTGGCGGAGATCCCGTTCCTCAAAAAGATTGGGCGGAGGCGAGGAAACGCTTTGAGCAACTGCTCTCCAGCTGGTGGATCCGATCTGGCAAAAGAAGCTTCGCAGCTGATTCAATACAAAATTCTTCTGACCTACCTGATGGAGGGCAAAGAGAACATGGTGGATTCCGATGCTGGCCAAGCTGGAGCTTTCGCCCGATACCCCGGCCGTTGATTATGTGAAGGCAGCCGTCGCGCTCCAACAGAAGAATCAAAGCGAAGCCAAAGATTGGATCAGCGCAGCAGAGAAGAATTATTCACCGCAGCTGAACAAACTTTTCGCAGAATCACTTTATGAAGTCGGGTGGCTGGAAAAGCCGGCCGGCGAAGCCCGACCTTCATTGCCGCTAATGACAGCTGCCGAGCGCTCGGAGAAGACCAAAGCCGCCGCGCGTTCGAAATTCGAGCAATCGCAACAGGCGCTTCGGCAAGCGTGATTTCGCGACAGCTCTTAAATTAGTCGATCAAGCGGATCAGGTCGGACCCGAATCAGCCGGCTACGCTGAATTTGCGTGGCGAGATTCTGATGCAGCAGCAGCAATTTGACCAAGCCGAAGCTGCATTTAAGAAGGCAGCCAGGCTGGATCCGAAACTCCGCGAAGCGCAATACAACCTCGCGCAAATTCCCTTTAAGAAGAAGGACTACGCAAAGGCGCAAGAGCGTTTCGAGGCGCTATATAAGCGAACGCCGGGAGGCGATAAAAATCAGGCGGCAGAGCTTATTAAATTCAAGATTTACATGACGCTTTTGCTCGAGGGAAAGAGAGCCGAGCGCATTCGATGATGGAGGAGTTTCAATTTACCGGAGATACGCCGGCGCTGTATTATGCCCAGGCAGCGTGGGAGTATAAACATAACAATCCGGAGAAAGCCGCAGATTGGACCGGTTCGGCCAACAAGATTTATTCGCCAGCGCTCAACACTGTTTTCGCTGACGCGTTTTATGATGTCGGCTGGATGCAAAGGCCGGAAGGTTCAACCGCGCCTGCACTGGCGTTCGACACAACAAATGTTGTTGCGCCGCAGACGGAGAGAGGTCCGGCAGTTGAGCCGAGTCCAATCCGACAGGTTTTGCTGCAAACAAACAGGGCGAAGCATCGAGCGGAGAAACGCTTGCCTTGGGCACGGCGGCAAAGGGAGCCAAATGCCGGGATGGAAATTGCCAGCGCTGATGCAACAGCTGGCCAGCCGACTTCGGCCTCGAGCGAATCAAGTGCGGAAACTAGCCCTCAGCCACAACAACCGGTATCTGAATCGCCCCAGGTTGGCGGCGAATCGACAACAACTGCGGCGCAAGCTGTCGGAGCCGAGACGCCACAGGCTTCATCTCCATCCAGCGAACAGAACAATCAGCAGGTCCCTGTCCAAACAAGTCCGTCGGAGAAACCCGGTGCGGCACCAGCGTCCTGCAAACGTCTTCGTCAACCGCCATTATGGGCGTGACGAGCCGAAGGCTGTGCGATTGTCGGTGGCTTACTATTGGCGGCCATAATCATACTGGCTTGGGTGATTGTGCCCGTGGTTCGCCGGCATGCGTTCAGCGTTCCGCGTCACTTGCGAGCTTGAGCCGCCCGCCGAGCGCCACCGTCGGCGGCGACAATGCCGTCTTGAAGCCGAGAGTCGCGCCAGCGCAGACGAGTAGTGTGCAAGACAACGGCTTTGTTGGGGAACCCCGTCAGGTTTCGGTGGAATTAAAACCGTGGCAAGGCTCCGTTGCGACACACGTGCCATGCCTGCACGCAAACCGAGCGGCGCTTTTAATCGATTTAAAGAACGGAGAGCAAAGACCGCACGTGCCCCGGCCCGTCGCGAGCCCGAGCGCGAATTGACGCCGATTGCCGAGCCGGACTTCCGAATCATCTGTCGGACAAGTAGCTCGAACAAACACCGGAGATCGCTCCGCAGCAACCGACGCTAACTCCGCAGGCGACTGAAATGGTCACAGCTTCCAGCAACCAGTGAGTTTGCCGAAGTTTCTGCGATCGTTCCACAACGCCGAATGAGATCTTCGATCAGATGGAGAGGAAGCCACATTCTCACAGCAAGAGCCGAATCGAGATTTTTCGGAGATACGAAAGCAATGGAACCAGTATTGCCCGCGGAGGCGCCGAGCGAGGAGTCTTGCGGGCGCAGAGTTTGCCATGGCCGGAGACCGTAGAACCGGTCAGTCCGGATGTTTGCAGTTGAACCGATCAGCGCAAGAGCAACCTGCACCAGACTCATCTCCGCTGCGAGTCAATTTCCAACTGAGCGAACCCGCTACCGAGTCCGTGTCTGATTTTCCAAGTGCTGATTTCCACTGAGCCTGTATTTCCGCAAATAACCACACCCGCAACCATGCCAGAAACAACCCAAACTCCAATCGCTCCAGTAACACAAAGCCCCGGCTGCCGCCGCGTGGCCAAGCCACAACCACCTGCTGCCACGATGCAAACATCCGTGCAGCTTACTTTCTCTTTCGAGATCGCCGCCATGCAATTGACGCCAAGCTTTAAGATGGGTGTCTTGAAAGTGCGTCCGATATCGAAGCTCGTCACGATGCGTTTGCCCTCGCCTCAACGCGCCTCAAACGGCGTTGAATTTGCAGGTCGCCTTCGAAGTCTTAAAGATTCAGCCTGTCGCTGGTGCACTGGGCACCATTCGCGTGATTCCCTCACAGCAACAGAGGCCTACGATGGCTGGCATGCCCTCATTCGCAGTCGCAGGATTGCAAGTAGTCCCGAATTCTGAGACCGCACCGGTTCAACTCACCCCGTCACCAGCAGGGACGTGCGTCTGTGTTCATCACGGTGCCGCTTTCAGATCAGCACGCTGGAGTTTTCGCCGTCACTCGAAATTGCATCCGTCATCCTGAATTCGAACTCCAAGCAGGTCGTTGTTCAGTTGCCTGGCGCCGGATCGGGGCCAGCTGAAGGAGCGCCAATGTTTGAAATCGCGAATCTCGAGCTTAACGAAGGCGGCGAGATCGCCATGATGCAACTGAACCTTCTTAGCGGGCCGAAGCGAGCCTAGACGGGCAGCGACATCTGCGTGCGCTTATTTCCCATAGGTCTGTAACGTGACCCATGGGTACGCACCTAACAATCACTTCCAGTTTAGCGAGTGCAGTTGGTTCGGCAGAAACTTCGCCATTTTTGCGAAGCAGTTTGCCGTCGAAGTAGATTTCTCCGCCGCCGTAATCCGGACGCTGGATGCTTACCATGTCCCAGTGAACCTGGCTCCGATTCCCATTGTCCGCTTCTTCGTAAGCTTGTCCCGGGGTGAAATGAAAAGAGCCAGCGATTTTCTCGTCGAACAATATGTCGCGCATCGGTTGGAACACCCGCGGATTAAAGCCGAGTGAGAACTCGCCGATGTAACGCGCGCCAGGATCTGAGTCGAGAATCTTGTTCAGCTTTTTGGTCTCGTTGCTCGTCGCATCGACGATCTTTCCGCTCTTGAATTCGAAACGGATGCCATCGAAAGCGATTCCCTGATAAATGCTTGGCGCATTAAAGGTGACATGGCCCTCAACGGAATCTTTCACCGGTGCAGCTGAAAACTTCGCCGTCGGGAATGTTGCGATCGCCGCCGCAGATGACGGCTGGAATTCCCTTGATGCTGAAACGCAGATCGGTGCCGGGCCCTTTGATTTGGACACGGTCGGTCTTTTCCATCAACCGCTTGAGGCGCCTTCATTCCGGGCAGCAGTTTGCGGTAGTCCAGTGTGCAGACATCGAAATAGAAATCTTCAAATGCTTCCGTGCTCATTCCGGCAAGCTGTGCCATGGAAGGAGTCGGCCAGCGTAAGACTACCCACTTGGTCTTTTTGACCCGCTGGTCCTGCACCGGCCGCATTTTCGGCCGATCAACTTCATCTTCTCCGGCGGCACATCGGACAATTCCGTGATGTTGTTGCTGCCGCGCACTGCGATGTATGCATTCATTTTTTCATTCGCGCCAGCTCGTGGCTTGCCATCAGATTTAGCTGTCGATCTGAGGCTTCGAGCGCGAGCGCGCGGTTCACTCGGGTGTGAGTAGGTTTGCGCGAAGGGCACACCGCCTGCTTTCCGCACCGCGCGTATCAGCGCGATGGTCATTTCGTCAGGAATATCGAATGCTTCGATCAGGACCGTTTCATTGCGCTTGAGACGAATGGAATATTCCACCAGAAGTTTTGCGAGTTTGTCGAATCGGTCGTCGTGCATAGCCGCTTATCATTCCACCAGCCGCGGCTGTATGCAACTTAGTCCGTCGTCGCGTTGCGAACGAGTCTGGCTGCGTAAGCGCCATCAAAACCATCGCGAAAGGGCAGCGAAGATCTTTCCGTTTCTAAGCTCAGAACTGGACGTTTGCGCGAGGATGCGACGAACGACCTCCTTGTTTTCTTCCGGCTCAAGACTGCATGTGCTGTAAACAAGCACGCCGTTCGGTTTTAGGAGCGGAATGAGAGCACGAACGATCTCGATCTGCAACTGTTGCATTCGGTCGAAATCGGTTCGTCGTAATCGCCACCTCAAGTCTGCGCGCCTGCGCATTACTCCGGTGTTGCTGCACGGCGAATCAACCAGAATGCGATCAAATGGCGCCAACGTTGCAATCTCTGGCGGGACATGACTGCTTGTCCAATCGTGACGCAGAATGTGCGCAATTACCACACCGAGGCGCGCCATGTTCTCCTTCAATGTTTCCAGCCGCTCGAGGTCGCGATCGCAAGCCACAATTATTCCAAGGTTTTCCATGAGTTGCGCGATGTAGCCGGTCTTCCCGCCGGGCGCTGCGCACGCATCGAGGACCCTTTCTCCGGGCTTTGGATCCAGCAACCTGGCACGCGAGCAGTGGTACTCGGATCTTGAATGTAGCAGTGACCCCGTCTCAGAGCGTCTGGTTGGCAGCGAGTCAAATTCCACAAATTCAGAAATCACGCGTCAACGGCCGCGCGCTTCGAATAGAGCCGGAGAAACTCCGTCACGGTCGATCCTCAAGCCGGTTAATCCGGCCGTAGACTGGCGCAGGAAGGTTGTTCCATTTGCACAATGCTTGTGCGTGTTCTACGCCGAAGTGCTGCTGCCAGCGTTCGACAAGAAATTGCGGGTGCGACATACGAACAAACAGGGGCTGCGCATTCGCGGATGCGCGCAGCTCGCTTCGTCGCCGCGTTGCAGCCCGCAGCATGGCATTGATGATTGGTCGCTGCCCTTTCGCGCCAAGCTCCACCGTCTCATGGACTGCTGCATGTTCAGCGGTTTCGAGAAAGAAGAGTTGATATAAGCCGAGTCGCAGAATATCGCGAAGATCAGCGTCAACTCGCGAAACGCGCAGGCAAGCGATCCAAAAATCCAGCAACGTTAAATTGCGGAGGCACGCCGTAGAACAGTTCCAAGCGCAAACGCGCGATCGGAAGGCGTAAGCCCCGCTTTCGCAAGAAGCTCAGATACGATGGAGTCGGCGAAGCGTTTTCTCTTTCGCCACAACCGCAAGGCCGCCAGCGCGATTTGGCGAGCAGAGAGCTGCGCCATATTTCCTGCGCGCTACTGCGGCTTCACGTTTGCGCGTCCAATAGAATGATAATGAAACCCTAGTCGCCGCATCGTTTCAGGATCGAGGAGGTTTCGTCCATCGAACACGATCGGTGTTCTCATTTTCTCTTTGACGACTGCAAGGTCCACATTGGCAAATTCGTTCCATTCTGTGGCGATGATCAGCGCTTCGGCGTCAGTTCACTGGCTTCCAGAGCCGATGAGGCAAATTCTGCGTCGGCAATCGCTTTTATCGCGCGCGCCTTTTGCATTCCCTTCGGGTCGTAGGCAACCACATGCGCTCCTTCGCGCAAGAGTCTTGTCACCAGTTCTATTGCCACAGACGAACGAACGTCGTCTGTGTCTGGCTTGAATGTCAGGCCCCAAACTGCAATTCGCTTCTCGCGCAACACCCATAGGGTCTCCCGAATTACCTTCAGAAAAAGCTCTTTTTGAGCAGTGTTTATGCGTTGGACTTCCTTGAGCAGATTGAACGGAGTGCCAAGCCGCTCGCTGATCGTAATGAATGCGGCAATATCCTTTGGAAAACAGGAACCGCCGTAGCCGATCCCAGCGTTGAGGAAATCACGGCCAATGCGATGATCCATTCCGATTCCGTCGGCGACTTTTCGACGTCGGCGCCGCTCGCCTCACAAATGGCCGAGACCGCGTTAATATACGAAATCTTCAGCGCCAGGAATGAGTTCGCGCAATGCTTGATGAGCTCGGCGCTGTTAATATCAGTCACCAGGATAGGCGCCATAAATGGCTCATAAACCTTCTTCATCAGATCGATGGCATGTTCGCTTTGCGCTCCGATCACAATGCGATCGGGATGCATCAGATCGCGCTACTGCACAGCCTTCACGCAAAAATTCAGGATTGCTGACCACATCGAAGTTCGCGCCGTGGCGGTTGTATCTTTGATTGATTCGGCCACTTTCTCGCCCGTTTTCACGGGCACTGTGCTCTTGTCAACAATCACGCGATAATCAGTCAAGCATTCCGGCGATTTCTCGCGCAACTTTCTCCAGAAAACTGAGATCGACATCGCCATCCGGCTGCTGGGGTGTAGGAACAGCGATGAAGACGATTTGTGCAGTTGTTTACTCCCTCTTCGAATGCTGCCAGTGAAGCGCAGCCGACGCGCCGAGACGTTGCGGTGAATAATCTCTTCCAGGCCTGGCTCATAAATTGGCACCTCGCCGGCTTGCAGTTGTTTGATCTTTTGCGCGTCGTTATCGACGCAAATGACATTATGGCCGACGTCGGCGAAACAGGCGCCCGTCACCAGGCCAACGTAACCGGAACCGATGATTGAAAGATCCATGATCGAAGAACGGTGCGAGCGAATCAACGGCAGCACAAGTGGCGGAAGGCAGCCAGTTGCGTCGACGTTGTTCGTGGGCCGTTGGTCATTGGCCTGTGGACCCAGGGTCGAAGTTTAAGTCGAAACCAAATTTCGGGAATGCTTTGAGCGTTATGGTGAATAGGACGCCGTATTCATTGACTCCGGAGTTATCGCGTATCACGCCGCCGAACGAAGCCACCCATGCCGACAGATCGCGGTAAATAGAATAGCGCTGCTCTTCGAGGATGCCGGTTGTAGCTTCATATTGTTCCTGAGCTCCAACGCCCCAGTTATCATTGATTCGATAATATCCACCGACAACAAACAAGCTGCTGTTCTGGAAAGAACGGATTGCCATTCAAATAGCGATGTCCGACGGTCAATTGCACATTGGATAGCGGCTGAACGTTCGCCAACGTATCGACTTCCGTAAAACCCTTCGCGAAAGCGGGCACCTGTGAGTTTACCGTAAAGCGACATCCAGGGCAGCGGTGTAAACCGGAGATTATTAAAGAAGTTTGAGTAGTCGGTGCGATCGTACGGATTGTCGAAGTTCACGTCAAAGAAGGTGTCGAGTTCAAGCCAGGTGATCGTTTGATCGTCGCGCCGCGTTTCCAGGCGATTGCGAACGCCCAACCCGCCAGACAGTCCAACTGTCGATCGAATCGATCGGTGGTGAACTGCGGGAAGTCGATTGCCCGCAGTTGCGTGGACGGTTCAAATCGATCGAAACCCAAAATGGACGTGGGGTTCGGCTCCGTTCTCATCGAAACGTATGAAAAGTTTGTGAACGGTTGAATAACGTGCATGAGTCCATCTAACCCAACCGCGCGGCTTTGCACGTTCTCCCATGTTCGCGAGATCTTGAAACGAGGCTTCTGCGCCCGTGTCAAAAACGGTGCGAAATGTGTCTCCATCGAATTTGACCGGGTTGGCCAATGTTGGGGGCGGGAGAATAAAGTCAGGCACCAGCGGATTTGATGGTGGCACAAAGGTTGTCGATCCCAAGTCCCATGTCTTGCCATAATAGGTACCGCGAAAGCCAACCCGCGGCACGATGGAAAGCCATCCAAAGTATGTGTTTGGATAAGTTAGTTGATGGAAGGTGTCGAAACGAGTCGGTGCCGTAATTCTCGAAACCTGAACCTTGAGGGAATTGTAGCCGCAAATTAGCAAAGCCGGTCTCGCCTTCGTAAAAATGGGTCCACCGAAAAGCGCGTGGCGCTTAATGTCCAGCACTACTTCCGGCAAACGTTCTGTTGTGGTGAAGAACTCGTTCGCCTGAAAACGCGCGATGCCCGTGATGGTGAAAAAAGGGTTTGTCTTGGTCAATGCGACTACATTGTCTGGAACAGGATCAATGCGAAACTCGCCCTGGATAGTAGTCCTCCATGACATACGCATCGCTAAGCTTGGTGAGATTGGCGATGCCGTAGATGTCATCGGTAAAGTTCGTCCGATCTTCCAGAGCTAAGCCGGTATCGCCCGGTAGGAACATCCTTGTCGCGGCATCGACGTTTGATTCAGGTTCGGGTCTTGATCCTGAATGTAAAAGGTTTTTATCCTCGCCTGACTGTTCTCGTCCTTTCCATAATCGATAACGGGATCGAAGCCGATGGCAGGCCCACGACGGCCAAAGTAATCGAGCCGGAGGCGCCCCTTGATGTTGTCCGTAATCGGAAACATTTACCTGAGTCAGAAGCGATGGTCCCCAGTGTGCTCGTGTATGCGGGCGAAATCGTAAAACTGAACGTGTCACTGAGCGATTGATAGAGATAAGGCCACCAGAAAACCGGCACCTTCCCGATGTACGCCGTCACGTATTGGAAAATGACGCGATCCTTCTCATAAATGCGGATCTTTCTGCGCGTGAAGATGGAAATCGGGTTTCGCCGAATCGTGCGTCGTAAAAGTACCGTCCATGTATAAGATAACCATTTTCCGAGATTGAAGTTCACATTCGCGCCAGTCAGAAAATAAGGCTCTGACTCGGTCCGCCCATTGATCGTCCGGATCTTTTTGTTTCGGTGTTGTACACGCCGCTTTCGGCGATGTAGAGGCTCGTATCGCGATAGATTCGCACGTGCCCTCTCAACTCCACGTCGTGCGTGGTGGAATTGTATTGCGCGTAATCGGCGTAAATGTCTGTGTTGCCAAGGTGAATCGCCACGTTGTCGCGCGCTGTTGCCAGCCCGTTTTCATAGGTCGTCTCGCCGGTGGAAGTGATTTCAATCGGCACATTCTGTGGAGTTTTTATTTCTCCACTGACCAAACCGGCGCTCGCAAATAGAGCGGCGAGCAACAAGACCAGTGTTCGCATGGCGCACGCCGAACGTACTGCGGCAGAAGCTTCCTGCAAAGCCAAAACCGCCTATGGAGAGACAAAATATGCTGGCCGAGCCATTTCGAGCCCTCCTCAAGCCGAAAGTCGTCCGCGTTATGCCTTGATTAACGCTGCAATCAACGGTTTTCTTCATCCAGGATGAGCAAGTCTATCGACCAGGTCTTCCTCAACGCAAAGCAATGGCTGCTTTCGTGGCTGGCGGGGTCGCCCGACTGGATGGTTCAAGTGGTATCGAGTTTGATCAATATTTTCGCGCTGCTCGCTGTATTCCTCACACTTTTCGCACTCATCTCGGTGTTGGAACGAAAAATTCTTGCACGGATGCAGAACCGCTACGGCCCGAATCGCGTCGGGACCGTTCGGTCTTTTTCAGCCAATCGCCGACGGTATCAAAATGCTGATCAAGGAAGACATCGTCCCGGCGCGGGCCGACAAGATCGTGCATTTCCTTGCCCCGGTCCTGATCGCCGCTGTGGCGATCCTCACCTTGGGCGTGATTCCGTATGGCCGGAACATGACGCCGTTTACAATTGATGGCGGCATTCTCTTTTTCTTCGCCGTTGGATCGGCTACGGAACTTGCCGTGTTCATGGCCGGCTGGGGCAGCAACAACAAATTTTCGATGCTCGGCGCGATGCGCGCCATCGCGCAAATGATCAGCTACGAGCTGCCGCTCATTATCAGTGTTCTTCCGGTCGTGATGGTGGTCGGCTCGCTTACGCCTGACCGGATTGTCGCCGCGCAGGCTGAATACACGTTTGGCCTGGTTCCGCGCTGGTTTGTCTTTACGCCATGGGGCGCAGCCGCGTTCATTCTGTTTTTCGTATCCGGTCTCGTGGAGTCAAATCGCACTCCGTTCGACGTTCCGGAAGGCGAATCCGAAATTGTCGCGGGTCACATGACCGAATATTCCGGGTTCAAATACGCCACATTTTTCATGGCGGAATACCTCGGCATGTTCGCCATCAGCGGGCTTGGCAGCAACCTTGTTCCTCGGTGGCTGGCATGCGCCTGCGCGCGATGCTTGAGTTTATTCCGTCCTACGTCTGGTTCTTCGCAAAGCTGAGTGCGCTGCTATTCGTTTACGTCTGGGTTCGCGGAACGCTCCCGCGCATCCGCGTCGATCAAATGATGAACTTCGCCTGGAAATTCATGTTGCCGATGGCGTTCACGTGCATCATCGCGCGCTGCCGTCGTGGCATTATGCCGGGCGCGGCTTGCGCGGCTGGCTGTGGTCGCTGTTGGTGATCGCAATCGTTTACACCGCCCTGTCGATGCTTGCTCGATACGCAAAGAAAATTCGCGCCGCGCGTTTATCGCTTCGCTGAATGAACAGCGCCGCGTTTATCGTCATCGCCATATTCACGGTCGCCGCGGCGCTGGCGGCTGCGACGTTGCGAAACTTGATGCACGCCGCGCTCAGTTTCGCCGTCGCATTGGTCGGTATCGCGGCGCTCTTCTTTCTGCTGGGCGCTGAGTTTGTCGGCCTGGCGCTGGTGTTCATTTACATCGGCGCCGTCGCGGTCTTGATCGTTTTCACGATTCTCCTGACGCGGCGCGATGTTGGGAAAAGATCGCGGATTCAACTGGGGCGGGCGCTATCGTCGCTGTCGCTGTGTTCGGCGGTTTGACGTGGTCGATTCTAAAGACGCAATCGCTTGCCATCGTCGCCCCGCACATGCCGGCGCTTACGGTCAAACGAATCGGCGCAGCGTTGATGACCAGTTACGTCTGGCCATTGCAATGCGTCGGGCTTCTGCTGACCGCCGCGCTCATCGGCGCGCTTATTCTCGTGATGGAGGAAAACAGTGAGAAGATGAAGCAAACGCTCAACGCTCAACGCTCAACGCCCACGCTCAATTCAGACGTGACGTTGGACGTTGGACGTTGGCGTTGACGTTTCGTTCCGACTGCGATGACGCCCACGCTTCAAGTCTTTCTCATCGTTTCCGGCGCTGTTCTCCATTGGACTCGCGGCGCTGAGTCGCCGCCACGCTATTTTCATCCTCATCGGAATCGAGATGATGCTGGCGGCCGCAAACCTGAATTTTATCGCGTTCTGGCGTTTTGGCCCGCAGCCTCAACCGCCAACCGGCGTGATGATCGCACTTTTTCTATTGCCATCGCCGCTGCCGAAGCCGCCGTTGGTCTTGCGCATGGTCATCGCCGTTTATCGCCACTATCACACGACCAACGTCGATCAGCTTGACCAACTCAAAGGATGAATTCCTCGGGTCGCATAACCTGTGCTCTGGCTGATCCCTGCAGCGCCGTTTGCGGCTTCGCTGATCATTTTGAGTTTGTCGAAGGCGCGGCGCAAAAGCGCGGTCGCGCTTGCAGTAATTGGCGAAGTCGCTGCGCTCGCGTTGTCGATCGTGGCGTTCGCTGTCAACGCTGCAAACACCCGGCTTCCGCGCCGTTCAGAATTTCACCTGGTTCACGTTCGGCGAACAACGCGCTTGCGGCTCGGATTTGTTCTCGATCCGCTGGCTGCCGCGATGCTCGTGATGATCGCGCTGGTGGGGCTTTGCATTTTTGTCTTCAGCATCGGCTACATGGCCGAGGACAAAAATTTCACCCGCTTCTTCGCGTATCTCTCGTTCTTCTCCGGCGCGATGCTCGGCTTGGTCATCGCGAATAGTTTGCTTCTGCTTTTCATTTTTTGGGAGCTGGTCGGGCTCGCGTCGTATTTGCTCATCGGGTTCTGGATCGAGAGACCGAGCGCGGCGGCTGCCGCAAAGAAGGCATTTATCACCACGCGCATCGGCGACATGGGATTTTTCCTCGGGATGCTGTGGCTCTACGGCCGCAGCGGCACACTTCTTTTTACGATGGCGGAAACGGTTGCCTCGAAAGTGCCGGTCTGGCCATGCTCGGCGCGAGCGCCACGTTCATTGCGCTGCTGATCTTCTGCGGTGCGGCGGGAAAGTCCGGACAATTCCCGCTGCACGTCTGGCTGCCGGACGCGATGGAAGGTCCGACGCCAGTGAGCGCGTTGATCCACGCGGCGACAATGGTTGCCGCCGGCGTGTTTCTTGTCGCCGCGCGTCTATCCGCTTTTCTCGTTAGGCGCCATTAACGGCGTAACGCCCTCCCTTACCGTCGTAGTGTGGATCGGAGTAACCACAGCGCTGATGGCTGCGCTCATCGCGATCGCGCAGGAAGACATCAAACGCATCCTGGCGTATTCGACCGTGTCGCAACTTGGTTTGATGATGGTCTCACTGGGCGTCGGCGGCGTCGCGGCTGGCATCATGCACCTGCTCGCGCACGGTTTTTCAAAGCGCTTCTGTTCCTCGGCGCAGGCTCCGTGATTCACGGATGCCACGGCGAACAGGACATTCGCAAAATGGGCGGCCTGCGGCGGCTCATGCCGGTGACGTTTATGACGTACGCCATCGGGATGATGGCGCTCAGCGGCGTGCCGTTCTTTTTCTCCGGCGGCTGGACCAAAGAAGAAATTCTGCACGCAACCGCGCATTGGCACGCGTCGCGTTGGCCGTATTACCTCATGCTGGCTGGCGTCATTCTCACCGCGCTCTACATGACGCGGCAAATGATCTACGTCTTTTTCGGCCAAACGCGCTCTTGCTCCGGAGCACGCGCACGAAAGCCCACGCGTAATGACGATGCCTCTGATCGTGCTGGCGCTTTGCGCAATTTTATTCAGCGTAGTGCTTACGCCTGCGTGGCCATGGCTGCACGGATATCTACTCGGCGAACCTGTGCACTTCGAGATCGCGCGTTTGATTCAGCCGATGCTGTTTGTTTCGCTCGCGCTCGTTAGTGCAGGTATCGTCGTCGGGGTCTGGATGTATCGCAAGGCTGGTGTGCCAGATCGAGATCGCCCAGCGGAGATCGACCCGCTCGAATACGCGCAGCCCGCGTTGTTTCGCTTTCTCGCAAACAAAATGTGGATCGACGAACTTTATGACCGCACGGTCATCGCCTTCAGTTGGATGGCCGCACGTCTGTCCGACTGGATGGATCGCTATTTCTGGGACGGCTTGGTGCGCGGATTCGGCGCTATCGGTCAACTTTTTGGAATCTTTACAGCCAGCGTTGATGAGCGCGGGATCAATGCCGGAGTCGATGAAACGACCGCCGGCGCGCGCGGTTTGGGCCGCCTGATGTCCGGCGCGCACTCGGGACAAATCCAAACTTATCTCGGCGCGGTAGCCATCGGAATGCTGGCGCTGCTCCTTCTCTACGCATGGTTGGCTTGATTACGGCGATTATTTTCATGTGCCGCTCATCGGAGCGCTCGCGGTCTGCACCTGGCCGCACGGCGGTGGTCGCCCAATCGCTTTAATGTTCAACGTCATCTCCGCGGCATGCGCTTTAGCATTGTGGCGGAATTTTGATGCCACCGCTGACGGGACTCCAGTTCGTCGAACGCCATGCGTGGATTCCCGCCGTCGGCGCTGAATATCTGGTTGGCATCGACGGCTTGAGTCTGCTGCTCGTATTGCTTACGTCGCTTGATCATTCCGTTTGCATTTCTGGCGCAACCCGTTGCAAGCGGCAGTCGCGCGTTCTACGCGACCATGCTGGTGATGCAGTCAGCCCTCTACGGCACGTTCACAGCCCAGAATTTTGTTCTCTGGTTCTTGTTCTACGAAATGAGCCTGATTCCTGCGTTTCTGCTGATCAAAATATGGGGCGGCGAGAACCGGGACCGCGCCGCGACCAAGTTTTTCGTTTACACGTTCCTGGGCAGCGTGGCGATGTTGCTCTCGTTTCTCGGAATTTATTTCGCGAAAGGCACTTTCGATTTTGCCGCTCTTGCTGGCTTGGGCAAAAACGGCCTGCTCACGGGCAAGGTGGCGTGGCTCGCGTTTGCCGGAATCTTCGTCGGGCTCGCAGTAAAAGTGCCGCTGTTTCCGTTTCACACCTGGCTGCCCGACGCGCTATCAAACCGCGCCTGATCGGCGTCTCGATGGTCCTGACCGGCGTGCTCTCAAAAATGGGCGTTTACGGTTTCGTGCGTCTGTTGCTTCCGCTTTTTCCCCACGAGATCAAGGTCATCGGTCCGTGGCTGCTTGCGCTGGCGATCTGCTCGATTGTATTCGCCCCGTTGGCGGCATGGGCGCAGCGGGATTTGAAACGAATGATCGCGTATTTGTCGATCAATCACCTCGGTTACTGCATGCTTGCTCTGTTTGCCATAGCCGCCTCACCCGTCGTTGCCGACAGGATCGATACGCACGCCGCGCTGAGCGGCGTGTTCATGCAAATTTTCAACCACGGCATCACCGCGGCTACGCTTTTCTACTTCGTTGGCTTGCTGGAACAACGGCGCGGCTTGCGCGGGCATCGACGACTTCGGGGGTCTGATGCAGCGGACACCGCTCCTCTGCGGGTGGATGAGCGTGGCGATGTTTTCGTCGTTGGGTCTGCCGGGATTGAACGGATTCATCGGCGAGTTTTTGATTTTCAAAGGCTCCTTCGCGCTCGCAGCCGCGTTTACGGCCATTGCTGTGATCGGGCTTCTCGTCACAGCCATCGTCTTTGTGCGTGCGATGCAATCACTCTGTTCAGCGGACCGCTCGCAGAAAGTTGCAGCGCTTTTCCCGATCTTCTGCGAGGCGAAAAGCTCGTCATCGTTCCTGTGACACTGCTCATGTTTGCCATCGGCATCGCGCCGCAGTTCCTGTTCAACATTTTCAACACAACCGTCGTTCAAATGGCGCGGCTGTTTGCTTGAGATTCACGCGAATGAGCAAAGAGATCATTCCCGTCGAGCGCATTGCTCACCTGATTTGTTGTTTTCGCGGACAGAAAGTGCTGCTCGATTCCGACTTGGCTGCGCTTCTATGGCGTGTCCACCGGAAATCTGAACAGAGCGGTCAAACGCAATGCGGCAGCGTTTCCCGTCCGATTTCATGTTCCAACTCACGTGCCGAAGAGGTCGCAGTTTGAAATTCCAAATTGGAATATCAAAGCAGGACGAGGCGGACGTCGGCGTCAGCCCTTACGTCGTTTCACCGAGCAAGGCGTCGCAATGCTCTCGAGCGTGCTAAACAGCGACCGCGCGATAAGAGTAAACATCGCCATCATGCGCGCGTTCGTGAAGCTTCGCGCAGTATGCTCGAAACCAATCGCGAGCTGGCGAGAAAATTTGCTGAACTGGAGAGGCGCGTTAGCAAGCATGATGAAGAAATCGCCGCAATCCTCGAAGCGATCCGGCAGTTGATGGCTCCGCCGGAAAGACCACGCGCGCGAAATCGGATTTCATGTGCGCGAGAAGGCGCCGCGCTATCGGGCGCGTAAACGCGCATGATCGCCTGGACGATTTACATCACGTTCGCGGGCGCAGTGCTGCTGCTGCTTTTGCCGCGCGCGTTTGCGCGCTGGATCGCGCTGCTTACAACCATCGCAGGTCTTGCTCTTGGTCTCATCGCGCTTGTTTCGCACGCCGATTGCCGATCTTGCGCACTTCACAACGATCGTGCGCGTGCCGTGGGTGCCCGCCCTGGGCATGAATTACCATCTGGCGATCGACGGCGTCAGCCTCACGATGGTTCTTGTCACGGGCATTTCCGCCGTGAGCACGGTGTTGTTTTCATGGGACGTCGAACATCGGCAGAACGAATTTTTCTTCTGGTTACTGCTCGTGGTGGCTGGCTGCTACGGCGTTTTTCTGAGCGCGGATTTGTTTTTGTTCTTCGCGTTCTACGAGCTGGTGATCGTGCCGAAGTATTTTCTTATCGCCGTCTTCGGATCCACCAACAAGGAATACGGCGCGATGAAGCTGACGCTCTATTCGTTCTTTGGCGGCATGCTCGTATTCATCGGGATCCTTACCGCCTATGTGACTGCCGGATCGCTGGATCTGAATCAGTTGTCGCAATTCCAATTTTCGCCGCAACTGCAATCGTGGGCGTTTCCCGTGTTGTTTCTCGGCTTTGCGCGTGCTCGCCGGAATCTGGCCGCTCCACACGTGGGCGCCGACCGGCCACGTCGCGGCGCCTACAGCCGGCTCGATGCTGCTAGCCGGGATCGTGATGAAACTCGGCGCGTACGCAGGACTCCGCGTGGCGATGAATCTCTTTCCACAGGGCTTCCAAATGTGGAGCAAATGGATCGTCCTTCTGGCGGTCGTTGGAATTGTTTACGCCGCGGCGGTGGCGCTCCGCCAGCGTGATCTGAAATTCGTCATCGGTTATTCCAGCGTCAGCCACATGGGTTTCGTCTTGCTCGGTCTTGGCGCGGCAACAGCGCTGAGCGTTTCAGGGGCGGTATTGCAAATGTTTTCGCACGGCGTGATCGCGGCCCTTCTGTTTGCCGTCGCTGGACGCATGATCTATCGCCGCACACACACGCGCGAACTCGACGCGCTCGCCGGTCTGAATCTGAGCCGTGCTCTGCCATTTGCCGCGTTCACGTTTGTCGTCGCCTCAGCCGCGTCGATGGGCATTCCCGGTTTCAGTGGATTCGCGGCCGAGATCACAATTCTCATCGGCGCGTGGAAAACTTATCCGCTCGCGGTCTGGATCACAGGCGCGGGCATGGTGCTCGTCGCCGCATTCACCTTGCGCGCGTTAAAGCAATCGTTCTTCGGCGAGACGCGATCCAGGCGTCCAGCTTGCAGCAAGGCCGAGTGGCGCTCGATCCGGATTGGAATGAGCAACAAACCATCACAGCCGCGGAAAAATGCGGCGCTTGCCTGCTCATGTTCACGACGGTCGCAGTCGGAGCTTTATCCCAAATTGTTGCTCGATCGCATTCATGCCGGCCGTGGAGGCGATGAGGTTTCTCAAATGAAAGCCGCTGATTCAACAATTTCTTATCTCGAACTGCTCAAGCTCGCCTCGCCGGAGACGATCGTCGTCATAACGGCGCTTGCGGTTCTTTCGATTGGGCTTGTGACCGGGCGCGTGAAATCGACCGCAACAGTCTCCACGGCGAAGCCTGCTCAAAATGCGAGCGACACGTCCAGCGCTACGGGGATTTGTTCTGCGGTTGCCGCGCTCGGGCTCGCAGTCGCCGATCGGCACAGTGCTGATGTTGCCGCAGCAACGCGACCCTTTTGGCGGGATGCTTGTGATCACGCCGCTCACGTCGCTGTTCAAAATTATCTGTATCGCCCTGGCTTTCTTCACAGTCCTCCTGACGACGTCAGAAAAGTCGCTGCGTCATCCGGGCGAATATCTGGCGCTTGTTCTGCTTCGCAACAGTCGGCCTGATGCTGCTCGTCGGCAGCGAGGAGTTACTCATGATTTTCATCGGACTCGAACTGCTCGGCTTGTCGCTTTATGTGATGACCGCATTCGACAAGACGGATCGTGCGTTCGGCGGAAGCTGGCCTGAAATATTTCCTGTTCGGCAGCACCTCCAGCGCTTTCACACTTTTCGGAATCAGTTTGATCTACGGAATGTCGGGCACGACCAGTCTTGCGGCGATTTCGCAGAAACTGGCGACCGTATCGATCCAACCGCTGCTGGCCGTTGGGATTGTGATGACGCTCATCGGCTTCGCCTTCAAAATTGCCGCGGCACCATTTCACCTCTGGGCGCCCGATGCGTATCAGGGCGCGCCCGTCCCCAGCTCAGCGTTTATTGCGTCAGCCTCTAAGGTCGCGTCATTTGTGGTGCTGGGAAAAATTGTGCTGGTCGGGTTTGCTCCTTTGCACGGCAGCGCCGCATGGCATGCGATGGTTGCAGGTTGGTCGCCCGTGCTCGCCGCGCTGGCAGCATTATCGATATTGCTTGGAAATCTCGTCGCGCTTGCGCAATCAAATGTGCGCAGACTGCTTGCCTACTCCGCGGTGGCGCATGCTGGATATACACTCATTGGACTGGTCGCTGGCGATCGCGACCGGATTTTCCGCCGCATTATTTTACGCCACCATCTATGCCATCACACTCGTCGGTGCATTCGGCGTCGTCGCCATGGTGCGGCGCGAAACTGGCGGCGACGATTTCTCAAACTTTGCCGGATTAGGTTCCAGATCGCCGCTGCTTGCGGGATGCATGTCTGTCTTCATGTTGTCACTGGCAGGGATACCGCCGCTCGCCGGATTTTTTGGAAAATTTTATCTTTTCAGTGTTGCGCTTCGCGCCGGTGCAAACCACGGCTTGCTCTGGCTCGTGGCAGTCGCGCTTCTCGGCAGCTTTATCTCGCTTTACTATTACCTGATGGTGCTGAAGGCGATTTTCGTTGATGAACCTGTGCTCGCCTCCCGCGATCACGTCGGTGTCCTCCCGTCGGCTCTGCTGACGCGAGCCACGGTAACCGTGCTTGCGGCAGCAGTTCTTTTGCTGGGCATAACGCCGGAGATCCTGGCAGCGCCGATCCTCGCCGCCATGCCGTAAGAAATTTTCGGCGAAAAGCGCGATTAACGCTTGACTGCCGCGGTAAAAGTTTTGCATCAAAAGCGAGTGGGCCTGAATGCAAAAGTTGGGAAGTGAAGATGGGCAGCATCAGCCAGTTCATTGATCGCCATTACCGGCATTTTAACGCCGCTGTCTTGAAAGACGCTGCCGATGCCTACATCGCGCACCTCGATCGAGGTGGAAAAATGATGATCACACTCGCGGGCAGCGATGAGCACGGCCGGAACTGGGCGTCTCTCTCGCGGAAATGATTCGCCAGGACAAAGTCCATGCCATCACCTGCACCGGAGCGAATCTGGAGGAGGATCTCTTTAATCTGGTCGCGCGCAGCCAATACGTCCGCCTGCCGAATTATCGCGAGCTGAGTCCGCAACAGGAAGAAGAGCTGCTGCGGTCGTCATCTAAATCGAGTCACCGACACGTGCATCCCGGAAGAGGAAGCCATTCGCCGCATCGAACGAGTGGTAATCGACGAATGGGTCTCCGCTGCGCAGAAAAAGAGCGCGGCTTTCCGCACGAGTTCCTTTTCAAGATCCTCCGAGAATGCCGGCTCAAGAAGTTTTACGAGATCGATCCTGCCGATAGTTGGATGATTGCCGCTGCGCACAAGGATCTTCCAATGTTTGTGCCCGGCTGGGAAGATTCCACCCTGGGAAATATTTACGCCGCACGTTGCATCACCGGGAGCAATCACTGATGTCCACACTATTCGTTCCGGAATTGAATACATGATGGCGCTCGCAGAATGGTATCGCAGCGTGTCGCAGGATTCAGCCATCGGCTTTTTCCAAATCGGCGGTGGCATCGCTGGCGATTTCCCAATTTGTGTTGTGCCGATGCTGAACCAGGACGTTGTCCGCAAGCCCGTGCCGGAGTGGGGTTATTTTTGCCAGATCAGCGATTCCACAACCAGCTTCGGATCGTACTCCGGCGCGGTGCCGAATGAGAAGATCACGTGGGGAAAACTCAGCGTCGACACTCCGAAATTCATCATCGAATCCGACGCAACGATCGTGGCGCCCCTCATTTTTGCCAAGGTTCTGGGCTGGTGAGAGCCTAGGGAATTGGACGTTGCGAGTTGAGCGTTGGACGTTCGGCGTTATTGCCAGTGGCCTGCGAACCCATACCCAGCCGTTGTAACGAGGCACCCAATGGCCTTCCACCCAAACTCGCGGCTGGTCTTGGGCGGACTATCCAAGTTCCCGGCACCCACACATAAGTCGTTCCCGTCCATCGCCAATAACCGCGTTGTCCAGACGTATCCCGGTCCAGGCGCTACGGTCTGAGTTTCAATGCGAACCGGCGGCGGCTGTCGGGTCACCACGACCTCTCGAGCGGGGCCTGTGGTCGTTACTTCTTGTGTGGTTGTGGTCGTCACCGTAGTTGGTTCCCCCGCACAACCGACTAAAGCTACGATCGACAGGGTCAGTAGATAAGAGCTTGTTCTCATTTTACCCTCCGTTACGGATTCGTTTTCTGTCCGCATCGGCTTTGTTGAAATGAACTCCCCGATGGTTCGATGGCCAAAGACTGATTTTGGATGGATGATACGGAATGCTTTACGTCGTCGCCACACCAGATTGGCAATTTGGGCGATATCACGCTGCGTGCTGTTGAGGCGCTGAAATCAGCCGATGTAATCGCGGCTGAAGATACGCGGCATTCGGGGCTGTTGCCTCAAGCATCTCTGAAATCAAAAAGCCATTCGTCAGTTATCACGAGCACAATGAAGCGGCCCGCACGACCGGAAGCTTGTCGAACGCCTCGGGCGCGGTGAAAACGTTGCGCTGATCACAGACGCAGGAACGCCTGGACTCTCCGATCCCGGGTTGCGCCTCATCCGCGAATGCATCAAACGCGAACTTCCGTTTACGATCATCCCCGGAGCATCATCGATCCTGACGGCTCTTCTTGGTTCCGGATTTTCCACCGAGAGATTTTCTTTTCGTGGGTTTCTTCCGGTGAAAAGTGGACAACGCGAGCGCGAATTGCGAGCAGCGACCGAACGCGACGAAACAGCGATCTTTTTCGAATCGCCTTACCGATTAACCAAAACACTCGCCGCCTGCATCGATATCGATGCCGGAGCGACAACTTTGCGTCGCCGCGCGAGCTGACAAAGAAATTCGAGGAATTCCGCCGCGGCGCCGCCGGCGAGCCTCTTGCACATTATCAAGCCCATCCACCGAAGAGGCGAGATTGTGCTTGTGATCTCAGAGGCATAGCGCTTCGTCGAATCGCTTGAAAGCCCGCCGACGTTCGCTTCATCGCACTGCCAGCTACGGCTTTGCGGCGAATAAACAATGCGCAACCGCCGTCAAACCCCTGCCACGAAAATCAACGTGCACCGGTTGGAAAACAATGCGATCCGAGATTGTCTTTGACCGAAGTCTCAAAAGTTCTTGCAGTCTCGATGGGTTTGCCGTGTCCCTGGCGCTCCGTGGTGGGACAGCATGCCAGAGGTCCTAAAGGTTTCGCGAGCAAACGGTTGGCGGTCTGCGATTATGATCGCATGACCCGCCTGCCACGGTTGCTCAAGCCTTTACTGGCGCGGACTAACAGTAACGCTGCTGCAACTTTGCAATGGCAGTGGGCTTGCTCGCCCCGGAGCGCCGATCTCGAGCGCTATTCCGCGCTTGGTCCAGCACGACAGCTATTGGTTCATGAACATCGTCGATCGCGGATACCAGACCATCGTCCCGCCGATCGACCACAAGGTTATGGAAGTGTCGAATGTCGCATTTTTTCCCAGCGTATCCGGCCATCGCCGCGCTATTCCGCTACGGACTTAATATCGACAGCAGCAACGCCACTCCTGATCACCGCGCTCAGCTCGCTGCCTGGGGTTTTTGGAGTTACTTCTTTCTGTTTTGTAAGCGCTGGAATGTTTCCGCCTGCGCTCCAGATTTGCGGTGCATTACTGATCGCCGCCCATCCAGCAGCCTTCTTCCTGGTCGCCGGTTATTCGGAATCACTATTTCTGATGGCGCTGCTGGGCTTCATCTACTGGAGCAGCTGCGGAAGGGCAGTGCCGCGAAATTTTGGGCAGCGGCGCACGGTATCGTGATGTCGGCAACGCGGATCGTCGGAATCTGTATGCGCCGCTTTTTCCGGTGGTGCGCTCGGCATTTGAAACAGGATGGCGCGGTTTGCTTGAGCCACGTGAGTGGCTTCGGAAGAACACGCGCAGCGATAGGTATGACGTCTGCGTCGCAGCACTGCGGCGCCGTTCGGATTCTTCGTTTACTGCTCAACTGCGCTGGGGTCAATGGGACATCTATATGCTCACGCACAGCGGCTGGGGGATTGTTCCCGATTACTTGGCGGTGTTTAAGCCCGGCGAGTTATCGCTGGCTCGTTCCGGCGCTGAATAATCCGACCGAAGCGAGCCAAATGTCGATGACGCTGGGCGCGTCTGCTCCTTGTCAGCGATCGCGCTTTGCGAACTGCTTCCAGCGATTCGCCGGCGGACGAGCCGGCGCGACGCGTGCCGGGGTTTATTTCTGCGCGGCTGCGATCTATTACATCTCGGTCAGCGGAGTCGCCTGCGTCGATATGGAAAGCATGCTCCGCTACGAGTTTTGCCGTCCACGCTCTGATCGTGCTGGCGTTTTTGAATTTTCTGCGTCAATTTCGCACGCCGCCGGTGTTTGTGCGGGCATTCGGCATGGCGGCAGTCGCGTTGCTCAGCGCTGCCGGGTTAAGCGTCCAGGGCTGGTACGTCTGGAATTTTACGCGGGGAAACTGGGTTGCTTAATAATAGATGAAAACAAACGTCGCCATTATCGGTGCGGGACCGGCAGGTTTGACGGCCGGCTTATCTTCTGTCGAAGAACGAAGTCGATGTCACCGTTCTGGAAGCCGATCCGGTTTACGTCGGCGGCATTTCGCGCACTGCCACCTACAAAGGTTTTCATTTCGATATCGGCGGGCACCGCTTCTTTTCGAAATCGAAAGCGGTCGAAGATCTGTGGACCGAGATTTTGCCGAACGACATGCTCGTGCGGCCGCGTTCCTCGCGCATTTTTACGGCGGCAAATTTTTTCGCCTATCCGCTGAAGCCGTTTGAAGCGCTTGCTGAAGCTCGGCATCTTCAAATCGACTCTCTGCGTTCTTTCCTGGCTGAAAGCGCGCCTCTTCCCGGTGCGAAATCCGCGCAATTTCGAAGAGTGGGTCAGCAACCAATTCGGCAAACGGCTCTTCAACACATTCTTCAAGAGCTATACCGAAAAGGTTTGGGGGATGAGCTGCCGGGAAATTTCCGGCCGACTGGGCCGCGCAGCGTATCAAAGGACTTTCGCTAGGCAGCGCGATCAAGAACGCGCTTTTCCGCAGCGCTACAACGGCGATCGCACGCAAAGTGATCAAGACGCTGATCAATTCCTTTCGCTATCCGCGCAGAGGTCCCGGCATGATGTGGGAAGCGTGCGCGGAAAAGACCAAAGCGCTGGGCGGCAGCATCGAAATGGGCTGCAAAGTCACTCGGCTGTTCTTATGACGAAGCGTCCGGCACTTGGACGGTCGAATATCAAAGATCGACAGGGGAATCGCAGACGCATCGAAGCCGAACACGTCATTTCATCCGCGCCGATGCGGGAACTGGTGTGCGGATTGTCGCCCGCGTGTTAGCGAGCGAACGAAACGCGCGGCCGAAAGCCTCAAATATCGCGATTTCCTCACGGTGATGTTGATCTTGAAAGATCGACAGATGTTCGATGACAACTGGATCTACATTCACGATCCAAGCGTGAAGGTTGGTCGCGTCCAAAACTTCCGTTCCTGGTCGCCGGAGATGGTGCCCGATCCGGACAAGGCCTGTTACGGTCTCGAATATTTCTGTTTCGAGCACGACGGCCTCTGGGATTCGAGCGATGAGCGATCTGATCGAGCTGGCCAAGCGCGAGCTGATTCAGATCGGCCTGGCCAAAGAGGGCGATTTGGTCGATGGCTGCGTCGTTCGCCAGAAAAAGCGTATCCGGTTTACGACGACGATTACGCGCGCCACGTCGCCACGATTCGCGCAGGAACTCGACGACGCGTTATCCAAACCTGCACCTCGTCGGACGCAACGGCATGCACAAATACAACAACCAGGACCACGCCATGATGACCGCGATGTTGTGCGTCGAAAATATTCTGGCCGACACCAAGCTTTACGATCTCTGGCAGGTCAACAGCGACGCCGAATATCACGAAGTCGGCGCCCGCCGCGGCTGAGGAAACAAGCGGCGCCGGGATTGCGGCTTGTGCCGACACGCGTTGTCGCCGCTCCCGAGCTTGCGCCGGAAGGTTAAAGATTGCAGCGGCGGCGACGGCTCGTATGATTCGGCGCTGAAGCTTCCAGCGATCGCCTACTACATCTCAGATTCGTCCATAGGCGGACAGGAGCAGAACAGATTTCGGTCGCCATAGACATTGTCGATCCGCGCGACGGCCGGCCAGAATTTGTGTTCGCGCGTCCATGGCGCGGGAAAAGCCGCTTGTTCGCGCGAATAAGGGCGGTCCCATTTATCGGAGGCGATTTGCCGCGCGGTGTGCGGCGCGTTTTTCAAGACGTTGTTTTGCTCGATCATGCTTTCCGTTCGCGACCGCTTCGATCTCTGCGTGGATCGAGATCATCGCGTCGCAAAAGCGGTCGAGCTCGTGCTTTCGGTTCGCTCTCGGTCGGTTCGACCATCATCGTGCCGGCGACCGGCCAGGAAATCGTCGGCGCGTGAAAGCCGTAATCCATCAAACGCTTCGCGACGTCTTCCACTTCGATGCCGGCGCTCTTCCACTGCGCGAAGATCGAGGATGCATTCGTGCGCGACGAGGCCGTGTTTGCCTTTGAAGAGCACCGGGAAATACGGATCGAGCCGCTTCGCGATGTAATTCGCGTTTAGGATCGCGACCTCGCGTCGCTTCGTTTCAATCCGTCCGCGCCCATCATGCGGATGTACATCCACGAGATCGTCAGGATGCTGGCGCTGCCGTAGGGCGCGGCGCGCGACGCTGCGACCGATCGCAGTTGACGTTGATATTGCATGCGTTCGAGATTCGAGCGAAGCGGCAGTGCTGGCAGAAATCGGCACGAGATGTTTGGCCACGCCGATCGGTCCGACGCCCGGGCCGCCGCCGCCGTGCGGAATGCAAAACGTCTTGTGCAAATTCAGATGGCAAACGTCCGCGCCGTAATCGCCGGGGCGGCAGAGGCCGACCTGCGCATTCATGTTCGCGCCGTCCATGTAAACCTGGCCGCCGTGCGCGTGCACGATGTCGCAAATTTCGCGGATCGTTGGTCTCGAAAACGCCGTGCGTCGAGGGATAGGTGACCATCAGCGCGGCGAGATCGCGCGCGTGTGTGCGTCGGCTTTGGCGCGCAGATCGGCAAGATCGATATCGCCATCTTTCAAACAGGCGACCGGAACAACTTTGAACCCGGCCATGACCGCGCTGGCTGGATTTGTCCCGTGCGCCGAAGTCGGGATGAGGCAAACGTTGCGATGCGCTTCGCCGCGCGATGCGTGATATTCGCGGATCGCGAGCAGGCCGGCGTATTCACCCTGCGATCCGGCATTGGGCTGCAATGAAACAGCGGCGAACCCGGTAATTTCGGCGAGCCACTCCTCGAGCTGCTGGCAAATCTCCGTGTAGCCTGCCGTCTGCTCGTCGGGCGCGAACGGATGCAGCTTGGAAATCTCCGGCCATGAAATCGGAAACATCTCCGCGGTGGCGTTCAGTTTCATCGTGCACGAGCCGAGCGGAATCATCGACGTGGTCAGCGACAGATCGCGCGATTCGAGCTTTTTGAGGTAACGCAGCATTTCCGTCTCGGTGTCGTGCGTGTTGAAGATCGGATGGGTGAGGAAGTGCGAAGTGCGGATTGCGGAATGCGGAATGCGGATTGGCGGCTCGCCGAATTCGTCATCGGCAAAATCGCGGACAGTGCGTGCCGCGAAAGATCGACATCAACAGCTCGATGTCTCGCTGGCGTTGTCGTTTCGTCGAATGAAATGCCGACCGCGCGCGGGCCGAGCGCGCGCAGGTTGCAGCCCGCTTTTGCCGCGTGCTCCAAGATGACGTTCGCTCTGATTCGACTTCGACGCGAATCGTGTCGAAGAAATTTTCATGCGCGATTGTGCAAACCAAGTGCGCGCAGATCGCATCTGCCAAGTTGGCTTGTTAGGCTGATGAACGCGTTCGGCGATTGCGCGCAAGCCTTGTGGTCCATGATAGACCGCGTACATCGATGCGATGACGGCGAGAAGAACCTGTGCCGTGCAGATGTTGCTCGTCGCTTTATCGCGACGGATGTGTTGCTCGCGGGTTTGCAGCGCAAGGCGATAAGCAGGACGGCCTTCGGCATCGTGTGAAACGCCCACCAGATCGGCCGGGCATGTGGCGTTTGTATTGGTCGCGCGTGGCGAAGTATGCCGCGTGCGGTCCGCCGAAATCCGAGCGGAACACCGAAGCGCTGCGTGTTCCCGACCGCGACGTCGGCGCCGAATTCGCCCGGCGGTTTCAGTAATGTCAGCGCCAGAATGTCCGCCGCGACAACAACGAGCGCGCCGGCGTCGTGCGCTTGCCTGACGAATTCGCGTAATCGTAAATCGCGCCATCGGTGGCGGGATACTGCACGAGTGCGCCGAAAATCGTGTCTGTCGAATTTGAAACGCGAGTAATTGCCGATCTTGATCTCGATGCCGAGCGGCTTCGCGCGTGTTTGAACGACGGCGATTGTTTGTGGGTGACAATTGTCGGCGACGAAAAACGTTTTCCGATTCGGAACGACGGCGTGACAAAGCGCCATCGCTTCGGCGGCGGCTGTGGCTTCGTCGAGAAGCGACGCGTTCGCGATGTCGAGCGCGGTCAGGTCGGTGACCATCTGTTTGGAAGTTGAGCAGCGCTTCGAGCCGTCCTTGGGCGACTTCGGCCTGATACGGCGTGTAAGCCGTATACCAGCCGGGGTTTTCGAGGATGTTTCGCTGGATCACTGGCGGCGTGATGCAATCGTAATAACCGGCGCCGATGAATGAGCGCGCGACCTTGTTCTTGCTGCGAAATCGCGCGGAGTTCAGTCAAGCGCTTCGGTCTCCGATTTCGCTTCGGGCAAATCCAGCTCGCCGATCCAGGCGGATATTTTTCGGGAACAGCCGCGTCGATCAGCGAGTCGAGATTTTCGAAGCCGACTCTGCCCAGCATCGTGTCGCTACTTCTTCTTCGATTCGGGCCGATGTGGCGACGCGCGAATGAATTGAGATCGACTCGTTGTTCGCGCGTTTGCATTTGAAGAGACTACGGAAGGCGAATCGCGCTTCAAGTTTACCGGCAATGTGGGAAGCGGCCTCAGGGTCACGATCGTCGAGTCACTAAGGCTGCTCCTACATGACATCTATTTCGCGTCGTAGGTTTCGACGCCGTGACTTTTCAAGTAGCGCGCGCAGCTCGGCCAGATGTTCATGATTCCGCGTTTCGACCGTGCAAAGGACATTGACCGCAGAAACATCCGAGCTGGCAAAGGCGCGATCGTGCACGACTTGCTTGATGCTTGCGCCAGCTCGAGGCGATTTGCGCCGCCAAATCGGCCAGACCACCCGGGCGATCGCTGATCACGGCAGTGAATCGGCCGAGTCGACCATCCGCGACCAAACCGCGCTCGATTACGCGACTGAGCACGTTTGGATCGATGTTGCCGCCGCAAAGCAAGAGAACCACTCGCTTGCCGGCGAGGTTCTTTCAATTTTCCGGACATGACACGCGGCGAGCGGTCGTGGCAGCGGCGCCTTCGACCACGCTCTTCTCCAATTCAACCAAACGCAGGATCGCGAGCGCGATCTGTTCTTCACGTAACGGTCACGACAGTCAGATCGACAAGCGGGCGCGCGATCTGAAATGCGTTCGACCCGACCTGTGGAATAGCGAGGCCATCCGCAAGCGTGGGATGCATCGCAATTTTCGTCGGTTTGCCCGCTTCAAGCGCTGCTGAAAAGCTCGCGACGTTTTCGGCTTCGACGGCGATAATTTTGACGCTTCGGCCGCAGAGTTTTGATGGCCAAGGAAACGCCGGCGAGCAAACCGGCGCCGCCGACCGGAATGATCACCGCCTCAAGATCGGGAACTTGCTCGACGATTTCGAGCCCATCGTTCCCTGGCCGGCAATGATCGCGGGATCGTCGTACCCGTCGATGTAAGCGAGGCCTTTCTCCTTCCGCGATCTCATGCGCGCGCGCTTTTGCCTCGCCGAAATCTTTGCCGTGCAGAACGACCGTCGCGCCAAGTTTCTGGCAATTACTTGACTTTAACAAGCGGCGCGAACTTCGGCATCACCACTGTCGCAGGAATGCCGAGCAATTTGCCCTGATAAGCGAGCGCTTGAGCGTGATTGCCCGCAGAAGCGGCGATGACGCCGCGCTTCTGCTGATCCGACGGCAATTGAGCGAGCGCGTTGCGCGCACCGCGTTCCTTAAAACTTCCGGTGCGCTGCAAGTTATCGAACTTGCAGAAGATTTTCGATGCCCGTGATCTCGCTCAGCGGGATCGAAGTCTGGACAAGGCGAGTAGTAGATGGCACCGGCAATGCGGTCGCGCGCCGCTTCGATGTCGGCGAAATCTGACCACGCGTCTCAAGTCTCCGAGGGCTGCCTGGGCCGCTGCCAGCCGCGCAATCGGAATGCGGAATGGGCTGCAACTCACATAATTCAGCCCGAGCCGATGACAGAACTTAACGCTCGTCGGGTTCGCCGCCGTGTTCGCCGCAAATTCCGAGCTTGATGTCCGGCCGCGTCTTGCGTCCGAGGTCGCGCGTGATTTCCATCAAGCGGCCGACGCCCTTTCTGGTCGATCGAGGCGAACGGATTTGTATCGACGATGTCGAGCTCAGCGTAGGCGGGAGGAAAGCTGCCGGAATCGTCGCGGCTCATCCCGAGCGTCGTCTGCGTCAGATCGTTCGTGCCGAAGCTGAAAAACTCGGCGTCGCGCGCGATCTCGTCCGCCACGAGCGCGGCGCGCGGGATTTCGATCATCGTCCCGACGAGGTAATTGAATTTCGTCTTTCTCTCCTTCGCCACTTCGGTCCGCGACGCGATGGACGATGTCGATTTGAAGCTTTAACTCGCGCGGAAATCCCACCAGCGGAATCATGATTTCTGGGCGCACCTTGATGCCCGTTGCTGCTGCACCTCTGCGGCGGCTTCAAAGATTGCGCGCGCCTGCATCTCCGAAATTTCCGGATAAACAATGCCGAGCCGGCAACCGCGATGGCCGAGCATCGGATTGAATTCGTGCAGCTCGTGCACGCGGCGGGAGATTTGTTCAACGGGCACGCCGAGTTTGTTCGCCAGTTCGTTCTGCTGCGCGTGATCGTTCGGCAGAAACTCGTGCAGCGGCGGATCGAGAAAGCGAATCGTCGCCGGCAAACCTTTCAGCGCAGTGAAGATGCCGATGAAATCTTCGCGCTGGTATGGAAGCAGTTTGGCCAGCGCTCGACGCGCGCTCGTCCTTGGTTCCGGCGAGAATCATTTCGCGCATGGCGTCGATCCGGTCGCCTTCAAAAACATGTGCTCGGTGCGGCAAAGCCCGATGCCCTCGGCGCCGAAATGCGACTGCGTTCGTCACCTGCTCAGGCGTGTCGGCGTTTGTGCGAACGCCGAGCGTGCGCGAACTCGATCGACCCAGTTCATCAGCTTGGCATACTCGCTGATAGGTGGCGCTTTTCTTCGCGTCGAGCGAGCGATCGACCAGCACCTGCACAATCTCGGAGGGCGCAGTCGCGACTTCGCCGGCGAAAACTTCGCCCGGCGGTTCCGTCGATCGAAATGTAATCGCCCTGCGCTTCAGCGTCGTCGCCGTTCGCGCTCAGCGTGCGCTTTTGGTAATCGATCTCGAATCCCGCTGGCGCCGCAGACGCAAACCTTGCCCATCTGCCGCGCGACCAGCGCTGCATGCGACGAAACGCCGCCGCGCGAAGTGAGAATTCCTTCGGCAGCGATCATGCCGCGCAAATCTTCCGGCGAAGTTTCGATGCGCGCGAGCACGACCTTTGTCGCCTTTCTGCGCGCGCCGCACCGCTTCTTCCGCGCTGAAGACAACGTGACCGGAAGCCGCGCCCGGCCCGGCGGGCAAACCGCTGCCGATTTTCTTCGCCGCTCGCATCGATTCGCGATCAAAAATCGGCGCGAGAAGATGAGCCTAACGAGTCGGCCGGGATGCGGTCGCACGGCGTCCTTCTTTCGTGATCAATCTTTCACCGACCATATCGACCGCGATGCGGACGGCAGCGATGGCCGGTGCGTTTGCCGTTGCGCGTTTGCAGAATGTAGAGGCGGTTGTCTTCGACCGTGAACTCGAGGTCCTGCATGTCCTTGAAGTGCTGCTCGAGGATGCGCGCGGACTTTCATCAGCGCCTTGTGCGCCGCCGGCATTTCCTTCGCCAGATTGCGCGATCGGATGCGGCGTGCGCACGCCCGCGACCGACGTCTTCGCCCTGGGCGTTGATCAGATATTCGCCGTAGAAAACTTTCTCGCCGGTCGCCGGATCGCGCGTGAAAGCAACGCCGGTCGCGCTCGTCTCGCCCATGTTGCCGAAGACCATCGTCTGAACGTTCACCGCCGTGCCCCAATCGTGCGGAATGCCGTATTTGCGCGCGATAAACGATCGCGCGGTCGTTCATCCAGGAGCCGAAAACCGCGCCGATCGCGCCCCAAAGCTGCGCGCTCGGATCCTGCGGAAACGATTTTCCGGTGCGCTCGTTGATCAGCGCCTTGAACCGCTGCACGAGTTCTTTCAGATCAGCGACGGTCAGTCTGGACGTCGGGGAAATCGTGCTTGCCGTAGCGCTCGTCCTTCAGGTGCTCGATCACGCTCTCGAACGGCTCGTGATCTTCGCCCGGCCGCTTCTGCACGCCCATCACGACGTCGCCATACATTTGCAGGAAACGGCGATACGAATCCCAGGCGAACCGCGCGTTGCTTCGATTTCTGCGCGACGATCTCGACCACGGTCGTCGTTCATCCCGAGGTTCAGAATGGTGTCCATCATGCCCGGCATGGAATCGCGCGCGCCGGAGCGCACCGAAACCAGCAACGGCCGCTCCTTGTCGCCGAGTTTCTTGCCGACCGATTTCTCGACTTTCGCCAGCGCCGCCGCGACCTGCGCCTCGAGTTCGCGCGGGTAGGTGCGGTTGTGGTCGTAAAAGTAACTGCAGACTTCGGTCGTGATCGTGAATCCCGGCGGCACAGGCAGACCGATGCGCGTCATCTCGTGGAGGTTTGCGCCTTTGCCACCAAGCAGCGGTTTCATGCTGCCTCGTTCCGTCGGCGTGGCCGTCGCCGAAATAGTAAACGTACGCGTCGCGGTTTCTTCTTCTGCGGCGGCCTCTTGCGCGCAGTCGGATCGTCGATCTTGCTGCGCGCGCTGAATCTTTTTCGTATGCTAGATTTTCGCTTTGTGGCCATGATTCAGGAGCCCGGAAGAGCGTCAATAGAGCGAAGCGCCAAAGTAATTTCGGGCCTCGCGGTGTCAACGCATTGATCGTTGCGGACAGTCGATTGTAGCGGACAGGCGTGCCGCCTGTGGATTGAAGAGCGTTGCAGCCACACGGCTGCCTCACAGAAAGAGAATCAGCAGTTCAGCGGTTAAGCTGGCGCAGCTTTCGCCGTTTGTCAGAACTTCAGCGATCGTCGCCGTAAAGTCATCGACGCCGGTGCTGGGCACGATGATGCTGTTCCGGCGTCCGTGAGCTTCCTCGGTGATGCGCAAGAATTTCCCGCGGTCGTTCTCGCGGAGCTCCACGTAGAAATGCTTGCGCTCGATCTGCAGTTCTCTCGCCTCGATGATGTTATCCATTTTCTCTGAGGCCGCCGAGTTTAGGCGGTGGAACCCTGGAATGGAAGAAAAAAATCCGCGCCCGGTATTTACGGGAACTTCGTTGCCGAGGCCCAAAAACCCGCTGCCCAGGTGACTGTGCGGGCGGGCGGCGCAAACAACTGTGGCATCGGTCGCCAGCATTTCATCGCACCAGACCGAAGCGAACGTCTTGGGCAGAAACTCGCCTGTAGCGAGACCCGCATCCATCACGGTCGACGTGCACCGTCAGGCGCGGGCGTCGGCGGCGAGGTTGAGACTCTGGGCGTGGGCGTAAGGTCTCCGGAGTCGCGCCCGGCGTTGCCGTGGCAGTGTAGCCGTCACCGGTCCAGTCCGCGGTTGCCGTCGGCTGTAGCTGTTGGCTGTTGCGCTCGGCGTCGGTGTATGGGGTCACGCCGTCGGCTGTGGGCTGTAGGCTGTTGCCGTCGCGGTTGCCGTGGGCGTTGCAGTCGCCGTCGGCGTAGCAGTCGCGGTTGGGGTCGGAGAAGGTGTTGGCGTGGGTGTCGGACTCGGTGCAGCGGCGCAGTATCTGCCGCCGGTGTTCAAACCGGAGCCAGAATCCGCCCCAGACGATCATTTCGCTGCCGGTCCACACTGCCGTGTGATGTGCTCGGGCAGCGGGCGCATTGGTGGTGCTGGTGGCTGTCCAACTGTCGGTGCTGGGATTATATCTCCCGCCGGTGTTCAAAGTCAGCGCCACCGAATCCGCCCCAGACGATCATTTCACTGTCGGTCCACACTGCCGTGTGTTCGTATCGGCCAGCCGGGGCGTTCGTTAGGCTGGTGCTTGTCCAACTGTCGCTGCTCGGATTATATCGTCCCGCCGGTGTTCAAATAGCTGCTGTCGCTAACTCCGCCCCAGACGATCATTTCGCTGCCTGTCCAGACTGACGTTTGCGTGTGATAGGCAAAGGATCGTGGCAGCGGGCGCGTTCGTAGTGGTGGTGGCTGTCCAACTGTCGGTGCTGGGATTGTATCTGCCGCCGGTGTTCACGAAACGGAGAGCCGGTGTTTCCGCCCCAGACGATCATTGGTCGTCTAGATCGGTCCCACACCGCCGTATGCCAGTATCGGCCAGCGGGCGCGTTGGTAGTGGTGGTGGCTGTCCAACTGTCGGTGCTGGGATTGTATCTGCCGCCGGTGTTCACACCGCAGCACCGTCAACGCCGCCCCACACAATCATTTCGCTGCCGGTCCAGACTGCCCGTGTGAAGCCGATCGGCCATCGGGCGCGTTGGTCGTGCTGGTGGCTGTCCAACTATCCGTGCTGGGATTGTATCTCCCGCCGGTGTTCAAACAGCCCGCTATCAGTCCGCCCCAGACGATCATTTCGCTGCCGGTCCAGACTGCCGTGTGCGAGGTATCGGGCAGCGGGCGCGTTGGTGGTGCTGGTAGCTGTCCAACTATCGGTGCTGGGATTGTATCTGCCGCCGGTGTTCAAACGCGTGCTGCCATCGTTCCGCCCCAGACGATCATTTCACTGCCAGTCCACACTGCCGTGTGCTTGTATCGGCGCAGCGGGCGCGTTGGTGAGTGTCGTTGGAGTCCACGTGTCATCGGTGCAGCCACCCGAGGGACCAGCTATTACAGGAAGCGTGTAGGCAACCTGCCCTAACATTGTTGCACGATCGACACCGTACGGAGCTCGGCGGTTTCGCAGAGACTCAAAGCGCCCAGTTTGCGTCTTGGGCCGACACATCGGCGATCAAACGCTCTGTTAATACTGGTCTGGCCAAACACTCCGCGATGACAAAGGGATCGTTCCCGAGAGCCTCAAACAGTTCCCGCAGGACTTCCGGCTGCTTGGTGTGGCTGGCCATGCGCTCCATCTCGGCTTGCAGTTGGTCAGCAGCTAATCGGCCTTTGCCAGTAATCCTCCAGCGCCTGCGAGTTGCGCAGATAATCTTCGACCTTCTTTTCGATCTGCGCCTGCGACATCACCGCGTCGAGCGATGGCTTGGGGCCGGCGTTCGTGTCTGGCCAGATCCGGTGACGCCAGTAAACGTCTTCGATTGCCCGCTGATACGCGACGCGATCCGCGAAGCTCAAGCTTCGGCTCTGGTGTCCATTCGCGCCGAAGGCGGCGTTATCCTGCGGAGGGCGAGCCTTGGGAGGTTGCTCAGGTAGATTGATCGCCGAGCAGAGGGCGACAATCACGCACGAGAAGAGCAGCGCGGCCGTGCTGCCGCGAAGAATGTAAGCGCTAAGTTTGTTGTTCGTTTTCATAGTTATACTTCAGTTTTGCGACGCGAGCCCTGGTCGCGATTGACCCTGCGGGAAGAGGGTCAGGTGGAGCTCTCGGGAGACGCCTAACGAACTTGACGCGGAAGCATATTGGCCGGTTGTGGGGTTCTTCGGAAATACCCAGAATTAGGTGCGAATGCTGTTGACCATGTCAGGTGGCGCACAGTTGGCGTTTTTCGCCCGGCCGTTGCATTGGCGGTTACGTTCTCTCCAACTCTCACCGCCACCCGCCCCCGCCGAATGTATGCGTTAATATACTCGTTGAACGGAGCCGCCAGATTCGTTAAATCGGTCAGGTTGCCGCCGGTCGCGCTGGCGCGATTCACGTCCAGATTAAGAGGCGGACTCGAGTTTGTCCGGTGAAGGCTATGAAGTTACTCCGGGTGACCAGTATGGGCGGTAAGCCGACCAGTTTGATGTCGGCGAGATGATCACCCTGAATTGTGCTCCATTCTGCCTGATCGTCGCTATGCCCAGGGTGGCGGTCGTGAACGCGATCTTTGTTCCGTCCGGAGACCACTGTAGCGCACAGCGCGTAGCCGGCGAAGATTCTCTGATGCGGGCTGCCGAGCAGGTCGGCTATCAACAGGTCGTGAGTCCCGACCTCTGTGTAAACCACCTCGTCTCCCGCGGGGCCCCAGCTGTAATCCTCGAAAGCAGGCCACAAGTCGCCGGGCGCCGTCTCCACGAGAGGGAATGGAATTGCCGGCGTGGTCGGCTGCGCGGCCAGTCCGGTGATGTTCCCGTTAGCGTCGAACACGGGAGACGCGGTGTAGATTCCGCCCGCTACGACGACGCCGCCAGACCAGCGCCGAGCCTTGAACGAAATCGTCCTGATCGCCGAGAACCCAGGCCGTGGACCATGGCTGCGCCTGCAGGTCGATGTCGTTCGTGAGCTGGACCTTCGTGGTGCTGTTGTTGTTCAGGTGATAGTCGTAGTCGTCGCGGTAGTGCGAACAGTTCGAATCTCTGTGTCCCATCGGGATAGTAGGAGTCGGGAATGGGCTGGTGGTAAAGGAACCAGCGTCGGCCGCCGTGCAGCGCCGTGCTCGGATTTCCAAACAATCCGAATCCCAGCTGCCTGTTGTTGCTGCCATCGGAGTTCATTGTCCTCATAACTGCCGTGCCTCCTGCTGCGCACCGTCCCAGGGACCGATGAAGTGAGATGGTTCCGCCGCCGGTGTCTGCCGCGCGCCTCCACCGCCTGGGGTGCACGCCGAGGAGCCGGTGGCACAGGTTAGTGAGTCAGAAGGCCGCGAAAGCTGCGAGTTTGCGAGGAGTTACGGTTTAACAAGTGGGATAAATAAGATGGATTATTGTTTTCATGTGTTATTTCCGTTTCATTTTTGGCTGTTCATAGGTCTGCTTGCAGGAAATCCGCTGCGAGGTTACGCGGAAAGCTTGGATTTTTTGTGAGTTACGGATCACCCACCTACGCGCGAGCCGCCTTCGTAAAAGCTACGGCGAGCCATGGGCTACGGCGCGGCGGGCACAGATGCTGGATTTGCCGAAAGTCGGCTCTAAGAAAAAGCCGCCACGCCGGTTAGGCGTGACGGTAATTGCGAGCAGCTTAGAGCCTCTGGGCAATCACGCTCTATTTCAACTGGAAGGTGGCGCTGCCACACCTGAGGATCAGGATTCACCGATACGTGCACCCAGCGCGAGTTCAGGTTGTAATGGTTGGCCTCGATTCTAGTTTGAGCCTGAATCCGTCGGCTGCTGTAAACAGATTCTTCGATCTCACCGATTACGCCACCAGCCGTTCAGGTCACTGCGATAGTGGCCGGCGACAAGTCGCAAAGTCGGTGGCCAGCGCAGGTGAGCCTAAACTTCACCGGAACGACTCCCGCCTGCGTTAAAGATGCTGACCCATCAGCATTGATCAGCGTTGTACTGCGCAGACACGCTGGCGTGGCTGAACTTTAGCTTCGCCTATGAAAAGCCTGCGCCACGTGCCAGCGCCACACGCGTGACCCCAGACCCATGGATGTGTCTATCAGGAAGGCCCACCCATTACTCCATGGAAGGTCCGAAAAACGCCGCAACACAAGGGGGAACGTAATCAACTCCCGAAATAGCCGTAACGCGGACAGAGGAAGTTGACGTCTTGTTATGAGGAATAACAACCCCTTGCTCCTCACAGACGAAGATAAAGCCTCGGTCGACCTCGCCTGTAGCAAAGCTCGCGTTGCCAGGGGGTACCATTGTTTCCATCTTAGCGAATATCGTTCGCGTTCCGTCGCCCGACCACCCGACCATGCCGGAAGGCGGATCACACAGGGAGCTTGGCGTGGGTGTCGGAGACGGGAGCTGGCACCACACTTGCCTCCATTGCCGGCGTCGTAGATCCGGCTTGAATTTCCGTTTCAGAGAGCGCACGGTTGAAGACTTCCCTAGCTCATCCACGATTCCTGAAAAAGCGCTGCAGCGTGCCCGCGCCCCACGCAAAGCCAATATTCAAATCGCGGGTGTTGTAGCTGGCAATGAGTTAGCCGCAGTGCCTTGAAGGACGCCGTCCAGATAGAGTCTGATAAAGCTGCCGTCCCCAGAGTCCCGGCGATATGGTGGAAGTTGCCGTCTAAAACGTCCACTGTGGTTGCCACTCCGGGAAAGCCACTGCCATCGCCAATGTTGATCCCCAGAATACCCATGGATATTGTCTATCTGGAAGGCCCACCCGGTATTATCGACAAATCCATGGGATTTTTCAGCTCCTGCTAATAGATTGGGGCTGATTCTTATCCCTGCATCCAGAAATCAGCCGTAAAACCCGGACTGTTGACGTTGAGCGTGTTGTTATGAGGAATAACAACCCTTGCTCTCTGAACGAAGATAAAGCCTCGGTCGACCTCGCCTGTAGCAAAGCTCGCATCCGCTTTTTTATGCCATTGTTTTCCATCTTGAATATCGTTCGCGTTCCGTCGCCCGGCCACCACGCGACCATGTACCGGAAGGCGGCTCGACGCAGTCGCGCGCCACAGACTGAATATTGAACAGAAGAACGAAGGCCGGCAGGACGCCGCTGACCAACAGCGAGACGAAGCGCTTTATTATGAGACGACTGTTCACGGGAGAGGATGCGAGACGATTCGCGATAAACAGGATTTTCATGGAAGCGGTTTGGGAGTGTTATTGTTTCGGTGTTTACTTCATTCATTTCTGGCCGTTCACGGGTATGCTGCGAAATCCCTGCGGGTGCGCGGAAAGTTGGCTTCGCCGCGTTGAATTAAAGCGTTGAAGGGTTGAAGCGGAGAGACCGCCGGATTACCCGGATTTCACGGATGAGACTCGCCCACGAACCTAGATGCCTGAGGTTCCGCCATGGCCCGCGCCGGCGCGCTCAATTGACGTTGAGTGTTGCTGGAGTACGCTCCTACCATGCGTGCGGTCTGAGTTTACAACGGAAGCTCGGCAAGCAGGCCGGTCGACATCCCGCGGGAGGTCGCTGCGAGAGCTGCCGAAGTCGCGGGCGTGCGCGGATTATCGTTCTTACACCGGATGACCCCGAAGACGCTCTGTGGCGAGCGGGTGCTTATGAACGGTTCGTCCGCGAGGATTCACCGGAAGATGCCGTTTACGACAGCTACTAGACGCGACCACCGCGTGTTTGGCGAAAATCTTCATTTGTCTGGTTTCCATTTACTTCTGGCGCATTCAGTAAACCGCGTCCTGTCCTGGTCTTGTTCGATTTGCAGCAGGACGTGCTGATTTGTCGGATTACATCGGCGACACGATCCTCGAGCCGCTGGACGTACCCGATTTCTGATTGGAAGCAAGCCGGACTAGCCAAGCCCTCTGTCGCTCGACTGGATCGATTGGTCACGGCTGAGAAAACGATCCTCGGACGAAAGCTCGGAAAGTTAAGCTCGCGAGACGAGCAAACAATTCGCACGGGCCTGGAACCAGCAGATGCGGCTGTGAATTGATATTGCCTACGACAGAAGCATGACTGGGGGCGTCGCAATTTCCACACGAGTTCCGTATGCTCCCAATCCGTACTTATCAGTGCAATCCGTGGCTTCGGCCCTTCTCCACGAAATTGGTGTCCATCAGTGTCCATTCGGTGGTTAGATCCTGCTTTTCTCCTCGCAGAGTTTTTGGAAAGCGGGATCGCCGCGCAAAGGGTCCCAGATGCGGATCGAGCCTAAGAAGGACCGGCGTAATGGCCGCTGGCCCGTAACGATAGCTCCAATAGGGCGTTTGTAACAGCTCGGTGAGAATCGAGATCGCACGGCTATTCTCGCCGACCATCGTCTGAATCACTGCCAGGATGCTCTTGTGTCATACGTATGCGCAGCGGATCTTAGCGCGAGTCAAGCATGATTGCACGCTCCGCTAGCTTTAGGGCCAAGTCCTTTTCCCCCATCACGGCATAAGCTTGAGACAAAGCCATCGCAAGGTAGGCATCGTCTGGTTGATCTCTGTAGAGCGGCTCGTAGCACGTTACAGCGCCTGTTGAGCAGTAACTCTTTGCGCCAGCCGTATCGCCGGCAAGGCGCTGCGTCATAAGCAAGCGCCTAGCTGATTATCAGTCTCGTTGTCCTCAGAACCAACGTAATGGAATTGAGCCAGTCGGGTTTGCAGCAATCGGATGGCCTCACCGTAATTTCGTTCAAGTGTCAACTGAGTCGATCTTGATCTGGAAGGTAGTCACAGTTACGAGTCTGCCAGTTGAATCCTGATAACAACCTGGCGGCTTCTGGCAGGTTACCCTGAGCCTGATAAATCTTAGCCTTTGACGCCATCACATCCGGATCGTTTGGCGTAATGTCCAGCGCCCGATCATACAGCTTTAGCGCGGCCGGGAACTGTCGAAGCGTGTGCATAAGTGATCTGCCGCGTCCATGAGTAACTCCACGTTACGCGGGTCCAAGGCGAGGGCTTGCTCGAAGTAGGCGATGGTTTGCATCCCAGTGTTCCTCGGCGTCGGGCAACTCGGCCGAGAGCCTATGGTACCTCGCTGTTGCCTGGGTAACATTTTGCTGACGCGAACGAACGTCGTTTTCGGCAGCCCCGAAATCGCCGCAGCACCTGGTATTGATAATAGCCCAGGGCGAGCAGGGTTTCGGCCGAGTTCGGCTGCCAGTTTCTGCGCATTGTCCAAAGCACGTTTCGCTGCGTCGCCCCGAGCGGCAGAGCCGTGACTAGCGCGTTGAATGTAGACGAGCGCGTCGCGCGAGAAAGCCGCGCCCAAGCGATCGCAAAATTCGGGTCAAGCTGCACCGCCCGCTCATAAAAACTCGCTGGCTTTGCGTTGCGCGATCGTCAGAGAGAGCGCTGAGGTAGCGTGCTTCAAAAGCCAGGCCGCGCAGATACGCATCGTAAGCCTCCGGATTGTTTGTTGGTTTAACTGCTAACGCCTGCTCCTCGCGACCGGTCAGCTTCGCCTGCAACGACTCCGCGATTCCTTTGGCGATCTCGCTCTCGACGCCAAAGATGTCAGTCAACTTCCGATCATAGGTCTCGGCCCAGAGGTGGGAATCGGTTTGCGCGTTAATCAACTGCACATTGACCCGCACCTGATCGGCCGCTTTTTGCACGCTACCCTCAAGAATGTTCGCTACGCCAAGCTGCTTCGCGATCTCGGCGAGATTGCGAGGTTTGCTCTGATAGCGCTGCGTGGAAGTGCGCGAAATTACTTTCAAATCCGCGATGCTAGCCAGCCGCGTCAGGATCTCCTCCTGGATACCATCAGCGAAAGTAGGCGTTATCCGGATCGGGACTGAGGTTTTGAAATGGAAGCACAGCGATGCTCTTTTCGGGCGCACACGAAATAACTCGCTTTTCCAAAATTCCAGCCAGCTGCCAGAGCAACCGACGATGCGATCAATGCAGCGATAGCTGGTTTCCGTCGCACCCATTTGCGGGTGTGTGAAAATCCGCCCAGCCTTGTATTACGTAACC
>ERZ1370068.6072-contig-5074_pt1 | contig 50063 bp, 81 predicted proteins | sample MGYA00561227_ERZ1370068 | MGnify/ENA primary metagenome ERZ1370068 (study PRJEB38410, sample SAMEA6850437) | metagenome | study: Metagenomic assessment of the ecological functions of the soil: analysis of the soil microbiota associated with the... | reverse complement strand
TTGTGGCTGATTTCAGTTACGTATTGCTCGCGACCTCTCGGATGATCGCGCTTCCGCTTCCGCCATTGCCTGTTGCGTCGCGCGCTGAGAGCGGCGCGTCCTCGAGCAGCCACGCATCCCGCGACGGTCGCCGCAGCGGGTCTTTCGGGAAGATAAGTGGCGGCTCTTCGCGATCAGGCTGCCGCCGGCCAGAACAGCACCATCGCTCAGAAACGCCCAGCGATGCTGGATGGCCATACGGCCGAAGCGGTAAATAAGGCGGCGCGAAACCAGACTTCACTCCGCTCTTCAATCGTCGCGGCTCAGCCTGCGACCGCCGGGTTGTAAGTAGCCGAGCAGCGGGATGAACGTCATCGACACGATGCGCGACGCGACCAGCGAGCACGCGAGCACGACCGGCAGGCTGTGGAGATGAACCGCCGACGTCGCCCGGCAGCATGAGCGAACGGCAGATACGCGACGATGTTGGTGATGGTCGCGAAGAGGATCGCGCGTCGCGAGCTTCGTCGGCCCGAGCCACGCGGCGACGATCGGCGGGTGGCCGAGCGCGCAGATCGCGCTTGATGGCGTCGCCGGCGACGACCGGATCGTCGACCGAGCAGGCCGAGCGCGATGATCAGCGACGCGATCGACACCTGCTGCGAGGTCGATGCCGAGCAGGTATCATGCCCGAACGTCATCGCCGAGCGTGATCGGAATCGACAGCGCCATCACAGCGCCGATGCGCCATTCCCAGAAGCCGATCAGCGACACGAGCACGACGAGGACGACCGCTCTCGTAAGAGCTCGTCATGAACGAGGTCGATGTTTCTCGGTGACCTGACGCGGCTGGTCGGAGGTCGCGCGCGATGATCAGATCCTCCGGGCAGCGCTGGCGGCCCGACCAGGCGCCGCGTCGACCGCGCGCCGAGCGCCCCTGTTTGCAAATCGCCAACGCTGCAGGCGCATCCGCCGCGGTCGATCGCCGCTGCGCCGCCACTGCCCACGCATTCGCTCGCCCGGTGTACGAAGTTCGAGGTCGGCGGGCTCACGTAGCCGCGTCGACGCGTCGGCGATGTCGCGCAGGGTAGACGCGGCGCGCCCTGTTGATCGGGGCGGCACTCAGACCGTCGCGCGATCTCCTGCTCCGTTCTTGAACTCGCCGGACGGATCGATCGGTGAGGTTCTTTCCGTGCCGACTTCGAGCGACGCCGCCGGAGCTCGTGATGTTGCGGCTCGCCGAGGACGTCGCTGCAGCGGTCGCGGCGCTGACGCCGTACGCCGACGAGCCGCTCCTGCGAGTATCCGAGGAACACGCGCTCGTCGAGCAGCACCCGACCGCGTTGACCTTCGAGACCACGGCAGCGCCCTGAGCGCAGCGACGATCGAGCATCGGTGCAGTCGTCGAGCTCGCGGTAGCTGTATTTCTTGTCGCCGGCCACGCCGGCGAGCTCCGCCACGGTCGTCCGCCGGGTCGCGGACGACGATCGCCGGGCCACCCGTCCGGATGCATTCTCGACTGCCGCAGCCGGCTCCTGCACGAGGACCGTCCGCACGAACTGGCTCGAGCGCACGCATCGTCGCTGGTCGGTCGCCGCCGTCGATGCCGACGGAGCACCGGGCCCTCGAGCGACGCGCGCGTCGCGCACGCGCGCCGTCCGCGGTCGCGGCCTGGATGAAGAGCGGTCAGACGCCTGGCGCTGCCGCGCTCGGAGTGGATCGACGTCTTCGGCAGGCCGTGCGCGATCGCCACGCGCGGCGTGGACGAAGCCGTGCCGGCTGTCAGCCCGCGCCCGCTCGATCGCCTGCCGCGGCGACCGCGCCCGCAGCGCTGATCTCGGTCAGCGCCGGCCTTCGGGCTCGCGACCGTGCACATCAGCGCCGGCCGTGTCGCCGAAGTCCTTGACGAAGTTGATCGGCCCGGCGCGTCCGGCAGGTCGTGGATGCCAGTCGAGCTTCAGCTTGATGTCGTCGAACTCCTGCTGCCGACGTCTCTGGTGCTGTCCACCAGCGTGAGGTAGATCGCGGTGAGGACCGGTGCGCGTGTTCGACTCGATCTTCTCGACCCTGGCGTTCTCGCCGATCTTCTCTTCGACCTTGCGCGCGTGACCAGCTGCTCGATGCGCTCGGCCGACGCGCCGGGCCACGGCACCAGCGCGAGCGCCTGGCGGATCGGGATCGTCGGTCCGCTTGCGCTGCGGCATCCGCAGGTAGCCGTAGATCCCCCGGAGGACCGCGGCGAGGATCGGGAAGAGTCCACCACGAGATGTGGCGCCGTCTCCGAGTGAAGAAGCGCGCCGTGTTGTGTGTGTGCGCAATCATGTCGTGATCGGAATGTCCAGTGGCTCATGGAATCACCCGTGCGGCGTCGCCGTCCTCGAAGTGTTGCGCCCATCACGACCACGCGTTCGCCGGTGGCGGGAGGCCGCTGGTCACGGCCGACGGTTGCCCTGCACACCGCCGAGCGTGACGTGGCGCGCATGCACCTTGTCGCCGCTCGCGTCGTCGACGACGAAGACGGCGTGCTGATCAGGAGCGTTTGTCGTTGCGGACAGCGGCGGTGAGCGGAATCGCCGGCGCGGCGGTTTCGAGCGCTTCGGCCGGTCGTCGCGCGGCAGCGACGACTTCGACCGAGCCGATCATCCCCGGCTGCAGGCGGCACGTCGGCGTTCGCGATGCTGACCTCGATGTCGAAGACGCGGCTCTGCGAATCCGCGGACGGCGGGAGTCGCGCCGACGCGGCCGGTGAACGTGCTGCCGCGGTGGCCTCGCCGTCGTCACGTTGAGCGTCTGGCCGGGAGCGATGCGGTGCACCAGCGAGATCGGGGACGCCGAAGATCGCCTTGACTGACCGACACGTCGCCGAGGACGAAGCCGAGGCTGCCGGATCCGACCAGGCCGCCGGCCCTTTCAATGCGCCGTTCGGAGGATGATTCCGCTGCGCGGCGCGACGAGCGCGTGGTCGCGCATCGCGATCTCCGCCATCTCGATGTTGGCGCGGGCCGACGCGATGCGCGCGACGTTGGGCGTCGTAGGCGGCTTCGGCCGAATCGAGATCCGGTTTCGACGAGCGCCTGCGCCGCGAAGCAGCACCCGCGCCCGATCGCGATCGAGCGCTGCGCCTTGGACGTGCGCGGCCTCGAGCTCCTGCAGCGAGGCAATTCGCCTGAGTTGACCCGCTCGCGATGATCGTCCTCCGCGCGGACGCGCGCGAGCGTCGAGCCGGCGGACACACTGCGGTCGCCGGCTTGCAGCGCCCGCGCCCGTCCGTCCGCGCCGTGCCGCTGCATCACTGAGTCGACGTGAGCCGCCGACCTTGAAGGCGCGAGCTGAATCTGTTCGTAGGGCTGGATGCTGACGGCGTAGCGGTATGCCGGTCTGCGCCTCCGCCGCGCGCACTTGGCCCGTGACCTTGACCGCCGAGCGCCGCATGCGCCTCGCCGTGAACCTCGCGGCAGGCCGGCGCACAGCGTCCGCCGCGCCGGCGATTGCGATGAGCACGTCTTCCTCATTAGTTCATTTCCTCCCGAGCGAACGCGCCGAAATCGGCGCGCGCCGACCGATGAACGCGGCCAGCGCCTGTTGGTATTGACTGTTGCTGTCGGCGAGCGACGACTGGGTCTGCAGCACGTCCGAGAGCAGCGCCGCCTGCACCTGCTACTCGCGACATGCGCTGCCGGGCGTTCTCGGCGCGCGAGGTCCTGTCCGATCCGCGTCGTGCGCGGCTGCAGGCGCGATCTCTTCGAGGCGGCGGAAGCGGCTGTTGATCCCGAGGAGCGCGCGCTCTTCGGTTTCGCGCGCGCCTGTTGCGCGCCTGCTGGATGCCGAGATCCTTCCTGCCGCCGTGCCGTGCGCGACTTGCGGCCCCAGTCCCACGGCTCCCACGACATCTGGATCGCCGCGCTCTCGATCTGGTGCGGCGCGCCGCTGCGATGTTGAGCGGCGAGATGTAGGACACGGCAAGCCCGACTTCGGGCAGATAGTCGGTTTGTCGCGATCCGGCGCGCGAGCTCGGCCTGCTGCAGCTTCACGCGCGCCTGCTTCACGTCCGGGCCGCGCGTCGAGCGCGCGGGCCTCGCGCGATCGCCAGATCGAGTCCTCTTCCGATCGACGCGTCAGGGACCTCCGCCACGTCGAAGGCGGCGTCTCGCAGGTCGCCCGATCAGTTGGTTGAGCTGTTCCTTCCGCGAGTCGAGCGTGTGCCGCAGCGACAATCGCTGCAGATCGGCCTGCGCGATCTTCGATGCGAGCGTTCAAGCCGTCAGCCTTCAGCGCCACCTGCTGCGTCACGCGCAGGGCGACGACGCGATCCAGTTCCTGGAGGAGCGTCAGCTGATGCTGATTGGCTTCGAGCGAGGCGGTTCGTCTGTGCGATCGCATAGTAGAGCCGCCGGATCTCGTCGACCAGCCCGAAGCCGCGCATCGCGGACCTGCTCCCTGTCGCTACTCGGCCGCTCGCCTCGTTCAGCCTGACGCTTCCAGATTCAGCTTGATCAGCTGCGTCAGCGGCCGCTGCGCCTCGGCGCTGATCGGGAAGTTCATCTGCACCGGCGTCGTGATCGCGTGGGTGTCGATCGCGGGAATCGGGCCGACGCCGGGAGCTCTGCCAGACGCGCCGCACGGAGCGTCACGTCGATCGGCCGGAGCAGCTGCGACCCCTGCATCTCGATCTTCAGGGACGGCAGCGCGCCTGCGCGCGATCGGCCACGTCCTGCTCGGTCTTCTCGACCTGCAGCGCCGCGTTCGCGATCCGTCCGGTTGTTCCGCAGGCCGGGGCGATGGCCTCGTTGAGCGAGAGCGTTTGTGCAGCCGCAGACCGTGGCCGTGAGCGCCAGACATGGCGGCAACGACGACGGCGGCGCGCGTGAAATCGAAGGTGTGATACATGCCGGCTGGAGAAGGCAACCGCCACGCCAACCTGTGTGGTATCGGCGCGCGCGCGCAACGCGCGTCGACTCATGCAGTTAAGAGGCGACGCCGGATCGAGCCGCCGGAAGCGTCGACAGCCTGGCGATATCAGGCTGTCGATCCATAGTGCAGGTTGCCGATCGACAGGCACAACCGCGCATCCGACACGTCTGACGCCGTCTCGGTTAGAGTCTGCGGATGACGCTCGAGGACGTGACCGCTCTGGCAGATCGAAGAATCAATTGACGCGAAGGCCGCTCCGGCGCTCGCGTTCCGATACTGGACAACCCCGGGAACATGGCGGCGGATCCAGGCATCGAGCGAGTCGAGACCGACGGTCCGTATCGCCACGGCATGCGCGGGACGACCTATCTCACCGGCGGCGGGACGACCGAGTGGATGGTCGCGCGACATCGATCCGGAGCGCCGCGTCGTCATCGACATGATCCTGCGTGATGCGACGGTGCGGATCGAGCTGCGATTCGACCCGCGGCACGGCGGCGGCAGTGTCATCACGCAGCGCATGAGCCTGTTCGGGCCGAACGCGGACGAGTACCTGGAATCCGTCAAAGCGGGTTTCAGAGTCGTCGCTCGGCGATGGGATGCGAGCGGTCAGGGATCGGATCGATGCGTATGCCGAATCAGCGCAACATTGACGCGTTTTCTCGCCGACTACCCGCCGGAGGTTCGCGTGCCTGACGCGCGCCGCGCGCGCGTTTCTCGCCGAGACGCTCCCCGGATGCGCGGAAGACGCTCGACGAGTCCGCGCGGTTGATTGCCTACAGCTACGGGCCCGGCTGCAAGGGCCTGGTCTGCACGCTGATCCTGAGCCGCAAGGGCGTCAAGCTCGGCATCGTCCGCGGCTCCGAGCTGCCGGATCCGAAACAGCTCCTCGAAGGCAGCGGCAAGGTCCATCGTTTCGTTCAACTGAACGCGCCTGCCGATTTGAAACACGCCCCGGCGTGAAGACGCTCGTCAAGGCTGCCCACAAGGCTTGGAAAGTGCGAAGTCTGAAGTCTGAAGTCTGAAGTCTGAAGTAAGACCGTTAGCTACTTCAAACTTCAGACTTCATAGCTCGCTGCTTTCAGATTCTCTTCACCACCCCGCCCGACGCATCCAATCTCACGCGATCGCCGGTCTTCAGCATCGCGCGTGGCGTTCTTCACGTTCGCGAGCGCGGGCAGACCGTGCTCGCGCGCGATCGTCGAGGCGTGCGACAGCATGCCGCCGACTTCGACGATGACGCCGGAGGCGAGCGTGAAGAGGGGCGTCCAGGACGGATCGGTCGCCGGCGCGACCAGGATGGCGCCGCGCTTCATCGTCGCGAACTCGCTGGGGTCGCGCATCACGACGACTTCGGCCTCGACTGCGCCCGGGCTGACGCACAGAGCCCTTGAGATCGTTCGCGTTCGACGTCACGTGCGCGGCAGCCGACCGGGGTTGCCCCGGCGGATCGAGCGACGCGCAGCTCCGACTCGCGCATGAACAGCGGCATCTGCAGATCGCGTTCGGCCTCGAGCTCCGCCGCACGACGCTTCGCGATCGCGCGCAGTCCCGACCCCAGCGACGGATCGTCGATGACGCGTTTCACCTCGTCGAGATGGATCAGGAAGTAGTCGTCGCGCCGGTCGATCCAGCCGCGCTCGACGAACCGCTCCGGCAAGCACGAGGTGCCAGCGGCGGATGTGCGCGAGGACCCGCGTCAGGTCCGAGCGGACGTGCTCGCGCCAGACGTACTGCTGTTTCAGGCGCTGCACCGTCGAGCGGACGCGCGGCAGGAGCGTCCACTTCTGCCACGACGTCAGCCGCCGCCTCGTAGGCGCGGAACGCCGCCGCCGGCATCCGCCTCCCGCCGCTCGGCGATCGCCTTCTGGTTCTGCGGTTTTGCCTGCAGCTGCTCTGCGGATCGCGAACAGCACCGGCGCCGGAGTTCTCGCGCAGCCGCGGAATCGCCCAGTCCGATTCGTAGCGGCCGCGATGGCCGTACTGGATCGAGGAAGCGATCAGAACCGATCGAGGAACATCGTGCCGGCGAGCGCGGTGCGGAAGTCGGCGACGACGTCGCGCGTCGCTTCGCTCGATCAGATACTGTCATCGCCGCCGGCTCCTGACGGGCGACGTCGGCGAGCGCGACGAGATCGAACGCCTGCTGCGTGCTCACCGAGCGCTGACCGGCCGCGAGCTGCGGGTGGACCAGAGCGCTCGTAGGAGAAGTTCGCCGCTTTGGCCGCGCGGCGCAGGATCGTCCTCGCGGAACTGGACCGCGCTCATCAGGAACACGGCCTTCATCGAGCCGGGCGCGATCGACACCCACCACTCGAACATCGCGTAGATCTCGCGATCGGACAGCGTCGCCGGGTCGACCGCGGACAGCGTGGCGATCGCATCCTCGCTCAGCTTCTGGTGCTCGTGGAAGATGTGCGCGGCGCGGAAGGTCGTAGCTCGCCAGCCGCAGCAGATCGGGCAGGGCGCGCAGGAACTGGCGGGCGAAGGCCGGCGCGCGATTTCGTCGTCGGGGTGGATTTCCTCGGGATGCCCGAGCGTCCGCAGTGTGTCGGGCGAATGCGGCGCCGACGGTCTGCGTCACGTGCCGCAGCTGATTCAGGTTGAAGTAGAGGCGGCCGTGAAACGCTTTCATGATCGGCCCGAGCTCGGACTCCGGCGCCATCAGGTTGCCGAAGAACAGCCGTTCGCCCTCGGTTGAGCATGACCGAGTAGACGTCGAGCGCCTGCGGCGACAATTGATCCGGGAGCACCTCGGCCAGGTTCGCGCGCGTCCATTCGATCTCCGGGTCGTCCATCGGCGGGCCGAGCGGTCGCCGGCTGCGGCGCGTTGCAGCCGGGTCGTGACCGGACGCGACTGGACGACCCAGAACTGCTTCCCGTCGTGACACCACTCGACGTCCTGCGGCGCGCCGTACAGCTGCTCGATGCGGATCAGCAGCCGTCCGAGCGCCGCCAAATCGAGGGAGGTGTCGAGACGTGTCGGACACCGTTGAGGAGAGCAGAGCTGAGATCGGATTTGCGGAGACGGTATTCGTCGGGCGTGATCAGACCGCTGACCAGCGCTTCGCCGAGGCCGGGTGCGGCATTGACCACGATCTCGTCGGCGCCGGTGATCGGGTTCACCGTGAACGCGACGCCGGAGGTCACCGCCGGCACCATCACCTGCACGAGCACGCCGATGCCGTCAGCGTCGAGGCCGCGCGCCTTGCGGTAGGCGGCCGCCTGCTCCGAGCTCGCCGATCGCCGGCAGACCAGCACCGCTTCCACGATCTGATCGCGCGCGACGTTGAGATGCGTCTCGTGAATCCCGGCGAACGAATGGCCTTCGCTGTCCTCGCCGAGCCCCGACGAGCGCACCGCGAACAACGCGCCTGGCGGGCTGCGACGTGAACCACTGATCGCTCGCCAGCGCGCGAACCTCCTCGTCGGTCGCGTCGGCGGAGACGACCAGGCCGTCGGGCACCGGAATGCCGGCCTGCCGGAGCCGCGCGCAGTTGAACGCCTTGCCGCCGATGCGCGAACGATCGGCTTCGGTCACGTCATCCAGGGTTCTAAACGTTTCCACAGCTGTAAGCATGGCTCAACCTTTCGGAGCATTGCGCCGGTCGTTCTGGGGCACTGCCGTCGCTCGTTCTGGGGCACTGCCGTCGCTCGTCTCGACTCTCCGAACGCAGAACGAACAGCAAAGCTCCCAGAACGATGGCGAAGCCCTAGAACGTTCGGCGAGATCCCAGAACGTCCGGCGAAGACAGCTGTTCATTCGCCGTCTTCTTGTCCGTGACTTCCGTTGTTAAGGCTTGAGGCTGGCTTTCTGCAGCCGCTGGTCGATCTGTTCCGCGACGCGTCCCCACAGCGTCGACTCGGTGTCGATGAGCGCCCCGATCTCGGCGTGGGTCAGGTGCGTCCCCTGCTCCAGCAGCTCACCGAGCGCCCGGTGCGGGTCGCTCAAGAAACGTTTCGCGGAACTCCTCGTCGGTCACCAAGCCGGCCGATCACCATCTCGATAGAGCGTTGGGTCATTGATTACTCCGGGGCCCCTGCCCCCGGTCACACTTCGCGGGGCCCGACGCCCCCGCGCCGTGCCTCCGCCAGGAGACAAGGCAAGCGCAGCGCCAGCGCGGGCGATGGCCGCCTGACGGGACGTAAACGGTTGACTCAGCGTGGGTTGAATGAAAAGCGTCGATTCGGCTGCGGACAGCGGGGTGACTCGCCACTTGCGGCGAAATCGACAACTTGCCGATCGCCGATCAGGCTGACTAGTGGTGTGTCTCCTCGGAACTACCACCGGGCCGCTCCGTTGTCGCGGCCCGAAAATCGCGGTCGAAAGCCGGTTGTGACCAGCATACTACTTCAGTGAATACGCTCCACTAGTGGACCGTGGGTCGGGTGGCGATCGTGGTCGCCTCAGGGCTGATGCTGACGTCGACTCCGAACGCGTGGGTGTGCTGGCTGCAGATGTCGACGACGCTGGCGTCCTTGTAGAAGTTACCCATGGCGTACCCGCACAGCAGTGAGAACGATGCGCTCGCTGGCGAGCTTGTTCCACAGCATCTCGAGCACGATCGCCGCGACGTGGTGGTCGTCCTTCCACAACAGATCGACCATCTCGCCGTAGGCGCGCACCGTGCAGTCCTTCCGGCCGCGGCAGAGACGTTCGATCGCCTGCGTCGCGTGCTCCAGGAACAGCTTCACGTCCGGGTGGCCGTCGACCATGAACGTCGCGAGCATTTCCCTCGCGTCCAGGAGCAGCAGATCGCCGGCCGTCACAAGTCGATCGACGTCGACGCCGCGCGCGACGCGTCGGCGATGCCGGCACGATGTTCCGGCGTGCCGATGACCAGCCCTGGCTGCCCCGCCGCCAGTCCGTCGCCGAGAAACGCGGCCACGATGCGGCACAACGATTCCTTGCTGTCGTAGAAACGGACCGCGTGAAACTGGCCCGCGGCGTTCGACTGGTTCATGGACTCAACGCTCCGCCCTGGAGCATAGCGGCAGCCACGTCTCCGTTCTGTAAGGTATTGACGGACAGGGCCAGTATCGTGCCGCAGATCGCGGATCCGCGGCCCTGTGCGGTTCAATCGAGTCGCGGCGTTTGATCCACCTGCAGAAAGCTTACAGCAGACGTCTCGAGAACTTAAGGAGCTTCTCTGCGCTGGCGAGGCCATGAGTAGCTTCACGCCGTAGGACAGTTCAGGCGGGCGACGCCGCTCGCGGTGCTATTGGCTCGACGGACGGCTGGTCGCTCACAACTACGCGACGGGCCGGCGCGCCGCCGCCGCGCCGCCACTCGCGCTCGAGATCCTCGATTTCTGTCAAGACTGGCGGACACGCGACGAGGTGTTCGCCACCTTTCACTCCTCCCCCGCGGACCCGCTGCGCCGGCTGCTGTCGCTGCTCGTGAAACATACCCTGCTCGAGCGGAGTGTGTCCGCCGCCGCGGCTGCCGATCGCCGGCTCGCGACGTGGCGGGCATGGATGCCGGAAGCGGCCTTCTTTCACTTCGCCACGAAAGATACTGGGTACCCGTCCGCAAGAGGAGATGGATCGCACGCTCATCGAAAAAGACCGCAACCGACCCACCACACGCCATCGGTCAGAGTCGTATCCGTATGGCGCCCCGCCGATCGTTGCCGGCAGTCGCGGCCGGACATCCACTCGCAACGATCTTGCGCGAGCGGCGCACGTGGCGGCGGTTCGGCGACGAGCCGATCGCTCTATCCGACGTCGCAACAGTGCTGGGGTTGACTTGGGGTGTCCAGACGTGGCTCCAGACCACGGCGCGGGTCGTGCGCGCTGAAGACGTCGCCCTCCGGCGGGGCGCGTCATCCGATTGAAGCCTATCTGCTCGCGCGGCGTATCGCCGGTCTCGACGCCGGCTGTTATCACTACGATCCCGACAGCCACGAACTCGCCCTGGTGAAGAAGGGGTTGTCCGCCGAACGGATCGAGCGAGTACGTGCCGCAGCAGCCCTTTTATCGTGACGCGCGCGGCGCTCGTGATCATGACCGCGATCTTCGCGGCGCGCAGTGGCGCTACGAGTTTCCTCGCGCCTACCGCGGCGTCCTGCTCGACGCCGGCCACTTGTGCCAGACGTTCTGCCTCGTCTCCACCGCGCTCGGCCTCGCGCCGTTCTGCACCGCGGCGCTGGCGGATTCATTGATCGAAAAAGATCTCGGTCTCGACGGCGTCACCGAGTCGGTGATCTACGCGTGCGGCGTCGGCCCGCGTCCGCCGGGCGTCGAGTGGGCGCCGTGGCCGGACACGGAGAAAGTCCCGGTGCTCGTGCCGCCCAAGTCCCGCCGTTCATCCTGAGCGTTACTCGAGCCCGGCCCGTTTCATCCGGACGTAGAGCTGCGCGCGCGTGAGGCCGCCATCGTCATTCCAATCCGTGTTTTCGCATCCGCACGTAGAGCTGGGCGCGGGTGAGGCCGAGCGCCGCCGCCGCTTTCGACTTGTTGAAGCGCGCGTCCTGCAGCGCCTGCTCGATCATCGCGCGCTCCATCGTGTTGAGATCGCCGGCCGGCGCATCACTGGAGCGCGAGGCTTCAGCCGGGCGTTGAGCGGCGGCAGTTCCTTCGCGACGTTCGGCTGGCGCGTCGCGCTCAGCCTCGAGCCGCGCCGCCCGATGACAGCGTCGCGCTCCAGCACCGCCTCATGCTCCTCTGAACGCCGGCTGCGGCTTGCCCTGAGCGAGCCGCGAGTCGAAGGGCCGGGCGATGTCGCCGACGTGCTCGGCGGTGATGAGGCCGCCGTCGCAGAGAATGGCGGCGCGCTCGAGGATGTTGCGCAGCTCGCGCACGTTGCCCGGCCAGTGATAGTCCATCAGCACCGCTTGCGCGCATCGCGCGAGATGCCCGGCCGGCGGACGTCCCGAGGCTGCGGCCGAATTCGGCGAGAAACGCTTCGCTCAACGGCAGCACGTCGTCTCGCCGATCGCGCAGCGGCGGCAGCCGGATCGCAAACACGTTCAGGCGATAGAAGAGATCCTCGCGAAACTGGCCGCTGGCTGCATCGCCTACCTGCGAGATCGCGGTTGGTGGCGGCGACGACGCGGGCGTCGGTGCGGAGGACGCGCGTGCCGCCGAGGCGCTGGAACTCGCGCTCCTGCAGCACGCGCAGGAACTTCGCCTGCGCCGGCGGGCTCATCTCGCCGACTTCGTCGAGGAACAACACTCCGCCGCCGGCCTGCTCGAGCTGCCCGGGCTTGCTCTGCGTGCGCGCCGGTGAAGCGCGCCGCGCTCGTAGCCGAACAGCTCGGCCTCGAGCAGCTGCTCGGGCAGCGCCGCGCAGTTCAGCGCGATGAACGGTCCGTCGGCGCCGCGGCGACGCGCGATGGAGGAAGCGCGCGACGACTTCCTTGCCCGTGCCCGACTCGCCGAGCAGCAGCACGGTCGTGTCCGGTCGCCGCCACCTGCGTCGTCTGCGTCGAGCACTTCGCGCCACGACGCCGACTGGCCGACGACGCGGCGGTAGCCGGTCCGCTCGTCGAGCTCGTCGCTCAGCGCGCGCACGCGCGACTCGAGCCGCGACGCGCGCGCCGACCGCTTCGTCGGCGCGCCTGGACGCTTCGACGCTGACCCTCGCGCGCCAGGCACAGGGCGAACCGATCGGCGATGCGCCGCGCCGATCAGCGCGTGGATCGGCTGGTAGACGCCCGGCTCGTGCGCCAGCAGGAACGCGATCCCCGCCGCCAGCCTGCCGTCGACGGCGGATCGGCACGCGCAGCGCCGATCGAAGCCGAGCGCCGCCATCTCCTGGTTCTGCACGGCTCGGGACTGAGCCGCGCTGTCGTCGACCAGCTCGTGATCCCAGTCGTCCTCACGAAACGCCGCCGGCACGTCGACGATGACCGGACGCGCCCGCGGCGACGCCGCTGCTCGCATAGCGCTTGGCGTGAACCCCGTCGGGCAGCATCACCATCAGCGCCATCGCCTCGTGCGGAATCACCTGTTTCGCCAGCGCCGATATGCGATCGAACAGATCGCGGAGATCGCCGGTGTCGGTCAGCGCGGCGAGCAGGCTGTCGAGGCGCTCGAGGTTCGCGGTCTGGGCCTTGAGCTCTCGCTGCGCGCGCTTCCTCGGCGAGGCGCTGATGCGAGAGCACCAGCGCGACGATGGTCGGCGATGCGTTTGCCCGACCAGCACGCGCGTCCGGCGTAAAGGCGGCTTTCGATCGCGAATAAAGTTCACGCCGGCGGCGCAGACGGCCGTCGAGCCGAACCGGCAGGCCGAGCACCGACTGCATGCCCGCCGTCACCGTCGGCGAGCTCGGCGTAGCGCGGGTCGGCGGCCATGTCGTCGATGATCATGAATTCCCACGGATCGGTCAGCAGCTCCGGCTCGCGGCAGCGCCGCCTCGAGCGATCGGCGGGAAGTCGTCGTCGAAACCGCTGACCGCGTGGACGCGAAGGCGGTTCTCGCGCTCGAGGATCGTCGTCACGCCCATCGCATCGTGGGTCAGCACCTTCTGCGCGATCACCGAGACGCGATCGAACACCTCGCGGATGTCGAGCACGCCGCACGAGCGCCGCGCAGCAGATCGTCGAGCAGCTGCAGGTTCTCGCGCGCGCTCGCGCAGCGCCGCCGCGCCGCGCCGCATCGGCCATCCGCTGATGGCGACAGCGCGAGCGTCAATGCTAGTCGCGCGATCCGCCGCGCCACCGGCGACGTCGGCCTCGCGGTAGGTGCCGACCGCCGCCGAACTGAACTCCAGCGCGCCGACGGTCCGGCCGTCGAACGCGCAGCGGCAGACGCAGCGCCGACCGCAGTCCCGCCTTCGCCGTCGGACGGTCGCGCTCGGCTCGACGTCGCGAGCAGATCGTCGTGAATCAGGAGAAGTGAAAGTGCTGGTTGAAGACGGCGCCGTAGTTGGTCGGAAAGACCTCGGGCATGGCTCTCGCGGTCGATGCCATCGAGCGCGTAGACGCGCGCGTATGCGCGTGATCGTCCGCGAGGATGCAGAATCGTCGCGCGCGTCGTGCGGCAGCACCGATCGCGCGACCTCGGACAGACGATGGAAGATGCCGCGACGTCGAGGCGCGCTGGCGATGAGCGGCAGGACCTGCTCGACGGCGTCGATCCGCGCCAGGCGCGCGTCAGCTTGACGTCGTGCGGCTCCGGCTGCCGGATCGCGTCGGCGGGACGCGGCGCGAGCGTCTCGAAGCGCCGGTCTGCTCGTCCGTGAACGGATCGAGGCCGCGCTTGCCGATCCACAGCAGTCCCAGCCGATCGGGCGGCGGCAGCAGCAGCATGCACTCGATGCTGTAGAGCGCGGCAAACCGCTTCGTCACGTCGTGCGCCGGATCGAAGCGCGCCGACAGCGGCGTGACCATCACCGCGCGGTCGGGCGGTTCGGTCAGCGCCGGTGGAAGACGGCCGATCGGGAGCAGGTGCGCGGCGGCACCGAAGCGATGCCGCGTAATGGTCTCCACGCGCTCGTCCGGCGCCGCGAGCACGACGCCGTGAGCCCTCGACGTCGGCGATCGCGCGGACGTCAGCCTCGAATGCCGACAGCCAGATCATTCCAGTCCGCATGCCGCCTCATGCGGACGTAGAGCTGCGCGCGCGTCAGTCCCAGCGCCGCGGCAGCCTTCGATTTGTTGAAGCGCGCGTTCTGCAGCGCCTGCTCGATCATCGCGCGCTCCATCGCGCTGAGATCACCGGACGGCACGTCCCTGGAGCGCGGGCTTTGGCCGAGCGTGCCGCAGCCGTCTCGTCCTGGTCGGGCAACGTCGCGTGACGCTCGGCTGAGGCCTCGCGCTCCGAGCGAGCCTCGCGCGCCAACGAGGACGAACGAGCGACGTCGAGCGACAGATGATCGGCGGTGATCAGACCGCCTTCGCAGAGAATCGCCGCGCGCTCGAGAATGTTGCGGAGCTCGCGGACGTTCCCCGGCCAGTGATAGTCCATCAGCCGCTTCCGCGCGCGTCATGGCGATGCCCGCCGGCGGGCGGCCGAGCCCGCGGCCGATCTCCGAGAGGAACACGTCGCTGATCGGCAGGATGTCCTCGCGCCGATCGCGCAGCGGCGGCAGGCGAATCGCGAACACGTTGAGGCGATAGAACAGATCCTCGCGAAACGCGCCCTGCTCCATCGCGCGGTGCAGATCGCGATTGGTCGCCGCGATGATGCGCGCGTCGGTGCGCAGCACGCGCGTGCCGCCGAGCCGCTGGAACTCGCGCTCCTGCAGCACGCGCAGGAACTTCGCCTGCGCCGGCGGGCTCATCTCGCCGACTTCGTCGAGGAACAGCGTGCCGCCGCCGGCCTGCTCCAACTGTCCGGGCTTGCTCTGCGTCGCGCCGGTGAACGCGCCGCGCTCGTAGCCGAACAGCTCCGCCTCGAGCAGCTGCTCGGGCAGCGCCGCGCAGTTCAAGCGCGATGAACGGACCATCGCGCCGCGGCGACGCGCGATGCAGAAATCGCGCGATCACTTCCTTGCCGGTGCCCGATTCGCCGAGCAGCAGCACGGTCGTGTCGGTCGCCGCGACCTGCGTCGCCTGCGTCAGCACCTGACGCCACGCCGCCGAGTCGCCGACGACCTTGCGGTAGCCGGTGCGCGCATCGAGCTCGTCGGTCAGCGCCCGCACCCGCGATTCGAGGCGCGAGGCGCGCGCGCTCGCCTCGTCCGCCCGCCGCGACGCCTCGGCCTGGCGCTCGCGCGACAGGCACAGCGCAATCCGGTCCGCGATGCGGCGCGCGGTCAGCACGTCGCTGTGCTTGTAGACGATGCGGCTCCCGCGACCCAAACGCCAGGCCGGCGGCGATCTTGCCGTCGATCCGGATCGGCACGCGCAGCCCGGAGCGGAATCCCAGCTCCGCCATCTTCTGATTGTGCGGTGCGGGATTCGTGGCGGCGTCCTCGATCAGCTCGTACTCCCAGTCCGGATCGGCGAATCCCGGCGGCGGGTTGATGACTTGCGGAATCGCGGCGGCGTCCACGCCGCTGCTGGCGTAACGGTGCACGTGGCTGCCGTCGGTCATCAGCACCGGCAGCGCCATCACATCGTGCGGGATCACCTTCTTGGCGACTTCGGAGATGCGATCGAACAGCTCGCTCAGCTCGGCGGTGTCGCTCATCGCCGCGAGCAGGTCGTCGAGCAGCTCGAGATTCGCGGTCCGCGCGCGCAGCGCCACGTTGCGGCGGGCCTCTTCGGCGAGGCGCTGATGCGAGAGCGCGAGCGCGATGTGATCGGCGATGCGGCGCGTCACCAGGACGTCGTCGCTCGTGAAGTGGCCCGGGGTGCGCGAGTAGAAATTGACCGCGGCGCGCAGCCGCCCTCGACCACACCGGCATGCTGAGCAGCGCACGCATGCCGGCGTTGACCGACGGCGTCCCGTCAGTAGCTGCGGTGCGCCGCCATGTCCTCGACGAGCTCGAAGTCCCAGTGGCTGTCGAGCAGGCGCGGCGTCGGCGCCGCCATCTCGAACGGCGTGACGATGTGGCTGAGGGCGCCGGTCGCGACGTGAATCGTCCATCCCCGCTCGTCCTCGTGCGGGATGGAGATCGACATCGCGTCGTGGGTCATCACCTTCTCGCACAGCTGCGAGACGCGATCGAACACGTCGCGCACGTCGAGCACGCCGGACAGCGTCGTCAGCAGACCGTCGAGCATCTCCAGGTTGGCCGCCCGCTCGCGCACCGCCGCCGCCTCGCGCGCTTCGTCCGCGAAACGCTGATGCGCGAGCGCGAGCGTCATGTAGTCGGCGATGCGGCGCGCGATCGGGACGTCGGCCTCGCTGTACTGGCGCGGCTCGAACGAGCTGAAGATCACGGCGCCGGCGACGCGGCCGTCGAGCCGGATCGGCAGGCGCACGGCCGAGCGCAGGCCGAGACGCGTCGCCGGCAGGTTCCGTTCGGTCGGGTCGGCGCTGAGATCGTGGTGCACCGAGAACTCCCAGCCTTCCGGTCAGCTCGTCCGGATACGGATTGTCGATGACCTCGGGCAGGTGCCACCCGTCCGGGACGCTGAGCGCGTGCAGCCGGATCTTGAGGCGCCCGTCGGCGCGCATGAACATGAGCGCGAGCGCGGAGTCGTGCGTGAGCACGCCACGCGCGACGGTGGAGAGTTGCGAGAACACGTCGCGAAAATCGAGCGCGCCGGTGAGCGTGCGCAGCACGTCCGACAGCGCGTCGATCCTGGTGAGGCGGCGCTCGCGCTCGTCCTCGGCCTCGCCGGCGCGCGATCGCGCATCGATCTCCTGCGCGAGTTGCGTGAGCCGGTGCGTATCGGCCTCCTGTAACGGCCGCGCGTCAGGCAGCGCCGCGAGCACATCGCGCCGTCCCAGCCGATCGGGGCGCGCCCAATCGGGCCGGCGTTCCACGCCGACAGCATGCGATCGACGGCGCGTCCGGGCTGAAACTCGTCGGGGTGCAGCAGATTGGCCGCGGTGGCGGCGCGCGACCGCATCTCGAAGCGGATCAGGCCGTTCTCGGCCGGCGCGGTCGTGCCGACGAGGATGAAGGGTGTCGAGGACCAGATCTCCGCCTCGATGGAGGCCAGCGCCATCGTCAGCGGCCAGCGTGATGGCATAAGGAACGCGTGAAGACGCGTCCCCCAGAGTTTAGCCTTGGAGCTGGCCTTTCAGGTATTGCAGCTTGTCGGGATTTCGCACGGCGTGCACGGCGGCAATCAGGCTCCCGCGATCGAGCAGACGTAGACGCTGTCGATCCGGTCACCGACGCGGACGACGATGGCCGGCTCGCCGTTGATGGACGCGACTGACGTCGACAGCGCATCGCCGAGGCTGGCGGCGCCGCGGCGAATGCCGAGCAGCAGCTTCAGCACCGACTCGCGGCCGAAGAGCGGCCGTCCGGCTGCCGCGACCTTGCCGCCGCCGTCCGCCCACCACTCGACGTCGTCGGCGAGCATCGTCGCGAGCTCGCCGGCGTCGCCGCGCTGCAGCGAACCGAGAAATGCCTCCACCAGGCGCTTGTGCGCATCGGGACCGGCGTGCGTGTCCGCCGTGGCGCGCGGCTTCCCTCGGCGATGCGCGACTTGGCGCGCGAGAGCAGCTGGCGGCAGTTGGCGGCGGTCGTGTCGAGCATGCTGGCAATGGTGTCGTAGTCGTAGTCGAAGACCTCGCGCAGCAGGAACACGGCGCGCTCCGGCGGCGACAGCGTCTCGAGCAGGACGAGAAAGCCCATCGTGATCGATTCGTAGCGCGCCATGAGTTGCTCGGGGTTGGCTGGTGCGTCGGTGAGGACCGGCTCAGGGCAGCCACGGGCCGACGCTGACTGCTCGCGTGTGGCGTGCGCCGACTTCAACCGATCGAGGCAGAGCCGCGTGACAATCGTCGTCAGATACGCCTTCAACGAATCGACCGCGACGGGCGCCGCGGTCTGATAACGGACCCAGGCGTCCTGCACGACGTCCTCGGCCTCGGTCGCGCGGCCGAGCATCCGATACGCGACCGAGAACAGATACGGGCGAAGCGCCTCGAATCCGGCGACGTCCATCAGGCCGCGGTCTCCATGACCGCCGCGAGGCGGCGCAGTCCATCCTGCCGCGGTCGGATAGGCGAGCGTCCATCCGAGACTCGCGTTTGGCCTTCGCGTTCGACAGCGGCATGCGGGCGAGATCGCTTCGGCCATCAGCGGCGCGATCACGCGAAAGATCCACGCCGGACATGGTGCGAGACGGCGGCGCGCCGATCGTCGACGCGGCGAGGTCGAGGAACGCGGTCAGCGACATCGGTCGATCGTCGACGACGTTGCTACCGCCGACGGCGACGGATGTTCGAGCGCGGCGATCGTCGCGGCTGCGGCATCGTCGACGATGCTACGAACGGCATGACGCCGCGCGCGGCAGCGCGCGCGTGCCAGGAACAGCCGCTGGCGCGCAGCATGCGCAGCGTGGCTACTGCATCGACGCCACCTCCGGACCAGTAGACGCCACCGAAGCGCAGCGCGACGGTTCTCGATCTGCTTCGCGTCCCGTGCGCGCCTCAGCTGATCTTCCATCGAGCGGATCGCGAGGTCGGCCTCGTGGAAACGGTCCGTCGACCGGCGGCGGCGGCGGGTCGTCTTCGCCGCGCGGCCGATCGAAGTTCGCCTTGCCGTAGATGCCGATGAACAGATTCGGCGACGATCCGCTTGACGCCTGGCGTCGATACCCGCACGCACGAGGTTCGCGCGTGCCGCGCTCGCGCAGATTCGTTTGGTCGGGCGCAGATCGCGGGCGCGCAGCGGTCCAGCCGCTGGCAGCGCGGTCAGCATGTGCACGATATGCGTGGGCGCGGCATCGGCGACGACGCGCGTCATGTCGTCCGCGTCGAGCGCGTTGCCGATCGCCACGCGCGCCCCAGCGGTTCGAGCAGCGCGCGCTTCGACAACGAGCGGGTCAGCCCGATCACGTCGTGTCCACGGTGCACGAGCGCACGAACGAGCGGCACGCCGCAGTGCCCCCGTCGCGCCGGCAATGAGTATCTTCATCGGTCTCCCCCAGTGCGAAATCACCGCCCACTCCGAGGGCTCGGCTTTCTTCGGTAGCGCAGCCGCTTCTGGGCTGCCTTCACAGGTAGGACGACCGACCGGCGGCGGGTGTGACGGACGACGCGAGGAACGGAGTCGTAAGTGCGGGCAAGGCCGCGATGGAGATCCCAGGTCGGCCGCCAGCCCAGCCCGATGCAGTGGCGTCGAGATCGAGGCCTTGAGCGGCATGCCAGTCGGGCCGGGTTGCGGTCGTAGCGCAGCTCGCCTCGATACCCGACGACGTTGCGGATGATCACCGCGCGAGGTCGGCGATGGACGTGCTGATTCCAGTGCCGAGGTTGATCGGATCGCCGGGCTCGTAGTGCAGCATCGGTGAACAGGCAGGCGCGTCGGCGAGATCCTCGACGTAGAGGAACTCGCGGCGCGGCTTTCCCGATCCCCAGACGTCCACCGACGGCGCCCGAGATTCCCTTCGCCTCGCGTCCGGCGGATCAGCGCGGCGGCCACGTGCGAATGCTCGGGCGTGAAAGTCGTCTCCCGGTCCGTACGCTATTGGCGGCGATCGCGGCGACGAACGGGGCTCAGCGCTGCCGCCGATACGCGTCGCACAGGCGCATCGCAGCGAGCTTTGCGACGGCATATTCCGCGCTCGCCGTCTCGAGCGTGCCCGACCACAGCGACGAGACGTTCTGCAGCGGCTGCCGCGCGTTGCGGGGATAAACGCACGAGAGCTCGCGTAGATACAGGAGCTTCTTGACGCGGTAGCGATGCGCGGCGGGAATAGAGATGCGCGGCGATGAGGAGGTTGTCAGGCATCAGATCGGCGGGACGCCGCTGACTGGCCGTCGTGCCGGGCGTCTCGCCATGGCGGCGACGAAGATCTACTCCGGCGCGACCTGCGCGGAAGAACCGATCGACGGCGCGGGCGTCGCGCGAACTCCGGATCGACGTCGGCGAGATCGGCGCCGCGCGACGACCTGGGTGAACCCGGCCGCCGTCAGCCGCCGCCACGATCGCGTGGCCGACGGAGTGGTGCCGGCGTGCAGCGACGTAAATCCGGGAGTCGGAGGTCATAGGATCAAACTCAGTCACCAGTGGTGGAGAGCTCCGCTCTAGAGCCTTTGCGCTACGAATGACGCATATTGCACCGGCCGTATCCTCGCCGGAACTCCCACGGCGGACGTGAGCGACAGCGACCCCACGAAATCTGTGCGGGTGGAAGCTCGTCGGGATTTGGGATTTGGGATTTGGGATTCGAGGAGTTGGGATTCGCGGCGGCCGTTTCCGCAGTCTCACCCAAACGAGATCCCGAATCCCGAACCACGAATCCCGATCTCGCCCGACGTCTACCGGCGCTTGACCTCAGGTGAAGTCGAGATGGCGACGCCACGCCGCCATCGGAGGTGCGCCGTCAACTCGCATGAGCCGTCCGCCGACGTCACCGTGTCGGAGCTGTGGTCAACCGGGACCGAGGCGGGCAGCGGTCCATTTCGCAGCGCCTCCTCTATTACACGGCCGGTCATGGTCGGCGGGACCGGCAGGCCGAGCAGGCTGCGGCAGCGTCGGCGCGAGATCGACGTTGCCGGTTGGCGTGTCGCTGACGGCGTGCTCGCGGAAATCCGGTCCCGACGCAATCAGCGGGACGTGAATGTCGAACGGACTCGTGGTGCCGTGCCCGGCCGTCCCGCTCTGCGTGGTCGTTCCCTCAGCTAGCCCTCGTCATTCCGCGTCGCGCGACCAGTTGCCGGACACCAGAATGTCGCCCGACCGGGGTGATTCCAGCGCACGACGTCATGAGATAGGTGCCAGGCACCACCGCTCCGGACCGCCGCGCGCGCCGGCCGCGTGAAGATCGCGCCGACCTCGGACGACGCTGCAGCGCCGCGACGATCGCGGCCAGACGCGGCGCGACCGGATCGGCTGCTCCCGGCCGCAGGTAAATCGCGCCTTCCGACACCACGATGTCGCGTGAGCCGTCGGGTCGGGCGTGCGCGAACGGCTCGACGAGCGCGTCCAGCTTGAGGGTCGCGGTGTGCGTGGAGAACCCATGGTCTGCCGTCACGATCACGTTGGTGCGTGCGAGCAGGCCCTCCGCCTGCAGCGTGTCCTCGATCCGGCCGATCTCCGCGTCGACCCGCGTGAGCGCTTCGCGCGTCACCGCGACGCCGACGCCGCGGCTGTGCGCGCGGTCGTGTCGGGATCGCTGATCCACATCAGCGTCACGTCGGGATGAAGCTCGTCGAGCCCGAGCTTGAGGTAGGCGTCCACCGCGCGGCGGTTCTGTGCGGCGTTCGGCAGCGCGTGCCGGTGGAGGCGGACCGAGGATTTCGAGCACGTGCGGCGCGAGCGATGAGGGCAGCGTGAACTCGTGATGGATGATCGGTCCGGTGGCCACGGTGTGGTTGAGGAGAAACGCGGCACCGCTCGTGCCAGATCCAACGGCGAGGATCTTGCGCCGGGCCTGTTGCAGGAGCTCGCCGAGCGACGGCGCGGTCAACAGTCGCGGTTTCCGCGCGCGCAATCGCCTCGAGATTCGCGCGCGATGCTGTGTCGAGCCCGCGCGTCGCGTCGACCGACGGCACGTAGACGTTGTTGCCGAGCAGCCCGTGCGTTTCCGGATACGTGCCGGTCGCGATCGTCGGACGCGTTCACACGCGTGACGGTGGGAAACGCCGAGTGGTGTGCGTTGAAGACGATGCCGCGCTGCCCGAGCCGGACCAGCCGCGGCATCAGCACCGGCGTGACGTAGTCCGGACGCAGGCCGTCGACGACGATCACGAGGTGCGTGCGCGCCGACGGATCAGATTGGGCCGTCGCTCGTGTCGTAAGCACGACCGCTACGGCAGCCAGAATCGCCGCGAGAAATCGCATCGACAGATTGCAGAGCGGCGCGCCGGAGATGTCCGCCGCCATCCGCTCATCTTCCTTCGAGCCGTTCGACTGCGTTTGACGCTTTCCTTTTTCTGCACATCCTTTCGCGTCTCGTAGGGTCGACCGCTGACCGCGGTGTTGAGAGCGCCCGCGATCGCACGCAGCGCGTCCGGCGTGGACACGCGCATTTCTGCGTGCAAGAACGATTATCGTGCAAAGTTGTCTCGCGCGAGCGTGATCGCTCAAGCGTTGGCCGAGGGTTTGCCATGGCGGGGGCGCTTGACCCTTTGAGGAGGTTCCCCGTGAAGGTGCGAATTCGAGGTCGCCACTGGAAATTCAACCTTTGCGCATTGATGTTGCTGCCGCCATTCCTAGTGGCGGGCGCAACTCGGAGTGACGCGCAGACGAAGGCATACGTGACGCATTCTGGCGCAAACATCGTCACGGTGATCGATACGAAGACCAACGCTGTGACAGGAACGATTTCAGTCGGCAGCAATCCCGCGGCTGTCGTCGTCAACCGTGACGGCACGCTCGCATTCGTGACGAATGGCGGATCGAGTTCTGTCTCGGTGATCGACACCGCGTGCGACCTCGCGGCGGAAGAGCCGGCGTGCGTCGTCAGGACGATTCCGGTCGGCGCGGGACCCTCGGACCTCGTCGTGTCGCCGGACGGCCAGTGGTTGTATGTGATGACCGCGAGCGGTGTCGTGGAGGTGGTGGGCACCGATGGCACTTCGGTCGGGCCGAGCTACAACATCGGCGGGGCCGGAGCCCTGGGGATCAGTCCCGACGGCAAACGCGTCTACGTCGCCGCCGGGCAGGTCTACGTCATCAACACCGACGATCAGACGGTGCACTCGTTCGCACCGGAGAAAGAAGCCTTCGCCACCATCAGCAACAGTGCGTCGTCCATTGCGGTGGCGTCTGACGGGACGGTGTACGTCGGCGTAGTGACGTACCACTTCAGTGGCCCGTTCGGGTTCGCCGCTGGCGGAAACCTCCTCGTGGTCGACCCGTCATCAGAGGCGATTGTCGACGCGATCAATCTCTTTGCGTTGCCGGGGAGATCGCCCTGACCCCGGACGGCAGCCGGGCCTATGTCGGCATCAGCTACTTCTGGGCCCAGACCGGCTACGGCGCGGGATTCCTGCCGGGACACTGGGCGGAGGTGATCGACACGATCGACCACGGGATCGCCGGGTTCATCGATTTCGGCGCCGACGGCGCGGACTTCACCCTCCAGAACTCCGCCGCCGGCATCGGGGTGACGCCGGATCGAAGCGCGGTCTATTCGGCCATTCCTCGCATCGGCGTCGTACATGTCGCTGACGTGAACACCAACCAGGTGACCTCGCTGCTGCCCGTGACGGCCTCGCCCGGTAGTGTGGCGATCGCTTCCGACCACCTCGTCACATTGAAGCCTATACGTCGTCGCGGCGGCGGACGACACCGGAGACGCGTCGATCGCCGGCGGCGTCGCGGTCCAGAACGTCCTGGCGAACGATCAGCTCGGCGGCATCCGGGTCAGCACGAAGCACGTGACGCTGACGTCGCTGTCAGCCGCCGACGGCGTCACGCTCGATACGCTCAGCGGCGCGGTGAGCGTTGCCGCCGGCACGGCCATCGGCAGCCACTCGCTGTCGTGCCGGATCTGCGAGAACACCGACGCGTCGAACTGCGACGACGCGACGGTCAGTGTCAACGTGCACGCGCCACTGGTCATCGACGCCGCCAACGACAGCGCGGTCAGCTTCCCCGGCGGCGCCGTGATCGCCAGCGTGCTGAGCAACGATACGCTCGACGGCGGCGCGGCGGCCGGCCGGGTGACACTGTCGGCCGTGTCGTCGACGAACAGCGGCGTCACGCTCGACACGAACTACGGCACGGTCTACGTCGCCGACGGCACCGCCGCCGGCACCTACACGCTGACCTACAGGATTTGCGAATCGGCGAGCCCGTCGAACTGCGATGCGGCCGACGCGACGATCACCGATCAAGGCGTTTCCGATCGCCGCGGCGGACGATTCAGGGTCCGCGCTGCGCACGGGCGGCACCGCGGTTGCCAGCGTGCTCTTCAACGACACGTTCGCCAACGGCGCGGCCGGCCTCTCGTCGCGGATCCAGCTCACACAGCTCGACTCGACGAATCCGGGAGTCGCGCTCAACCCGGTGAACGGCGCCGTGACCGTGGCGGCCGGCACACCGGTCGGCACGCAGACGCTGCACTACCGGCTGTGCGAGAGCGCGACGTCGTCGAACTGCGCCACCGCGACGGTCACCGTCACGGTACGCACCTGCCGCTGTTCGCGGCGTCGTACAGCGTGAAGGCGTCATCCAAGAACGCGAGCACCGCGCTGCCGAGCGTGCTCGCCAACGATCAGCTCCAACGGCGCGCTCGCGACCCTGGCGAACGTGCGGCTGTCACTGGTCTCGGTGTCGCCGGCCAACAACATGATCACGCTCGACCTCAAGGACGGGTCGGTTGACATCCTCGGCAAGTCGAGCAACTCGGTCACGCACACGCTGACGTATCAGATTTGCGAAAGCGCGATGCCGTCCAACTGCGCTCAGGGGACGGTGACGATCGCGCTGAGCGGCGGCGGCGGCGGCGGCGCAGATAAACCCAGCCAACCTGGCGGCCTCCGGCGTCATGCCGGAGGCCGTCCCCTCGACAGATTCTTGCGCACGCGGCTGAGCGTCTCAGGCGAGACGCCGAGATACGACGCGACCATCCACTGCGGCACGCGCTGCACGATCGACGGGTAGGTCCTCACGAACTCCTGGTAGCGCTCCTCCGCCGTCGTCGTCATCGTGGTGACGATGCGCTGGTCCTTGGCGGCGGCATGGCGCTGCAGGCCGGCGCGCATCCCGGCGGCGTAGCCGGGAACGCGCTCGACCACCTGTTCGTGCGATGGCGCGTCGATGACGAGCAACTCGGAGTCCTCGACCGCGTCGACGAACTTACTGCGACGGCGCACCCGACATGAGGCTGGTGGCGTCGGCGAGCCACCACTCCTCAGGCGCGAACTGCACGATGTGCTCCTTGCCCTTGGCATCGATGACGTAGCTGCGCAGGCAGCCGCTCGCCACGAACGCGGCGTGCGTGGCGACGTCGCCGGCACGCTGCAGGAACTCGCCCGCGGGGCAGCGACTTCGGCAGGAACACCGTGGCCATGAACGCGAACTGATCGTCGTTAATCGTCGCGCGTCGCGCGAGGTAGTCGCGCAGTCTGTCGAATGGCGCCATCCGCGCGCCGGAGTGTCTCACGAAGCCAACCTGACGCGACGGCAAGTGCGGGGGAATCGAGACCCGGAGCCGCGAGAGACATCGCGTGACGAACACGGCGAATCTTTGTGAATTTTTGGACAGCGAGCGCCTTTCCCGTTCGACATCGGTTATGCTCGATGACTTACGGCAGGCACGGACTCCCCGGAACGCCTCCAACTCACTTTCGATGACGAGCAGTACGCAAGGCTGACGAGATGGGACAAGCGCGCGCGTTCATAAGACCCGCCGCCGTGGTCGCCTTGCTTGATTGGGCGGCGTCGCGTGGGGCTTTCGGACGCTGCCAGGTTCCGCCGGCTCCGGCAGCCCGCAGCAACGGCCTTCCGGGACCGGCAACTGGCATAAGGGCAACACCCACACGCACACGCTGAACAGCGACGGCGATTCGACGCCGGACGATGTGGTGCGCTGGTATCGCGAGCACGGGTATCAGTTCCTGGTGCTGAGCGATCACAACTTTCTGACCAGCATCGACGCGCTCAACGCCCTGCACGGCGCCGACGAACAGTTCGTGCTGATCAAGGGCGAGGAACTCACCGAGAAGCTACGACGAGAAGCCGATTCACATCAACGGCCTCGACGTCTCTGCCAAAGTCGAACCGCAGCAGGGGCGCTCGGTGGTCGACACGATCCAGCGGAACATCGACGCCATTCACGCGGCCAACGGCGTGCCGCACGTCAACCATCCCAACTTCGCCTGGGCGATTTCGGGCGACGATCTCCTGCGCCTCGAGCGCGTCAAGCTGTTCGAGATCTACAACGGCCACAACCTCGTGAACAACCTGGGCGGCGGCGGCGTGCCCGGGATGGAGGAGGTCTGGGATCGGCTGCTCTCGAGCGGCAAGCTGATGTACGGTCTGGCAGACGATGACGCGCACGTGTTCAAGCGACCGAGCACTCCCGACGTCGCCGGTCCGGGCCGCGGCTGGGTCGTTCGTGCGCGCCGAGCGTCTGGCGCCGCGGTTGATCGTCGACGCCATGGAGCGCGGCGACTTCTACGCCTCGACCGGCGTCGAGTTGACCGACTATCAGGTCAACGATCGCAAGATCACGATCACGATCAAGGAAATGCCGGCGAGCAAGTACCGCATCCAGTTCATCGGCGAGAAGGGACGCGTCCTGAGAGAAGCGACGTCGAGTCCCGGCGACCTACGCGTTCAAGGGCGACGAGAGCTACGTCCGCGCCAAGATCATCGAATCGAACGGCCGCCTCGCGTGGACGCAGCCGGTGATGCGCTGACGCCGGCCGTCGCAACAAGTCGATCGGTCGGGAATCATTTCGTTTATAGTGGGCCGAAAAACAGATGGGTGCGGAGCTGCGGCACATCGCCGCGTTCCTCGCCGTGGCGCGGTGTGGCAACTTCACCCGGGCCGCGACCGAGCTGCACGTGTCGCAACCCGCGCTCACCGTTCAAATCCGCCAGCTCGAGGCCGCGCTCGGACTCCGCCTCTTCGATCGCAACAACCGTAACGTCGCGCTGACGCAGCCCGGTCGCGAGCTGGTCGCGCCGTTCGAGCGGAGGTCCTGCTCGAAGTGCGGTCGATCGTCGAGCACGCCCACGATGTCGCGGCACACCGCCGCGGCGTGATCACCGTGGCGTGCCTGCCTTCGATCGCGGCGGGACTCCTGCCGCGCGCGATCGCCGAGCTGGCGGTGCGCCATCAGGGCATCAGCGCCCGCGTTCGCGATGTCGTCTCGGCGCGCGTCGTGGAGCTGGTCAAATCGGGCGAGGTCGACTTCGGGCTGGGGATCTGCGGCCGCGCCGATCGCGACCTGACGGAGGAACCGCTGTTCGTGGATCGCCTCGCCGCGTTCGTGCCCAAGAGTCACCCGCTGGCGGGCAAACGCGACGCCGCGCTGCGCGACATTGCGGCGCATCCGCTGATTCTCACCGGCCGTGACAGCAGCGTGCGCGAGCTGGTCGAGCGCGCGCTCGAACAGCAGCAGGTGCCGGTGACCGTGGCGCAGGAGGCGAGCTACATGACCACCGCGCTGGAGATGGCGGCGGCAGGCCTCGGCATCGCGATCCTGCCCGACATCGCCATCACCTCGTCGTCGGTCGCGGTGCGCCGCGTCGGCATACGACAGCCGGTGCTGACGCGGCGGATCGGCATCATCACGAAGGCGGGCCGGTCGCTGTCGCCGGCCGCGCAGAAGCTCGTCGAGCTGCTGCGGCGATCGGGGAAGTCAGCAAAGTCTGAAGTCTGAAGCTACGAAGTCTGAGTAAGCTCAAACTTCAAACTTCAAACTTCAGACTTCAGACTTCAGACTTCAGTTCAGACTTTCTTAGAACCGAAACTGCGCCGCCAGCCGGATGATGCGCGGCTGCAGGATCGATGTCGGCGTGCCGCCGGCGTTGGGATCGGCCGACAGGAACGGCGCGACCGTCGTGCTCAGCGACGTGCCTTCGGTCAGCACCGGGTTCGCATTCAGCGCGTTGAACAGATCGACCTGTGCCTGCAGCGTCACGCCGCGGCGCAGCCGGAAGGTTCGCCGCACGCCGAAATCGAGCTGGTTCCAGCGCGGCTCGTAGCGCGTGCCGGGCGACGCCAGCTGCAGCGTGACGGCGCGGATCGCCCGCGAATCGCGACGGCAGCACGATCGCACCCGGCGTGCAGCCGGCGACCGTGCAATCGGCCGGATAGCGTGTCGTGCCGCGATTGATCGTCCAGCTGACGCCGCCGGTGGTGGCCTTGATCGCGCCGGGATAACTTTGCAGCGAGCCGCTGATCTCGAAGCCGTACCACAGCGGCAGATTGCCGTTGAGCTTGAACCCGTGCTGGTAGGGAATGTCCGCGCTCCGGCCGAGATCCTGATAGAGCGCTCCTGACTGATCGCAGAATCGCAGCGTGTTCGGGCTGTTGAGCGTCGCCGACGCGTTCGCCGTGTTCATCGTGCAATCGACGTCGACGGTGCGCTCCAGGCTCCAGCCACCGAACACCAGCGTCCGCCGCGGCAGCCGCGCGCTCAGACCGACCTCGAAGCCGTTGTAGGTGTTCTGACGCAGGCTCGTCTCCGTCATGTTGCTGAGATACAGGTCTGGCGTGATCCCGTTCTTGTTCTGATTGATCTTGATAGACGGTGATCGCTTCGCCGTCGAGCGGGTTGACCACGCCGGTCGTCGTCCAGTCGGCCAGCGGATCGACGGCGCGGTTTCGCGTGAACGGCGTGTTGAAGATTTGCCGGCGGCACCAGTTGAAATTGACCGCGACGCCGGTCCGCAGCTCATGCTGGATGCCGGCGCCATACTGCAGGTTGGACTCGCGCTTGAAGTTCGCATCGAGCGAACGGTTCGTGATCTTCCCGAAGTTCGGATTGTTGCTCGGACCGATTTCGTTGTCCTGGGCAACGCCGTCGCCGTTGGTGGCGAGGCTGCGGCCGGCGAGATCGACGTCGGTCCACGTCCGCGTATCGGTGAACGTGGCGATCGGGTTGAACAGGTTCGCGAACGTGCTGACGTCGGGCGTCATGACCGGCCGAAGTTCGCTTTCAGAGCCGTCTTGCCGTTGCCGAAGAGATCGTAGGCGATGCCGAATCGCGGCGACCACGACGGCCAGCACGTCATGCCAGGCAGCGTGTCGCAGTTGATCGCGCTGTAGTCCTGCGCCGGCGCGAAGCGGCCGGCATCGCGGTGCTGCGCCGGAATCTCCTCCTTCAGGAACTCGAAGCGGACGCCGTAGGTGATCGTGAACCGGTGGACGGCCCACTGATCCTGCGCGCATAGCACGCCGACGTTGGCGCGCAACTGCGGCGAGCGGACGATCGGCGTGTTGTAGGCGCGCACCTGGACCGGGCGGCCGAGCGTGTAGACGCCGTTCGTGAACGCGCCGCCCTGATAGATCTGATAGAGGTCCGCATTCATGTCGATCGACGTGGGGTTGTTGCCCCACGCCCACAGCAGTCCGGTCCTGATGTTGTGCGTGCCAGTCACATACGCGAGCGATGCCACGGCGGAATGCTGATCCGGCGTGTTCAACTGCGTCAGCTGACCGACGCCGGTGCGGACGAGCGTGCCGCCGGCGATCGTGTCGAGCCGCGACGCATTGCCGAGCCATGCCGCCGTGCCGCGCGCCTGCGCGGTGCCCGGCTGGTAGACGTCCGAGTAATGCAGGATGTCACCCGAGTAGCCGGCTTCCATCAGGAGCCGGTTCGTGATCGGCGACGTCCACTTGGTCTGGGCGATGTAGTAGAGGACCGGTTCGCGATACCCGGCCGTCTGTTCTGGGAAAGATCGGCAGCCCTTCCTGGCCGCCGCCGACGATCTCGTGGATCTTCCACTTGTAATTGCGCTGGTAGGTGACCGCGAACTTGTTGCGCGGCGTCGCCTGCCACGTGCCGCGCACGACGTAGCTGTTGATCCAGGCATCGTCGACGCCCGGCGAGCCGTCGTCCTTGAAGGTGTTCGGGATCTGCACGAACGTCTCCTGGTGACGGACCGATCCGAACCACCACAGCCTGTCCTTCGACGATCGGTCCGCCGGCGGAGCCGTTGAAGTCGTTGAGATGCTGCACGCGCGCGCCGGTCGGCAGCCCTCGCGCCCGCAGGTCGTCATCGAGGTTGGTCGACTGCAGGTGCCAGTTGTCGGACGAGCCGCCGAAGAAGCCGGAGCCGTGCAGCGTATTACCGCCGTCCTTCGGCACCAGGTTCAGGCGCACGCCGCCGGCCGACGATCTCCGCCGAGACGCCGCTGGTCTGATAGGTGGCTTCGGCGATGAGCGCGTTGTCGATGTAGTTCTGCACCTGGCCGTCGCTGAGATTGGTCTGCGCCGGCATGCCGTCGAGCAGGATCGTGTTGTGGAGCGACGTGTTGCCGTGCGACCGCCATGTAGGTCTGCTCGGTCTGCTGCGCGCCGCCGACGTCCGGCACGTTGAGCCTGATGCCCGGGCACCAGCGAGCCGACCGACTGGATGTTGCGCGCGCTCGGAATCATGTCCATCAGATCGCGCGTCACGATCTGCTGGCGTGACGTGTTCTGCACGTCCACGACCGGCGATTCGCCGGACACGGTGACCGTTTCCTCGAGCGCGCCGACGCGCAGCTCGGACGTTGACCGGCACGGTCGTATCCGCCGGCACGATCGACGCCGTCCCGCTTGAAGGTGCTGAAGCCGGCCAGCGTGAACGCGATCTCGTAGACGCCCGGCCTGAGCGCCACGATCGAATAGCGGCCGTCGCCGTCGGTCGCGGCGCTGCGGGCGCGCTCGATCAGCACCGGACTCGACGCTTCGACGGTGACGCCGGGCAGGACGGCGCCGGACGTGTCTTTGACGACGCCCGCGATGGTGCTTTGAGCCGAGGCGATCGACGGGAGCAGGGTGAGGAGCGCGAGACTGACCGGCAGGCGAGCGAAGCGGACTCCACTCATGGTCTTCTCCTTGCGGCCAATCCTGCGGCGGTGGGGCGGGGATGTAAATTAAATCATTCTGATTGCAGTGTTCCGAAAAACAAATCGTGCGGCATCAGCCCGCGGCGATTTGCGTCCGCGGGCCGATGCGCGCGGTGCGGGTTACCGGAAGAATCCGCCGATCAGAATCTGTGTGTTGCCGTTGTTGACGCGGACATCGTCGTTGCTCACCGCGAAGTGGCCGAGGTTCTTCTGCGTCGAGCCGCGGCCGCCCGACAGCACGATCGATCCGACCGGCGTGAAGTCGAGCGTGACGCCGAGGACCGTCCCGTCGGGCAGGTTCACGTTGCTGACCTGGACGGTGAGGATCGTCGATCCGCCGCTCGAGAACTGCGACTGATCCGCGGTGGCGAGGCCGGACGGCGTGACGCCGTTGATCGGCGGACCGGAAAGCGTTTCCCTGACAGTGCCACCACCACCGCCACCACCACCCTTGCTGAACTGCGTAATCGGATTACGCGACACGACACTCGCGGCGGTCGGCGACGACGTCTGGCTGCACGCGACCGTGCTCACTAGCGCACCGATGAGGACCACGTGACGGAATCGAAGTGACATGAACACCTCGTGTTCGCGCCGTTTCGTTCGCGCACGCGATGTGGCGTGCCGCGACGGGCGCGTTCTCTATCACAAAGCGCGCCGATCTTCGTGACAGCAGAACGAGGTGCGACGAGTGTCGTGACCGATCGGTCGCCTGCCGCGCACGAAGCAGCGCGGCAGGCAGACCGATCGACGCAAAGTGAAAACGCTGACGCGTTCCGAAACTCATTTCTTGAGATAGCTCTGATGCACGACTGCGACGCGCTCCTTCGCATTCGTCGTCGCTTGAATCTGTCCGTATCGCACATCACCATCTCGTCGGTCTCGCGCGTCGAGCGCTGCATCGACGTGCCGACGTGTTTCGTTGGCGGCGCGCACCGCCGACGGCTTGACAGGAACGCCATCACCTGCTGCTTGGTCGGCGCCGCCGCCGGTTGCGGCGACGCGTGCCGCGCGAGCACGCCTTCGAGCGCGTACGAGTTCAACAGCTTTCCCGACAGACGCTGAAAGAGCGCGGGTGACGCGTAGACGTCGGCGGAGGTCACTTCATGCCGTTGATCGCGATCGCCACGCCGATCGCGTTCCGCTGTTTCTTGATCTGTGGGAGGAGTGCGGCGACGTATGCGTCGCGGTTCGTGCTCAGCGTCTTGTTCTCGGCGATCGCGTTGTAGGTGCCGGTCGTCGAGAAGGCGACGGCATCCGCCGCCATCGGCGCTCCGGATGCTCTGGCCGCCGCGACGCCGAGGCTCTCGGTTTTCGCAACCTCCTGCCACACGCGCGGCTGGCTCTTCTCACCCTGAATCGCGATCTTGAGCGGCGATCCCGCGACGATCCCGGGGTTGGTCGCCGAAGGCCAGACCGTCACCGTTCAGCGCGCTTGGCGTCCATCGGCCGTGCTCGACGCAGAACGCTTCGATCGGCTGCGGCGTGGAATGCGGCGCCAGCGCGAGGTCCGTCAGTGATGGTGCGGTCCTGCTTGCCGCCCTTGACGATGTCGCCGGCCTGGAGGAAGAGCCACTGGTCGGATCGGTTCTCGATTTCGAGCGCGTTCACCTCCGCCTGATCCCGCCCGGCGCGCGTCTTCTCGCGCACCGCGACGGTGCGCGCCGCGAGTCCCTCGTCGAGCGTGATGTACTGACGGCGCGTCGGTCGTCGACCCGCGGACGACGTAGATGGTGAGATTGTCGTGGGTGAAGGGACCGTCGAGCGTGAAGCCCGACGCCAGCGCGGCGACCGGTGTCGCCGACTGTTCGGTCGCGTGAAGCGCGGCGACGCGTGCGGGCGCGCTCCATACGATGCCCGCGACTACGAGCGCGGCGACTGCGGACGTCAAGACACACCCGGCGCTTAATGAAGCGATGCGAGGCCATAGTTTTCTCCTTCTTGGATAGAACGTCGCCGCTCGAAACGCTTGCGGGAGGCCTCGCCGCTGTCGTGTATAGACCCCAGCGGTAGGGAAATGGTCTGACCTGCTGGATGGTCAGTCCTGGTGGTGTGCGTGCGGACGTAGAATCTGGCCGGAGGTCGTGATGCGTCCGTTGCCGCATGGATTCGGGCTGCCGGAGCTCGTCGTCCTCTTCGTCATCGCGCTGATCCTCTTCGGACCGCTCGGATTCCGGCACCGCTGACCAGCGGCATGCCGGCAGCCCTGAGGGCTGCGCTACAGCTCGAAGATCATCTAGCGGACCGTATCCACCGCCAGCGGCATTCTCACCCACAACGTGCCTTCGACTGCGATTTTCGGGCCGCGACAGCGGAGCGGGCCCGGCAATTACTCCGAGGAGACACGCCACCAGGTCCCTCGCCGCGTATTGCACAGGCCGGATGCTACGATGCGTGGCGCGACGGCGGGATCCGACGCATCTCCCGCACTTTGGATCCGAACTCGCTGATGAAGAAGTGGTCGCCCGGGAAGACCTGCGCGTCGAACCGACCGGTTGTCTGCGCGCGCCAGTCCATCACTTCGGGCTGATCGACCTCTTCGTCGCGGGCGCCGGCAAAGGCGGTGATCGGACACGCCAGCGGCGGCTCGTCGAGATAGAAGTAGGTGTCGATGACGGCGAAGTCGGCGCGCAGGACGGGCAGCACCAGCTCCAGCAGTTCTTCGCTCTGCAGCGCCTCTTCGGGCGTGCCGCCCAGCTTGCGGATCTCGGCGACGAAGGCCTCGCGATCGAGATTGAATCGCGGCGCCTTGTTCGGACAGAGCTGCGCCGCCGGCGCGCCGGAGACGAACAGATGGAACGGCAGCGGCTTCGCCTGCCGCCGCAGCTCGCGCGCGACCTCGAACGCCAGCAGCGCGCCGAGGCTGTGCCCGAAGAAGGCAAACGGTTTGTCCTGCGGCAGGTTCTCGACGATCGCCTTCGCCAGCCGCTTCATCCGATCGAACGGCCGCTCGTTGAACCGCCGCTCGCGTCCAGGCAGCTGCACCGGGCAGACCTCGCATGCCGTCAGCGGACCGCCGTGCCAGTCGCGGAAGATCGACGCGCTGCCGCCGGCGTAGGGAAAGCAGAACAGCCGCGACGCCGCCGCGGGATTCAGGCGGACGTATTCGAGCCACGCGATTCGCCGCAGGACGTCGATCGAGTGCGACGGCTCCACCGCAGAAATCGCCGTAGCGATCGTCATGGCGTTCATCATCGTCCCGTCCACGGCCGCCTGCTGACCTGGCCGACGCTCGCTTCTTCGAGCCTCGCCGGCGAGCACGCGCGCCAGCGCGTTGACGTTCGGCTGCTGAAACATCGTCACGTGATTGCCCGGCACAAGGTGCACGACGACCGGCTGCGACGAGAGTCTCTGCCAGCCGAACTCGGGCAGCTCCGCCAACTCCGTCTCCTCCTCAATCGCCCACTCGAGCGGATCCGCGGAGCGGAACAGCACCAGCCGCTCGTCCGACACCGCCGGCACGTGCGACCAGAACGCGCGCACGTGTCGGTCGCTGGCGTCGAGGAACGCGCGCACGTCGGCCATCGACAGATCCGGCGGGAACACGTTGCGGCTCTTCGCCTCGGCGAGGAAATACGCCATGCGTTCCTCCGCCGAGAGGCCGGCGAGATCGCTGTCGGTGATGGTGAGATGCTGGCCCGAGAAGATCGACAGGTTGCGCGCGATCGTCGACAGCACACGCGCCGATGCCGCATCCGGATCGGACGCGCTCAGCTTCGGCGTATACGGCGAGAAGCCGTCGAACAGGCCGACCAGCCCGATGTCCTCTCCGGCCGCGCGGAGCTGCCGCGACATCTCGAACGCGACCGTCGCGCCCGTCGACCATCCGGCGAGATGGTACGGGCCGTGCGGTTGCATCGCCGCGGACCGCCGCGACGTAGCGCGCCGCCATCTCGACGACCGAGAGATCGACGCCGGTGACGTCTTCGAGCCCGTAGATCGGATGGTCGGTGTAGATGGCGCGCGCGAGGCCGTAGTAGTTGATTGACCGTCCGCCGGCCGCGTGCATCAGGAACAGCGGCGTGCGCGCCCGTTTTGCCCGGCTTGATCGCGATGAGCGGCGACGCGGACTTCGATCCGTCGTTCGCACGCAGCGACACGGCGATCTCGCTCGATCGTCGGGTTCTGGCAGAACGCGGCAAGCGGCACATCCTGGCCAAACGCGTCGCGGATGCGCGCCAGCAGCCGCACCGCGAGCAGCGAGTGGCCGCCGACGAGGAAGAAATCGTCGCAAACGCCGACCGACTCCTTGCCGAGCAAATCCTTCCAGATGTGCGTCAGCTCGAGCTCGACCGTATCGCGCGGCGCGACCGGGAGATCGGTCAGCGTCCGCGCATCGGGCCGCGGCAGCGCCTGCGATCGACCTTGCCGCTGCTGGTGCGCGGGAACGATTCGAGGCGCACTGAAGTCGCTGGGAATCATGTAGTCCGGCAGCCGCGATTTCAGGTAGTCGCGCAGCTCGATCGCGTCACACGACGCGCCGCCGTTCGGCACGTGCTACGCCGCCAGCGTCCGGCCGCGCGCCGCATCGTCGTTCACAGTGACGACGGCGATCTGCACCGCGGGATGATCGGCGAGCGCGGATTCGATCTCGCCGAGCTCGACGCGGTTGCCGCGGATCTTCACCTGGTAGTCGCGGCGGCCGAGGAACTCGAGCGTGCCGTCCGGCAGGCGACGGGCCCGATCGCCGGTGCGATAGAGCCGGCTGCCGGGCACGATGCTGAACGGATCGGGCACGAATCGATCGGCGGTGAGATCGGGGCGGCCGAGATAGCCGCGCGCCGACGTTGACGCCGCCGATGTAGATCTCGCCCGGGACGCCGACCGGCGTCGCCTGGAAGCTGCCGTCGAGGACATGAATCTGCGTGTTCGCGATCGGCCCGCCGATCGGCACGGTCGCCGTGTCGGCCGCGCTGCACGGCCAGTGGGTCACGGCCACGGCGGCTTCGGCTGGACCGTACATGTTGTGCAGGCGAGCGGCGCAGCGTGCGAAGAACTCGCGCGACAGCGCCGGCGTCACCGCTTCGCCGATGCAGATCACCATGCGCAGGCTCGCGCACCGATCGATCTCGCGCGCCTGGAGAAACGCGTCGAGCATCGACGGGACGAAATGGACGACGCTGACGCGCTCGTCGGCCATCAGCGCCGCCAGGTATTGCGGATCGCGATGGCCGCCCGGCTTCGCAATCACCAGCGTCGCGCCGGCGATCAGCGGGCAGAAGAATTCGAGGATCGAGACGTCGAAGTTGAACGCGGTCTTCTGCAGCACGCGATCGCCCGGCTTCGAAGCGGATGCGCCTCTTCCATCCAGCGCAGGATGTTCATCAACGAGGCGTGCGTGTTCATCGCGCCCTTCGGCTTGCCGGTCGATCCGGACGTCCAGATCGAATACGCGAGGTTGTGCGGATCGATCGCGACGTCCGGATTGCGCTCGCTCTCGCGGTCGATCGCGTCGAACGCCGGCGTCAGGCGCACGACGTGGTCGGCCAGATCGCGCCACTCTTCGCGCGCACTGTCCTGCGCGACGACCACGGCGATGCCGGCGTCGGCGATCATCTGGCGGAGCCGCGCTTCGGGTTCCGACGGGAGAGCGGCACATACGCGCCGCCGGCCTTCAGGATTCCCAGCAGGCCGACGACCATTTCAAACGATCGCTCGGCGCAGATGCCGACCAGCGATTCGGGGCGGACGCCGAACGCGCGCAGGCGATGAGCAAGCTGATTGGCCCGGCAGTTGAGCTCGTCGTAGGTGAGCGTCCGCCCTTCGAAGACGAGGGCGGTGGCGAACGGATCGCGCGCGGCCTGCTCTTCGAACAGCGAGACGAGCGACTCTTCCCCGTAAAGGCGATCCGTGGAGTTCCACTCGATCACCTGCTGTTGTTCGCCGGCGGTCAGGAGCGGCAGCTCGGACAGGCGCACGTCCGGCGAGGCCGCAAACTGCATCGAGCAGCACGCGGTAGTGGCCGACGAGCCGCTCGATCGTTTCTCGCGTGAACAGATCCGCGTCGTAGGTGAAGATGCCGCGCATCCCGTCGGCCTTTTTCACCACCGCGTCGTCCCACTCGCCGAACAGGTGCACGTCGAAAGATCGAGGTTCGCCACGGTCATGGCGAAGCGGATCCCGAGAGTTCATGTAGTCTGGCGACGCCGGCCGGTCCGCCGCCGCCAGGGCCGGTGGACGCGGCGACGTCCTCCAGCTGGAACGACACCTGGAACAGCGGGATTGCGGCTCAGATCGCGCTTGAGACTCAACTCCTGGACGAGCCGCCTCGAACGGCGGCTCCTTGTTGGCGTAGCCGTCGACGCGAACCTTGCGCACGCGACCGAGCAGCTCACGGAAGGTCGGGTCGCCGGACGCCAAAGTCGCCTCGGGCGCAGAGCGTGTTGCACGAAGTGCCGATCAGCGGCTCGAGGCTCGACGCGCGAGCGGGTCGAGGACCGGCGTGCACGACGAGGATGTCGTCCTGGCCGGTATAGCGCTGCAGCAGCGCGTCGAACGCCGCGGCAGCATCGTCAGCGAAGAGCGTCGCGTGCCCGCCTTTGCTGAGCTGTTTTGAGCCGATCGACGGTCGCGCACGGCAGCGTCAGGACCGACCGAGCCGGCGCGGAACCGCGCGATCGGCGGACGTGGATGGTTGGCGTGGAGATCGGGCTCTGAAACCCCGCCAGCTGATTCGTCCAGTACATTCAACGATCCATCGAGCGCCGCGCCGTTCTGGATCTGCTCGCGCTGCCAGCGCGCGTAGTCGTCGCTGTATTGCACCGGCGGCGGCGGCAGCGTCACCGGCGGCAGCCCCGAGAACGCAGCGGCACGGCGAGCTGTGGCACTTCGCTGAGGAGAATCTGCCGCGGCGATCCGTCGCCCGATGCTGTGGTGGACCGTCGAGTAGTTGATCGTCTCGTTGTCGTCGATGCAGATCACGCCGTAGGCGCCACAGCGGGCCGACGGCGAAATCGAACTGCCGGGAGATGTCCTCGCGCACGATCTCGAGCGCCCGCGCCTCGCGTTGAGCGGCGGGCAGGTGCCGCAGATCGTGCACCGCAATCCTGGCGCGCGACGGCGGCGCGACGACCTGCATCGGCACGCCGTCGACGACCCGAAGGTGGTCCGCATCACTTCGCTGGCGGCGGACCAGCTGCGTCATCACCTGCTCCCAGATCCGGGCCGCGGCGGCGGCCGCGGGCGGAGCACGAAGCGGCGCGTTATGCGACGGCATGTCCGGCATCGCTGCTGGATCAGCCACAACCGCTCCTGCGCAGAACGACAACGGGAAACGCGCGTCGCCGATGGATCCTCGCGGCGGATGGCGCCGGGCGCCGAACCTTCCTGTCGTTGAGCTTTCTCGCCAGCAGACGAATCTTCTCGGGCGAGAACTCCGCGAGGCCCTTCGCGCTCATGCGGCCACCATGATCGGCTCGCCGCGCATCGAGATCGCGATCCGGCCGATGTGCTTGCCGGTCGTCATGTAGCGGAACGCGTCGATCAGCTCTGACGACTTGGCGATCTGGTCGGCAGCGGCTGAGATCCAGGGCCGTTCTCCCGCGTCCTCGCGAGATCTCGTCCATGGTCGAGAACAGCCGCCTGGGCCAGGCGCGTGAACGAGTAGCTGGCGGCGACCGGCGCGGCGCGAACGCGAGCGTGCGCGTGAACGGGACCGAGATTCATCGAGCAGGCGGCCGGGCACCAGATCGCGCTTGCCGAGCTCTGATGAAGCGGCCGTCAGGACGCAGCGAAAGCGTGATCCCGCGATCGATCGCGTCGCCGGCCAGCGAATTCAGGATCAGGTCGAATGCCTTCGCCCTTGGTGATGCCATCATCTCTTCGGCGAAGCGGTCGTCGACCGGGAATCCATGACGTGCTCGATGTGCCGATCGATCCGCACCGGAGTACTCGCGCTTCTCTTCAGTGCCGGCGGTCGCGTAGATCTCGGCGTGCCGATCTTCCACGCGCCGTCTGAATGGCCGCGAGGCCGATGCCGCCGGCGGCGTGATTTCAGGGATCGCGCTTCGCCTTCGCTGAGCCGTCCCGGCCACGCGCAGCGAAGTAGATCACGGTGATGAAGATCAGCGCCAGCGCCGACGCGTCTTCGCGACCAGTCCGCCGGCTCGGCTACTTGAACGCGCCCATCTCGCGGACGCGGGCGTAGCGCGGGCGCGATGCTGTCGCTGCAGAGGAAGAACACGTCGTCGCTCCGGCTGGAAGCGCGTGACCGCCAGATCCGACGGCGACGACGCTTTGCCGGCGCCGTCACGGCCGAGCCCAGGCATCGTGCCGCACGGCGGCATCGGATACATGCCGGAAGAGCGCGACCGCGACGTCGCGGAAGTTCATGCACGACGCGTGGATCTCCACTTACCATGTAATCCGGCGCCAGCTCTTCGCGCGGACGCGTGACGAACTGCAGGCTGTCGAGCACGCCGGGCTTGCGCCACCGTCAGGTAAGTTCTGGTCGCGATCTTCGCGGAACGGCCGCTTGCTCGGCTTTGGCCGGCGCCAGCCGGCTGTCTTCAGCTTCGCGCCGGGCTTCAGTTGCTTGGGCAGCAGATCGAGTTTCTCCGGCGGAAGTTTCTTTGATGCGTTCGGATAGTTCTGTGTTCATGCCCATTCCCATCGACCTATAATTCTCCACCGCGGAGGACGCCGGGGACACAGTCTCGCCTCTGTGTCCTCCGTGTCCTCAGTGGTGGAGAGTTTGCTGTGTCTGGCTTGGTGTCCTGGTGTCCTTGGTGTCCTTCGTGCTTACATTGCCGCCGCCTCCGCCTCGATCTCGTCCAGCGCCCGCCAGAGCGTGCGCTTCCGCCGAGGCCGGCCTGCAGCGTTTCGATGATGCTGGCCGCGAAAGCAGCGCGACGGTCGGCGACTTGTAGAACGTCGCCGCCGACAGCTCGATCTCGAAGTCGGCGCGGATGCGCGACGCGATCTGGATGCCGAGGAGCGAGTTGCCGCCCAGGTCCAGGTAGGAAGTCGTCGTTGATGCCGACCTTCGAGGCCGAGCATCGTCCGCCAGATGTCGGCGAGCGCGCGCTCGAGATCGTTGCGCGGCTCTACGGCGTCGCGAGTTCGGGCCGCGCGTAGAAGGTCTGCGTGCCTGGTCCTCGGTCGCCGCCAGCGCCGCGGGTTTGAGCACGCCAGTGAATCTCGGCCTGCACCGCGCGCAGATCGCGGCACGCGACCGTCACCTGCGGCAGCGATTTCAGGGTCAGGATGTGTGCGGCGGAAGACCTCGATGCCGTCCTCGGACAGATGCGCGCCGCCACCTTCTTCTGCTTCGGCGGTGGTCTTTGGCGCCGCCGCCTGCGCCTGCCGGTTCGCGCCGGCCGCCAGCTTCGGCGTCGCTGGCCTCGAGCAGATCCTCGGGGACGCGCTTTCACCCTCGTAGCCGTCGTGATCTGAATCAGCTGATTGCCCTGCTCGTCGATATCGACGTTCGAGCTGATGTACTGTCGCCCGGCTCGAAGGAAGCGGGACGTAGCTGTAGCAGCGCTGCGTCAGCTTGCCGCTGACGCGCAATACGCGGTTGTAGGCGAACGGTAGATAGCGCGCCGGGCGCGCCGGCGCGGAAGCACGCGAACCCGGTCGCGCGATCGGAGCACAGCGTGATGCAGACCAGGCGTCGAAGTCGGCCGCGAACTGCCGCCGAGGCCGAACACGCTAATCGCCTCGTTCTGACCGAACGCCTTCGACTCCATGTTCAGCCAGCGATCGCCGAACTGCAGGAACGGCGCCTTCACCAGATCCGGCGCGCTACTTCGTAGTCCCACCTGCTCTTCCATCGCGTTGCGGCGGCTCAGCATCGCCGGCATCGTCGTGCTTCACCGGACGGTCGTCGCGGCTGTAGCCAGACGCGTCCGAGCGCGTGGCACGCGCCGCTTCGCCGTCCTTGCAGCTCTTCACCTGGAAGTTCCTGAAGCCGTCGCGCTTCGGGCTCGAGGACGACGTGGAGCTCGCGCCGGGTTTCGCCCTTCATCACCAGTGCCCCGAGGAACAGCACGTCGCGCATCTCGATCGGACCCTCGCCGTGCGCGACAGCGCGAAGGCCGTGTGCGCGAACTGCAGGTGCGTCGTGCCGACCAGCGTCGGCGTCCCCATCAGCACGTGCTCGCCGATCACCCAGTGATCCTCGGTCGACAGGTTGACGACGTAGGTGTCGGTGCCGTCGACGCTGAAACGAGACGAGAAGAACGGGTGATCGAGGCGCCTCGACGACCGGCTTCGCCTTCGGCCCCTTCGGCGCGATCGAACCAGCCCTTCGGCGACCATGCCGACGTCCTCCCAGCTGTCCCACTGGATCGAGACCGGCGGCGTCGCCTCAGTCCTTGCGCGAATGCGCGAAGGCGTCGAGGAACGCGTTGGCGCCGATGTAGTCCGAGATGCCGCCCTCGCCGAGAAAACGCATTCAGCGACGAGCAGAGCAGGAAGAAGTCGAGCTTCCTGTGCTTCAGCAGCGCTTCGAGCACCAGCGTGCCGCGGATCTTCGGCTGCAGCACGGCGTCGAGCGCCTCCCGCGACTTGAGCAGCATGATGCCGCCGCCGCCGACGCCGGCGGAGTGGATCACACCGGAGATCGATCCGAAGCAGCGCTCGACGTTCGCGATCGCCTCGCGCATCTGCTCGAGGTTCGAAACGTCCGCGCCGAACGCCATCACCTCGGCACCGAGTTCCTCCATCCGCAGCACGCGGCGGATTCGCTCGGCCCGCGAGATCGTCGCCGTGGCGAAGCGCATCCCACTCCGCGCGCGGCGGCAGACCCGAACGGCTGAACAGCGCCAGCTTCGCCCCGGCACGCGCTGCGCGATCCCTTCGGCGAGGACGATGCCGACGCCGCCGAGACCGCCGGTGATCAGATACACGCCCTCGTCGCGGAGACCACAATTCGGCTCCGACGGCGTGTCCACCTTCATCGGCTCGAACACCTGCGTCCAGCGATGGCCGCCGCGATACGCGATCACTTCGTCGGTCTTCGGCGCGAAGACTTCGGCGAGCAGCTGATCGACGAGCTGCGAGGTCTGGTTCTCGGTCGCCGGGACGCTGACGTCGACGGTGCGGACGTCGATGTTCGGGCACTCGGCGAGAATCGCGCGGCACGGTCCGATCACCGCCGCCTTCGACGGCAGCGGCGTGCGCCGTTGCCGGTGACGTCGTGCATGTCGCTCGAGCACCACGGACATCCGGATCGTGCCCGACGCGAACTGCGCGTTCAGCGCCGGCGCGAGGTAGAAGACGCTCATGAAGCCGCGGTCGAGGCACGTCCTGGTAGACCGCCAGCTCGGACGCGGGCGGAGCTGTGTCGCTCGTCACGCTCCAGAGATGAACGACCGACGTCGGCGTCAGACCCTTGTCGGCGATCGTCTGCAGCAGCGTGTGGTAGTCGTCCTGATTGCCGGGACGGATCGTGAACGACAGCGGACCGTCATGGCTGAACTCGACGCCCGCCTTGACGACGATCACTTCCCAGAACGCGGCTTCGAGCGACTCTTCGATCTGCTCGCCGATGCCGCACTCGTCGGCGAAAGATCGTGCAGACGCCGCCGACGGCGACCTGCGCGGCCGGCAGCGGCGCGACGCGCTTCACGACGGGTAGTGGAACCACTTCGAGATGTCCGGGATCTTCTTCGGCGAAATCTGCGCTAGGTCCTGCGCCTTCGGCGCGAGATCGACGACGTACTGCTCGTGGTCGAACGGATAGGTCGGCAGCGAAACGCGGCGGCGGCGCTCGCCGGCCGTAGAACGCGCTCCATTTGAGCGGCTTGCTCCTCGAGCCACAACCGGCCCGCGGTCGTGAACAGGAACGGCAGGTCGGTCAGCGGATCGTTCTTCGGATGGCGGCAGCGACGCGAGGACCGTGTGCTCGGGCTTGCGCGACGGATGCTGCGTGACGAGCGAGCCGAGCGTGCGTCCCGGTCCGACTTCGAGCAGCAGGCGTCCCTTCGTCTCGAGCAGCTTCGCGGCGTTCTCGGAGAAGCGGACCGGCTGACGGAGGTGACTGACCCAGTATTCGGGATCGGTCGCCTGCCTCGCCGTCGCCCAGTCGCCGGTCAGATTCGACAGTACGGCAAGCTTCGGCGCCGACAGCTTGACGCGCTTCACGACGGCGCGGAACCGGTCGAGAATCGGATCCATCATCGCCGAGTGGAACGCGTGCGACGTGTGCAGGCGGCGCGCCGGCACCTCGGCGGCGACGAGCTTCTGCTCGAGCGCGCTCGATCTCGATCGGTCGGACCCGGAGACGACGCACGTTGACGGCGCGTTCACGGCGGCGACCGAGAGGTTCGCAAACGGCGCGAGCCACGGCTGCACTTCCGTTTCCGAGCAGCAGCACGCCGAGCATCGCGCCTTCCGGCACGCTCGCATCAGCGCGCCGCGCTCGGCGACGAGCCGCAGCGCGTCCTCGAGGCGTGAACACGCCGGCCAGGCACGCGGCGACGTACTCGCCGATGCTGTGCCCGACCATCGCCTCGGGCTCGATGCCCCACGCCATCCACAGCACCGCCATCGCGTACTCGATGACGAACAGCGCGGGCTGCGCGAAGCGCGTCTGCTTCAGCGTCTCCTCCGCCTGTTCGACGCGATCGGCTGCCGGATACAGGACGTCACGCAGATCCGATCCGACGATCGGCTGCAGGATCTCGCAGCAGCGATCGACCTGCGTCGCGGAACACCGGCTCGTTCTCGTAGACCTCCGTGCCCATGTTCAGGTGCTGCGCACCCTGGCCCGGGAACAGGAACGCGACCTTCGCCGCATCCTGGTCCTTCGTCACGCTCAGCACCTTGCCCGGCGCGTCGCCGCGCAGCGCGCTGATCGCCTCTTCACGCGTCCGGCACGCCAGCATGCGGCGATGCGCGAAGGCCGCGGCGGCCGATCTGCAGCGTGAACGCCGCGTCGGCGAGCGAGACCTCAGGATGCCGCTCGAGGTAGTCGGCGAGGTTCGCCGTCATCTTGTCGAGCGCCTTCGTCGTCTTGGGCCGACCACACCAGCAGCTGCCACGGACGCGAGGCCGCTCGTCGGATCGAGCACCGGCGCCTCTTCGATGATCAGGTGCGCGTTGGTGCCGCCGACGCCGAACGAGCTGACGCCGGCGCGCAGCGGCGTGCCGTTGCGCCGCTTCATCTCGCGACAGCCTGGTGTTGACGTAGAACGGGCTGTTCGCGAAATCGATCTGCGGGTTCGGCTTCGCTGAAGTGCAGGCTCGGCGGAATCTGCTTGTGCTCGAGCGCGAGCACCGGCCTTGATCAGACCGGCGATCGCCGGCCGCCGCGTCCATGTGGCCGATGTTGGTCTTCACCGAGCCGATCGCGCAGAAGCCGCTTCGCGATCGGTGAACGCGCGGTAGGCCTGCGTACAGCGCCGTGATCTCGACCAGGTCGCCGAGCGGCGTCGCGGTGCCGTGGCACTCGATGTAGCCGACGCTGTCGGGGTGAATGCCCGGACATCGCCAGCGCGTCGAGAGCACACCGACGCCTGGCCGTCGACGCCCGGCGCGGTGAAGCCGACTTCGCCGATCCGTCGTTGTTGATGCCGGAGCCGCGGATGACGGCGTGGATCGTGTCGCCGTCGGCGATCGCGTCCTTCAACCGCTTCAGCACCACGACGCCGGCGCCGTGATCCGAAGATCGTGCCCTGGCCCGACGCATCGAACGTGCGGTTGTGGCCGTCCTGCGAGACGATGCCGCCCTCGGTGTAGTAGTAGCCGCCCATCTGGCTCGGCGCTGATCGTCGCGCCGCCGGCGCAGCGCGATGTCGGTCTGATAGGTCAGCAGGCTCTGGCAGCCGAAGATGATGCCGACGTGCGCCGTCGAGCACGCGAGTCTGCACCGTGACGCTGGGTCCGCGCAGATTCAGTTTGTAGCTGGCGCGCGTCGCGAAGTAGTCCTTCTCGTTCGACGTCGTCGACCGCGAGCCCGCCCATCGTCTGCATCACGCGCGGGTTGTCGATCAGGTTGAACAGAGTAGGTCGCTGCCCGAGCCGCCGAACACGCCGATCGAGGCCCGGGTAGTCGAGCGGATCGTAGCCGGCGTCTTCGAGCGCTTCCCACGCGCACTCGAGGAAGAGCGCGCTGCTGCGGATCGATGATCTCCGCCTCGCGCGGCGTGTAAGCCGAAGAACGGCGCGTCGAAGTCCATCGACGCTCGTAGACCGGGCGCGCTTTCACGAACGACGGATCGCGCACCCATGTCGGGGTCGAAGCCCGCCTCGAGGAGCTGATCCGTCGGTGAGCACGAGATGGTTTCCTTGCTGCCCTCAGGATTTCCCAGAACTGTTCGACGTTCCGGGCGCCGGGATACCGGCCCGACATGCCGATCGACGGCGATTCCCTCCGGCAAGCTGTGACCTCGGGTTGTCATGCCTCGACTCTCCTCTCAACTTCCTGCTGAATGCGATTGAAGAACTCCCGCCGCAGATTCGCGCGGTGGTTGATGTCGTGAATGCTGGCCATCGAGAGCGTCTCTCGCGGCCCGTGGCTGCTGTTCAGGAACGTGGCGAGCGAGCGGATCGTCGGGTGCGGAGAACAGATCGAGCACCGACAGATCGCGGTCGAACGCCTTCCGCATCTCGCCCGCAGCCGGACGATCTGCAGCGAGTGGCCGCCGACGTCGAAGAAGTTGTCGTCGAGGCCGACGCTCGATGGTCAGGAGTTGTTTCCAGATCGCGCCGATCTTCTCCTCGACGTCGGTGCGCGCGGCGCGTGCGCGCGATCGGTGTCGGCGCTCTTGTGCGATCGGCGCTGGACAGCGCGCCGATCGACCTTGGCGTTCCTGGCGTCAGCGGCATCTCCCCATCTCTGACGAAGAAACGCCGGCACCATGTAGGCGGGCAGCGCGCTGCGCAGGAACTCGCGCAGCTCGTCGATGGCCGGCGCCTCGCCGTCGGCGACGAAATAGGCCGCGAGCATCTTCCCCGCCGAGCGATCGTCGATGGCGGTGACGATCGCCTCGCTTAGATCGCGGCGTGCGATGCTCGAGCGCCGCTTCGACCTCGCCGATCTCGACGCGGTGGCCGCGGATCTTGACCTGATGATCGGAGCGGCCGAGGAAGGCGACCGTGCCGAGTCCGGCTGGAACGCGCCGAGGTCGCCGGTGCGATACATCCGCGACGCGGCGGTCCGATCGAACGGATTCGGAACGAACTTCTCCGCGCGGTCAGGTCAGGGCGATTCAGGTAGCCGCGCGCCAGGCCCAGGCCGGCGACGCAGATTTCTCCCCGGCACGCCGACCGGCACCGGATTCAGATCGCGATCGAGGATGTGGATTTCGGTGTTGGCGATCGGACGGCCGATCGGCGCCGACACCCTCGACTCGCTCTCGCTCGCTCGGGGCAAGCCGTGTCGGTGCTGAGCTCGTAGCATCGTCACATCGGCGGCATCCTCCGACGAGCCGGTAGAGGTTCAGCAGCCGCGCGTGGGGCACCGCGCTTGAGGAACTCGTCGGCAAGGCTGGTGGGCAGCGGCTCGCCGCTCGTCACCCAGTGCTTCAAGTCCTTCAAGTCCGGCAGGTCGAGATCGCCGTCGGCGGTTTCGAGCATCGTCCGCAGCAGCGACGGCACGAGCACGAGGCGCGTCACGCGGAAGCGCGCGAGCGTCCGCGTGAAGGCGTCGAGGTCGTAGTTCAACGCCGCCGGGAGGAGCACCGTCGGCACGCCCTTGAGCAGCGGTCCGAACAGCTCCCAGATCGAGTCGACGAAGTTCAGCGACGCCTTCGCGCAGCAGACTTCGCGCGGCTCGAAGCGGATACGTCTCGCACATCCACTCCAGACGGTTGAGCGTCGCGCGGTGCGAGCCCATGACGCCTTTCGGCCGTCCCGTCGAGCCCGAGGTGTAGAGGACATAGGCGACCTGATCGCCGTGAATCGCCAGACCCGGATTCGCCGCCGTCGCGGCGCGCCAGCTGATCCCATTCGACGTCGAGGAGCACTTCGCGCGGGCCGGATGCGGCGTCGCGGCGGAACTCGGTCCGCGTCAGAAGGATCTCGATGCCCGCGTCGGCGACCATGTATTCGAGGCGCGCCGCCGGGTAGTCCGGATCGAGCGGCACAGTAGGCAGCGCCGGTCTTGAGCACCGCGAGCAGCGCCATCATCATTTCCGCCGAGCGCTCGAGGCAGAGGCCGACTGCGGCTCTCGGCGCCCACGCCGAGTTCGAGGAGATAGCCGGCGAGCTGATTCGCGCGGGCGTTCAACTGCGTGTAGGTCCACTCGCGCTCGCCCGGACAGCACGGCGACCGCATCAGGCGTCCGCTCGACGCGCGCTTCGAAGCGCGAGACCAGCGAATCGTCATCGCGCCGCGCTCGCGCGCCAGTCTCGTTCCATTCGTCGCGCTGCTGCAGTTCCGCCCCGGTCAGAAGCGGCAGCTGTGAGGATCGGCTGTTCCGGGTCTGCGGCGATCGCTTCGAGCAGCGTCGTGAAATGGTTCACCAGGCGCCGGATGGTCGCCGGCTCGAAGAGATCGGTGTTGTATTCGAGCGAGCCGGCGAGGCTGCCGCCGGTTTTCGCCGAGCGCCAGGTGCAGATCGAACTTCGCCGTGTCGGTGCCGAGCGGATACGCCCGCGTCTCGAGTCCACTCATCGTCAGCGGCGACTCGGGCGCGTTCTGCAGCTGGAAGAGGATGGTGAAGAACGGCGACCGACTGAGGTCGCGCTCGGGAGTGCAGCTCTTCGACGAGCTTCTCGAACGGCAGGTCCTGGTGCGCGTAGGCCGTCGAGGCAGGTCTTGCGCACGCGGCGCAGCACCGCGGAACGTCAGGGCCGTGCGGATCGCCGTCGAGGCTGGTGCGCATGACCAGGGTGTTGACGAAGAAGCCGATCGAAGCCTTCGACCTCGACCTGCGTGCGGTTGGCGATCGGTCGTGCCGACGGCAACAGTCCTTCCGGCCCGCGTAGCGCGCGAGCAGGAGCTGGAATGCCGCCAACAGGGTCATGAACATCGTCGCGCCTTCGTCGCGGCTCAACCGGCGGATACGCGGCTCAGTGACTCGACAGGTCGAACGTTTCGCACGAGCCGTTGAATGTCTGCACCGACGGCCGCGGCCGATCCGGTGTCAGCTCGAGGACTGTCGAGTCCGGTCAGCTGCTGTTTCCAGTAATCGACCTGCCGGCGTGGACTCTCGCCCTGCAGCCAGCGGCGCTGCCAGATCGCGTAGTCGGCGTACTGCACCGGCAGCTCGGGCAGCGGCGTGGACTGGCCGCCGCGGCACGCGTCGTAGAGACGACCGGCTTCCTCGAGGAGAATGCCGACCGACCAGCCGTCGACGATGGAGTGGTGCATGACGAGCAGCAGGACGTGCTCGTGCGCATCGAGACAGATCAGGCTCGCACGCAGCAGCGCGGTCCGCGGCTCAGATCGAACGGCACGCGCGCCTTCCTGCTGCGCTCCAGCGCTGCGCGCTGTCTTCGCGATCGAGCGAGGCGCTGAAGTCGACGCAAGCGGATCTCGAACCTCGCTCGCCGGATCGACCACCTGCATCAGCTCGTCGTCTTCGCTGACGAGACCTCGTGCGCAGCACTCGTGGCGCTCGACCGAGCATCGCCAGCGCGCGGCCGAGCGCCGGCGCGTCGAGATCACCAGTGAGGCGCAGCGCGAGCGGGGATGTTGTAGACGGCGCTGTTCGGTTCGAGCTGGTGCAGGAACCAGAGGCGCTGCTGCGCGTACGAGCGAGCGGCAGCCGCCCGTCGCGCGGGACGCGCACCGGCGCATCCGGCTTCGCGGCATCGCCGCGCGCGCGCCGCCTCGACGCGAGCGGCCATGCCAGCGACTGTCGGCGCTTCGAACAGCATGCGCAGCGGCACGTCGACGTCGAAGATCTGGCGCACGCGCGAAATCACGCGCGTCGCGAGCAGCGAGTGGCCGCCGAGCTCGAAGAAGTTGTCGTGGATGCCAATCGCGGTCGTGCCGAGAACCTCGGTCCAGATGTCGTGGAGCAGGCCTTCCGCCGCCGTCCGCGGCGCCTGGCTGCCGTGGCCGTCGCCCTTCTGCAGATCGGGCTCGGGCAGCGCGGCGCGGTTGACCTTGCCGTTCACGGTCAGCGGCAACGCACCGAGGACGACGAAGGCCGACGGGATCTTACTCCGGCAGACGCGACTCGAGGAAATTCCGCAGCGCGCGCGCCCCGAGTGCAGCGTCCGCGGCGTCCGCCGACGCGACGTAGGCGACGAGGCGCCTCGCCGCCCTGTTCTTCCCGCGCGACGACAACGGCCTGCGTGACGGCCGGATGCTCCGCGATCGCCGCTTCGATCTCGCCGAGCTCGACGCGATAGCCGCGAATCTTCACCTGATCGTCGAGGCGGCCGAGATACTCGATGTTGCCGTCGGCGCGGTAGCGCGCGCGGTCGCCGGTCTTGTAGAGGCGCGCGCCCTTCTGCGCGGCGAACGGGTTGGGCACGAACCGATCGGCGGTGAGATCCGGGCGTCCGAGGTAGCCGCGGCCGACGCCTTCGCCGCCGATGTAGATCTCGCCTCGGCACGCCCACCGGCACCCGCTCGAGGTTGCCGTCGAGGATGTGCATCTGCAGGTTCGCGATCGGCCGGCCGATCGACACCGGTCCCGCCGCCTCGTCGATCGTCGCGTCGTAGACGCAGCAGCCGACGACGGTTTCGGTTGGGCCGTATTCGTTGACGAGACGCGTGCCCGGCGCCCGGTCGCGCCAGAACTGCAGCCGCGCGTGATGCAGCGCTTCGCCGCCGATGACGAGTGCGTTGACGTGCCCCGACAGATCCTCATCCGCGAGCCGCTGCTCGAGCACTTCGAGGTGCGCCGGCGTCAGCTTCAGCAGGCTCAGGCGGCGCGCATCGCGCACCGCGCCGGCGAGCGCGTCGATGTCCGCGCGCGGATCGAGCAGCGCGACCGGCCGTCCGGTGACGAGCGGCAGGTAGAGGCTCGTGATCGTCAGGTCGAAGCTGAGCGACGAGTGCACGGTGGAGCCGTGACCGTCGATCGTGTTGTAGGCCTCGGCCGCCCACTGCAGGTAGTTGCTGAAGCCGCGATGGTGAACCATCGCGCCCTTCGGTTTGCCGGTGGAGCCTGACGTGTAGATCGCATAGGCGAGGTTGTCGCCGTCGATCGCGACGCCGAGGTTCGTGTCGGCGTGGCGCGGCGATGTCCGCCCACTCGACGTCGACGCACACCTCGCGCACGTCCGCATCGGCGATCAGCTGCCGGGTGCTCCACGAGCACACGTGTAACTGAACGAAGCATACC
>ERZ1370068.10034-contig-8766_pt1 | contig 50069 bp, 58 predicted proteins | sample MGYA00561227_ERZ1370068 | MGnify/ENA primary metagenome ERZ1370068 (study PRJEB38410, sample SAMEA6850437) | metagenome | study: Metagenomic assessment of the ecological functions of the soil: analysis of the soil microbiota associated with the... | reverse complement strand
ATAATACTTCCGTTCAGTTACGTGTACTCGGCCGCGGTGGTCGAGATCGGCGTATTGAGCGGGTTGTCGTTCAAGCTCTACACCGGCTGACCGCACCGCCGGGGCGTTGAACCTTTTCTCGTTCCAAGCCCAAGCGCGTTTGACGCGGAGGACGAAACCACCGGCGTGGTCGCTCGCGGCGCACGCGGCGGCTGCGATCCCGGCCGGAGCACGCCAGCGGTGAGCAGCTCGAGTCGGCGCTGTCGACGAGGGACCGCATCAGCCAGGCCAAGGGCATCATCATGGAGCGTGTTCGGCGGTCGGACGATGTGCAGGCCTTCGAGGATGCTGCGCCGGCTCTCCCAGGACAGCAACACGCGGCTGATCGAAGTCGCGCCCAGCGGGTCATCGACACCGCGCGGCGAATAACTATGCGCGACCCGCGGATTGACGCGCGTGCAAAGGGTATTTCACTCGGTGTCGGGGACGGATGCGAGGAGACCCTGTGCACGTCTGGCTACCTGCGATCGTGGTCGGCGCCGCTGCTGCCGCGACGGTCGCCTGCGGCCCTCGATCCGCCAGCGAGCCGGCCGACCTGGCTGCCGCATCCAGCGCCGCATGCCCGCCCCGTGCCGCGGCCTCGATCCGACCACCCGCACTCCGCCGAGCGCGGACGGCGACCCGCCGTGCCCTCGCCGCCGACGCGTGGGGAAGGGACCCGTTCGGTCGCGGGCATCCTGGTCACCCATTGGAGCGATGACACCGCGCCCGTCACGGTGCTGGTGCGGACGAAGGCCGGCAGCGATCAAGCCGCAGCGGGCCGCTGCTCGAGCCACCGGTCGAACTGCAGGCTGTTCGAGTTCCCCGACATCGTACCGGGCCGCGGTTTCGAGGTGCTCGTCACCGACCAACACCCGACGGTGCTGTCTCAGCAGACCCGGCTTGTTTGGCACTGGGGTGAGCTGCATTCCAAGATCGAAAACCGCCCTGCTCCGTGTTGGGCAGGAGCCGTGTCGGCGAGAAAGCTGATTACTGACGCTGCTCGGCGATGGTTCCGTAACAAAAGTACAGCAGACTCCGACGCTTCGCGTGCTCGAATTTCTGAAATCGGTGGGAAGGTAGCCTGGCTGCCGTACCGGTATTGAAAGCAGCAACGTGGAGTTCGACAGCGAGTCGACCGTCGCTGATCGATGCGGCCACGACGTTCGATCGCGTTATGGCGATGTTGAAGTTGGAATGTAGCGCGCCGCATCAGGGTTGCTGCCCAGCAGCGCCGCGGCCCGACACGCGCCATTTGCATCGCCCACGGCCGTGACCCGTTGCGCGCGACCGACGCGATCCCTTATACGGCGCCCCAGAAGTATCCAGCCGACGACGCAGAAATGGACCAGCTACGTCTCGGCGGGGACGGCCGCACCGCTTCGGTGCGCTGATGCCGGTGAGTTCGGTGCGGTTCAGCATCCTGGCATGGCGGTGGTCGAGCCGTCTGCGAGGAGGCTCATCAGGTCAACGGACCAATGTCGATCGGCGGGGTCTCCGGTGACATCGGCGACGCCGGAATAGCCCGCACCACTTTACTCCGCGACACTGTCCGGTGGCCCGAACCAGCTAATGATGCCGATCGCATCAGGACGTGATGGTCGCGGAACCCACCGCTTCGATGTCTCGAGCTCGATCGCGGGCGGACGGTCGCCCGACGTCATGAGGAAAACCCATCGTTTGCTCTCAGCCACAACTACCACCTCGGATCTGATCTGGCCTGGCCGGGCTCCGTCATCCGGCCGCACGATCATGGTGCCTGGACGAGCCCCGCCCCCACCTGCGTCGCCGGGGCGGCAACGGTGAGCCGTCTCTGGAGTTTTCGCCACAGGCTCATGGCCCGCAGGTTGGGCGTCTGCGCCCACAGCGCCGCGCAGCCGGCGACGTGCGGGGTGGCCATGCTCGTTCCGCTCTTCGTGCCGTACCGGGCCGGCATCGGCACCGACGAGAAGACGTCGCGGCCGCGCTGCAATCTCGATCTTGCCCGTCTGGGTGAACGAGACAAACGCAGGTCCTTATCGAGCGAGGCGACGGACATGATTGTGGGCGAATTCGCCGGGGTGCCTGTCGCTTTACGGGCGGTTGCCAGCCGCGCATGATGATCGAGCAGCCGTTGTTCAGCGCCGCTTGACCGGCGGCGGTATGGGGCAGCGTTCACCACGGGCCTGGGGGCAAAGGACATCGAGGATCTCACCTGGCGGCCCTCGCCGATGGCCCAGTCCATGCCGCGGCGAGGACCTGGGCCTGCGTGCCGGGAACCAGTGTTGCTGACACCTTGCCGACGTGATCGAGGCTCCGCAGAGCGATGCCATGGCGTGGCGTGGAGTCTGGCGGCGACTTGGGGCCGCACGCGGTGCCGATGCAGTGCGTGCCGTGACTTTGTCTGCAGGTCCTGCACTTCCTGGCCGACGACGAAACTCTTCTGACCGCCCAAACGTGCAGGCGGGAAGTCAGGATGCAGAAGGTCGAAGCCCGGTGTCGGGGACGGCGACCTTGATCTCGGCACCGGACTTCGTGCTGGGCAACACCCGGCAGGCGGTCAGCCCACGTCGCACCAGAGCAGCCAGTTCCTCTGCTGTGCCGGTCGGCGAGAGCGCCGCCACAAGGTCTTCTCCTGATCGCGGTCGCAGCGCGCACGGGAAACGAGTGCTCAGCTCCGGAACCACTATCGGCCGCGGCAGCGTCGGCGATGACGAACGAAATACCGGCTTCGATCACCTCGATCGCGCTGTCCGAGGGCACGTCGGCTTAGGGCCGTCATGTCGTGTGCCTGTGCGGGGTCGCCAGCGAGGACAGCCGCTCCGATCTCCCGGAGGCCAAGGCGTCGGTGTCAGCCAACACTGGCGGCCCGCATGCCTCGGCATCCCTCACGGCGTTTCGCGACGCTCAACCCGCTGCCCTGCAGCTCTGGACCCGGCCTCCGTCGCGCCCTCCTTGAACGTCACGACCATGCCGGCCGGTCTCCCAGGAGGGGACATCCCCGCGTTAGCCGCTTTGCGAGCAGCGGATCGTACGAGCGGACGCCCCCAGGCTCGCACCACCAGCAGATGAACTCTTAGCACCCTTGGTAGCCATCGCGCCTCCTATCTCTGCTCGTAATACCTGCGCGTGTCATCAACGTGAAACGCAACTTGATGGCGATCCATCGCCGGAGAGGCGATCGATCTCCTCGACGCAACGCGCCGCAGCGGACGGGGGCCTCGGACCTCGGCGGCACGAGGAATCTCTCTCATGCTGCTCACGGAACGTATAGCTTTGGGTGGCGTCCTCGGTGGACGTTGTCTTCATCCAGCAGGGAGGCACGTCATCGGAGCGTTATCGCCGCGTTACACCGACCTGGTGCTTACCAACCTCGGCATATACGACACCTTGGCCCCATTCGAACCGCCGTTGAGGGCGTCGAGCAACAGGTCCACTCCAGTTGTGGGGACGCTCCGATGCCAACTCAGTGCGAGCCACGGCCATATAACGGTGATACTGCCGGACGGCCTCTGACGGGTTGCCCTCGAGCAGATGAGCACGCATCAGGGCCCGGTGCGCGGATTCGCGGGTCGGGTCGCTGGACACGCTTGCCAGTCCGGCGATGATCGCCGGTGCGAAGCGCCCCGCCTCCGCGTGCGAAAGCAGACGCAGCTTGTCAGCGCGTGTAGGCGCAATTGGCGGTACCGCTCGCGCTCACCGACGAGCCATTCGTCGCTCCAGCCCGGCAACAAGTCCTCCGGACAGAACCTGCCCACAGGCGGCGTCGACCGGGACTTCACCGGCGACGAGCCGTTCCTTCCGGCAGCGCCTTCTCGGCGTTGGTCTCCCAGATCGCGACGATCTGCTCGGGACGCGCGATAGGGCAAGCGGCTTTCGAGGAGCGACGGCGTCGACGACGCTGAAGATCGCGGTCGGCAGCGCCGCGCCGAGGCCGAGCGTGGCGATCGCGATGGCGGCGAGACGGCGCGCGGCGCAGCTGGCGCCACGCGAAGCGGCAGGTCGCCGGCCCGATGGCCCGTCCATCCGCTGCCCGGCGGGCTCACGTGGCGGCGCGCGCCTCGGGCGGGCGCGTGCGGGACGCGGCACGGTCGCGAGCGGCGATTCGGCGAGCGCGCCGTCAGCGGCCCGCACGGCCTCGCGTCGTCGTCGCGTCCGGCGCGGCCGCGCGTCGAGATAGATGTCTTCGAGGTGCGCCGCGAGCTCGTCGACGGCGTGCGGCGCGAGGTTCGGCGGCGCCGGTCGCTGCGCGCGTGCTCGACGACGCGCGCCTTCCAGTCGTGGCGGCTGTCCATGGTCGACTCCCCTACGCGCATTTCACGCCGGCCACCTGGCCGAGCGCCGCGACGAACCGGCTCCAGTCCTCGCGCTGATCGGCGAGCACCCGGCGCCCGGCCTCGGTGATGCGGTAGTAGCAGCGCCGGCGCTGGCCGGCCTTCTCGACCCAGCGGCCCTTGATCCAGCCGCGATCCTCGAGGCGGTAGAGCGTCGCGTAGAGCGACGCGAGCGTGAAGCGCAGGCTGCCGCCGGTGCGCTGCTCGATCAGCTTCGCGATCTCGTAGCCGTGGTGGCTCTCGTGCTCGACGACCGCGAGGATCACGACCTCCGCGCTGCCTTTCTTGGCCTCGTCGATGGAACGCCTGGCTGGCCATAGTCTGCACCCCTATCGCATATGAAGGAGACCTATATATGCAGCCTTGGACGGGGCCCGGCGGCAAATGGTTGGCGGTAGGATGAGACGGCCGCGCCACGCGATGCCGACGACATCGACCAGCTGATCGCCGAGTTGCACGCCTCGGGCGGCGCCCCGGCCGGCGGCGTCCGCGTCGGCGACACCAGCCGGCTCGAGCGGCTGGCTGCGGATCCTGGCGGACGCGGGCGGCAGCGATCTGCTGCTCGTGCGCCGGCGCGCCGCCGTCGATCCGCGTCGACGGCCGGGTGCGCCCGCTCGCGGAGGGGCCGCTCGACGGCGTCGACATCGAGGAGGCGCGTGCTGCCGGCGCTGGCGCCGCACGCGCGCCGCATCTACCGCGAGGCGCAGATCGCCGACGGTTCGTTCCGCATCGCCGGCCTCGGGCGCTTCCGGATCAACCTGCACCGCGAGCGCGGCCGCGCCGCCGCGGCGATCCGCGCGCTGCCGCCGCGCGTGCCGCGCGCTCGCGACGCTCGGCCTGCCGCCGAGCGTCGAGCTGCTGACGCGCCTGCCGCGCGGCCTCGTGCTCGTCGGCGGTCCCACCGGATCGGGCAAGACGACGACGCTGGCGGCGCTCGTCGACGAGATCAACCGCCGCGACGCGCGCCACATCGTCACGATCGAGGATCCGATCGAGTACGAGCACCAGCACCACGCCGGCGTCGTCGAGCAGGTCGAGATCGGCGTCGACGCGCCCGACTTTCCGACGGCGCTGCGCGCCGTCGCTGCGCCAGGCGCCCGACGTCATCGTCGTCGGCGAGATGCGCGATCCGGAGACGATGCGGATCGCGCTGGCGGCGGCCGAGACCGGGCACCTGGTGCTGCTCGACGCGTGCACACGACCGACGTGGCGTCGACGGTCGCGCGGATCGCCGACTCGTTTCCCGACGAGCGGCAGAACACGATCCGGCAGGAGCTGTCGATGGCGCTGGCCGCCGTGCTGACGCAGACGCTGCTGCCGAAGACCGGCGGCGGCCTCGTGCCCGCCGCGGAGCTGCTGATGGTCAGCTACGGCGCGCGCCAGCACATCCGCAAGAACGCGCTGCAGCACCTGCACCAGGAGATGACGATCACGCGGCAGGCTGGGATCGTTCACGCTCGAGGAATCGCTGGCGCAGCTCGTGAAGCAGGGGCTCGTCGACCGCCAGGACGCTGCTCGCCCGCGCGCGCGCACTGTCGAGGAGACTGCGAGCAACTGCAGCTCGCCTCAGACGCATGCGCATGAGTCGGGATGGACACAGACGGCACGCAGATGATGCTTTCGCCGCATCGAGCACGACGGCTCTATCGTTGCGGTGGACTTTCGGAGGAGGCAGCTCATGCAGATGTTTCGGAGGATTCTCGGAATTGTGCTCGCGGTGATGCTGGCGGCGCCCGCGGCGTGGGCGCAGCAGACGCACGTGATCGACAAGTCCGCGCTCGACCAGGCGGTGCAGCAGCGCGTCAGCCAGGATCAGGCCGATCGCGAGGCGCATCCGCAGCTTTCTTCAGAATCCGCAGGTCAGGAGCGTCGCGGCGAAGGCCGGGCTCTCCGGTCGAGAAGGCCGAAGCGGCCGTGCTCGACGCTGCAGGGCGACGAGCTGCGCGCAGGCGGCCGGTCAGGCGCGCGCAGGTGAACCAGGATCTGGCGGGCGGCGCGACGGTCGTCATCACGACGACGACGATCATCATCATCCTGCTGATCGTCATCATCATCATCGTCGCTGGCGCAGTAGTGAACGTGCGGGTCTGGGCCGTCGCGCTGTGCGCGGCGGCCGCCTTTGTCTGTCGCGCCCTGCGCGGCCGGCACTGCTCCGTCGCCCGCATCCGCTGCCCGCCGTCCTCACGGTTCCGTATCTTCCGCAGAGCTGAAGCGCTGTGCGGCGGCGCCGCGGCCGCGATGGTGATGCGCTACTGGGGCGCGCGTGACGTCTATCCCGACGCGTTCGCGCCGCTCGTGGATCGCGCGGCCGGCGGCATCCGCACGTCCGCGCTCGTCGGCGCGCTCGAGCAGCGCGGCTGGACCGCCGCCGCCGGCCCGGCGACGCGCGACGCAGATGTCGCGCGAGCTCGGCTGCGCGGCCGTCCGGTGATCGCCTTGATCGAGGATCGTCCTGGCCGCTTTCACTACGTCGTCGTGGTGTCGTCGGCCGGCGGCGAAGATCGTCCTGCACGATCCCGCGCGCGCGCCGTCGCGCGTCGTCGATCGTCGAGCAAGTTCGACGCCGCGTGGCAGAAATCGCAGCGCTGGATGCTGATCCTGCTGCCGCCCGGATCCGGAGTCGCCAGGTCCGGCGATCCGAGCTGGCACCGCAGTGCCAGCGCGCGAATCGAGACCTGACCCCGATGCGGCGGCGTGCCCGGCCACGGTGCGCCGTGGACGAGGGCGGTCGCGCTCGCGCAGCAGCGGGCGACAAGGCGGCGGCGCGGCGCGCGCTCGACGGCGCGCCGCGGCGTCGTGCCCGGCGCGCGTCGGCGCCGTGGCGCGAGCTGGCCGGGCTGGACGCGCTCGACGGGAACTGGACGGCCGCGGCGGAGCACGCGCGGCCGCGCGGTCGCGAACGATCCTGAGACGACGCGCACGCGTGGCGCGTGCTCGCCACGGCCGAGTATCTCCGCACGACGACCTCGCGGCGCTCGCCGCGTGGAACCGCGTCGGCGAGCCGCGCGCCGATCTCGTCGACATCAAGGGACTCGAACACACGCGCTACATGGTGATCGCCGACGCGATCGGCGTGCGCCCGAAGGCAGATCCTGACGCCGGACGCGCTGCGGCTCGCGCAGCGGCGCGTGCTCGCCGTGCCGGCGGTCGCGGCCGCGCGCGTGTCGTTTCAGCCGGGCGAGAACGGCCGGGCGCAGATCGAGCGCGTCCGTCGTGGAGCGGACATCGGGCGCCCGCGTCGCCTACGCGTCATGGATCGGCATCGGCCTGCACGCCGCCACCGACCGGGAGCTGGCCGCGTCCTTCGCCAACGTCAGCGGCGGCGGGGACCTCGTCGCCGTGTCCTGGCGATGGTGGGACCACCGGCCGATGGTGGCGGCGTCGTATGCGGCGCCCGGGCCCCTGGGGCATCTGGCGGCTCGACGCGTCGCGCGAGACGCAGACGTTCGGCGGTCCGTCGCCGCTCGTCGAGCGAGACGCGCACCCGCGCCGGCGCGGAGATCAGCAACTGGATCGACCAGCGGACGCGCGTGCGCGGCGGCGCCGCGATCGAGGCGCTGGAGCGATCGGCCGCGCACCGCGGCCGTCTCGGGCCGCGTGGAGTTCTGGCCCGTCGTCGATCGCCTCGCGCTCGAGGCCGGCGGCGCGACGTGGCGCGGACGCGGCGTCTCGTTCGGCAGCGCGGACGTCGCGGCGCGCTGGCGCTCGACGGCGCCGCATCGACCGGCACCGTGTGGCGCGCCGATGCCGGCTATCGAGCCGTGACCGCCGCGTCGCCCGCGTTCATCTGGCCCGGCGCCGACACCGGTCACGCGCGCGACGTGCTGCTGCGCGCGCATCCGCTGCTGGACGATGCGGCGTCATCCGCGGCGGCGTATTCGGCCGGCGGCTGGCGTTCGGCACGCTCGAAGTCCAGCGCTGGTCGAAGCCCGGCCAGCAGCCGCGTGCGGCTTGCCCCGCCGCGTTCGTCGACATCGCCCGCGCCTCGCGCGGCCTGCCGTCCGTCGACCGATCGCACGCAGGTGGACGTCGGCGCGGGCCTCCGGCTGTCGCTACCGGGCATGGGCGTGCTGCGCGTGGATCTCGCGCACGGCCTGCGCGACGGACGCACGCGCGTTCTCGGTAGGATGGCAGCGGTACTGGCACCAAGCGGGGAACTGGCAGATGGGCCACGGCCTGGCAAGCTCAGGAAGCGGAAGCTCGGAGAGCCGCGGCCATCGGATTGGCGCAGTACGGCCGCGCGTCCACGTCCACCGTGGACCCGCCGGCCGACTAGTCCACGTGCGCCAGCACCGACAGCCGCCGGTTGTCCCGACGGTCGCTGGCGCGTCGGCGCCGTAGTATCCGCCGCGCACCGTGAAGTCGCGCGTCACGCGATAACCTGCCGTCAGCTCCGTCGTCGTGAAATGGTGGTCGGGCGCTCGGTGCCGAAAATGATCGGCGGCGTGAGCACGTGCGCGACGCGCGCCGCGGCGAACAGGCGCGGGGTGATCGTCTGCACGCCCTGCAGGTAGAACGAGCGCGCGGTCGACCGGCCCGCTCGCGATCGCGAAGCGGTCGCATGACCCATTCACCGCTCAGGCGCGCGTCTGATTGAACGCGTATTCCCCTCGAGCGTTGAAAACGGTGGCGTGCGCCTCGGGCACGGTCGCCGGTCGCGTTCCGGATAGCGCCCGTGCGCGAAGCCGGCGCCGACAGCCGCATGCCCGCGCGCGGCGTGACGCCGCCGCCCAGCACGACCTGCGGCATCGCGGGACGCTGGTCGCGCTTCAGCTCCACGCGCGGACGCGCCGGCGTGCCGTCGATCACCCGCCGCGGAGATCCCAGTGCGCGCCCGACGTCGCCGCCATCGCGCCCAGCGGATACCCGGCCGACATCATCTGCAGGCCGTCGAACGTCGGTGTCGAAACGCGGCAGCGGGATCACGTAGTAGAAGACCGGGGACGATCGTCGGATTGAGATCGGCGCGCTGCTGCAGCGTGCTCAGGCCGAGCGGCGACGTGATGATGCCGGCGTCGATCCGCACCGGAAGCCGCGTCCGCGACTGATAGCGGACCTGCAGCTGATGCCCACTGAAAGGTCGACGTGCCGTCGGGACGTCGCCACGACCCAGGGGCGCACGATCGCGGTGCGAGCCCTTGCCGGCGTCCACCGACACGGTGGCGTCGAACATGCCCGGCCACGTGGTCGTTGTTGGAGAACATGGAAGGTCGAGACGGCCGTGTCGGCCGGAGATCGCGCCGGAGCCGATTCCTGGGCGCCGGCGATCGGGGCGCCGCACAGCGCCAACAGGACCGCCGCCGCGACGCTCCCGCTCTGGAGTCATGGGCGTGAGAACGCGACCAGCGCGCTCTTGCGGGCGCGCGCGACCAACACCGCCGCGAAGGTGGTCGCCATCGTCCTGGTCACGAAGCGGGGCGGAGTGCGGCGGACCCATTACTTGATGCGTTATCGGCAACGCGAACTGGATCTCTGAGGCCCGGCCCGCGTCGACCTTGACCGCCTGGCTGTTCTCGCCGATCCGCTCGTGCCAGGCGCTGACCTCGTAGGTCCCGGCCGGGACGTCGTCGATGGTAAAGCTGCCGTCGGCCTTCGGAATCGTGAAGAAAGTGTGATCGAACACCATGATGCTCGCCGACATGTGCGAGTGGATGTGGCAATACACCTTCACCAGGCCGGCCTTGCTGGAACTGGTGCGACTTGGTCTGCGCCGCGCGGGTACGAGCCGAGGTCGAACGTCCGCTGCGCGACAGCGAGAACACGTCGTGGAAGAAGGGGTCGCCGTTGGGAAAGTCGACCGTCGACCCGCGGGTGATGGCGACGACGCGGGGCACGAAGGTCTCGCTTCTCCTGGAGGATGCGCGCGCCGCCGCGGCGGCAGCGGGCGACGTCTTGGGCGCGTCCTGGATGAAGACGATGACGTTGGACAGCTCGGACTCGGGCCTGGCGGCGCGGCGTCTCGACCCGGCGCGGCGCCATACGCGCCGGACGGGCGGCGCCGTCGACACGGGACGGTGATGACGACGCGTCCCTCGATGCGGCCGGTTGCCGCGCGGCTGCGGCCGCGAGGTCCAGGCGGAGGTCGCGGCAGAGCAGCGCGCGCGAGCGCGCAGGCCGCGGCCGCTGCACGAATCGTCTAGCTGGCGACCGGCGAGGAGGCCTGTTCACGCGCGAGGTAGTATGACCCGACCACCAGAGCGGCGGCAACGGCCTGGGCGGCAAGGGTTTCGGCCGTCGGGAAGACGGCGAACCAGAGGCCCATCCAGTCCGGAATGAGCCGCGACAGCCCCGCGATCGGCGTCGTCGGCAGCCAGTTCGCGAGCTGCATCTCCTGCGCCTGCTCGCCGACCATCACGAGCATCACCAGGCCGAGCATGACGCCGGTCAGCACCAGCATGCGGCGGTAGGGCAGGCGGCGGTGCGCGACGAAGGTGAGCGCGCCGACGATGACCGTCAGCGCGAAGCCGAGCGCCGACGCCCGTACAGCACCGGGCCGGTGCCGAGCTTCAGCCGGTAGCTCTGCAGGAACAGGACGACCTCGAACCCCTCGCGGTAGACCGACGAGAAGCCGAGCAGCGCCAGAGCCCCAGCCACAGTCGCGACGCGGACGCTCGCCTTCATCAGCTGCCTGTCTTGCGGCCGGCTGTGCATCGAGATCCAGCCGGTCCAGTAGACCTTGTGGAAGAACCAGTTCATCACGATCGAGCAAGACGACGATCGCGATGAGGCCGGTGGCCGCCTGCAGGTTGCAGCGCCGGAGACGTTGTCGGCCAGGCTCTCGATGATGCCGACGGCGATGAACCAGGTGACCAGCGTGGCGCCGAGCGCGCCGGCGGCGCCGGCCGCGACGGGCCGCTGATAGCGCCTCGCGCGTCCCGACCATGTTGCGCCGTGACGGCCGCCAGCACGAGGATGCACTCGAGCCCCTCGCGGAAGACCAGGACGCGCGATGTCGAGCACGCGGGCCCCGAAATCGCCGTGCGCCAGCGGGTTCGGGCAGCCCCCGGTCCGGAGGACCTGCAGCACGAGAACGGCGGCCACGGCGGCGACCCCGAGCGGTCAGGACCGACGACAGGATTCGAGACTTCACGTTATGTAAGACCCGCCAAGTGCAATGAGCTTGATCAATATCCGACCAGAAATGACGTATGATAGAGTCTATCTCCGACCATTCCGGTCGTCAATGCCGCTTCAGACCGCTTCGACCGCGTGTAGAGGTACGAGGTCACCAGCAGCAGGATGCCCAGGCCGATGATGCTGCGCGACGCGGTAGATCCGCTCGCAGTTCCGCCATGTCGAGCGACGAAGACCTTCAGGATGGTCGCGGCGAACGACCACGATCGCGAAGTAGCGGATCGGCGCGTAGCGCTGTCTGCAAGCCGATGACGATGAGCACGGTCGCGTAGACGCCCCAGGTGACCGACACCATCAGCTCGCGCGCGAGGTGCCCTTCGCGCAGCGCCCAGTAGCGCGTGGATCTCGCTCGTGAGGAGCGCCAGCGTCGACGATCTGCGCGATCACCAGCGCCGGCGGCCGATGGCGGCGTCGCGATCCGGCGCGCCGCGGATCGCGGTAGTGCAGCCAGGCGAGCACGTAGCTGAGCGCCGACGATCATCGCGCGCGGCCGCGCGCGTGGGGATTGAACAGGACCGCCTCGCTGACGGCCCTGTCGGCGCGAGCAGCGACATCGCCTGCCCGAACGCGACGGCGAACAGGCACAGCGCCCGCGCACGCGCAGCCAGTCGCGGCGCTCGCGCAGCCCCAGCGCGATGACGCGCGGCCCCTTCGGCCGCCCAGCCGATCGTCACGGCCGGTCCATCGAACTGCAGCGCGATCGCGATCGACGAGCAGCGTGAAGCCGAGGGCGGCGAAAGTGGAGCGCCTGATCGCGGCTGCGCGCTTCAGCACGATCGCGGCGAGCACGCCCTGCCACAGCGCGAACGCCGCCGCCAGACTGCCGGTGATGGCGACGCGCGTGACGCTCGATCAGGAAGTAGGCGGCCGCGAACATCAGCAGCCCGTTCAGGTGCAGCCACGCGATGTCGGCGACGCTCGAGTCGCCGGCCGTCGCGTCGTCTGCCGTCTCGGCGAAGGTCTGCCGCAGTTGCGCGGCCAGCGCGATGAGATAGACGGCGGCGATCGTGCTCAGGCCGCTGGTGCTGCCACTCCGGCGCCAGGTGCGTCACGGTCCACAGCAGCAGCGGGAGCGTCACCGCCACCCAGACGGCGAAGCCCGGCGCCGTGCCCGACGCGCGTCGCTCAGGATGCCGCCGGTCAGCATCAGCGCCGACGAGCCACACGAGCAGGCGCCGTGCTGTGATCCTGAGGACGATCAGCGACGCGACGTAGTACGCGACGGGCGCCGTCCACAGGACGAGTCGCCGACGGCTTCGGCGCCGCCGCCTGTCGACGTCCGGATCCGCCGGAGGATGTAGAGGAACATCGCGCAGAAGAGCGTCAGGAACAGCTCCGTGCGCAGGTATTTCTCCGGCGTGTAGAAGCGTGTCGGCCCATGCCGCGACCGTGAGCCAGCGTGAGCGACGTAGCTGACGATGTTCAGCGCGGGCCAGCTCGCGGCGGTGCGACGAGCAGCATCGTCCCGCCGATCAGGATCGGTGTCGTAGCCGAAGAGCGCGATCTGCGCGTCGGTGGTGCCGGGCAGCAGGAACGGCGCTGACGAACCCGCCGCCCACCGCGAAGAGCGCGAGCCCCTGCGACTGCAGGCGATCGGCGAGCCACGCGACCATCGCCGGTGATGCGCGACCATCAAGCGCGAAGGCGACCGGCCGATCGATCAGGTGGTAGAAGTTGAACGCGGCGTAGGTCGAGAGATAGCAGGATGGCGGCGCCGCCGCCCGTGATCATCTGTCCGTAGACGTCGTAGCCGGCGCGCACGAACCGCAGCCCGGCGTAGGTCAGCGCGAGGCCGACGACGCCGCCCTGGATCACGCGCGCGGTCTCCCCGAGCCACTCGTTGTCGATCGCCAGCTTCTCGAAGTAGGCGACGCCGATCACGATGGCGACGATGCCGATGTAGAGGAGCCACCGGCTGCCGATCGTGCGTCTCGAGCGACTCGGGCTCGTCCGCCTCCGCATGAAGCCGGAGCTGCGAGGCGACTGCGGCGTCCGGGCTGGAACGCTTCCGCCTGAAGGCGGAAGCTACGCGATTCGGAAGGTGCACGTGGCCTCGCGGTCGATCTCGTGGCTTCCGCGATGACTCGGATCGCGATCGAGCCGGGTCCGCGGCGATCTCGGGCTTCCGGCTTTAGGCAGCAGCCGGTTCGGACGGGCAGGATCGGTCCAGCGCGCGACAACTTGCCGGCCTCCAGGCCGCTCGACGCACGCGCAGCGTCGCAGTCGACGCGCTCGACTTCGCCGATGCGCGCACGAACGTGCGCCGCAGCGATCACGCCAGATCGCGCCAGCGCGGCGAGGATGACGCCACGGACCAGCAGGACGAGCCGAACTCGATCATGACGCCACCGCCTCGGCGGCGCCGGCCGCGAGCTGGCGCACGGCGCGCAGATCGACCTTGCCGGTCCCGAGCGACGGGATCGCCTCGACGAACCGCAGATCCTCGCGCTTGGGCAGCCAGAGGCGCGGCAGCTCGCGTCAGGCACAGCCGCTCCCACAAGCGCATGCGGCTCGAGCGTGGGGTCGGTGTAGAACGCGACGAGCCGCTCGCCCCGCGCGTCATCCGGCACCGACGTCACGACGCAGGTGTGCTGCGCGTCGAGCAGCGCCTGGATCTCCTCCTCGACCTTCATGTGCGGCACCATCTCGCCGGCGATCTTGCTGAACCGCGACAGGCGGTCGGTGATCCGGATGAAGCCGGCCTCGTCGATGCACGCGATGTCGCCGGTCACGTACCAGCCGTCGCGCAGCACCTCGGCGGTCCGCTCGGGATCGCCGAGGTAGCCCTGCATCCGGTTCGGGCCGTTCACGAGCAGCAGTCCGTCCTGGCCGATGAGCGGCCCTTCGCCGGTCGTCGGGATCGACGACCTTGGCGACGACGCCGGGCAGCGGATGGCCGACCGTGCCGGCCAGCGAGCCGCGCTGGTGTTCGCCGTGGTCGTCCACGTCCGGCGCGTTGACCGCCACCACCGGCGACATCTCGGTGCAGCCGTAGCCCTCGAGCAGCGTGATCCCGAACTTCTCCTTGAAGGCCGCCGCGATCGGCTCGCGCAGCTTCTCGGCGCCGACGAGCGCGTAGCGCGACGCGCGCGAACTGCTCGCGCGTGCACTTGCGGACGTAGCCGGCGTAGAACGTCGGCGTGCTGACGAGGATCGTGCCGTGGTATCTCTCCGAGATCTCGCCGATGGTCTTGCCGTCCATCGGGTTCGGATGGAACACGGCGCCGAAGCCGGCGACGAGCGGCAGCCACAGCGTGACCGAGAAGCCGAACGAATGGAAGAACGGCAGCACGCCCACCATCACGTCGTCGTGCTTCAGCTGGAAGACCTGCGCGATGGCGTCGACGTTCGCGAGGATGTTGCGGTGGCTGAGCATCACGCCCTTGGGCACGCCGGTGCTGCCGCTCGAGAAGACGACGGTCGCGAGCGACTCCGCGTCGCCTTCGTTGCGCATAGAGCCGCGCCAGCAGCCACGACGGGCAGCAGGAACGCCACCGCGAACATGCGGGCCTTGGCGAGCGGCGTGATGCTCTCGAGCACGTCCTCGAGGAACACCATGCCGTCCATCGGCGCGATCTCGGCCTTGCGCGACGAACTTGCGCGACGTGAGGATGGTCTTGATGCCGCAGCGTCTCGATCGCCGCCGCCATCTGCTCGCGGCCCGCGGTGAAGTTCAGGTTCACGGACGTCTGCCCGGCGAGCGCCGTGCGCGATGTTCGCCAGCGCGCCGCCGACCGATGCCGGCAGGAGCAGGCCGATCGCGGTCCTGGCCGCCCGTGTGGCGGCGAATCCATCGCGACAGCAGCAGCGCGGCGGCGAGCGCGCGGCCGTACGTCAGCGGCGCGGCGTGCCGGAGTCCGCGATGCAGAACGATCCCCAGTGACGCTTCGCGGACGCGATGAACTGGCGGCCGAGCACTTCGCGCCGACCGCGCCGCATCGTCGTCGCCTCGGCGCCCGACGGCCATCAGCGCGATGCGCACTTCCGCCGCCGGCGTCGACGCCGGCAGGGGAGCGCCGAACGGTGACGGTGACGGGATACGGGAAGCGCGCCGGCCACTTCCAGAGGAACTTCCCGCCCTTGAAGCTGAAGACGCTGCCCCACACGCGATCGAGGTAGACCGGGACGATCGGGACGTCGAGGCCGTCGACGATCTTCTCGAGGCCGCGCTTGAACGGCAGGAGGTTGCCGGTGCGGCTGATCGCCCCTCCGCGAAGATGCAGACGACGTGACCGTTCTCGAGCTCCTGCCGCGCCGTCCTGATCGCGGAGACCGCCTCGCGGCCGCCGCCGACCGGAATCGCGCGCAGCATCTGCAGGAGCGGGTTCACCGCCCAGTGCTCGTAGTACGGCTTGTAGACGAGGAACCGGACGAACCGCTGGATGCACGCGCCGACCAGCGCGCCGTCGACGTGCGACAGGTGGTTGCAGACGAGCAGCGCGGGACCGCGCGACGGGACGTGCTGCTGCCCTTCGATGCGGATCCGGTAGATCGTGTGCGTCAGGAGCCAGAGGCAGAACCGCACGAGGAACTCCGGCACCACGCTCAGGACGTAGATGCTGGCGACGAGCGTCAGCACGCCGAAGAGCAGGATGATCCGATCGGCCGTCATCGCCGAGGATGTCGCGGCACAGCCACAGCGCGCGCCGACGCGCACCATGATCGCCAGCATGTTGAGGAAGTTGTTGGTCGCCATCAGGCGGCCCTTTTCCTCGTCGCCGCTCTTCTGCTGCAGCAGCGCGTTCAGCGGCACGGCGAACAGCCCGCCGAAGAACCCCACCATCGTCAGGTTCACCGCCGCGAGCGTGAACGAGTGCGCCGACTGCGAGAGCAGCACCGGCGAACACGCCCATGCCGATCGATCCGATCGGCGCGAGGCCGAGCTCGACCTTGTCGCCCGACAGCCGGCCCGCGGCGATGCTGCCGATCGCGATGCCGATCGCGGCGAACGTCGTCAGGATCCCCGTCCAGCGATCGCTCAGGCCCATGACCTCGCGTCCCGAACAGGATCATCAGCAGCTGCAGCAGCGCGCCGAGGAACCAGAAGTAGGAGATGCCGGCAACCGTCAGCCACAGCACCCGGTTGCCGCGCAGGCGGGCCATCCCGAGCGCGATCTCGCGCCACGGGTTCCAGCGAGATCGGGCGATCCCGGCGCGGCGGCGGCGCGACCGCCGGAATGCGCGAGGCTCAGCGCCGTGCCGAGCACGGCGACGGCGACGACGGTCAGGCCCGATGATCCAGAGCCGATCGCGCAGCGCCTCGAACATGAAGCTGCCGATCGCCGTGCCGGCGACGATCGCCACGAACGTGCTCATCTCGAGGACGCCGTTCGCCCGCGACAGGTCGCGGTCGGGCAGCATCTCCGGGAGGATCCCGTATTTCGCGGGGCTGAAGAACGTCGCCTGCAGCGCGATCAGGAACAGGACGACGTAGGTCAGGTTCAGGTGCCCGGCCATGAACGCGAAGAGACCGAGACCGGCGGCGACGATCTCGAGCGATTTCGTCACGACCAGCACGGTCCGCTTGCTGTAGACGTCGGCGAGCTGCCCGGCGTAGCCGGAGAAGAGCAGGAAGGGGAGGATGAACACCACGCCGACGAGCGACAGCTGGCGCCCGGCGTTCGCCTTCGTGGCCGCGTGCACGGCCAGCATCGACACGACGATCTTGAACAGGTTGTCGTTGAAGGCGCCGAGGAACTGCGTCCACAGGAAAGGCTGCAGTCCGCGGTGCCTGAGCGTGTCGCCGTACGTGTGCGCAGTCATGGGTCACTCCTGGCAGCCACGATACGGCCCGGGCGCCAGCGATGTCCTGAGCGAACCCTGAGGAAGCGTGAGGCGCGCTGAAATTCTAACGCGCCCGGTCGGCGAGCAGTGAAAGACTGCCGCAAATACAGTTCTGTCAGCTACTTGCAGAAACGGCTCGACGCGGGATCGACCAGCCGGCGAATCCCGGCGGCGCGTCGCCTGATCGCCCCTGCCAGCAGGCCGGACGCCTCGGTCCCGTGCCCCTGCACGGCCAGCACCTGCGCGCGCACGAGCGCGGCCTCGATCGGCTTGGTGCGATCCAGGATCGTCAGCGCCGATTCGACCGGCTCGAATCCCGCGTGACCCGCGACGGCGAGTCCGAGATGCGCCAGCGGATGATCCGGAAACAGCGCCAGCGCGTCGCGGAAGCTCGCGACGGCCTCGTCGCGGCGCCGGGCCCGCAGCAGCGCAGCGCCGCGGCCGATGGCGGCGTCCATCGCGTACTCGCGGCCGTAGAGCCGGTGCGGCTCGGCCAGCTCCGCGCTCGCGCTCGAACTCCGCGAGCGCGTCCTCGACGTCGTCCTGCGCCAGCCGCACGAGGCCGAGCAGCCAGTGCAGGCCGAGCGCGGGATAGCGCTCGCCTCGCCCGATCTGCCGATCCTGGATCGGCCGCGCCGTGCCTGAGGACGCGCTCCGCATCGGTCAGATGTCCGCGCGCGACGTGCACCATCGCCGACTGGAAGTAGGCGAAGGCGAATTCCGGATACAGGGCCAGCGTCGCCGCGCCGGCGCGAAGGCGTTCCTCGCCCCAGGTGGCGTGGCCGAGACGGAACAGGTGGCGCCAGTTGGCGGGCTCGAGGGCCACGGCCCGGCGCGCTGCGCGAATCGCTTCCGCCGGTGTCCCACGCGCTGCCGAGGATCAACGCCAGGCTCCCGTGCGCTTCCGCCAGCGAGTCGTCCAGCTGCGCCGCCTGCCGGCCGTGCGCGATCGCGCGATCGAGGAGATCGCGGCGACGGCTCGTTCTCCGACCTCGTCGACTCGTAGCGACGCGAACTCCGCGGTGGCGAGGCCGGTCCAGGCGAGCGCATATCGCCGATCGATCGCGACGGCGCGCTCGAAGTCGGCGATGGCGCGCGGCAGCTCGCGCACGTCGAGCGTCTCGATGCGCAGCCAGCCTTCCATCACGGCGCGGTAGGCCTCGAGGCTCGCCGTCTCGCGGCTTCGCGGACGCGTCCGGGCCTGGCGCGGCCGCCACGCCCAGCTCGCGCGCGAACTGCGCCGCCACCTGGTCCTGGAGGACGAAGATCTCGTCGAGGCGGCCGTCGACCTTGGCGTCGGCGACCGCCTCGCCGCTGACGACGTCCACGACGCGCGCGGTGATGCGGACGCGGTCGCCGTTGCGCTGGAAGCTGCCGATGACGGCCAGGCGCACGCGCAGCGCCGCCGCCACGTCGTGCATCGCGCCGCCGGTCCGGCGCGCCGCTTCCGTCACGCGCCAGCGATCGACTGACGCGGTAGGCCCCGAGCGCGCGGAGATCGCCGCTGACCGTCTCCGCGATGCCCGCCGACAGCCAGGCCGACTCGCCGTCGCCGGTGACGTTGGTGAAGTCGAGGACGGCGATCGAACGGTCGTCCGCGTCCGTCGGCTCAGCGATCGGCGACCTGTTCGGCGTCCTCCGGATGACCACGCGCTCGACCGGCGCGACGAAGCGATAGCCGCGGCGCGCGACGGTCTTGATGTAAGCGCGGATCGCCGGCATCGTCGCCGAGCGCCTGCCGGAGCTCCGACACCGCCTGCGCGAGCGCGTTGTCCGTGACGCTGGTCCCCGGCCACAGCGCGTCGAGCAGCGCTTCCTTCGTGACCAGCGTCCCGGCGTGATCGAGAAGGTGGAGCAGCAGATCGAGCAGCTTCGGCGTGAGATCGAGCGGCCGGCCGTCCTCGAGGTACGCGGTAGGCGGCCCGATCGACGAGAACGGACCGAAGCGGTAGGCGGCGGAAGGCAACGAGGGCATTGTAATCTCTGGGATAATGCCCGCGTGCCTCAATGGCTGTCGCATCGCCGCCGCCGTCCTGCTGCCTCGGCGGCAGCCGCGGCGGCCGTCCAGTTCGACGCCCCGGGCCCGCCGCAGCGCACCGATGTCGCCTACGACGGCCAGTTCACGTTCGTGCGGCTGCGCTGGCAGTCCGACATCGGGTTTTCGCGCCGCGGGTTCAGCTCCGCGTGGAATCACGACTACCCGCGCGCCGAGCAGCACCTGTCCCGCATCCTCCAGTCGCTGACCGCGCTCGACATCCGCACCGACGGCAGCCTGATTCTGACGCTCGACGATCCCGAGCTGTTCAAGTATCCGATCGCCTACATGTGGGAGCCCGGTTTCTGGAACCTCACCGATCGCGAGGCGGAGTCGTTCCGCGCCTACCTGCTGAAGGGCGGCTTCGCGGTGTTCGAGGACTTCGACGGCGCCGCAGCAGTGGGCGAACTTCGAGGCGCAGATGCGCCGGGTCCTGCCGGACGGCCGCTTCGTCAAGCTCGACAAGTCGCACCGCATCTTCGACTCGTTCTTCGCAGATCAAGGACATCGACGCGATCGTGCACCCGATGACCGGCATCCGTCCGAGCTACTACGGCATCTTCGAGGACAACGATCCGTCGAAGCGGCTGGTGGTCGTCGCCAACTACGACAACGACGTGCCCGAGTACTGGGAGTGGTCGGCGCAGGGCATCTATCCCGTTCGACGCGTCGAACGAGGCCTACAAGCTCGGCGTCAACTACATCGTCTACGGGATTCACGCACTAGGATGACCGGAGTCCCGACGCGCCTGACGCGCGCACGCGCCGTCCGCGCTATCCGGGTAAGAACCCGCGCAGCTTCCACGAGAAGTACAAGAGCTGAACGCCGCGCGCTATCCCGCGGACGTGGAGAAGGTCCTGCGCGTCCGGGAAGACGCCGGCGGGTTCGCATCGGCCGATCATGGTGGAGCGAAGTGCTCGCGCTGCCTTCAGCCCGCGGCCGGCGACGTCGCGGTGGACTGCACGCTCGGCGGCGGCGGCCACGCGCAGGCGATCCTCGAGCGCGTGCAGCCGGGCGGACGCCTGATCGCGACTCGACCTCGATCCGTTCGAGTTGCCGCGCACCGAAGCCAGCCTGCGCGCGCGCCGGCTTCGGCGCCGACACGTTTCACCACGCCACCGCGGCAACTTCGCCGGGCTGCCGCAGGTGCTCGCCGCGAAGGGCTCGCGAGCCGCGGACGTGATCCTCGCGGACCTCGGCGTGTCGTCGATGCAGCTCGGACAATCCCGATCGCGGCTTCAGCTACAAGGAGCAGGGCCCGCTCGACATGCGGATGAATCCGACGCGCGGCGAGTCCGCGCGCGCAACTGCTCGCGCGCGTGAGCGAAGAGAAGCTCGCGCGACTGCTCGCAGACGAACGCCGGATGAGCCGCACGCCGATCTCATCGCCGGGCTGCCTGAAGCGGCAACCGCCGGAGACGACGCATGCCGCTGGATCGCGCTGGTGCGCAACGGGCTCGCCGCGGCGCATCCGGACCTGGCGAAGGCGGACCTGAAGCTGTCGGTCCGCCGCACGCTGCAGGCGCTGCGCATCGCGGTGAACGGCGAGCTCTCGGCGCTGGATGCGCTGCTGCGGTCGCTGCCGCAGTGCCTCGCGCCGGGCGGCCGGGTCGCGATCCTGACCTTTCACTCCGGCGAAGACCGGCGCGTGAAGAAGGCGTTCCAGGCGGGGCTATCGAGACGGGCGTCTACTCCGCCGTGGCGGCCGACGTCATTCGATCGACGAGGGAAGAACTCTTGCGAACCGGCGCGCCCGGCCGCGAAGCTGCGCTGGGCCGTTAGAGCCACGATCCTGAGCCAGAGCCGGCCGCCGTTCTCGCCTTGTCGGATGAGGCATGACAATGCGGCGCGGCGCACGAGCCGGAACTCACGGTGGATCTTCTGGCTCGTCCTGGCAGAGTTCGCGCCGCGCATCTTGTCTCGCACAGGGCACGACTCTGGCAGTGCCGACTACCGCGGCAGCAGAACCGGAGAAGCTGTCCAGATTTTCTCAATGCCCCGTCCGGCATTCGACGGCGCCGTGGGCTTCGAGGCATGACCGCCACGTCAGCCCAACCTCTTCGGGAGGTCAAGATCGGCTTGCCCGGTCAGCCTGAAAGGGGACTTACCGGGGACGCTTCCGGGGACCATGACGCTGGACCTTGGCTACGACCGGATGCAGTCGCGGGGCGGATTCTCAACCGAGCTTTCACTCATGCTGCCGATGGGTCGATTCCCCAGGCCAAGGACGGAGAGCGCCAAGCTACGTCGCGTGTACGTCAGAGCCGAGGCGCCGGCTACCGCGCCAGGACGGCGGGTTCGGCCGCATGCGGAGCGCGAAGGTCATGCTCGCGCGTTGTTCTCGGACAAAGCGCTGACCGCGATTAACGCGCCGGCGTGTCCGTTTCTCGAGATCCAGCGCCGGTTTCCGCTGGGCTCACCGCTGCGTGGGACACCGCGTCGTGTTTGGCATCATGGGTGCGTTTTTGCAACCACTGCGGGGAATAGCGCCACGAACTACAAACTACAAACTACGAACTATGAATCTCGTGCGCGGCGCGCAGGCCTGACTCGATCGCGCCCTGGATCCACGCGTGCGCCAGCGACGCGTGCTCGCCGGCGAAATGAATGCGCCCCTCGGGCGTGATGATGTTCGCGTGGAGCAGCGTCTGCTGTCCGGGGTCGAAACAGCGCGAACGCGCCGCCGGCGAACTCGTCGTCGTGCCACATCTTGGACACGCCGACTTCGAACTCCTGGTGATCTGCGGATGGATCTCCGCGACGTCGTCGAGGGCCTGGCAGATGCGATCGCTGTCGGACAGCGAGCCCCACCGCTGGGCGTCCTCCGACCACGTGTAGCTGGCCAGCACGACGCCGCGGCCGGTTTCGCGGCTGTGATCGGGGATAGAACATGACGCGAATCGGCAGGTCGGTGACGGTCCGCCGCCGAAGATGTTCTCGTCCTCCTCCCAGAACCGCCGCCGGCACTGGAACAGGATCTTGGCCGACGCGTCGTAGTGCAGCTGGCGGATGGCCTGCTGCTTCGGGCCGGGAGAACGGCTTCAGGCACTCGACGTGGCGGAGGACCGCGAACGGGATCGTGATGATGGCGTAGTCCCCGGTCACCTGCGCGCGTCCCCGCGGCGGTCTGGTAGTGGACGATGACGGAGTCGGGCGTCTGATCGATGGCGATCATCCTGGCGCCGAAGCGAATGCGGCGGCGCAGATCGGGCAGGAAGGCGCGCGGCAGGTGGTCCATCCCGCCGTCGACTTCGACCATGTTCGTGTAGTAGTTGCCGGCGTCCTCGCGGAGCAGCTCCAGGAACGACGCGTTCATCAGCGCTTCCTGATCCGCCAGCAGGCCGAACATCTCGATCGCCCTTCCGACCAGCTTGTTGGCTTCGAGAAACTCGCGGGTGGAGTAGCGATCGTAGTTGCGCGACGATCTCCGGGCCACGGCGGCGCTGCCGTGCGCCTCGAGGAGCGCGGTGATGGGCTTCAGCGCGTTCTGCCACAGCTGCGCGGCGGTCTTGCCGCGCTCATGAGGACGCGACCTCGAACCCGAGCAGGTCGGGGTTCGCGTTGGCCTCGCCGATCCGGCAGCGCTTGCCGTGCAGATGGTAGAAGGCGTTCGGATTGCCCATCGTGAACGGCGACGTCGCGACCTGGAACTTCTCGAGATACGCCATCGTCAGGTCGTGCGCCCTGGGAATGCGCATGGCGCCCGCCTCGCGCATACAGGCCGTCGCTGAACGGCTCGCGCAGCGTGCAGACGCGGCCGCCGACGCGGTGCTGGGCCTCGAGGATCGATCGGCTCGTGCCCGGCGCGCTGCAATTCGTAGGCGGCGGTCAGTCCGGCCATGCCGGCGCCGATGACGATGACCTTCTTCCGCGGCGTGGAGCTGGACGGAAGCCCGGAGCGGATCAGGGCGAGATAGTCGAGACTCGTTGATGCTGTGGACATGATGAATGGTTCAGCCGCGCGCGACGGGCCGCCATCGGCGCTCGAGCTCCTGGGCCACGCGCGTCAGCGGGAACGTCAGGAGCAGGTAGAGTAGCGCGACCATCGGCCAGATCGTCAAGGGCGCGGCGTACCGGCTGGCCAGCTCCTGGCCGGTCCGCGCCAGTTCCGTGAGGCCGATCACCGACACCAGCGAGGAGTCCTTCAAGCAGCGCGATGCCCTTCGTTGGTGAGCGGCGGCAGGACGCGGCGGAACGTCTGCGGCAGGATCACGCGCCGCATGGCCTGCGCGTAGGTCATCCCGAGCGAGCGCGCCGCCTCCATCTGCCCGGTCTCGATCGACTCGATGCCGGCGCGGAAGATCTCGGCGAGGTAGGCGCGCGGAATTCAGCGTGAGCGCGATGGCGCCGCTCGTGAAGGCCGGCAGGTTGACGCCGAAGGCGGGAAGGACGAAGTAGATGAACAGGATCTGCACGAGCAGCGGCGTGCCGCGCACGACTTCCACATAGACCCCGGCCGGCACCGAGAAGATCCGCGCCGGCTGCACGCGGGCCAGCGCCAGGGCGAGGCCAATCGGCAGACCGAGCATCAGTCCGATCGCGGCGCAGCACGGCGGTCATCCACACGCCGCGCACGAGGAAGCGCCAGGTCCGCGACACCAGTCCGGGATCGAACAGCCGGGCGCCGCTCGGTCCGCGGCCGCCGCGCCGGCCGCCGCGGCCGGGCGCCTCTCCGAACCACTGCCGATACACGCGCGCATACTCACCGCTGTCTTCCAGCTTCCAGAGCGCCGCGTTCACGGCCCGCCTGAGATCCTCGCTGCCGCGCGCGAGCACGATGCCCAGCTTCTCGTCCGTGAACTGGTCGCCGGCGGTCTTCAGTCCGCTTGAAGCTGAGCGCGGTCATGTAGCGCAGCACCGGCGCGTCGCCCACCACCGCGTCGATGCGGCGCGTTCTCCAGATCGAGCAGCGGCCAGATCGATCGTGTTGTAGCTGGCGACGGCCACGCCGGCGCGCTTCTCGAGATCGAACTGCGCCGTCGTGTTGATCTGCACGCCGACGCGCTTGCCCGGACAGGTCCGCGGGGCCGCGGATGCCCTGCCGGTCCTTCGCGCACCGCCGGCGAGCTGACCCGCATCGATGTAGGGTCCGAAAAGAGCAGCACGGCGCGCCGTTCCGGCGTGATCGTCACCGCCGACATCACGACGTCGAAGCTGCCGTTCTGAAGGGCCGGAAAGATGCCGTCGAAGCTGGCATTGACGAAGACGGGCGTGACGCCGAGCTGCGCGCGCGAGCGCGCGGCCGAGATCGATGTCGAAGCCCGAGAACTCGCCGCCCTGCGCCGACGCAAACGGCGGGTAGGTGGCATCGGTGCCGATGCGCAGCTGACCGCGCGGTCCTCACGCGCGCGAGCGCCGTCTGCGCCGAGGCCTGGTCCGCCGCGAGACCGAGCGCCGCCGTGACCAGGAGCGCCCTCCACACGGTTCGTGTCGTCATGACCGCCCCTGGAAGCACGCCATGAACGCGCGCGTTTCCGGTTGCTGCGGGTTGCCGAACACCTCGCTGGCGGTGCCCGACTCGACCGCCCGGCCCCCTTCGAAGTAGATGACCTGATCCGAAATGGCCCGCGCGAAGTCCATGTCGTGCGAGACGACGACGAGCGTCTTGCGGAGATCGTCGAGGGAGCGCAGCAGCGTGCCCGACTTCCCTGCACGAGCTTCGGGTCGAGCGCGGAGGTCGGCTCGTCGAACAACACCACGTCGGGTTCCATCGCCAGCGCGCGCGCATGGCGACGCGCTGCTGCTGCCGCCCGAGAGCTGCGCCGGATAGAGCTGCTCCTTGCCCGGACAGCCCGACCCGCTCGAGATAGTGGCGCGCGATCTCCTCGGCCTTGGCGCGGCGTCAGTCTTCTTGACCGTCATCGGCGCTTCCATGGCGTTTCCCAGCGCCGTGAGATGCGGAAACAGGTTGAAGTTCTGAAACACGATGCCGACGCGGGCGCGGACCTGCCGCACCAGTTCGCGCTCGTCGGCGGCGCTCGAGCGGCGCGTGGGCCGTGCCCGGCACCTCGATGCCCGCGAGCGTGATGGTGCCTTCCTGGAATCGCTCCAGCCGGTTCAGGCAGCGCAGCATCGTCGACTTGCCGCAGCCGGACGGCCCGAGAATGGTCGTGAGCTGCGCCTTCTCGATGGCGAAGGTCGCGCGATTCAGGACCGTCGTCGAACCGTAGGTCTTGAGGACGTTCGTTACCGCGATCACGCAGCCACAATACCCGATGTTGCGGATGTTACACTGCGGCCGTTGCCTCTTGGGTGAGCACCGGGCGCTCTATGCGTGAACTCCTGGGCCCGGCGTGGCTGGAGCTTGCGGATCCGGTCCGCGCGGCCCACGCGTCCGGGCGCCACCGTCCGCGCGCGAACGGCCGGCTGCGGATCGCGCACGGCCGCAGCCCGTGCCGCGCGCTGGCTGGCGCGGTTGCTGCGCCTGCCGCGCGCGAGCGATGCGGCCGACACGCGGCTGGTCGTCACGCGAGGCGCCGGCGGCGAACGGTGGCGCCGGACCTTCGGCGATCGGCGGCTTGACACGTGGCAGATGCCGCGCCGGCGACGGCGCGCTCGCCGAACGGTTCGGCCTCCTCGAGCTTCAGCTTCCAGCTCGCCGCGTCGCAGGGCAGCCTCGTGCTTCCAGTCAGATCGGACAGCGGCGCTGCGGTGGGGCGCGGTCCGCCTGCGGATACCCGCCGCCTGTGCGCCGCGCATCGACGCCCGCGAAGACCCGGCCGGCGCGCGTCGGATACGACGTTCACGTTCGCGTCACGCTTCCGGTGATCGGACCGGTGCTGACGTACGATGGCACCATCGAGATCGAGGACACCGCCGCATGACTGTCGCGCTCTGGCTGCTCGCGATTCAGGGCGTCATCGGCGCCTTCGACACCGTCTACTACCACGAGTGGCGGGCGCGGCTGCCGGCGCGCGGGAAGCAGGCGGCCTCCGAGCTCAAGCTGCACGCGGCGAGGGACTTCTTCTATGCCGTGTTGTTCGCCACTCTTCCCTGGATCGCGTGGCACGGGGCGTGGGTCCTGGTGCTCGTCGCCGTGTTCGTCGCGGAGATCGTCCTCACCCTCACCGACTTCGTCGTCGAGATTGCGGTCCGCAAGCAGCTCGGCGACGTCTACGCGGGCGAACGGGTCACGCACGCGGTCATGGGCATCCTCTACGGCGCGATGATCGCGAACCTGATCCCCGACGCTGGGACGCGTGGTGGACGCTCCCGACGGCGCTGGTGGTCGAGTGGGCCGCCGTCCCCGGCTACCTGCGGTGGGGCCTGCTCGCGATGGCGGCCGGGCGTGTTCCTGTCCGGCGTGCGGGATCTCTATGCGGCGCTCGATCTTCCGCTATGGCGAAGCTGGCCGTGGAAGCCCGAGCTGCGCCGAACGATCGTGATGGAGGTCGATGATGTTCTCGAACACGAAGTCGCTGCTCGTCGTGACGGCCATCGCGGAGCTGGGGGCAGGCCTCGTGCTGTTGATCGCGCCGTCGCCGGCGGTGAGACTCCTGCTTGGCGCGGGGCTCGAATCGCCCGAATCCGTTCTGCTCGGGAAGATCGCAGGCGCCGCGCTGCTCGCCATCGGTCTGAGCTGCTGGCTGGGCCGGAATGAGCCGGGCGGCCTGGTTGCCGGGCTGCTTGCTCTACAACGCGGCCCTGGTCATGCTGTTTCTCGACGCCGGGATGATCGACAAGATGCAGGGCATCGGCATCTGGCCGGCCGTCGGTGTGCACGCGGCGCTGGCGATCTGGTGTGCCGCGCGACTTCGAGCCGGCGGTCGTGGACGCTGAAGCTCGAGATGGCCGAGGCGCGACGATGATCGTCCGGCGCCGGTTCTCATCGCGCCGTGTTCGTCGCCGCCGGCGTCTACAACATGGCCTGGGGCGCGTGGTCCATCGTCGATCCGCAGTGGCTGTTTCGCTTCACCGGCATGCCGCTCGGCGAACCAGCCGGCGGTGTTCGCGTGCCTCGGGATGGTGGTCGGGCTCTACGGGATTCTCTATCTGGAAGTCGCGCGCGTGCCGGAGCGCGGCTGGCTGCTCGCCGCCGTCGGGCTGCTGGGCAAGGTGCTCGGCCCGATCGGGATGGTCTGGCTGATTCGAACCGGCGAATGGCCGCCCTCTGCGTTCGTGCTGTGCCTCACGAACGACGTGATCTGGTGGATCCCGTTCGCGCTGTATCTGCGCGACGCCCCGTTACCGTGGAAGGTCAAATGAGAAGGCTGGGTATCGCACATGGCACGTCAGACCGCGCTCGTCACCGGGGCCTCTTCAGGAATCGGCCGTGACCTGGCGCTCCAGTTCGCGGCCGGCGGCTACGACCTCGTCGTGGTGGCTCGCCGGGCCGCGCCGCTCGACGACGCTGGTCGCCGAAGTGACGCGGGTTCACGGCGTCAGCGCCAGCGCCATCGCGGCGGACCTGGCCGAGCCGTCGGCCCGCAGCGAGATCTACGATCGGCTCGATCGCGCGCCGGCACTCCAATCGACGTCGTCGTCAACAACGCGGGATTCGGAGTGGGCGGAGCCGTCGCGGCGCTCCCGCTCGACCGGCAGCTCGAGATGATCCAGGTCAACGTGACCGCGCTGACGGCACTGACGCGGCTGTTTCTTCCGGGAATGCTGGAACGCAATCGAGGCGGGATTCTCAACGTGCGGTTCGACCGCCGGATTCCAGCCGGGCCCCATGTTGGCTGTCTACTATGCGACCAAGGCCTACGTCCTGTCCTTTACAGAGGCGCTCGCCGAGGAGGTCGCCGGCTCCGGCCTGCGGGTGAGTTGTCTCTGCCCCGGTCCGACCGTCGACCGAGTTTGCCGAGACGGCGAAGATGACGAACTCGAACCTGTTCCGCCGCGCAGACGATGACGTCCGCCGACGTCGCGCGAATCGGCTACGAGGGGTGGACGAAGGGGAAGGTCCTCGTCATCCCGGGATTCTCCGAACCGGCTGGGTGTCGCCCTCGTGCGCTTCTCGCCGCGGTCGATGGTCCGAAAGATCGTGAAGCGCCTCAACAGCTGATCGTGCATGAGGTCGATCGCTTCAAATCCCCTGCCGACCCGTTCCTGCAGGCGCTCGCGGTAGCCGCGGCTGAGCGTCAGGCGCGTGCCGTTCTTCAGGAACACCACGTACTCGCCGTTGAACCACGGCTGCAGCTCGCGGACCTGCTCGATGTTGACGATGTGGCAGCGGTGGATGCGGACGAACATGTCGGACGACAGCTTCGCTTCGACCGCGTTCATCGTTTCGCGGATGAGGTGCGAGTCGGTGCCGACGTGCAGCTTCACGTAGTTGCCGGCCGCCTCGATCCAGTCGATCTCGCCGGTGCGGACGAAGAAGATCCGGCCGCCGGACTTGACGACGAAGCGATCGGTCGCGCGCCTTCGCCGGCTTCAGGTCCTGGACGATGCGCGGTGAGGCGGCGCTCGAGATCGCCGCCGTTCGATGCGCTCCAGCTGCTGCTGCGCGCGGGTGAGCGCCTGCGCGGAAGCGCTCGCGGTCGAACGGCTTCAGCAGGTAGTCGAGCGCGTGCACGTCGAACGCCCGCAGCGCGTAGCGGTCGTAGGCGGTCACGAAGACGACGAACGGCATCTTGTCGGGGCCGACGGCGTCGATGACGTCGAAGCCGTCGGCGCCGGGCATCTGGACGTCGAGGAACACCAGGTCGGGCGAGAGCGCCATGATCGACTCGGCGCCGGTCGTGCCGTCGCTGGCTTCGCCGACGATCTCGAAGCCGGGCTCGTCCTGGAGGAGCGTGCGCAGCCGCTCGCGCGCGAGCGGCTCGTCGTCGACCACCAGGACGCGGGTTTGCGGTGCGTGCATGTGCATGTCAGGCATCTCACGCCACGCGGAAGGCCGCGGGCGGTGCTCCCGCCGCCGCCACGCGCTGGAAGGGAATCTCAATCAGGACCGAGAGTCCGCCGTGCTTGTCGGAGAACTCCAGGCGGTAATGCCGTCCGTAGAGACAGTCGAGTCGTGCCCGTGTGTTCGAGAGACCGACGCCGGTGCGCAGCGCCTTGCAGCGTGCCGCACCTGCAGCCCGCCGCCGTTGTCGCGCACCTGCATCCACAGGCGCTCGCCGTCCAGCCCGGCGCGTGATCTGGACGTTGTCGCCGCCGTGCCGGCCGGCGATGCCGTGCTTGATCGCGTTCTCGACGAGCGGCTGCAGGATCATCCGCGGCACTTCGCCGTCGAGCGCGTCGGGATCGACGCTCACGTGCACGGTAAGACGATCCTGGAAGCGCGTCTGTTCGATGTCGAGGTATTTCTGCAGGAACTCCATCTCCTCCTTCAGCGTGACCTTGGGCTCGCCGCTCCGGTCGAAGGTGATGCGCAGCAGGTCGCTGAGACGGCTGATCATCCGGTCGGCCGATTCGGGATCGCGGTGCACGAGCGTCGAGATGGCGTGCAGCGTGTTGAAGAGAAAGTGCGGATGGAGCTCGGCCTCGAGCGTCTTCAGCCGGGCTTCGATCGAGGTGCGTCTCGAGCTGCGCCGACTTGAGCTTGCGCTGCTGCGACTCGTGGTAGTACGCCACCGCGTGGCTCACCCCGACGATGACGGCGTAGACCATCAGGCTCGCGTCGAACTGCTCGAAGAACCTGTTCTGGAAGCTTACTGGGACCAGGGCACCGTCGGGTACTTGCCGCCGTTTTCCCAGAGGAGAAACCGCACCCCGAGCAGGCCGATGATATGCGCGACACGAGAAGAGGACCGCGCCGGCGGTGTGCACGGCGATCGCGCGCACGCGCCGCCCGGCTTCGAGCGGGAACGCCCGCGCGGCCGCGACGATCGCGCGGCATCATCAGCGCCGGCAGATACCACAGCGCGAGATTGAGGATGAGCAGCTTGCCGGACGCGATCGACATCCCCGGCTTCATGTTGACCGAGCGTCAGCCGGTACGCCTGAAGAAACGACGACAGAGCCGAACGCGGTCGCGGCGCCGAACACCCAGGGCCACGGGGGTGTCCACACTTTTCGCATACGAGCAGTATCCGAGGAGCGGGAAAACCCCGTCAAGGCGTCGTTTGCCGGTCCCTCGAAACTGCGTGTTCGTCACTGAATTTCGTCTGTTCAGCCCTGGTCCGCCGCCAGCACCATGAGGGTCGCGTCGTCCTGCAGATCGCCGCCGGTGAAGGCGGCGACGGCGCCGGTCAGGCGCGCCTGAAGGGCCGGCGCGCTGCACGCCCGATGCGCGACGGCCGCGGCGAGCAGACGCTCCTCGCCGAACTCCTCGTCCGCCGCGTCGCGCGCCTCGGTCAGGCCGTCGGTGAAGAGCACCAGCCGATCGCCGGCGCCGACCGCGATCGACGCCTGCTCGTACTCCGCGTCGCGCAGCACGCCGAGCACGGGCCCGCCGATGCCGAGCCGCTCCACCGAGCCGTCCGCGCGGACGAGCATCGGGAGGTAGTGGCCCGCGTTGGTGTAGGTGATCAGCGCCGGCGGTCGGCGTCGAGCACGCAGTAGAAGAAGCTGATGAAGCGCCCTTCGGCGATGTTGCCGCAGAGGATGCGGTTGACCTGGTGGCACAGGGCCTGCGGCTCGGCCGCTTCCGGATGGCGAAGGCGCGCACCGCCGCCTGCAGGTTCGACATCAGCAGCGCCGCGGGGATGCCCTTGCCGACGACATCGGCGATCGTGAGCGCGAGCCGCGCGTGTCGCTGAAGCCGGATGGTGTCGAAGCAGTCGCCCCCGACGCCGGAGGCCGGCTGCCACGAGACCGCGAGCTCCCAGCCGTCGATCTGCGGCACCTCGCTGCGGGAGAAGACGGGTCTGGATGCGCAGCGCCTCGGCGAGCTCGCGCCGCTCGTCGGCGTCGAGCTTGCGCCGGCGCGCGGCCCGCCTCGATTTCCTGGCGCAGCGTGCGCGAGGAGGTGCGCGTTGTCCCACGGCTTCTGCACGAAGTCGCGCACGCCGCGGCGCATCGCCTCGACCGCGAGATCCACGCTGCCCCAGCCGGTCATGACGATCACCGGCAGCAGGCGGTCGAGCTCCTGCACGCGCGTCAGCAGGTCGATCCCTTCACGGCCCGACGTCGTGTCGCCCGTGTAATTCAGATCCATCAGGACGAGATCGAACGGGCGCGACTTCGAGGGCGTGCACCGCGGCGTCGGGCGACGTCACCGCGTCGTACTCGATGCCCTGGCCCTTGAGGAGGCAGCTTCAGCGCATCGAGCAGGTCGGGCTGATCGTCCGCGATCAGGATCCGTGGCGTCATCGTCACACGTAACCGACATGCCGGAGCCCGCTAAGTCCACAACGCGTGCCATCGAGTGCTTTGACGGAATCTCCGGGCGAAACGTGCCTAAGCCGTTTCTCGGTGATTTAGCGCCTGTTCGGATTCGCACAGTCGAGTCCCGGAAGCGGAGCAGCCTGTGCGCGGTGTGCGCGAATCCGGGCCGGAAAACGACCGGATCGGGATGCGGCACCGCTCTGGCCTGCGCTTTGCGCTTGTCGCCGCACCATGATGGACAGCTTCTTCCAGGACTGGCGGTTTGCGTGGCGCGGTCTCGTGCGATCGCCGGGCTTCGCCGCGGTCGCCGTCGTCACGCTGGCGCTCGGCATCGGCGCCAACAGCGCCATCTTCACCGTCGTCAACGCGGTGGTCATGCGTCCGCTGCCGTATGCGAACGCGGATCGGCTCGTCCGCGTGACGGCGGACTTCACCGGGATCAACGCGACCGACGTCGGCCTGTCGCAGCCGGAGCTGCTCGACTATCGCGATCGCAGCGGCCTCTTCGAAGGCATCGCCGGCGTGTGGGCGCATCAACGCCAACCTGACCGAGATCGATCAGCCCGGAGCGGGTCGAGGCGCTGCTGGCCAGTCCGTCGCATTTCGACGTGCTCGGCGTGCGGCCGCAGCTCGGACGGTTGTTCGGCCCTGACGACACCGCGCCCGGCATCAACGAGGTCCTCGTCATCAGCGATGCGCTCTGGCATCGCCGCTTCGGCGCGTCGCCGGACGCCATCGGCCGCAAGCTCGGATCGACAACGACTGGGTACACCGATCGTCGGCGTGCTGCCGCCGGGATTCCGTCATCCCGGGACGCTCGGTCCTGACCGACGTGGACGCGTGGGCGCCGGCCAACTTCGTCGGCCGCGCCATTCCCGAGCCGCCGGTGCGCGGTCGCCTACTTCATCACCGGGCGCGATCGCGCGGCTGACGTCCGGGCATCACGTTCGAGCAAGGCGCGCGAGCGGCTGGCGGTGCTTCGGGCAAGGGACTGACAGCGGAGTATCCGAACGACTATCTCGGCGCGCGCCGCATGGACGCCCGCGTCTGGTCTCGCTGCAGGAGCGATCTGGTCGGCTCGGTCAAGCCCGCGCTGCTCATGCTGTTCGGCGCCGTCGGCTTCGTGCTGCTGATCGCCTGCGCCAACATCGCCAACCTGCTGCTCGCGCGCGCGTCCACGCGGCAGCGCGAGCTGGCGGTCCGGCGGGCGCTCGGATCGTCGCGCGCCCGGCTGGTCAGGCTGATGCTGACCGAAAGCCTGATGCTGTCGGCGCTCGGCGGCGTCGCGGGCGCCGCGGTCACCGTCTGGCTCGCTCGAAGCGCTGATCGCGCTGGCGCCGTCGGGTCTGCCGCGGATTGCAGGAGATCGCGATCGACGGCCAGGCTGCTCGCCTTCACCGCGATGATGACGCTTCTGACCGCGGTCGTCTTCGGCACGATCCCGCGCCGTGCAGTGCTCGAAGACCGACGTCAACGACGCGCTCAAGGAAGGGTCGCGCGGCGCGTCCTCGGGCCGCGGCATCCTGCGGTCCACGCTCGTCGTCGTCGAGTTCGCGCTGGCGCTCGTCCTGCTCGTCGGCGCCGCGCTGCTCGTGCGCAGCTTCTGGCGGCTGCAGCACGTCGATCTCGGCTTCGAGCCGGCGCACGTGCTGACCGCGCGCCTGTGGCTGCCGCAGCCGAACGAGCCGTCCGACCGGGCCGCTACTGAATCGACTCATCCGGCCCGCGCGTCGCGGCGTTCGAGGAGATCCTGCGGCGCGCGCGGTCGCTGCCCGGCGTGACCGCGCCGCCGCGGCGGCCGGCGCGTGCTGCCGTTCGACGGCGCGCGCAGGCACGACGGTCTCTCACCATCGGAAGGCACCGAGACCGACGATCGATCCAAGATGCCGACCGCGCAGCACAGCACCGCGATCGGCCGCGCTATTTCGAGCTGATGGGCGTCCGCCTGCTCCGCGGCCGGACCTTCACAGAGCAGGACGACGGCAAGGCGCTGCCGGTCGTCGTCATCACCGACACGACTCGCGCGCCACGGCTGGCCCGGGCAGGACCCCGGTCGGGACGCGCGCGTGCACTTCGGCGGGCCGCAGGCCACGAAGAACCCGTGGATGACGGTCGTCGGCGTCGTGAACGACGTGCGCACGCGAACGGCTGGAAGACCCGCCGCGTCCGCTGCTCTACCGCCCGCATGAAACAGGCGACGAGCCTGCCAGCTGTCGCTCGCGCTGAAGACCGCAGGCGGATCCGCAGACGCTCGCGGTCCCGCTGGCCGGTCGAGGTGCGCGCGGTCGATCCCGATCAGCCGACCTATCGGCGTCCGCACGATGGACGAGATCGGTCGCGACGCGACGGCGTCGCGCCGTTTCTCGACCGCAGCTGCTCGGCGCCTTTGCGATCCTCGGCGCTCGTGCTCGCGGCGGTCGGCATCTACGGCGTGATGGCCTTCATGGTCGGCCAGCGCACGCGCGAGATCGGGATCCGGATCGCGCTCGGCGCCGATCCGCGCGCGGTGGTCCGCCTCGTCCTGCGGGCAGGCGCTCGCGCTGGCCGGCGGCGGCGTCGTCGCCGGCGTCCTGGCCGCGGCGCTGGTGACGCGCCTGCTGGCCGGCCTGCTGTTCGAGGTGCGCTCGACCGATCCCGCTGACATATCACGACAATCGCGCTGCTGCTCGCGACGACGGCGGCGATTGCGGCCTGGCGTCCGGCGCGCACGGCCGCTTCGGTCGATCCTACTTCAGCGCTGCGCGCGATTGAACGTTCGTGGTTTGTAGCTCGTAGTCTGAAGACTCACTAACAACTCCGAACTACAACTACGAACTGTAGACGGCAAACAATGAATATGCTCGTTCGAGTTTCTGAGAGACCTGCGCTTCGGCGCGAGACTGTTGCGCCGGAGCCCCGGGTTCACGTCCATCGCGGTGCTGTCGCTTGGGCTGGGCATCGGCGGGGCGACCGCCGTGTTCTCGCTCGTCAACGCGATCGTGCTGCGCACGCTGCCGGTGCCGGATCCGCAGCAGCTCTTCCAGGCGCGATCGCAGTCGCCGGGGCGCGAGTACGGCGACCTCTTCTCGGGGCCGACCTTCGAGCACTCGCGCGACGAGCTCGTCCGCGCGCGGCGCCGCGGAGCTGTTCGCGGCGACGAGCGTCGCCGGCATGCAGCTGCAGCCGGACGGCGACGCGGTCGGCGCGCGCGGCAACGGTGCAGCTGGTCTCGGGCGAGTATTTCACGGCGCTGCGCCAGCAGGCCCAGCTCGGGCGGCTGCTGGCCCCGATCCGACAACCGCGCCGTCGGGGCGCATCCGGTCGCCGTCATCAGCGACAGCTTCTGGCGGCGGCGCTTCGCGACCGCGCCCGACGCCGTCGGCCGCCCGCTGGCGATCAACGGCACCAGCTTCACGGTGATCGGGCGTCACCGCGCCCGCGCTTCTTCGGCACGACGCTGGCGCTCGCGCGCGCCCGACGTGTGGATCCCGTACATGATGCAGCCGGTCGTCCGCTATTCGCAGAACGCGAGCAACAGCAACAGCGCGGATCCGCGGAAGCCGTGGCCGCCGCAGCCCGAGATGGCCTGGCTGAACGTGTTCGCCCGCGTGCCCCGCGACGGCGAAGGCACGGTGGACGCCGATGATGACCACCGTGTTCCGCGCGCGACAACGAGGCCGTGCCTGCCGGCGGACGCGACCGCCGACGATCGCGCCGGCGATCCGCCAGCAGCGCGTGACGCTCAGCGACGCGTCGACCGGGCTGTCGCCCCTGCGCAACTCCGTCGCGCAGCCGCTCTACGTCCTGCTCGCGATGGTCGGCGGCGCTGCTGGCGATCGGCGTGCGGCAACGTGGCCGGCCTGCTGCTGTCGCGCGCGGCGGGACGGGCGCGCGAGATGGCCATCCGCCAGTCGATCGGCGCCGGCCGCATGCGCCTGGTGCGCGCAGATGCTGGCGGAGAGCGCGCTGCTCGCCGTCGGCCGGCGGCCTGGTCGGCATCAGGTTCGCGATGTGGGCGCGCGACGCGCTGCTCGCCCTCATGGTCAACGTCGGGTCGTCGTCGACGCCTCGATCTCAACACCGCGCTCGACGGGCGTGTGCTCGGCTTCTCGCTGGCGATGTCCGGCGCTGACCGGTATCGGCTGCGGCGTGCTGCCCGCGTTCCGAGGCACCCGCGTGCCGGTCGCCGAAGCGCTGAAAGAGCAGGGCCGCGGCTCGGTGAGCGAGGGCGGACGGCGGGGCTGCTGATCGGCAAGGCGCTCGTCGCCGCGCAGATGGCCTTCTGCCTCCTGCTCCTGTTCGTCGCCGGCGCTCTTCACGCGCAGCTTCCGCGCGCTCGACGCAGAACGACATCGGCTTCGATCGCGCGCACGTGCTCACCGCGCGCGTCGACGTCCGCGGCGCCGGCTACTCGCCGGACGAGCGCCAGGCGCTCTATCGCCGCCTGCGTGGAGTCGCTCCAGGCGATTCCCGGCGTCGAGAGCGGCGAGCCTCTCGGCGAACGGGCCGCTCGGCGGGTCGCAGCACATCAGCAGCCTGAGCGTCGAGGGACACACGCCGGGGCCGGACGAGCGGATCCGGACCGAACGAAGAGACGGTCACCGATCGGTACTTCGAGACGATGGGGCTTCGCATCCTCGACGGCCGCGGCTTCCGCGCCGAGGATCGCGTCGCCGGGCGCGCATGCGACGCTCGTCAACGCCACGATGGCGCACCGCTTCTTCCCCGGCCAGAGCGCGGTGGGGAAGCGCTGGGACTACGGCGACACGATCGGCAAGGACTCCAGCGTCATCGTCGGCGTCGTCGAAGACGCCCGCTACGTCGATCTGAAGATCGCGCCGCCGAACATGGCGTACGTGCTCGCCGATGTGCAATCCGGACGACGTCCTCAGCGACATCGAGGTGAGGACCGCCGGCGTGCCCGGCGCGCTCGGCGCAGACCGTGCGCGAGACGCTGGCGCGCGTGGAACCGCGCCTGCCGATCGTCGAAGTCGTGCCGCTGGAAGATCGCCTCGACCGCGGGCGTGATCCAGGATCGGATGGTCGCGCGCCTGACCGTCGATCTTCGGCGCGCTGGCGCTTGCTGCTGGCCAGCCTCGGGGCTCTACGGGACGATCTCCTACGGCATCAGCCGCCGCGTGGCTGAACTCGGCCTGCGGATGGCGCTCGGGGCGAATCGCGGCGATGGTCCTCTGGATGGTGCTGCGGGAAGCCCTGTGGCTCGTCGCCGTGGGGGCCGCGGTGGGCGTCCCGCTGGCACTTTTGGCCGGGCGCAGCATGCGGACGCCTGCTCTTCAACGTGGGCGCCGCCGACCCCTGTCCTTCGTCACTGGGCGCCGCCATCCTGCTCGCCGTCGCCGCCGTGGCAGCGTATTTGCCTGCACATAGGGCGTCGAGGATCGAGCCCATGGTCGCTTTAGGCCGCTAAGTGGTACTAGGCATTAATGCCCGGGCTCATAAACCGATAGACAGGCTGCATGATCTGGTTCTTCGAGCGTAAGGACGCCCGGCTGCTTTACGAAATCCGACGTCAGGCGGACGGTGACGATTACGAACTTGTCGTTACATTTCCGGATGGCCGTCAGGAAGTCGAAAAGTTCGAGGACGCGCACGCCCTGATCGAGCGGTCGCAGCGCCTCCAGGACGCCCTGCGCGCCCAGGGCTGGGCGCCGCCCGCCGCCGCGGCCCGCGGCAGTGTCGGCCCAGTACGGCTAGCTCCCGCGCCCGCCGCGTGGCCGTCCCCCGCCGGACCCGGATCGCCCCTCCGAACGTCTCCAGGCTCACGTCCGCGCTGCCGTTGCCGAGCGTCGTCACCACGCGCCGGCCGCGCTGGATGTCCGCGCGGCTGACGTTCGGCAGCGGCAGGTCGGTCTGGAAACTCCCGTGGTAGGTCCGGATGGTGAAGGTCGCGTTGGCGTTTTCCGGCACGCCGAGCAGGAGATCTCCGTTGTGGGTCCCGAAGCTGTAGCGCCCGCCGTCGACCAGGCTTGCCCTCGTAGATGATGGTGCCGTTGACCGTCGACGCGTCGACGCTCTTCGAGTCGATGCCGGTCATCGTGATCGCGCCGTTGGTCGGACTCGGCCGTGATCTCGCCGCTCGAGATCGGTGATCCGGATCTTCTCGTTCACCGAGCTGACGTTGACCTTGCCGCGCGCCCCTCGACCTGGACCTCTCCTTCGATCGACTTCGCCGTGATCGTTCCGGTGCCGCCCTTGATGATGATGTCGCCGCGGACCGTAGTTCGCGAACACCTCGCCCTGCACGCCTTCCATCGTGACGAAGTTGTAGGTGCCTTCGACCTTGATCGGCATCCACGCCGGCGCGGTGATGTCGTAGTCGCACCGATCCCTGCGGCCCCATCGTCCCGCGTCGCGTCTGATGGACAGCCCGGCGGCGTTCGGCCTGATGATCACCTTCGTCCGCGACTGGTGGCGCGCGACGACGTGCACCGAGTCCTTGTCCCACGTGTGGATGATCACTTCGCCGGCGAAGTTGTTGATGGAGAGCCGCGTGCCGCGTCTGCACCGGGACGGTTTCGTCCGGTCCTCGGCGCCTCCTGGTCGGCCGTGCCGGAGCCGGGGCCGGTGTCTGCGCGAGCGTCAGCGCCACGAGTAGTCCGCTAATCAGCATCATCAGCCTTTTGTTGACCATCGCGGTCGCGCGGCGGAGCAGCGCGAGCTTGCGCTGCCGCGCGTCCGCGAGATGGTTGTTGAGATACACGTTGGCGGGATCCGCCGCCAGCGCCCGGCGCGACTGGTCGATGGCCTTGTCGATCGCGTCGAGGTTCGTTTCGAGGATCTTGACGGTGCCCGGATCGAGGTCGGCGCGTCCCGCGCTGCAGCGCCTGCTCGAGATCGGCGATCGCCTCGTCGTAGCGCGGATCGGCGAGCGACGCCGGGGCCACCGCATCGCCGCCGGACGCGAAGGCGGCCACGGGCGGCGCGTCCGTCGCGCGGCCGCCGTGCTGGCAGCACCCAGACCCCGCCGCCCGACATCACCATCAGCGCGAGCCCGGCCGCGACGAGCTGCGGCATCGTGAAGGAGAAGCGGCGCGGACGCCGTCCGCGGCTGGAACGGCGCGACCGTCGCCGATCGCTCGAGACGCGGCGCGATGCCGGGCCACAGATCGGCCGGCGGGGGGCGCGGCGTCAGCGAGCCGGCGCGCGCCACGACCTCGCGCAGCTCGTCGAGCGTGACGGCGCACTCGCGGCACGTCGTCAGGTGCGCCTCGAGCTGCGCGCGCTCGGCCGGGCGTCAGCTCGTCGTCGATGTATTCGGAGAGTCGATCGTTCCACTGGTCAGTCATGGCGTTCTACCGTCCACCCGGCTTCGTGCGGTCCGGGGTCCGAGATGTTTCCGCAGCATCATCCGCGCGCGGTGCAGCTGGGCCTTCGACGTGCCCGCCGAGATTTCCAGGAGCGTCGCGATCTCGTGGTGCTTGTAGCCTTCGACGTCGTGCAGCACGAAGATCTCGCGCGCCCCGTCCGGCAGCTTCTCGAGCGCCGCTTCGAAGTCCATGCCCAGGTCGCGCGTCTGCGCCGGGCCGGGCAGCATCTCGAAGATGTCCTCGCCGTCGATCAACCGTCGCGCGCCGCACCTGGTCGGTGCGGAACCGCTCGATCACGACGTTCACCGCGAGCCGATGGAGCCAGGTCGTGAACGAGGAGTCGCCGCGGAACGTCGCGAGCTTCTGCCACAGGCGCACGAAGACGTCCTGCGTGAGCTCGTCGGCGTCGCGGCCAGCCGTCATCCGGCGGACGAGGCTGTGCACGCGCGGCAGGTGCGTGCGATACACCGCCTCGAACGCGCGAGCGTCGCCTGCCGCGGCCCGCGCGACGTCCGTCAACGGGACGTCCTCAGCGGGCGGGACGGTATTCGATCGGGGATTGCAGCGCTAGTGCCTCCAAGCTCCATCCTTACACCAGCTTGGACGGCTTTGGCGCTGCCGGATGGTTGGAACCTATCGGAGGAATATCGTAGGGATCGATGGGCGTGCCTTCCCACCAGTGCCGTTCAGCGGTCAGCCGATAGACGGCAAAGTGGAGATGGGGCGTGTTCTTGGGGGCATTGCCCGAAACTCCCGACGTAGCCAAGGATCTGTCCCCGCTTGAGGCGATCCCCCTCCTTGAGGCCGTCGGCATAGTGGTCGAGGTGGGCGTAGTAATAGAGATACTGCTGGCTGGGGTCGAATTGATAGACGGTCAGGCCGCCGGCCTTGCTGTTGAACAGTTTGGCGACCGTGCCGTCCTCGACGGCGACCACCGGGGTGTTCATCGGCGCCAGGATGTCGATCGCTTCGTGCTCGCGGCTGCCCGTTCCGCGAGTCGTGATACGACCGCACCAGCTTCTCGGCCGGATAGCCAAGGACCGGGATTGTGAGCCGCCGCGCGGTCAGATCGACGGCCTCAGGCGCGGTTGAGGGAATGACGCCGGTCCTGCCGCTGGTCGGCGCGGGCACCTCGACGACCGCGTTCGTGCGAGTCGTCGATCGCCGTCGATGCCGGTGTCTTGAACGGTTCCACCAGCGGCGCGAGCGGGAGTCGCGCGGTGACGGCCGTCGCCGCTGAGGCCGCCGCGTTCGTTCCTCGAACGCTGCCCATGTTGCCGAGAGACGCCACCACGAAGGCGCCCAGGACAAAGCCAAGCAGCCCGCTCGCGACGAGATACTTGAAATCGGGACGGCGGGTCGAAGTCGGCCTGGCCATACGTTATTCGGCGAAGACCACTTTCGTGCCCGGCCGGACCAGCGTGGCGAGCTTCTGCGCATCCCAGTTCGTGAGGCGGACGCAGCCGTGCGACGAGGTCTTGCCGACGGTCGAGGGCTCGGGCGTTCCGTGCAGGCCGTAGTGCGGCCGCGAAGATGTCGATCCAGACGACGCCGACCGGATTGTTCGGTCCCGCGGGAATCTTCGCCTTGGCGTGCGTCGCGTCCGCGTCCCAGAACAGATCCGGGTTGTAGGCGAACGTCGGGTTCTTCTGCACGCCGTTCACCTTCCACTCGCCGATCGGCAGCGGATCGTGTTCGCTGCCCGTCGTGACCGGCGCGTAGAAGACGACCTTGCCCGCGCCGTCGGTGACGACGAGGTCGGACGTGCTCTTGCGCACCGTGACGGTGACGGCCGTGGGCGCGGACGCCGTGGGCGCAGTACGGCCGGCGGCGCTGCGCGCGCGGGCGACGCTGCGTGGGCGCGAACTCGGCGACGTTCGGAACCGCTGATCTCTCGCCGGCCGCGAACTTCGCCTGGGGGTTCAAGCGATTTCAGGAGCGCGGGGCTCACGTGAAAACGTTCGCCGAGCGCTTCATCGAGGTTCTCGTAGCCGAGCGCCGGCAGCTTGGCTTTCTCCATCATGTCCTCGGGCAGATCCGGCGTGAACGCCGCCGCGGCGTCCTCGTCGCGTGATCTTGTAGGTGACGAGCGCCTCGATCGTGGCGTCCAGCGTGCCGCCGTTCTTCGCGAACGCGTCCAGCGCGCGCTTCGTGCTGGTGCCCATGCGTCCGTCGATCTCGCCCGGCGAGAACCCCGCGCAATCGAGCGCGACCTGCGTCTGCAGCGCCTTCTCGTCGAACGCCGGCGCGGCCGGCTTCTTCGCCACGACGGACTTTGCCGCCGGCTTCTTCGCCGGCGTCCGTTTCGCTGCGCCGCGTCGGCGGGACCTCGAGACCACCAAACTCAGAAGACAGATGGAAAGAAAAACAAACACGAGGACAGGAGATCAGGAGAACTCTTCCACAGCCTTTCTCCTGAACTCTTGTTCTCCTGTAACCACGTGACGAGTGTGTGTCGTTGCCACTGAGTGAACCTCTTGCGGTGTTGGCGTTCGGCGCCCTTGGGCGCATACCAGAGCCGTCACGAGCAAGAGGCGGGACTGACTCACGGACGAGCCGAGCTACAGCGTCGCGATTGCTCGTCGAGCGCCTTGATCGCCTGCTCGAGCATGGCCTTGTGGGCCGGTCGCGTGGCCGGCGGCGAGATCGGTCGACGGCGCGCGTCCGCGCGAGCTCGAGCGTCGCGCCGGCGCGCCAGCCGGAGCCTGCTCCTCGGCGCTCAGCGGCTCCGCCTTCGTGCGCCCCCGCGCCGCTTCCTCCTGATTGAACTCGACCATCTTCGACTCAAAGCCTCTAGCCATGGCACCCCTAGCCTTATCCAGGGCTTCGCCCCTCGGACTCCCAGCGTCGCTCGCTCGCCGCTTCGCCGCTCGCCCGCTCCGCTGGCTCGCTCGCGAGGCTCGCTCGCGCGACGGCGACGGGAGGTTCATGAGATCGCTCTATAATAAGAGACAGATGCCGTTCTCTCGATCGACTGGCGCCCGGAGCTGGGGTCTGGCGCTGCTTGCTGCTGGCCGCCTGCAGCCGCAGCCCGCAGCCGCCGGCCCAACAGCCCGCGCCGGCCCGGCCCCCGCGCCGCGTCGGTCAATCCGGACGATACGGGTCACCCCAAGATCGTCGTGCTTGGCGACAGTCTGACCGCCGGGCTGGGCCTGCTCGAAACACAGGCGTATCCGGCGCTGCTCCAGGGAAAGCTGAACGCCGACGGCTACGAGTGGGACGTCGTCAACGCCGGGATCTCGGGCGACACGTCGGCCGCCGGGCTGCAGCGGATCGACTGGGCGCTTGAGCCAGGGGGACGTGCGCATCCTCGTCCTCGAGCTCGGGCGCGAACGACGGGCTGCGCGGCCTGCCGATCGCCGAGATGAAGAAGAACCTCGCCGGCGATCATCGAGCGCGCGCAGGAGAAGCGCATCGCCGTGCTGCTCGCCGGGCATGGAAGCGCCGCCGAACTTCGGGCCGGAATACACCGTATCGTTCAGGCAGGTGTATCGCGATCTCGCCGAGAGTACAAGGTCACGCTGCTGCCGTTCCTGCTCGACAAGGTCGCGGGCGACCCGTCGCTGAACCAGGGCGACGGCATCCATCCCAACATCGAGGGTTCCCAGCATCGTCGCCGACACCGTCTGGAACGTGCTGAGGCCGATGGTCGACGCCGCCGCCAGCTTCATGATCGAGCTGCACGGCGTTTCCAAGACAGTCCCGAGCGGCGACACGATGCTCACGATCCTGCATCCGCTGGATCTGCGCATCGACTCCGGCCGGCGTCGTCGCGATCACCGGCCCGTCGGGCAGCGGCAAGTCGACGCTGCTCGGGCTGCTCGCCGGGCTCGACGCGCCGTCGACCGGGCGCATCGTCATCGACGGCGCCGACATCACGGCGATGTCGGAAGACGATCTCGCGCGGTTCCGCGGCAAGCGCATCGGCTTCGTCTTCCAGTTCTTCCACCTGCTGCCGTCGCTCACCGCGTGGGAGAACGTGCGCGTGCCGCTCGAGATCGCCGGCGCGGCGGATCCGGGCGCGCGGGCCGACGCGCTGCTGTCGGAAGTCGGCCTCGGCCCGCGCCGCCATCACTATCCGTCGCAGCTCTCCGGCGGCGAGCAGCAGCGCGTCGCGATCGCGCGCGCGCTGGCGAACGAGCCCGCGATCCTGCTGGCCGACGAGCCGACCGGGCAACCTCGACTCCGGCACCGGCCACCAGGTCATCGATCTGCTGATCGACGTCAACCGCCGGCGCAACGACGACCGTCGTGCTCGTCACGCACGATCCAGAGCTCGCCCGCAAGGCCGACCATGACGATCGCTCTGCGCGACGGCCGGGTCGTCTGACGATGCGAACGATGCGAACGAGCGCGAGTGGCGGAGTCCGAGGGTCGAAGCCTGGAGATCATGTTCGTCTGCTCGATGGCGCTGGCGCGAGATCCGCGCGTCCTGGCGCCGGCTGCGTGTTCTTCTTCGTCTGCGTCGCGATCGGCGTCAGGCGCGATCGTCGCGCTGCGCTCGATGATCCAGACCGTGCGGAACGGACTGACGCGCGAGTCGCGCGCGCTGATCGCGGCGGACGTCGCCATCGCGCACCAATCGGCCGTGGACGCCCGAGGTGCGGGCGGATCTCGAGAAGCGGTTCGCGACGGCGCCGATCGTCGCGCGCCAGGAGACGATCGACGTGGCGACGATGGTGCGGCCGCCGGACGGGAAGGGCGCGCCGGTCGCGCGCATGGTCGAGCTGCGCGGGCGTGCAGCCGGGCTTTCCGTTCTACGGCAAGGTGCTCCTGCAGGACGGGCGCGAGTTCTCGCACGCGATGCTCGCGAACCACGGCGCGCTGGTGCGGCCGGAGCTGCTCTCGCAGCTCGGCCTCGCCGTCGGCGATCCGCTGCTCATCGGCGGCGTGCCGTTCACCATCCGCGGCGTCATCGCGCAGGAACCGGGCCGCCGCGTCGGCGCGTTCAGCTTCGGCTCGCGCGTGATGGTGGATCTCGACGATCTGCGACAGACCGGCCTCCTGGGCGTTCGGCAGCCGCGCCAACTACCAGATCCTCCTGAAGATGCAGGAGCCGGGCGTGCAGTCGCTCGGTCGAGGACATCCGCCGCGACTTCCGATCGCGCTTCGTCAACGCGCGCTCGTTCCGATCGACCGAGGACCAGATCGGCGAGGATCTCGTCCGCGCCGAGAACTACCTGAGCCTGGTCGGGTTCGTGATCCTCGTGCTCGGCGGCATCGGCGTGTGGAGCGTCACGCGCGTCTTCGTGCGGCAGAAGATCCAGCAGCGTCGCGATCCTGAAGTGCGTCGGGCGCGACGACGCGGCAGGTGCTCGCGGCCTATGTGCTGCAGGTCGTCGTCCTCGGGCTGACGGGAGCGCGCTGGGCGTGGCGCTCGCGCGCGCCGGGCTGGCGGCGATTCCCGGCGAGCATCGGCGCGGCGTTCGGCGCGACGAGCTACGGCCTGACGGCGTCCGCGGTGTGGCAGGGCGTCAGCGTCGGCCTGCTCGTGTCGCTGCTGTTCTCGCTCGTCCCGCTGCTGGAGGTCCGTCGCGTCAAGCCGCTGCTGCTGCTGCGCGGCGGCACCACGGCGGGACTGGCCGGGCCCGCGGGCTATCCGGCGTGGTGGACGGCTCGCGGGCATGCGCGCGCGGCTCGCCGCACATCGACTGGACGCAGGCCGCGCGCGGCGATGCTCGTCGGGCGCCGCGCTGGTCGGTCGTCGCCGGGTGGCAGGCGGCGTTCGCTGCGCATCGGGCTGATCGTCTGCGCCGGGTTCGCCGGCATCGCTCTGCTGCTGCACCTCGCTGCGCACCGGCGGTCGTCCGCGCCGTGCGCCCGGTCGCGCGCACGCGCTGGTTCCCGCTGCGCCACGCCGTCCTCAATCTCGCCCGCCCGGGCAACCAGACCCGCGTCATCCTGCCTGGCCGTCGGCATCGGCAGCTTCTTCGTCATCGGCGTCCGGTCGCTGCAGGCCAACCTGCTCCAGCAGTTCTCGCTCGAGCTGTCGTCGGGCGGCGCCGACATGTTCCTGATCGAGATCCTGCCCGCGCAGGTGGCGCCGGTGCGGGCGTTCCTCGAAGCGCGCAAGGCGCGCGGCGGCGGGCCGCCGCGGCTGATTCCGGTCATGCGCGCGCGGGTGACCGGCGTCGCGGCGGCAGCGACGACGAATCTCGAGTCGATCGAGGACGTCCGGCGGCGCGGGGTCTGGGGCGCGAGTACACGATCACCTACCGCGATCACCTCGAGGCGAACGAGAAGGTGGTCGACGGCGCGTTCTGGCCATCATCCTGGCAGCAGCCCGGGCCGGCGGCGCGAATGAGCGCCCCAGCCGAAGTGTCGATCGAGAAGGGGCTGCAGCGAGCGGTCGCGGATCGACGTCGGGGACACCATCCGCTTCGACGTCGCCGGGCGCGTCATGGAGGCGCGCGTCGTCGAGCATCCGCGAAGTGCAGTGGGAGGACGCGCGGAGCGGCGGCTTCATGTTCGTCTTCCGGCCGGGACCGCTCGATCGCGCGCCGCAGACCTGGATCGGGATCCTGAAGGCGCCGGAGGATCCGTCGGCGCGCGGCGCGCTTCCAGCGCGATCTCGTCGCGCAGTTTCCCAACGTGTCCGCCATCGACCTGCGCGAGGTCCTGGCGACGGTGAAGACGGCGGTCGACAACGTCACGCTGGCCATCTCGATCGTCGGGGCGATCGCGCTCGCTGAGCGGCGTCCTGATTCTCGCGGGCGCCGTCGCGATGACGAAGTTCCAGCGCGTCTACGAGGCGGCGATCCTGCGGACGCTCGGGGCGAGCACGCGGATGCTCGGCGCGATGCTCGCGCTCGAGTACGGCGGCCTCGGGCTGCTCGCGGGCGCGGTCGGCGCGGCCGGCGCGATCGCGCTCACCTGGGGCGTCTCGCGCCACGTCCTCGACATCCCGTGGCGTCCGCGCGCCGGGCTCGCCGCGCTCGGCGCGCGTCGTCACGATGGCGCTCGTCGGCATCGTCGGCGTGACGTCCAGCTATGATGTGCTGCGAAAGAAGCCGCTTGGGACGCTGAGGGCGGAATGATCACCCACGAAATCCTCGGCGACGACATGCAGGCGCGTGGTCCTGACGCTCGGCGGCGGCGACGTCGTCCGCGCGGAAGCAGGCGCGCTGATGTTCATGACCGACACCGGTCGAGATGGACGCGAAGATGGAGGGCGGGCCTGCTCGGCGGCCTGAAGCGGAAGTTCCTCGCCGGCGAGAGCCTCGTTCATCACCTACTTCAAGGGCACCAGCGGCCGGCGCGAAGGTCGCGCTTGCGCGGGCCGTGTCCCGGCAAGATCATCCACGTGAACCTGAACGGCCAGCGGGTCCTCTGCCAGCGCGACGCCTTTCTCTGCGCCACCGGCGAGATCGACTTCAGCATCGCGTTCACCAAGCGGCTCGGCGCCGGCTTCTTCGGCGGCGAGGGCTTCATCCTGCAGAAGATGGAAGGGACGCGGCGAGCTGTTCATCCACAGCGGCGGCACGATCGTGCCGTTCGATCTGAAGCCGGGCGAGCGGCTCCAGCGTCGACACCGGCTGCCTCGTCGGCGTCTCGACGCGACCGGTCGACTACGACATCGCCCGCGTCGGCGGGATCAAGACGAGCCTGTTCGGCGGCGAAGGGCTGTTCTTCGCCATCGCTCACCGGGCCCGGCCGCGTCTGGCTGCAGACGCTGCCGTTCTTCGCGCCTCGCCGAGCGGATCCACAACGCCTACCGCAGCGACCAGGGCGACGTCAAACGCGACTCGGCGGCGCGCTCGGCAAGATCGGCGATTTGATCGGGGAGAGTGATAAGATTAGTCGTTTATCAGGGCGGGAGACTGTTCGGCATGGATACTGCCACGTTACAAGGAATCGCTGCTGAAGAAGCGCGCGGAGATCCTCGCCGCGGGCGGCGGCGTGAAGCCCCTCCAGGAAACGATGGGAGACGTCAACTCGCGCCAGGGCGATCTGGCGGACCAGGCCAGCGGGAACAACGAAGTCCACATCCAGCTGAAACTCAAGCAGACCGACGCCGAAGATCCTCCAGGCGATCGAAGAGGCGCTGCGCCGGATCGAGAAGGGCACCTACGGCATCTGCCGCGACTGCGGCGAGGAGATCGCCGCCGCCCGGCTGAACGCGATCCCCTGGACCCGCGTCTGCATCACCTGCAAGGAAAAGCAGAGCGCGTGAAACGCGACCGAACTGCTCGCAGCTCCTGCACGAGTTCTATCGCAGGACAAGTCCGCGCTCCGGGCGCGCCACGTCGCGGCCGCGCGCGCTCGTCACCGACTACGACTTCAACAACGCCTACCAGTACATGCGATCAACCGCGAGGACGTGCACCTGACCTGGCTGCACGACGCGCGTCGAGGACCATGGCGGGACGCTCGGAAGACGGCGGCCGAGCCGCGAGGTCACGGCGTCGGGCAACAAGCAGGCGGCGCAGGACGCGGCTGTTCATCGCAGACCGCGACGCGGCACGCAGGCGTTCGTCGACCGCTGGCGCGACCGCGTCGAGCAGCTGACCGAACGCGCGCTTCGCACCGATGCTGCGGCTCGTCCTCGGCGAGAACGCTGGAGCAGAAGCGCTTCTTCGACCAGGCGCTCGCGGGCCGCACCGACCTGCTGGGCCGCGCGCCGATGGCGCGGCACCAAGGGCGCCGTGCTGCCGACGCGCTGGGTGAACTGAGCGGCTGTAGGCAGTTCGGGCTTCAGGCTTCCAGCTTCCAGCTTCCAGCCGTGATTGTCGTCGCCTTCGGGTCCAATCTGGCGATCGGCACAACGCTACATTCGTCGAGGCCGCGGAGCAGGTCGCCGCACTCCTCACATCTTTCAGCCTTTCCCGCAATCATCGAAACGCAGCCCGTCGGGCGAAGGGCTGGAGAACGATCCGCCGCTACCTGAACGCGGTCGGCGTGGGGGAGTCGAGCCTGTCGCCGCGGGAGCTGTTCGAGCGTCTGCGCTCGATCGAGACGCGCCAGGCCGCGACGCGTCCGCACCCGGGTGCCCCGCGCACGCTCGATCTCGACCTGATTCTCGCGGGGGATGCAGATCGTGGACGAGCCGGGACCTGCAGGTGCCGCATCCGCGCTTCCGCGAGCGGCTGCTTCGTCCTGGAGCCGCTGGCCGCGATCGCGCCGGACCTCGTCGATCCGGTCACTGGCCTGACGAGTCGAGACGCTCCTGCCACTGCCGCAGCGACGTCGAAAGCTGAGAGACGAGAAAGGGCCGGAGCGTGAGCTCCGGCCCTTCCTTTAGCTGCACAGCCGTTAGCTGAAAGCTGCTAGCTGACGCTAGGTGGTCTTCTTGTAGGTCGTCGACGACGGGCCGCGGCCTGCCGGTGCGGTCGACGATCAGCTTGCCGCTCCGCCAGCGACCAGGTCTGCGTCTGACTCGCCCTGCTCGGTCTTCGTCGGTGATGACGAGCTTGCTGCCGTCCCACTTCGCGCGTGACCTTGCGCCGGTCCGCCTGGCCCATCTGGTGACTTCGGTCTCGGTCCCGTCGAGCTTGTAGGCCGCGGTCACGCGGGCCGTTGCGGCCCAGCCGTCTCGACCGACAGCTCGGTCGCCGTCTGCTGTGACCGTCATCGGGCCGGCCGCCGCGCCCGCCGCCACCGCCGCCGCCGCCGCGCCGCGTGGCCGCCGCCGCGGCCGGCGACGTCTGGCGTCCACGTGCCGGAGAAATCCGGCTTCTGCGCGTAGCCGGCCACGGCCAGCGCGACGACGAGGGCCGCCGTCAATGCGAGTTTCCGCTTCATGCTCTGACTCCTTGTGAATGGCCGAACGAGCAACGTGACGTACGAACATTGAAGCGCGCGCTTACTCGAAGCGCAGCGCCTCAATCGGATCCAGGCCCGCGGCCTTGCGTGCCGGATAGAAACCGAAGAATACCCCCGTTATCGGCCGCAAAGCCAAACGCCAGCGCGATGGCGTTGGGGGAGATGACAGCCGGCCACTGCATGAACTTCTGCACCGCGGCGGCTCAGGCCGAAGCCCAGGCCGATGCCGATGCAGCCCGCCGATGAGGCTGATGACGATCGCCTCGACCAGGAACTGCAGCAGGACGTCGCTGCCGCGCGCGCCGATCGCCATGCGCAGGCCGATCTCGCGCGTCCGCTCGGTGACCGACACCAGCATGATGTTCATGATCCCGATGCCGCCGACGAGCAGCGAGACGCCGGCGATGCTGGCGAGCAGCGTCGTCATCGTCTTGCGTGGTCTCGGTGCGGACGCTCGCCATTTCCTCCGAGCGTGCGCACCATGAAGTCGTCGGCGTCGCCGGGCACGATCTTGTGGCCGGTCCGCAGCGCGACGCGGATGGCTTCGGCGACGTCCTGATCGTGTCCGGCGCTCGCGGCCGACACCGTGATGTTGTTGATGTTCTGCTGCCCCTGCAGCTTCTTCATCACCGTCGTGTAGGGCGTGAAGATCGTGTCGTCCTGATCCTGGCCCATCGACGACTGGCCCTTGCTGCGCCATCACGCCGATGACCTTGAACGGCTGGTTGCGGATGCGGATGATCTGGCCGGTCGGATCGACGTCGGCGCCGAAGAGCGTGTCGGCGACGACCGTGCCGAGCACGGCGACCTTCTGCGCGCCGGTCGACGTCGCTGCGGCGTGAAGAACGCTGCCGTACTTCGTCGGCCAGTTCCGGATCAGCGGCAGGTCGACGTCGGTGCCCTGGACCTGCGTCGACCAGTTCTGGTTGCCGGCGATGACCTGCGCGCGGTGTTGACGCCGGCCGCGACGTACTGGACGCCCGGGCATCGCCGTGATCGCCGTCGCGTCCTCGGGCGTCAGCGTCGTCGACGTTGCCCTGGCCCATGCGGACGCCGCCGCTGAGAAGTTGCCGGCGTTGACCATGATCATGTTGGTGCCGGCCGACTTGACGCTGCTCCTCGATCGTCGTCTGCGCGCCGCGTGCCGAGCGCCACCATCGTGATGACGGCGCCGACGCCGATGATCATCCCGAGCATGGTCAGGATGGTGCGCATCTTGTTGCGGTTGAGCGCCTTCAGCGCGATCCGCAGGGTCATCAGAATGGACATGTAGGTCCTCAGTGCGACCCGCCGCGGGCTGCTCTTGCTGTAACTGACGACCGACGGCGGCACGTGCGACGCGTCGTCGTCGGGCGGCGGCAGCGTGCTTCAGCTCCTCCGACGCCATCGCGCCGCTGGTGATCTGCTGGTCGATCTGGATCCTGCCGTCGCGGAACTTGACGAAGCGCGTGCCGTGCTCGGCGATGTCCATCTCGTGCGTGATCAACAGCAATACGTAACCT
>ERZ1370068.4038-contig-3130_pt1 | contig 50084 bp, 80 predicted proteins | sample MGYA00561227_ERZ1370068 | MGnify/ENA primary metagenome ERZ1370068 (study PRJEB38410, sample SAMEA6850437) | metagenome | study: Metagenomic assessment of the ecological functions of the soil: analysis of the soil microbiota associated with the... | reverse complement strand
GTGTACTTCGTTCAGTTGCATGTTGCTGCCAACCCATTCTGCCCTGCGTCCCGGTCTGCCCGAGCGTCAGACTCATGATTATGTGCGTCACGGGACTCTTTCTCTGTTTGCCGCTTACGATGCGGCCACCGGACGAGTTTTGGGTCGGTGCCACCAGCGTCACCGCCACCAGGAATTCTTGGCCTTCCTGGAACGTATCGACGCCGCGTTCTCCGATGATGGGAAAAGCCAACTTCACCTCATCATTGACAACTATTCCACCCATAAAACCCCGAAAGTCCATCGCTGGCTGCTGCGTCATCCCCGCTTTCATCTTCATTTCACTCCCACTGGCAGTTCCTGGCTCAACATGGTCGAGCGCTTCTTTGCTCGTATCACTACAGAGGCCATTCGACGCGGAAGCTTCTCCTCGGTGCGACAACTTCAAGCCGCTATCGACGCCTACCTCGCCGAACACAACAAAGAACCCAAACCTTTTACCTGGACTGCTTCCGCAGATTCGATCTTTAGAAAGCTTGAAAACTCCCTTTCTTAAATCTACTTCTCTCTCAGGACACTAGAGAGACTGTTGAAAACCCGTATGCCACGTTGCTGTCAATTTTCGGAAGATCGCAAGGAGCCAAGCGCCGGCTTGATGGGGTGTGGGGTCCCCATCTCCCCACAAAGCCGCGGTGCTACGGACCAGCTTGGCGACATAGCGAGGGCCGAAAATTGGCGCAACCAGAGGCGTGAGCGCGACGAGCGCCCGGGTTTTCAACAGTCTCGGCAAATCCCTGAGGACTTATCCGCCGCAAGCTGGCTGCCACCGCCGCCCCTTTCCCCTGGGAATGGCGAGCCTGCGCACGGAAATCCTCCAAACTAAGGCAATTTCGCGCTTCACAGCCCGAGCAACCGCAATCCATGCGGCACAAAACGTTCGAAGTCGGCGACATTGTCGGTCAGGAACCCGCGTCAGCCCTGATGGCGGCCGCCGCAACCAGGCAATCCGCGGTAGAAGCCCGCCGACGGCCAGTCTCATTAAAAGATGCGCCGCCAGCTCGGCCATCTGGCGCGTCAAGGCGATAATTCGGTCCTCCAAGAGCCGCGCCGCCCGCGCTTGATCTTCTGGCAGGAGAGGCCCCCGTGCATATTCATGCCAGGCAATCACGCTCGTCTCCATCTGATCGCCGCGAGCGATCGCCTCCGCCACAGTCGCAAACAAGGGCAAAGTGGGATCCGATAGAGCCACCAGAACGTTGGCGTCGAGATGCACCCGGCTCATGGCCGGAGATCACCGCGACTCCATCCCTTTTTCCGCAGACTTTTCATTTCCTTCATGATCTTCGAAACCTTGCCCGGCGGATGAAGCGGATTGCGCCGGATTTCTTCCAGCACTTCCATCGGCGTCTGCGGCTTCACCACCGCCGCTTCCGCTCAACACGAGCCGCAACCCTGCGCCACAAGGTCCTTCACCTTGCGGTTTTCCAACGCAGCCTGAGCCTTGGCCTGCCGATAGAGGTCATTGGGTATGTCGAGCGTTGTTTTCACTGTCTGGAATATGGTGCTTTTATGGCTTTCTGGCAAACCAGAAACATGCGAGTTGCATACACGATTCGGCCACAAACAGCGATCGTGTCCTCAGGCGTCGGCAATGAGGACCCGCCCGCAACGGTGGCGCCTAGCGACTGCGGGCGGGCATTGCCGCTTGGAGCGCCGATCACGGCAACGGCGCCAGCCCGCCGTCCAATCACTCCACGGGCAACGGCTTGAGATGCCTCCGCGAGATCTCTCGAACCTTGTCCACGCGCCTCTGTACTTCTCCTCGCCGCCGAGAAATTCCGTGCTCATCCAGGTCCTCACCACCTCGAGGGCGAGTCGCCGAACCGATGATCTTGCCGCCGATGCAGAGAACGTTTGTGTCCGAGTGCGACCTGGCCAACCCTGCGCAGAACGGGTCCTGACAGACCGCCGCATAGACGCCATAGATCCTGTTGGCGATCAGCGCGCTGCCATAGCCCACGCCATCCACGAAGATGCCACGCTCCGCGCGGCCTTCACCGACCGCCAGCGCCGCCGGGCACACCTGGTCCGACAGGTCAACCGCGTCCTCGCTGTAGGCGCCGAAGTCTTCGATCTCGTGCCCCTGACCCTTCAGGACCCTCGCGATCTCCCTCTTCAGAGAGAAGCCGGCATGGTCACTGCCATAGCGATTTTCATACCCTGCTCCCCTCATGTGCTGGACCAACCGTAGCCTGTCGCCAACCTAGTCCGGCGACGACGCGGAGCGCGAGGCTGACGCTTCAGGAGCCCTCGGGCGAACGCCGCGCGACCGATGGGCTTTCAACTCGCGAAAAGGGGATCGAGCAGATCAAGAGTCGTCATCATGTGAGCTTCTTAATTAATAGGCGTTTTTGCGTCAACTGCAGAGAGGTTGGGCGAAGGACGCTGGCTTACCGAGAGGCCTTTTGTCGATTCCGATGGGCTCCACACGAGCCACGGCGTCAGTCGCGTTCCGTCCGTGATCCCCGCGAATTGATTTCCCGATAGCCGCGCGACCGTTCGTTCGCGAGTCTCTCTCGAGTGGGACTGGTTGCACTTGTTACTCTTGTTATCGGGATGGCGCTGCTGTGGCAATCGAACCGGCGCGGTTCGCGGCGATGTATGACGACCCTGCGGTCTTTGAACGGCGCTCGCGGAATCCTTCGGGGCGCCCGCCGGCATCGCGTAACTGGGATCACCGTTCCCCATCACCGGCAGCCGACCTGATTGCGCGTGGCTTTCGCTGTGCCTTGGGCGGAACTACGAGCGGATCATTCTTCTTTCGCCAGATCGTTTCCGGCGCTCGCGGTTGCCGTTTGCGACGACGTGGAACGTTCGAGACGGTCTTCGGCGATGTCGCGTGCGACGACGGCGCTGTCGGCTCGCTTCTTGTGGCCTGTCAAAGTGGCGGAGTCGGCTCGCGGACCACTGGGATCTCTTCGAGACGAAGCGGATCAACCAGACTATTCCTGCGGCTTGCGCCGGGCGCGGATGATCCACCAAGCCGGTCCTGAACAAACCAACGGCCCTGGTTGTTGCTTTAGCGGGCGCGTCTTCGCCATCAGAATCATACTCGTGCTCGTCTCTCGTCCTCGAATCACCTCAGAAATCGGAGGAGCACGAGGACAAGGACCGAGTTCTGGAAGAACGCGCGGTGAGACATATAGTCGGCATCGACAAACTGCCGGTAGATCGCCCACTGCTGCGTGAAGATCGTGTGCGCAGCGTCGTTCTGGTCTCCGGGCGCCGGACTGTCCATGGCGGAAAGTGAAGCAGATCCCGCCGAATCGGTAAATCGCAGAGTTCTGGTTGGATGTCCGAAAGTGCAGGACCCGAGCCATACTCCTGTCGAATTTCGGCGCCTCCACAGTCGCAGTCCCTTCAGTGCGGAGTCCACTTTCATCTCGAACGAAGAACTTGATCAGGATCGTATCCAATGCGGAGGCTTTCGCGAAGCAGGCAAGGTGCCTACATCCGTCGTTCACGAAGCAGGGCTCCGAGAGATCCTTAAGCAAATTGATGACGAAACGACTAGGCTTCGAGATGGATCGGCGCTAAGCTATAATGTCCTAACTTTTTAGACGGCAGAAATGGCTTTCGGCCTCATGCCGCCAGCGCGGATACTACGAATGGCAGAAGTCGCCAAGCGGAGCAAAACAACCCGCTCTTTATTACTCGAAGGGACAATCAACCCATAACAACGTGCGCAAATGATGACCCCAGCCTGGTCGAGCCAATTTGCTGACGGAGGTTCACAGCGCCGCGAAGCGATCTTCAGGAAGATTCAAGACCCTGAGGCGCCGCATCTTCTTCGCCATGCTGCTTGCTCTATTTCGGCCGAACGCTTTCAATAGACGGACGGCTCGCGTCTGCACGCAGATGACGGGCTGCTACTGAATACACCAATGGAACTGTCATAAATAAAGACACGCAGCTCTGCATGTCGCTCGCGGCGCGTCCGGAAATTTTGGAACCCGATTCCATAACTTCTTATACCGGGAGCTGAGTCTTAACTTCATCTACAAAGGCCTTTACTACCCGTGATCTTGCCGCCGCAGTGGGCGGAATCCGCGCACTGGGGATTCGTGGATGCGCCGTTTCGATGCCATTTAAGGAAGCATGCATCGAATACCTGGACGAATTGGACGCCTCCGCGAAGGGAATCATGTCCGTAAACACTATAGTCAATACTGAGTGGCTATCTGAAAGCTTATAACACGGATTACACGGCCGTTTCTGAGCTCCTTGGATCCAGCGGAATCCCGTCCAGCGCTGATTTCGCGCTGCGAGGAGCGGTGGCATGGCGAAGGCTGTTGCATGTGCGCTCAGGGACGCCGGATTCGCCAATGGTTTCGATTGTGGCGAGGAATGAAGCTGCGGGGACAGCGCTGGCTCGGCAATATGGTTTCCAGTGGAAGAAGGAGATTACGAATGAAAGGCCTGGATTGCTGATCAATGTGACTCCGGTTGGGATGGCTGGTGGCGCCGAGTCGGATCAGCTTGCCTTTTCGAGGAGTTGGTTCGCTCCGCTCAGTTCGTGTTTGATGTCGTCGCACTCCCCCGGAAACACCGCTGATTCGACTGGCGACTTCGTTGGGAAAGAAAACAGTCACGGGCGCGCAGGTCATCGCGCTTCAAGCTCTCGAACAGTTTGTGCTCTACACCGGCGTTCGCCCAGAGTACGGACGTGATCGAGAAAGCCGCGGCATTTGCGCGTTCGTGACTTCCTCAATCGCAGCCATGGCCTCCCCAAGAAAGAACAGACTCTCATGGCGAGCACAGCGCGCAATGGAATCCTCGCAGGCGGGAACTGGATTCTCGATCGCACCAAGATCATCGACGTCTATCCGGCGCAGGACGCTCTCGCGAACATCCTCGCCGAGACTTCTTGCACAACGGCGGCGGGACCCTACAACGTGCTGATTGATCTGGCGCGGCTTCAGGCGCCTTTCCCGCTGGCCGCGGTCGGGCTCGTGGGCGACGACGCCGCGGGCAGATATATCCGCCAGGATTGCCAGGCGCACCGCATCGACACGCGGCAATTGCACATCCACCAAGGAGGCGCCAACCTCCTACGACGACGTGATGACCGTCAAATCCACAGGACGCCGGACGATTTTTCAACAGCGCGGCGCCAACGCGCTTTCTCGACGCCGCCGCACTTTGACTTCGCGCAGAGCGACGCACGCATCTTTCATCTCGGCTATCTCTTGCTGCTCGACCGGCCTCGACCAGCCCGATCCGGCCTGCGGAACCGTGGCGGCGGCCGTGCTTCAGCGCGCGCAGGAAGCCGGCTTCAAGACGAGTGTGGATGTGGTGAGCGAGGACAGCGACCGGTTTGCCGGAATCGTTCGTCCTGCGCTGAGGTTCTGCGATTACTGTGTCTTGAACGAATTTGAAGCCGAGCGCACGACAGGTATCAGGATCGTCAGCGAGGGCAGAGTCGACTTCGGCGCCGCCCGAAAAGCTGCTCACGAACTGCTCGCCACAGGTGTGCGTCACTGGGTCGTGATCCATTTTCCCGCAGGCGCGATCGCCGTCGGCTCCGACGGCCAGGAACTGGTGCAGGCAAGTATCAACATGCCGCAGGCGAGATTGCGGGAACGCTTGGCGCCGGAGACGCCTTCGCCGCCGGCGTGCTCCTCGGCCTGCACGAGGGAGTCCCGATGGACGTCGCCCTCACCTACGGCGTCTGCGCCGCAGCCGCCTCGCTCACGGACTCGACCAGTTCGGATGGCGTCAAGCCGCTTTCCGAGTGCCTGCGGTTCGCCGAGGAATTCGGTTATCGCCCAATCTGAAGTATGACCAAATCACTCGACACCAAAATCGCGGACATCCTTGCCAATCCTTCGGGAAGCAAAGCTTTCATCATCGCTGACGCGAAGGACGCCGATATGGCTTTCGGCGTCGCGGCGCCGGGCCCGCGCCGCGCCGCCAAGACGAACGACTACGAGAGCGACTGGAAGACGCTGGAAGACTTTCGCGCGCCAGATTCGCGACGTCGTCCGACAGGGAATCGTCGATATCATGCTACTGTCAGCCTCAAACGTCGAGATTCTCGCGATGGAGGAGAGGCTTTTCGAGAACTCTGCGGTCACGCCCGCGGCGCGGCGCGAACGATACCTCCGATATCTGGGCCGTGCGCGGTGGCAAATACCCGCGCGAAGCATCGCGGTCGTTTCGCACGGCGACACTCGACCATATCATACGGATGCATCGATCCCAAGCCCAACGAGAAAATAGTCGGCGCCGACTTGGGACTCTATTCCATCACGTTCACCAATAACCTTGACGAGGAACACTATGCGCTGCGCGAGTTTCCACGGAATTTCGACTGGAGGCCGAGCGGAAGGGTTTTCGCTATTTCCTCGAAGTGTTCAATCCCAACGTCGAGCCTGGGATTTCTGAAGCGGATATTCCAGCCTTCGTCAACGACCACGTCGTTCGCTCTCTGGCAGGCGTCACGAAACGCGGTCGGCCCCTTTTCCTTAAAATCGCTTACAACGGGCCGAAAGCGCTTTATGAATTGGCGAGCTACGATCCCCAGTTGATCGTCGGCATCCTCGGCGGAAGCGCTGGCACAACGTATGACGCCTTCAAGCTGATCTCTGATGCGCAGAAGTATGGTGCGCGCGTTGCGTTATTTGGGCGAAAGATCAATCTTTCCGAGCATCCACTCGCTTTCATCGAAATGCTTCGCCGGATCGTGGATCGCCAGATCACAGCCGAAGAAGCGGTAAAGGCCTATCACGATGCCTTGAGAACGCTTGGAATCAGACCGCTACGCGAGCTACGCGCCGACATGCAGCTGACGGGAACAATGATGCGCTATCGGTAGAGCAGAAATAGTCTTTGCTCAAGTTAACGAAGACGAGTTCCTATCGAAACAGGCTGTCGAGGCCCATGGCGGTTTTCCGAAGGAATTTGGGTAGAGCTTCCTGATGGCGGACTCGAAAAGGTAGCACACCAGGAAAGAGCGTTGAGGGTGAAAAGGCGGTCGAGGACATGTCGGTATCCGCGGTGACGCCGAACAAGCAATCCCAGTAGCCAGTTGACGGTGCGGCGGTTGAACCTCGCCGGCTCGAAGTCGAGGCGAATGCGGTATCGCTGGCGCAGCGATCGTGGCCAGCGGACCTTGTAAGCTTTTTTCGCGGTTCTGATCTCCTCAGCCAAGGCGGGATCAGGCGGAGCAGGTAATGCCGCCGGGCGAGCAAAACGATGGCGAGGGTGTCCCGCATGAATAACAAATCGTCCTTAGGCAGGCCGATCTGACGGGCGAGTTCAAGCATGCGGTCGAAGTGTGTGAAAGCCGCCTCGCCCGCGCGGATGGCTTCTTCGGGGTCATGCACAAAGTGCGAAAGGACCCTGCGCACGGGTTGATTGATGAAAAGGGAGTCCCAATAAACATGGAGGAGCGGCGGAATGCGCATACGCCGGAAGAAGAGCTTTTCGCGCGCGAATTCCTCGATGTAGAGCAGTTCACGGATTACAACATCCGTGAGCCGGAGGAATTCAATGGCGGCGGGCGCTTTGCCGACGCCAAAGAACGAGGCAACGACCTGTTCGACGCTGGCGCCCTCTTTAAAAATGCGGAGCACGGCAGCGGTATTCAGATCGATCCAGACGGCTTCGGGATCGAGGAATGCAAGGCGACGGAAAGCGTGCCAGCCTCCGGTCTGGCACCAGACGGAGAATCCGATCACGTTACGCGCACCGGCAAGTTCACGCGCGTAATGCTCGCAATCCCACCCGATAAAGGAGGGATATTCTCCGGCGCCCTCGTATTCGCGGCGGGCCTGTAGCTCGATGATCTTTGGGAGACCGATGCGAAAGAAATGGCGGTTTAGCGGCAAGTAGCGGAAGAAGTCGCTCTCGCCATACTTCATCGAAACGACAAAGCAACGCGACTCGACGCCGCGCAAGGCGGAAGCAAGACGGCCGCGGTGCCAGATGAGGTCACCGATCAAATAGGCACCCACAGTCCAGGTGCGGAAGATAAGACGGCGTTCGCGGCATTCGAAAACGGGCAGGAGAGCCCGAAGCATACGATTAACTTCGCGCGCCGTGCGCAAGATCAGGCGGCTGCGGAGCGGGTCCTTGACGTCCTGTCCGTCAGACTCGCCGATGCGCAGGATAATGCCTTCAACCTCTGGAAAGACGTCCAGGCATCCGGCGGCGACTTCGCTAAACCATGCAGTGGCAGCGCCGGCGCGGCCCCGAAGGCGGCCATCGACGGCGGCAGAGGTGGTTACAAAGTCCGCTGTGAGATAGATGCGCAGGTGGTGAACGCGGAGCAGGGCGAAAAGCCTGCGAAATTCTTCCCGAAACACCGCGTTGCGCGCGCGGACTTCCGGCTCGAACCAAGGGTGATCGGAAAGATGCGCGACGTCGTCGAGCGAAACGGCGTTGTAACCAAGGCCGGCCGCCTTACGGGCAAAGACGTCGAGGTCGGCGCAAATCGCACGCCATTGCTTCTCGCGATCCGGGCCGGAGGTGGCGAGGTGAGAGAAGGGGATTTTTGACCAGTTGATCCTCCGCTTATGGTATCCGCGAAAGAACGGGCCGATGGCGTCGATGAGCGCGAGTTCCATATCCCCTCAATTGGCGGATGAAAACTTGGTCGTTGTTTGCATGTTACTCACCGGCGGTAGAGCACTGTCGAAAACTTCGGCATTTGCTATAAACTCGATCTCAGCGCGCAGCGGATCCTCCTTGTGGGCGACCAGGACCAGCGGCGAGCAGCAACGCGCATTGGCCAAGTTGACATAGAGCTGGTTACGGATTGAAGGCAAGAACGGTTACAGTTTCGCAACAATCAAGCAGCGGTGTTGCTCATGCCGTGCGCGGTCGGTAGAATCGGCGCATGAATACGACGTGTGGGCGAGGCGGCACGAGTGTTCCTCGACCGAGGAGCCGGCGCGTTTTGCGAAACGGCGGACATTCGGCGTCCGTCCCCATCCAGTCTGTTGTTCATGGTCGAGCTTCCGGATACAGCAGGACTGATTTGCGGCTTCCGGCTCCGGCCTGACGGTCCGGCCGAGAGCTTGAAATGGGACGCTGCCGACCTTGGCCAGGGTTTCGACGGGTGCGGTATGGCTTCATTTTCAGTCTCGCAGACGTCCGCGCGCAAAAGTGGATTGCCGCTTGCGAACAGATTCCGGCGCAAGCGCGCGAACTTCTTCTGCAATAACGATCCGCATATTCGCATGGAGGCCGCCGGGCGCGGGTTCGCCGGGTGTGCTCGGCGATTTGCATTTCGAATTCGACGCCGATCCGGATCGCCTTGGAGTGCTGCGACTCTACGTGGACGAAGATATTGTTGTGACCGCGCGCTTGCATCCGCTCAAGGCCGCGGACTTATTGCGCTTGGAAGTTCGCGGCGGCGCAGCGTTCGAATCCACAATGAGTCTCGTGATCCGGTTCGTCGAGGATGTGACAGAATCCTGGATTGATTCCAGATCTTGTGAAACCCCGCCAAGGCGCTCGATCGAGCGACGCAGCTCCGGCGTGTCTTTTGTCCCGAAACCAGCCGGCGGCGGACGATGCAAGGTGGCCCAAGGCCATGGCGTTGCGCGTCGACCTGGCGTCGCAAGCTTCTGCGGCCGTCGCCGCCGGACAGGGCGAAGTCGTAGACGAGGATCGAAGCGAGATTTCTTCCGCGAGGGCAATCTCAGCGCGCGCTCCCGAAGAAAACGATCCTTGAGAACTCGGTCTTTCCCAAGGCTGGGCGTCCGGCAGGCGTGCCGGCAGACGGCGGACGGGGCCCAATCCCTCGCTTTCATCGTTTCCTTCTCACGGCGATTTTCCTCCCGATTACCTGATCACGGGAATCTTTGGAATGAACGTCGGTGGCCTCGCCCGGGGTCGATCAGGACACCGGTTTCGCCTGGGTGATCGGCCTGATGATCCTAACCGTCGTTACCTCGCTCGTGCTTCTTCACTGGCGACGATTTTTCTAGGACAAGCTCGGGAGTCGCGGCAGCGAGTCCGAGTCAGTTGGCGCTCCACCGTTCTGAATTTCTTCGCAGAGGGCATGGTAGGCCTGGGCGACCGGAAGTTTTGCAGCATACGCAAGCACGGGCATCTCGATGCAGTCCCCATCTTTTCTATCTCGACCGTGAAGGGAATGACCGTTTTTAGGAACATCGGGTCACTCTCCGGCAGATGCGCGATGGTTTCCTGGTGGATGCGATTCCTGGTTTTGCGCCATTGAAAAAAGGGGACCAGGATTCCGGCCGGCAATTCCATTTCGGCAAAGAATTCGAAAGCTGCTCGAGCGTGCGCTCCGACAGCGTCGTGGAATCACCGGTACACAGGATGAGATTCGAGGCGCGAAAGACATTCTCGGAGAGCAGCGTGATGTTCGGCGGGCAGTCGAGAATGATGCAGTCGTAGTCCGTGCCGAGCTCATCGAGCAGCCAACGCAGCTGCTTGCGTGACTTCCGCATGCGGTCGAGAACGAGATCGAAATTCCGATACGCGAGATTGGACGGCAGAATGTCCAGCCCGGGATAGTCGGACTCGCGAATGTTCTGCCTCAGCCCCGCGTCGGTGAGATCATCGAGTTTCATCTTGAATTTTCCCGCCGGGCTCACACGGAAGAAGAAGGCGGCAGCTCCCTGCGGGTCGAGATCGACGAGCAGGACGCGTTTGCCCGTCTGCTGGAGCGCATACGCAAGATTTCACCGAAAGCGCCGTTTTGCCGACCCCGCCCTTGATGCTGTAGGAAGAGACAACCTTCATTGGGTGGCCGGATTCTCTGTCGAATCTGCGGCCAGGGCTTTCGAATCCACGTAAGTGGCCTTGACCGCGCGGGCGATCTGAGGCGCGCAGAATTCATCCAAAGTCTTATGGAAGCGATCCCTCTCGGCTTGCTGGCCTTGATTCAGAAGTGCAACGAGTCCGCCGAGTGAAAAGGCGAGCTCCTCGTGGTTTCCGGTCTCCTTGCGCTTGTGCTCCCAGTGTAGTTGAGCAGTGCGAGCTGCTGAACGGAGTAGTCGTTAAAAGCCCGAGACTGGTCTGAAGACGCCGCAGCTGCTTCTCGATGTGTTCCGTCTCATCGGCCGGTAGAAGCTCACCAAAAACTCGATCAGGTAGCGTAGCTTTTACATTGGATGCGCACCTGGTGCACGGCCTCGTCCGGCGTATCCACGCCGAGCGAACGCTCGATTTTGACGATTCGCTTGTAGCTCTTATAGATGCGCCCAGCGACCAGCGGGCCGACCGGATTCTGCGACACCTCGGTTTCCGGGAGCTTCGACGGCCCGGCGAAAAGCGCTCCATCGCCTCGATCGCGGCACGGTAAGCGGGAGAGCCAAGATGCGCGACGACCTTCCTCAAGGCGCGACGACGCTCCTTGGCAAAGTCCAGAAACATCTCTTCGAGAGGCGGCTGGAGCGCGGCCGGGAGCATTGCTGCATACTGCCCTGTGCGAGGAGATAGACATCGAGGTCACGCAAGCGATTGGTGACCTCGCAAAACTGCTAAAGGCGGCCTTCAGCTCTTCAGGTTTTTCCTCGGGATAGACTCCTTTAATCAGGCTAAGTACCGACCGGATCTTGCGAACGCAAATCCGGTAGTCGTGCAGAAATTCCGTATCGATGTCGTCGATGATGCCTGATTCGTTTTCGCGAGCAATTGCGAGTATCCTTGAGATAATCCTGCGTGCGGTCTCCGCGCGGACAAATCGGGCGCCAAATCGAAGCCAGGTCGCAGCGTGTATCGCCGGGGAACTTTTCCACCCTCGCGAAAAAACATAGCCAGAGGACCCTCGGCAATCTCGGTGGCTCCGATCGTCCGCAAGATCTCGATTGCTTTTGTCGCCTCGGCCTCGTAACCCCGCAGCGGCCGGTAAGTGACACAACCGGTAGAATGGCTCCTGCGATTCGCGATCCGCGAAAAAGTTGGTGAGATCGAAGCGGAATACCGTCTTCTCCGTTTCGTTCAGCAACTCCACCGCCTGCTCTCGAATCGAGAGGCGAGCGACACGCGTCAGGCTCCTGATACCAAGGAGCCGCTTTAATTCTTTGCGCAGGCTTCCCTCCGGAATTCCCACTCAAACCGTGGAACACGCTTGGCCGCCATCGGCACCGTCTGCCGCACATCGCCGATCCAATCATGATCCCGCTCACGCAGAGACGCAGTTGCCCGTTGGACTGATAGAGGAGCCGGTCCCCAAACCAAACACCCCATTCGAAGGTGTCGTAAAATGTCGCTTTGGCCGAGCTTGGTTCGCTCAACCGAATCCCAAAAGTGGGCTCCAACGCGGCGCGGAGACCCTCGATCTCCAGCTCCGCCGGGATCTGACAATTCTTCCGAGTAATGTGCTCACCTTCCAAGGAGATTGCTCTAGGCCCTTCGAAAAAACTAGCAATCCGCGCCTTGTCGGAAATGAGGCATTCACCGGCTTTGTGCCGTCTTACGGGTTCCTCGAACGCAATCGTCTGATCTCCCTGCCTTGCTTGAAGCAAATGCCGGAAATCGAATTTCCGAAATGGTTGCAGCGCTTGCCAGCCCTTTCCCCAAGCAATTCTTTTCAGAATCGCCTGGAAGGCGGCCATTTGGAGAATTCTTTCGACGTTTGCTCTAAGACCCGGCGGCGAGCCGAAATTTGCCGCCTCGATAAGAGCGTGATACTCTTAGGCAGACTGGAATGGAGTATGAAAGCTGTGGTGACATGCCTGGCTTTGTGGCTCACAGCTTTTGCAGCATGCGCCTCCGAGAGAGATTTGCTTCATCAAGAATTAACGGGGCGATCGGTCCCGCCACGGCGAGCCTATATTGCACGCAGCATTGGCGAAGCACAGTCGAGGAACGCCCAGTTTCTCGTTATTCAACCTCAACACGCCCGGCGGACTGCTCGATTCGACGCAATTGATCGTGCAGAGCCTCTTGGCCTCGCCGATCCCGGTCGTCGTCTATGTCGCTCCGACCGGCGCGACTGCGACCAGCGCCGGCTGTTTCATCACATTCGCGGCAAGTGTCGCCGCGATGGCGTTCGGCGACCACCATTGGCGCTGCGCATCCCGTGATGATCGGCGGGGCATCCTGGAGCGGATGGCCAGAAGACCGATGACACGATGAAACAAAAACTCGAAAATTTTTCTGTTAGCTACATCGAAGCAATTGCGGCCAAACGCAATCGCAACGTCGAGTGGGCGCAAAGTCAGCCGTGCGTGAAAGCGCGTCGATCCCGGCGGACAAGGCGCTTGAGTTGAAAGTGATTGAAATCATCGCGAAGGACCTGTCCGATCTGCAACGACAATTGGACGGGCGCGTGGTCGAGGGCGAGGAACTCAGAAACCACTCGTGCCGAGGTCGTTGAGATCGCGATGTCCGCAGAGTGAGACAATCTTTCAATTACTGTGGCGGCCGGAGGTGATGTTCAGTCCTCATGCTGATCTGCGATCTACGGAATCATTGGCGAACTGACGCGCCCGGCGCGATTCTGCCTGGGTGGCCGGTGTGGATTGCGTTGGTGCTTGTGCTCTACATGGCAGCGATCCTGCCGATCAATGTCACGGGTCTGGTTCTTATCGGGCTCGCGTTTGCACTGTTCGTTTTCGACGCGTTCGCACCGACCCATGCGTGTGTTGACAGTCGGCGGAATAGTCGCATTCTTGATCGGCTCGCTGATGTTGTTCGACCGTGACGATCCGCTCTTTCGCGCTTATCGTTGGCTTATATTATTCCGGCGACAATCGTGACGGCGCTGTTCTTCGATATTTGTTGTCGCCAAGGGACTACGTGCGCAGCGCTTGCTCGATCAAGGCCGGCAAAGGGAAACGATGCTCGGCAGGACTGGTAGCGCGCATCCACGCAGATCGACCTCGACCGGCGGAAAGGTATTCGTTGAAGGCGAATATTGGAACGCGGTGAGCGATACACCGGTTGAAGAGGCAGCAACCGGTAGAGGTCGCAGCCGTGCTGGGATTGACTGCTGAAAGTGAAGGCCAAAAACGTAAGGAGAACCAGCACATGCAACCATTAGAAGCTCTGGCAAGCCTGTTAATGTGGGCTCCCGATCATCGTCCTCGGAGCAATTGTTCTCTCGCAGATGATCCGCATCCTTCGCGAATACGAGCGAGGGGTGATCTTCCGGCTTGGCAAATTACTGCGAGCGAAAGGACCCGGATTGATCTTTCTCATCCCCATCGTGGACCGCATGTGAAAGTGGACTTGCGCGTGATCACGATCAACGTTCCCCAACAGGAAATGATGACTCGCGACAACGTGCCCGTTACCGTGGACGCTGTTGTCTATTTTCGCGTGCTCGACCCGGAGGCCGCCATAGTCAAAGTGGAGAACTTTCTGAAAGCGACTTCCTTAATCGCTCAAACGACACTACGCAGTGTTATCGGGCAGGCCGAATTGGACGAGTTGCTTTCGCAGCGCGAAAAAGTCAATCAGCGTCTCCAGGAGAGTTATTGACCGACAAACCGAACCTTGGGGAATAAAGGTCACGGCCGTTGAAGTCAAGGACGTGATGCTGCCTGATGCCATGAAGCGCGCCATGGCTGGACAAGCTGAAGACCGAGCGCGAGCGCCGAGCGAAGATCATCAACGCGGAGAGGGTGAGTTCCAAGCCGCGGAAAAACTGGTGCAGGCGGCGCAAATGATCGCCGGGCAGCCGATCGCTGCTCCAGTTGCGCTACTTGCAAACAATGAAGGAGATTTCGAGCGAGCATAACACAACGACGTTCTTGCCGATCCCGATGGACCTGTTTTGCCCCATTCGTCACAAAAACTAGCCGCCAAAAACCGTCTCCTCAATCGATCCTGGAGGCGGCATGCTGCTCGGTGGGATGGCCCGCGAGGTCCCTCGATGCAGCGGGTGACGAGAGCGGTCCAGCCTGGTCTGGTGAGAGCGCGCCAGTCCGTGCCCGTCGTCCTGTGAAGTACCGTGAAAGGGGACGAGGTCTTTCCAGTGCGGATCCCGCACCGTGCAGCGAACGGCAACATCCCGTGGCAGGGCCTTTTCGAGGCATCGGGAAGGAAGCAGTTTGGCCAGACGGCGCGAAAGCTCCCGGGCGACCTGATCGAGATTCATGCGGACGCCTGAGCCCGTCGGACACTCGATGACGAACATATCTCCATAAAAGTGGTGGTAGCGCTCAAGGGCTTCAATCAGGAGGTAATTGATCGGGAACCAGATCGGACCGCGCCAGTTGGAGTTCCCGCCAAACATCCAGGATGGCGAGTCTCCGGCCGCGTATTCCACCGAATACGGTTGCCCGCCAATCTCGACACGGAACGGGCTCTCCCTGTGGACGGCGGAAGAGCGAGCGAACGCCATGCGGGAGAGAGAAATTCCGTTTCGTCCAGGACCCGGCGCAAAAGGCGTTCGAGGCGCTCGCGGTTTGGAAGGGCGAGAGCAATGTGCTCATCTGCTCGTCGGAACGGATGCACCAGGTGATGAGCCGCGCGAGGTCCGGGCGGTATTTGAGGAACCATTTCCGCGCTTTCCGAATCCCTTGAGCGTTTCGATCTGGGAATCCTCAAGCACCTCGACTGCCGAGCATCGGGATGAGGCCGACCATCGAGCGCGTGCGAAGCACTTCAGCGCGATCCATTCACACGCAAGTGGTCGTAATAAAACCCAGTCCGTCTCATCCCAAAGTCCCGTTCCATCGAAATGGTTGATCGCATCGGCAATCGAGGATGAAATGCTCGAAAAACTTCGAAGCCATATCCTCGTAGGCGGGATTCTCATGGAGCAAGCTCCAGCGCCATGGCCAGCATCGTCAGGCGGTAAAATCCCATCCACGCGGTGCCGTCGGCCTGCTGAAGATATCCGCCAGTGGGGAGCGGCTTCGAACGGTCGAAGATGCCGATGTTGTCGAGGCCGAGAAATCCGCCCGAGAAGAGATTGTGGCCCTCGTGATCCTTGCGATTAACCCACCAGGTGAAATTGAGCAGCAGCTTTTGAAATGCGCTCTCGAGAAGTTGGCGGTCGCGGGACTCACCCGTGCCACAAATCTTGTAAACGCGCCATACCGCCCAGGCGATGCACGGGGGTTCACGTCCCCGAACTCCACTCCATAGGCTGCGAGCTGGCCGTTGGGGTGCATGCGCCATTCTCACAGGATGCCTTCGCGAGCTGCTGTTTGGCGAAGTCATGGATCATATGCGCGCGTAGAGCTACCATGTGAAAGCGAGGTCCCAGGCAGCTAGAACCCACGGGTATTCCCATTTGTCCGGCATCGAAAGAACATCCTTCGCGAAGACATGGAGCCACCGCGAATTTCGCCCGAATATCCGGCTTCTCGGCGGTGGCATCTCGTAGGGATCGCCGATCATCCAGTCCTCGACGACGAAATGATAAAATTGCTTCGTCAAACGAGCCCCGCATAAGCCTGGCGGGCCACATTTTTCTGCTCCGGTGTCAGCTGCCGCGGGATCGTCTCCGCATCAGAATTCATTCGCCTCTGTTGATGCGGACCGCGACGGTGTGCTCAAAGCCTTCGCTATCGAACGCGCCCAGTCTTCATTGCCTCCGGCGTCGAAGTTCCAGCCTCAAGACATGTTCCCTCCAGCGGGAATCTCCAGCCGATAGAGGGCGGCCGTTTTGGTTCCGTGGTTTCGCCGGATTGACGGCTCCACGTCTCGCCCCTCCGCAGAGCCAGCGGTGAAAAGGAGTCTTTCGACATAAGGGAGCGTAGTTAGGCACTCCGAAGCAGATTCCTGGTTGAGTTTCGTTGTCTGTGAGAAGAAGACTGTCAGGTTCAACCTCCATCAGCCATTCGTAGTCTTCGAGCGTCTCGTGGAACACGCCACTCGCCGCGGCCGCCGTTTTCGAAGCCGGGGCTTGGCGTGCATCCCTCGTGCTTGCATCCCCAAGACCACGTGTTGCGGAACCATAACGTTGGCAGGACGTCGAGCGGGGCCGCTTCCGGACCGCGGTTGGCGACCGTGATGCGAATGGCAACGTCGTCGGGATCGTATTTCGCATACTCCGACGAACACGTCGAAGTAACGCCCGCCATCGAAGATCCCCGTGTCCGTGAGCTCAAACTCCTCGCAATCTCTTCCGCGCCGCGCACATTTCCTCAATCAGCATGGAGTAGGGAAACGCCTGCCTGCGGATACTGTAGAGGCCCTTCCACGTAGGAATGGGTCGGGGTGGCATCAAGGTAGTAGTAGCATTCCTTGACGTCCTCGCCGTGGTTACCCTCAGGACCAGCCAGCCCACAGAGCCGTTCCTTGATAAACGGATCTTTTCGATTCCAGAGTGCGAGCGCGAAAACCAGACCGGCATTGCCTGTCGCACCAGCCGAGCAATCCGTCCTCGCCCCAGCGATAAGCGCGCCTGCGGGCCAGATCGTGCGGAAAGTAGCGCCAGGCGTCGCCATCGGGGAGTAATCCTCGCGCACCGTGCCCCACTGCCGCTCTGCGAGATAGGTGCCCCAGCGCTTCCAGTTTTTGTCCCGGCCATCCTCCTCAATTAATCGCTGCGCCTCAGCTGATCTCACCCTGCCATTCATCGTAGCCCGAATGAGAGCAGATTGCCAGGCCATTTTTGCCCGAAGGGCAGCACTGGGTGGGAAGAACCCGGAGCCATGGACAATTTGCGGTTCATATAACTTCGAAACCTATCGCTCCTTGGTGGAAAAATTGAATGGCAATCTAAAGCCAGTCGCTCAAAAAGTGCGTCCTCGACTTATCGGGCCCGGAGGCGTACGTTGGGCGCACGTCCATGAGCACGAAAAACATTCTGATGATCACCGGGGACTTTGTAGAGGATTACGAGAATATGGTACCTTCCAGGCGCTGCAGATGGTTGGTCACAAGGTGTCGGCAGTCTGCCCGGACAAGCGCTCAGGCGACAAGGTGCGGACTGCGATCCATGATTTTGAGGGCGACCAGACCTATTCGGAAAAGCCGGGACATAATTTCGTCCTTAACGCCACCTTCGCGGACGTCAGCCCGGAGAATTTTGATGCACTCGTCGTTCCCGGGGGCCGCGCTCAGAATACCTGCGCCTGAACGCGGAGGTCGTCATCCGCTTCGTGCGCCACTTCGCGGAATCGGGCAAGCCGATTGCGGCGATTTGTCATGGGTTGCAGATTCTCGCTGCCGCGGGAGTTTTACAGGGGCGCAAATGTGCCGCCTACTATGCTTGCGGTCCCGAAGTCACGCTGGCTGGCGCCGAGTTCCAGAATATCGCCGCCGACGAGGGGCTACGTGGGACGGAAATCTTGTCAGCTAGCGCCGCGTGGCCCGCTTCATCCCAGCATGGCTCGCCCGCTTTTGGAAGTGCTGGGAACCAAGATTTCCCATAGCTTTTCTGGCAACGAGGTATTTTCTCTAGTCGTCGAATTATTTTCCTTAAGATCCCTCGGACAAAGTCTGAGGCAGGTCAGCGAGCACTTTCCGGCGAGGCGATAACCCGATCCATCGGCGTTTCGCGTTAGGGACCGGAACCATTCTTGCGATGCGAATTTGGGATGAGCGGCAGAAATAATCGCTCAGGTCCAACGCGCTTGGCGCCTCAGGGTCTGAACGCTCGACCATCGCCTGCGTTCTTGCCAAGGTGGCCGACATCGCGAAGAGCTCGGCTCCAATATCCACGAAGCGGCCCAAGCAGGAGCTGGCGCTTTTCCAGGGCAGGCCCATACACGAGCATTTGGTGAAACATTCGCCGGGCCAACTGGCGCACGGCCGATGCACACCAACGAACATGGTGAGCCAGCCGCGGGTCGAAGTTTTGCTCAATCCGCCTCGGAAGATAGCGTTGAAGGATACCATCCGCTATAGAAGCGGGCGGCGTGCAGCCGCGGCGCCCCGCACGGAAACGGACAACCGCCGATCGAGAACGGGGGCGCTGATTTTCAAATGCGGATCGAGCGCTTCCCGCGCGATGAACAATCGCATGATTTCGCTCGAACCCTCGAAAATGGTATTGATGCGGCTATCGCGAACGATGCGTTCCACAGGATCCGGCGACTCGCCGCGCTTGACCAGCGAAGCCGGCGGTCTCGTAACCACGTCCACCGCGAATCTGCATCGTGTCATTGGCGATCCTCCAGGCCCACTCGGTTGCCAGCATCTTGCAGATCGCTGATTCAAGCCGGAAATCCGACTTCGCCCGGTCCACCAGCGAGGCTGTAAGCATCGTCATCGACTCCATGGCAAAAGTCGCCGCAGCCATGTCGGCAATCTTGCTCGCGATAGCGGCGTGCTTCCCAATGGGCTTTCCCCACTGGACGCGCTTTCGCCCAACGAGGTGCTGATCTCCAGGCATCGCTTGGCGAGTCCGATGCACGCGGCGCGGCAAAGTGAGGCGGCCCGTGTTCAACGTGCTTAGGGCGACTCGCAGGCCCTTTCCTTCAGCAAGCAGAACGTTCTCGCGAGGCACACGGACGTCATGAAATTCGATAACGGCGTTGTAGAGCGCGCGCAAGTCCCATGAACCGGCAGCGCTGGACGACCTCCACGCCCGGCCAAGCGGTTTCCACGATGAAAGCCGTGATTTGATTCTTGCTTTGTCCGCGCATCCCCTTCGGAGGGTCTTCGCCATGACGACGATCACCCCGGCGCGCGTACCCATTCGTGCACCACATCTTGCAACCGTTAAGAATGTAGCCTGAACCGTCCCTAGTGGGCTCCGCATGCGTTTCCATTCGGGCTGGATCGGAACCGACGCCCGGTTCAGTCAGCGCGAAGGCGGAGATTTCCCCTTGGCAATCGAGGCAGGTATTTTTGCCGCTGTTCCTCGGTGCCGAACAGCAGAAGCGGCTGCGGAACGCCGATCGATTGATGGGCGCTGAGCAGTGCCGTCATGTTGCCGCACCAGCTTCCAAGCAGCATCGCAGCGCGGCAATAGTTTGTCTGAGAAGGCCCAGTCCGCCGTATTTCGTTGGAATTTTGATTCCGAATGCTCCCAACTTTGCGAGCCCGTCAATGACCTCATCGGGAATCTCTCCGCTCTCATCGATCTGGTCCGGGTTGGTGCTACTCCGGAGAAAGTCCTCAAGCCTGTAAAGAAAAGCGTCTCCCTGATCCCGATCCTCCATTGTTTGCTCGGGGAAGGGCATGATCTGCGACAGATCGTGACGTCCCAGAAACAGTCCACCGGCGAACGTCCTTTCCATCGAGGCAGCTTCCCGCGCTGCCTCGGTCACTTCCAACGCCGCGCGTTCGCCTTCCGACATACGCGACGTGTCGATCACGGATTCCTTATCGTTTTTTGGCACAATACTCACAGTTTGTCAGGCCCGGAAAAAACGAACGCTGGCAATTGGAAATCGCTTGAAAACGCGAACCTGCCACATCGGTAGGCTGCTAGTCGCCATAGAATGCCTTGTTTTGCCTGTTCATTTCGATAAGTCGCTCGCAAGGAGCAAATTGCCGCTCTCCCGCTTGCTGAGCCGCCTAAGATCCTCGATGATCCTGCCGATGCCGGGCGGCATCTGCGTACGCAACGGCCCACCGCGGAATGGGGCAAAACCAGTTCCCATGATCATTGCAAAATCGACATCCCTCGGGTCCTCGACGATCCGCTCCTCCAGACACCTCGCTGCCTCGTTGATCATTAAGAGAACCATGCGCTGCCGAAGCTGCTCTCGGGAGAGACCTGCCTGCGTCTTCCTGCTGCCCGAAGTCCCAGCGCGGTGCTGACTGACATGGACAACCCGACCGTTTCGGTATTCTGTAGAATCCCTTGCCGGTCTTACGTCCCCTGATGCGCACCTCCAGCAACTGGGAAAAAAGCCTGGCATCTGCATTCGGTCCGGGAATGCCGCGCAAGAGTGTCTGCGCCACGTCGGACGCGACATCGAGGCCGACTTCATCCAGGAGGCGCAACGGACCCATCGGCATTCCGAAGTCGAGCATGCTCTCATCAATCGCTGTGACTTCGGCGCCCGCGTTAAACAGGCGCACCGCTTCAAGCAGATGGGGCAGCAAAATGCGATTGACTAGGAAACCCGGCTGATCCCGGACGACCACCGGAAGCTTGCCAATCCGCTGAATGAAGGCCACCGCGGTATCGACCGTCACGTCTGAAGTTAGCTCAGCTCGAACGACCTCGACAAGTTTCATGCGGTGCACCGGATTGAAAAAATGGAGCCCGGCCACGCGTTCGAGGATGGCGCAAGCCGCGGCCGATCTCCGTCACTGAGCGCGGAGGTGTTCGTGGCCAGGAGCGTCTCGGGACGCGTCCGCTCTTCGAGATCGGCAAAGATTTGTTTTTTCAATTCCATCTTCTCCAAAGCGGCCTCAACCACCAGATCGACCTGCTTCATTTCCACGGGCACCCTCCACCGGCACGATGCGATCCATCCCGGCCTGAGCCTCCGCAGCAGAGAGCACCGCGTCGTCGCGCTTCGGAAAAGAGCTTTTCCGCCCTGCTGCAGACCTTGAGCCAGCTGGCCGGCGTCGACATCCCGAAGCAGCACGTCCGTGCCGCGCGAGGCGAACCATTGGGCAATGCCCGACCCCATAACACCGGAGCCAATCACTGCAGTCTTCCTTGGTAGATTGCGCTTTGGGCGCGGGCACGGTGCTTCGCGCGATCCTGCAGAAAAAGACCCGGATCAGATTCTTGGAGACCTCCGTATCGGCGAGGCGCAGAATGACCTCTTTCTCGGCAGCCAGAGACTGAGGAATGCTACGGACGACGGACTTCGCCGCCACGTCGATGGCCCTGAGCGCAGCGGATAATGCCCGCGGGTCTTCTTCAGGATCGAATTTCTCGCAAACGCTGAAACTGCCTGCCATGCGGGAATCCAGGCAATGTGCCGAAGGTTGCGCCAGCGCGGTTTTCCCTTCGCCACGAAACGGCCGGCCAACACGAGCAAACGCTCCCGCGGCGCCAAGCCATCAATAAGACCGAGGCCGATCGCCTTTGAAGCCGGGATCAATTCGCCGCGCAGGATGACCTTCAAGGCCCGAGGCAGGCCAATGAGCCGGGGCAGACGCGTGGAACCGCCCCATGCCGGAATGAGGCCAAGATCTTACCCTCCGGAAGGCCAATCCGCGTGGCCCGTTCGGGGCTTGCCACGCGATAATCGCAGGCCAGTGCCAACTCGGTTCCTCCGCCCGCGCACGCGCCGTGAATCGCGGCGACCGTCACACACTCTAAGCGCGGCGATCCTGGCAAAGGTTTGCTGGCCGAGATCCACCAACTCCGCGCGACTTTGTGTCCCCGCCAATTCCTTCAAGTCAGCTCCCGCGATAAAGACGGATGGCTTGGCGCTCTCGAAGACCACGCCGCGCAAGGCTTGCCCGATCCAGTTCACCAAGAATCTCCGCGAGAGCATGGAGGGTTTTGCTGTCCAGCACGTTGGCCGAACTCCCGGTCCGGTCGAATCGAACGACCGCGATCCCGTCTTCTGCGGCGTTTAGGAGCACCGATAGGACGTTGGAAGAATCAGACCTTTGCCCCGCGGTGGCGGTCGCAGAGGGTGGATGAACTGCGGCGTTCATAAGCGTTCGAGCCAAAGCGCGGCCCCCTGCCCTCCCCCACGCACAGACTGACGAGGGCCTCCCCGAGCGTTCCTGCGTTGAAGCTCCTTCAGCGCGGTGAGCACAAGGCGTGCCCCGCTTGCGCCCACGGGATGACCGAGCGCGATCGCGCCTCCGTTGACGTTCAAACGTTCGTCGGAAATCTCGCCGATGCCCTCATCTTTCAATTTTCGCAAGACCGCGAGAACTTGTGCGGCAAAAGCCTCGTTGATCTCGACGAGCTCCGCGTCCTCAATGGTTACATGGAGCCGCTCAAGCAGGCGTTCGATGGCATAAACCGGGCCTAGCCCCCATTCGCCTGGGATCGCAGCCCGCGTAGGCGAAGCCTCGAATGGCGCCAAGCGGTTCCGAGGCCAAGGCTGCTCGCGGCAGCCTCGGTTCCAATCAACAAGGCCACTGCGCCATCGGTAATCTGCGAAGAATTCCCGGCGGTGACAGTGCCGGTTTCCTTTTTCAAAGACCGGCCGCAGCTTGGCCAGGGCTTCCAGGGTTTGATGCGGGCGCACACCGTTGTCGCGCAAGACCGCAACGCCGTGCGCCGTGTCATATCCTGGAGCGATCTCCTCTGCACGCTTGGCCTCAGCCCCGGCCGCTCGCCATGCGACCGCAATGCGAAGGCGGTCCTGTGCGCGCGCGTCCAATTTCGAATTCCCGCGCCAGGACCTCGGCGGTTTCCCCCATATTCAGGCCGCTCACGGGGTCACTCAGGCCGAGCCTTAAGGCTGGGGTGGGCACAAAATCCTGTGGACGCAGTGCTGCGACGGCGCGGGCTTTCGACAACAAGCCCCTGCCTGAGGCCAGCGAAGCAAACTTCTTTGTTGCCGGTTTCGGAAAGAGCATGGGAGTGCTCGACATACTCTCAACACCTCCAACCAAGTAAAGCTCACCCTGCCCGGATTGAATCGAAGCCACGCCTGGGTGATTGCTTCGATTCCGGAAGCGCAATTGCGTTGCACGGTAAGGGCCGGTACATGCTTCGGAATTCCCGAACGAAGCGCGCGCCACTCTCGCAAGGTTCAGCGCATCGGCGGGCTGCGCCACACAACCCACAATCACCTCATCGAGCCGAGCGGGATCGAGGGCAGTCCGAACCAGGACGCCTAGCATGGCCGCGCGCGCCAGATCCGCCGCGCCCACCCCCGCCAGACTGGTTCCGGCCTTGGTGAAAGGTGCGCACGCCGGCGATGACCACTACGTGGTTCGCCTTCATTTCTCCGGGGAGGTCACAAGGCTGGGCGAACGGTTTTCGGTCTTGAGTCGCCGATCGACCACCTTTTGTTCCTTGAAGCTTTTCGCCGACTCCTTGAAGCCGGCGCATTTCGGAGTTGGTATGGAACACGATGCGATTTGCACGGAGTTCGGCTCCGTTCGAAGAGGCATCGCGCGATCTCCGTCGAAACGGAGCTCTCCTCGCCTCCGTCGGCCGAGAGAGACATGCAGCACGAGTTCATCCACCTCCATGGGATCATCATTAGCCTTCCGCAGCTCGATCTGCCAGGATCCAACGCGCGGCATATCGTCAAGGACGTGTTCAAGCTCATTGAAGTCGACAAGCGTCCCTTTGATTTTGTCGAGCTGCATTTCGCGGACATCCGAGCGCCGTGAAATCCTCCCGACGAGGCGTGGCATGACACGGCCGCAATGCGGACACGGATCATGGGTCAATCCGCCCTCGACGACGTCGCCCGTCCGATACCGCAACACGCATGACCCGCGCGCGTCGAGGGAGGTAAAGACAATCTCGCCCGGTTCGCCGTCGCCTTTGAGCGCCCCGTCTCCGGGTCTATGATCTCGACGATGCCCAGATCGGGATAGATGTGGTAGCCGGACGGTTCGGCGCCCACTGGAAACAGGCATTCGCACCACGCCATTTTCGCCTCGGTGAAACCGTAGGTCGAAATGACGCTGACGTTTTTCGAATAAACAAGAGAAGCAGACTCCTCCAGTTTACGCCGCAGGCCTCGGGGCACCTTCTCCCCGCCGAGCACGATACCGCGCAGATTGTCGCATCGGACACCGTCCAGCGCGGCTTCGCGCAGCACGTGGTAAACAAAGGTCGGCATGCCGATCAACACGTCCGGATTCAACTTTCGCAGCATGCGGATGTTGCCGTCGGTCCCCACAGTCTTACCTCCACCCGAGCTTAGAAGAAATACCCCGAATTCGGTTCCCGCGTAGTGCGTCTGCCAGGAACGCAAGATGCGGCGCGAAGGGGAACATGTTCAGCATTCGATCGCCCAGCCGTGCGCCCGCAAGCTGCATCATACGAAAACCCGCTGTTCTCAGCACGGCCAAATCGTGAGCCGTGTAAACAAACGGCACAGGCTCGGCCGACCGGCCAGTCGTGCTCGTCATCAGGATCGGGCGAAACTCTCTCTCGAGCTCGCGCCGTGCACGGCTCGGACCCCGGAGAAGCCCGCGGAAGACGGTGGTCGGACGGCGAGCGAGTTGATTCGGTTCGGGAGCGATAATGAATCCCCTCGTGCGTTCAGCCCCCTGACAAATCGCCTTTCGACGTGAAGGGAATTCGCCGAAGATCCTCCAGAGTCTTCGATAGCCCGCCAATCCAGGCCGGTGCTTGGAAAACACTTCCCGATAGTGCGGATGGAACGGCAGAACCACATCTCGCAGATAGGCGCGAAGCCGCTCGCCTGCAGCGCGCGGAAGGGTTTCTCTAGGCAGCTTGTGCCAGGAAGTTGTGAGGCGGTTGGCGTTCATGGATGGGGGTGTTGATGAGGTCTCGAATTGCTGAAAGCTGCGATGCGAGCCTCTTCGCGGCCGAGCCAGATATAACGCGCAGGAGCGCTGAAATCGTGCCAGCGACCCTCGCAGGAATAAGGTCTAAGCACGACACTCGCCCGGCGGCAAGATGCTTCCGCCAGACGTGTCTGCGCCGCGTGACTGCTTCGCATCAAGGTGTCGAAGGCATTGCCCCGGGCAAATGGATTGAACCATGCGTTCAGCGTCCGGCTCCAGATTGTCTCCGGCGTTTTCGGCTTCGTTAGTCTCGCTGCTGCAAGCTCTAAGTGTTTGCGGGGTCGCGATGGTATTTACGGCGATGATTTTCGAACACCGATGTCGATCAAGCGCGTCGACTGGGAGCGGATCGCAGATCCCTCCGTCAGCATAGGGAATGCCTCCGAGCACCACACGGCACACAAATGCCGGGCATGGCGAGGCTCGCAAGAACGGCGTCCACTACGCTTCCGCCTGAAAAGACGACGCGTTCCAGCGTGTCCAGCCGAGTCGCCACGATCCGGATCCGGTCGCGCCATGTCAGAAAAATGAAGCGCGCCGATGGTTTCTTCGAAGCCGCTTGCGAACACGCGATCGGTCAGCAGAAATCCGCGGCGGGGAAAAACTGCAGAGATCCATCAACCTCCAGAGGCCGCGATAGCCCTCGATCTCTCGGGCGAACTTCTCCATTTCCCGTCCGCCATATCCGGCTCCCCAGACCGCGCCGATGTAAGCGCCCATGCTGGAACCCGCCACGATATCCACCTCGATGCCGTTCTCCTCGAGCACCTGAAGGACTCCGGATGTGGGAAAGTCCGCGCGCAGCGCCTGAGGACAGAACAAGCCCGACCTGGCACCCGCACATTTCACGCCCCAAACGATGAAGATTCGCAGTGAACCGGAGGCCGTTTCCGGCCTTCCGAAGGTAACTATGAACCGGCCATCTGACCGTTTCTTCGATGTAGCAACTCGCCGTGAGCATCCTGCGGCGTCCAGGAAAACCAGAGGCTTGATCGGAATCGCCTCGCAACCCCGGGCCCGCGCTTCGCGGGCGAGAAGATTGAGTTCGAAAGACTCTCCCCGTTCTGCTGTAGAATGGGATAGACGGACTGGCTTCGCCGGATGATCTCGATCAGCGCTTCCACCGTGGATCTGGCGGTGTGCCTCGACGATCACATAAGAAAATTGCCCTCTTGCCCGATCCAGCGGTCTCGAAAGCACCTCCAAAGATTGCGAACCGCTTCCGCCGTCCGGCGTGCTGAATGAAGACATTCTGAAGACCCGGGAAAGGTGACGGAACGCTGCTTTCATCGGACGCCGGCGCCATCCTATCGACATTGATGCAGCGGACGTCCTCCGCCGTTTCTTCGAAATCGTCTCCGCGCAGACCGAGGAGAACTCCTCGCACGGAACCCCGTGGGACAAAGGCATCAAGCAAAGAATCTTGCCATATCCCTTCCTTTTGCGGGAGGCCGCGCCGCTCTGGAAGCGACGAAGCGAGCGCCCGGCCTGCAGCATAGCTGGCCACCGTTCAAGAAGCCTGCGAATGTTCTGTCGCGGAAAGCGCAAAATGTCGCTGTCCACGATTGCGCGCATGTTCAAGCGGCCTCCCTTGCACCATCGATCGCGTCACCCGCCCGGAGGGGCAGCCTCTCGTGGGCGCCCGGACTCACAGCAACCCTGAAGAACAAGAGAGAGTTGAATCCTGCGCCATATCGTCCGGCACCAAGCTTTGCCCAACACGCAAATGCTCGACACCGCTGTTCCGACCATGCTCGCGGGGCAACGATTCCGCGGATGGCGACGCACGCCGTCGCAACCAGTCTCTCAGCGGATTTTTCATTTGTGGGCTGCGTTCTGGAGATAATCGTGTCACCATCGGCTGGCGAACCAACTTCGGGAGCATACCGATCTCTTGGTCGTCCTCTTGTTTCCAAGCTTAGGGCGATAATGCAGCTTGTCAAAGCCGACCGGCGAGTCGCACGTCTGTTCTGTTGCGGAAACGTTCCGACTCTGATTAGTTCGCGTTTTCCCGGATGAGAAACCTGAAAGAGGCTTGGCCCGCCATTTGCGATTTTCCGTCCGGCTCGATCTGCCGCCGAGCCGTTGGAAATACGTATAGGTCCACGCACGAATTGAGCGCGAAGCGCTCATAATGCCATCCGTTGGCGGCAGCCAAAGATTATCGTCGAGACCGGAACGTTTGAAGGGCTGGGCACATTCACCATCGCGAAGGCCGCGCAGGAAAATGCCAATGAAGCCAAGATATTCACGATCGATTACGATGGCGATCCTGATGTCTCCATCCCGATGGAGGACTGGCTTCAACTGCGGAAATTCCGCGACGAAAATCTTCCATCTTGCACGCACCAAGTTCCCCGGCGTGGAGATCCATTTCCCTCAACGGCGATTCCAGGAGAATGCTGCCCTCGCTGTTCCCGGCCCAACTGGAGCACTGGGATTTCTTTTTCAGGACTCGATGCACTTCATGAGCGGAATCCTTTCGGAGTGGGAAATCATGAAGCCCTTCGCGAGGTCGGGCTCCGTGGTGGTATTCGACGACGTTGTGTCTCGATTGGAGAAAATGCCACGACACCTCCTTAAGCAAGACGACTTCTGCGGGCGCTTCCTACTCAAGGAGGCCTGGAAGAATGGCTGGCTTTTCAAGTCGACCGCCGAGGGGCGCGCGCAATTCTGGGCGCAGAAAAGAGGCCGTAAACAACCGCTGCCGCAAGTCTAATCCTGATGAATGCATGGACGCTGGTCGGTTTCGGGACGAACGCCGCGCGTGATCATTATGGCGGTCGCTTGGGAGATCGCGCGCCGTGTCAAGAACGCCAGCTACTTGGAGGTGGCGTGGTCGTGCATGGTTTGCCCTTGTCGTCTGGATTTACGCGCTCATTGGACACAGGCGAGACCGCTCCGGAAGTGGCTGATCACTGGGATGGTTACCATATGGAGTCTGCGGCTCGGCACGTCGCTTTTGTTTGACGTCATACGGCATCATCCAGCCGGAAGGGCACCGCTATGCGGCCTTGCGCCAGCAGTTTCCCAAACGTCCTTGGCTCATGTTCTTCGGATTCTCTCAGTATCAGGCCGCTCTGATCGGACTGCTCTCGGCTCCCTTCGCGATCGGCTGCTCGAATGCGACTCCGGGAACGAGCGGCTGGGAAGTCGCAGGGCTCATTCTTTGGTTCGTTGCGATCGTGGGACAGACTGTGGCGAATTTCCAATCGAGCCGCTTTCGAACCAATCAGAAAAATTCCGGCAAGGTGTGTGACGCGGGGCTCTGGCGATACTCGCGTCACCCGGATTGTTTCTTTGAGTGGCTCATTTGGGTCGCCTACTTTATCTTTTCGCTTGGTTCACCGTGGGGGTGGGTCACTGTTTATTGTCCATTGCTTATGCTTCATTTCCTGACCCAAGTCACCGGCATTCCTCCGGCCGAAGCGCGGTCCTTGAAATCGCTCGGCGACGAATACCGCCATTACCAGCGCACGACGAGTGCGTTCTTTCCGAGGCCGGCAAAGCCAGTTCGCCAATCTTCCGGAACTCGCATTAGCGAAGCGGGCGACGCCTGAATTCGGCGATCTCGAAAGCGGCTCCGGTCGCCAAATATTTCCTAGAAGCCTGTCGGACTTGAAATCGAACTCCAATTCTTTGGATAAGGTCCTTTGCGTTTATTCTGATTTGCGTCTCTACACTGTGTGCGCAGCGCGTTGAGGAGCTCGTCACTGCGGGTGACGCCCTTGATGAGAAGCACAGGAATTCCGAGGCGCTTTCGCTCTACCTCAAGGCTGATGCGCAAAAACCAAACGTATGCCGAGATCCTCCGGCGCCTATCGAAGCAATACGCTCAACTCATGCTGGATGCCAAGAGCGCTTCCGAGAACGGCAACTCGGCGAGAAAGCGCTCGACGCCGCGCAGCGCGCCGTGACGGCCAATCCAAACAACACTCAGACCCACCTATCCCTCGCAATTGTCTATGGCCGGATCGCACTTGACGAACCGGCTCGCCGGAAGGTCGGAGATGTCCAGGCTCATCAGGCAGGAGGCCGAAACTGCTGCGCGCCTCGATCCGAAGAATGACTACGCCTGGCATGTTTTAGGCCGATGGAATTACGAACTCGCCAATTTTAATCCCTTTTAAAGGCTCTTGCCCGGGCGATTTACGGAAAGCTTCCCGATGCCTCGAACGAAAAGGCCGTTGAGATATTTCCAGCAAAGCGATTGCTCTTCAACCGCGGCGCGTCTTGCCCATCATTTGGAACTTGGGCGCGCTTATCTCGCTCTCGGCGAAAAGCAAAGGCTCGGGCACAATTCAACAAGGGACTTCCCTGCCCTCCACCGAGAAGGATGACGACGACAACAAACAGCGGGCCCGTGCAACGCTCAAGCAACTACAGTGACAAGGTGCAGACGATGAGTTTCCGCACGGCACGGCGTTTCTTCACAGGTCCTTCAGTTCTCCTAAGGCAACTCGAAAAATTCTCGCAGGACTTTTCTTACCAAGTTCGACAGACTCTTAGGTGATGCCGCGCATTCTCATTCTTACAGCCAGCATGGGTGAGGGCCACAACACCGCCGCCCGCAATATCCGGGATGCCCTCGTGGCGGAAAGCGGCGGAGAGGCGGAGGTTCTTGTCGCCGATCCTTACACGCGGACAAACCCGGTCATCAATAAGCTGATGCAGAAAGGCTATGTGACAGCGATCAATCGCTACCCGCGCGCGTGGAAGGTCGTATTTGAACTGCTTAGCAAGCGCGGCGTGGTGGAAGGAATGGGTCCGATGCTGGCAGAGTTGACAGCCGCCGTCAAGGCGCTCATCGACGAGTTCCATCCGGACATCATTGCTTCGACCTACCCGGTCTTTTCTTTTCTCATGGCAAAGATTCGTAAGAGGAATTCATCCGTCATCATACCGTTTTACACTGTCATCACGGACTCCACGATGATCAATTCGGCCTGGTACCGTTGCCCCTGCGATGGGTCGATCGTGGCGGATGAACAGACCGCCCGCGTCCTCCTCAGCGACGGCGTTCCGCCAGATAGGGTCCATGTCCTGGGCTTTCCCGTGGGCCTGGCTTTCGAGTCTCTCCATCCGGCGCCTCCTCCATCAAAGGATGGGTGGAAGGCGATCTTCTTCCCGAGCGGAGTATCCCGAATTCGCCGTCAAAGTGCTTACCCATCTCGCCGAAATTCCCGCAACTGCAAGTGACCGTCGTCACCGGCCGAAGGCAAAACGTTTTGCAGAAGCTCCATGAATGCGGGCCTGCCGAAGCACGGTTCTCTCGTTGGCTGGACAGATGACATGCCCGCCCTGATGGCCTCGCATCACATTTTCATCGGAAAGCGCAGGCGGCGCGACTGTGCAGGAGGCGATCGCCGCGCAAATTCCTTTTCTCGTAAGTCACGTTGTTCCGGGCCAGGAGGAAGGAGAAACATCGCTCTCATCGAGCAGACCGGTATTGGCGCTCTGGCGGTTGGCAATCCTCAACGGATTCGTGACATGATCCTCGGCGCAATGGCGAACGAGGCCACCCTGTGGAAGGCCTGGCGGGCAAATCTCGCCGCCCTCCAGAAACCGCCCGCCTCCCGTGTCATCGCGCGCTTCTTGCTCCAGCGCGCCGCCGCTCGCCATGTCCTGAGAGACAATGCTTTGCGCGCGCGCAGCGGTGCGACGTAGCACTTCCGCTCATGCTTTCGCAGATTCCGCAGTTACGGAGAGGTCTATGCCATCATGCTTCGCAACTCGCTGATCCGCGAAATGGCCTTCAAGGCAAATTTCCTGCTTTGGATGGGAGTCGAGTTACTGTGGTTCATCGGGCAGATCATTTTCATTGAAGTGATCTTCGGCTATGTGGACCGGATTGGAGACTGGACAAAATGGGAGGTCGTCCTGCTTGTCGGAACGCATCAGCTCATCGCCCAAATCTTTCAGGCGTTTTTTACGCGAACCTGGCCAATCTGCCCGAACTCATCCGGCACCGGTCGGTTCGACTTCCTGTTGCTTCAGCCGATCGACACCCAATTCGCCGTATCCACCAAAGCAATTCGGACCTCGATAATCTCGTCAATGCGCTCATTGGCATTGCGTTTGTTATCGCGTCCCTTGTCAAGATGGCGGTCGTTCCCACGCCCGGCCAGATTGCACTTTACGTGACCGCGATCGCAATGGGAGTGATGATTCACTACAGCGTCCTGTTCTGTCTCGCGGCCACGAGTTTCTGGATCGTTCGCTCGCAGGGTTTGATTTACGGATATTACAGCCTCTTCAATCTTGGTCGATACCCGGACGTCGTGTTTCCGAGGCCTCTTCAAGTTCGTGTTCAGCTGGATCATTCCGATCATCGTGGTGACGAACGTTCCCACACGTCTGTTGATCCGGGCGGCGGACGCCCCGGCGCCTCTGATTCTGCAGCTCGCCCTCGCTACGCTAATCGCGACCACCGCCACGCGCCTGTTCTGGCTCGCTGGCGCTCCGGCGTTACGCGAGCGCAAGTTCTATGACTTAGCGGCAGTGTCAGGCGTGGGGCCTGCGTTGCCAGGCGAGATTCCCGCGGAAAATGTGACACGGATTTCCAAGTTCGGCAGCCCGCTAGCGCAGCGCGCCTCCGTGTTCTGCCAGCAGGCCCTTCATGTCCCTGTTTCGAGCCGCGGAATGCAACAAGAAAGCACATACCCTTTTCCTCGCGGATGGCGAGGACCGAGCGATCAGACTCCGTGATGCGCCAGGATCCCTCCGGAACAACGTTGATCCCAAGCGGTTGTGAGGAAAAGCAGTAGAAATACATAACATTCTCGGAGCGAGCGACTTGTGCGACCGGCTCGTTATCGACAGTGAACGATCCGAACGCCAACAGCATCGAGATTGCGCAATTCCGGCCGGCACCTGGAAGTTGTCGAAGCCTTTAAGCGTAAACCAATCCTGCAAGGAATCTGCCTTCTCCTCGACGGGATCGAATTGACTGGGCGTCGCTTTGGCTCCCGTCATTGCGATCTTAACGGCCTCTGTCGAGGAAGGTTCCGGCGCGGCCCAGGAACATCCAGACGAGCAGACCGATAAGAAGCAGAAAGCCGATGCCAACGGCGAATGCCGCATGCTTGCCGACCTGCGTTCGCCCTCCGCCGCGCTTGGCCGCGAAGGCGCGGGCTCCCTTCTCGATTTGCGCGCGCGAGTCTGCGTCGAGTCGGAATGGCTGCCAACTCGGCCACGCAGGCGCGATCAAAAGCGGTCTGACTTTCGAGCTCCGCCGCTAGAGAGCTATCCTTCGCGGCAAGAGCCATGGCGCGCTTTCATGGAGCGGATCTGAATCGTCTTCGACCGGTTGGACGGCGACAAAGGAGAATCTGGCGAGCGCTCTTCGAGTTCATGAAATGATGGCCCTCCTCTCACGCAGTGCGGACCGTGCTCTTGTCCATCGCTTCAGCGAGCAGGCGTTCGTGAACGTTCAGGACACGTTGGATATCTACCGCCGGCAGGGCGTTGAGATAGAGCAAGTGCCAGGGCGCTGCGTCCAGGTTCAGGGAGCTCATGCAGCTTTGCCGCGGTCCCTTCGAGCTCGCAGCGGGCGAGAAATTTCAGGCTGCGCCGCCGCACGATCGTAAAAACAACTGCCTGGTTCGTTCCAGATCGCCAGGATGCGGATGGCGGAGCAGCTCCTCAACAGAATCCTTAAACACCTTGGACGTGCCCCTCATGGCATCCCGTCAGCAAGAACGCAAAGCGCCATGCCGTTTCCAGAAAGACCCATTCTTCGGGAAGATTGCTCATCGGGAGAATGTTACGCATAGCCTCGCCAAAATCTCTTCTCAAGCGTCTTGTGGCACTCGATCTTCGCCTCAACGGCTTCGCCAGTGAGTATGCTCTTCGACTCTCGGCCTCGCGCGATTGACTTGCCTGCCACTCGCCCCCACTTTTAGAAACCGTTCATGAAGCATGTCCTTTTTGTTTGCACCGGCAATATCTGCCGCAGCCCGATGGCCGAGGGGCTTTTCAAAAGCTCCTGGCTGGACGTGATGACATCCGCGTGCAATCGGCCGGTGTCAGCGCCGGGCGTGGCATGCCTGCCAGCCAGGCATGCGATTCAAGCGCTGTCCGTCGATGGTGTCGATCTGACGAATTTCCGCAGCCAGCCTGTCTCCGGAGGAACTCGTCCAGCAAGCCACGCATATCTTCGTAATGACGCGCGATCACAAGCGCCTGATCGAACTGCTCTTTCCGGAGGCTGGAGAGAAGACCTATCTAGTGCGCGAGTTCGAGCCCGGCGCGCCGGACGTGCCGGACCCAATAGGCCTTGGACGCGAAACCTACGAACGGTGCCGTGACACACTCAAGAGGGCTCTTCCGTGCTTTCTGCGATTTATCGAAAACCAAACTATGACCACAGAATCTCTTCTCCAAGAGGAAGACTCCAGCGCTTCACCCTCGCAGCGGTCGATCCGCAGATCGCCGATGCCATCCGCAAGGAACGCCGTCGTCAGTTCGAGAATATCGAGCTCATCGCCAGCGAGAACTTCACCAGCAGGGCAGTAATGGAAGCGCAGGGATCCTGTCTCACCAACAAGTATGCAGAAGGCTATCCCGGCCGCCGCTGGTATCGGCGGATGCGAATACATGGACGTGGTCGAGACCGCTGGCCATCGAGCGTGCGAAGAGTCTATTCGCCGCTGAACACGTCAACGTGCAGCCTCACAGCGGCAGCCAGGCAAATATGGCAGTTTACTTCTGCCGTCCTTCAGCCCGGAGACCGGCATCTTGACGATGGACCTCGCCCATGGCGGGCACCTCACCGCACGGCCATAAGGCGAACTTTCCGGAAAACTCTATGAGATTCATCATTACGGCGTGGATCGCGCATCGGAGCAAATCGATTACGACGCCCTTGCGCAGCAAGCCCAACGAGGTGAAGCCCAAAATGATCACAGCCGGAGCGTCGGCCTACTCGCGCACGATCGATTTCGCTCGCATGCGGGAAATCGCCGATTCCGTCGGCGCCTGCCTTTCGTGGACATGGCTCATATAGCAGGCCTGGTGGCGGGCGACGTTCATCCAGCCCGATACCGCATGCCCATTTTGTCACAACGACCACGCACAGAGCCTGCGCGGTCCTCGCGCAGGACTTATAATGTGCAAACGAGGAATTCGCGAAACGTCTCGACGCGCAAACATTTCCTGGAGTCCAAGGAGGCCCGTTGATGCACGTGATCGCCGCAAAGGCCGTCTGCCTGCACGAGGCGCTGCAGCCCTCCTTTAGAGATTACGCCCGGCAGATCGTGAACAATGCCAAGGCCCTCGCCGCGCGCCTTTCAATGCTCGGCTACCGGATTGTCATCCGGAGGCACTGACAATCATCTTATGCTGGTCGATGTCCGCCCACGAGGTCTCACGGGGGTCGAAGCCCGAGACTGCTCTTGATCTCGCGGCGATTACGGTCAACAAGAATGCGATCCCATTCGATACGGAACCGATTACCAAGACGGGTGGAATTCGCATAGGCACTCCCGCCATGACCACGCGGGGAATGAAGGAAGAAGAAATGATGGAGATCGCCGATTTGATTCACGCCACCCTCGAAGGCCGTGCTGACCAGACGAAGATCAGCCGCCATTCGGCAGGAAGTCATTCGCTTCACAAGCCGCTTTCCGCTTCCTTGAAACCTTCGCGTGGCTGGCAGATCTCGCCTCGACCATTTGGAAATTTCTTTCTGCATTTGCCCTAATACGGATCGAGCTTGATCCCAGGCACCTTGCCAAGCTCGCGGATGTTTCGCGTCACCAGCGGCGCGTCAAGACGCAACGCGGAGACAGCAATCCAGAGGTCATTCGTGCGAGAGAAAGGCTTCGCCGCCTGAGCAGCACATTGAGCCGAGCGTAGCCGACGAGAAGCTCTTCATCGGGCCAATGCGTCGGATAACGAGCGAGAAACTCCAGAACCTTTGGTGAATCGCTGGCCGGCAATCCCAGCAATGCAAAGAAACTCACCCTTTACGATCCATGGTATCGCCAGGGAATCCTCCATGATGGGCGCGAGCGTAAATCGAGCACCAGACGTCCTCGCCATTGCGCCATCGGTCAACGAGAAAATGGGTGTCAACCAAGCGGTCAACCTTCATTGCCAAATTGCCTCGTTCTTCGAAGCGATCGTCTCTCATACGGAGTCGGGACTGTTCCTCAGAAAGCGAAGGCAGCGCCTTAAAGATTCATTCAGATCACCGAAGGTCCCTCGCTTTGGAACCATGCGGAGGACCACTTGAGAAAGGAGTCCCTGCCGGTCTTCCAGGCCTTCAATCTCTCGTAGGCTTCATCGGTTAATGTGATCGTCTTCATGCCTCCTGTATGCACTAGTGCATGAGCCGTGCATCCGACAAAAGGATTTTTGGTGAATATCACGGTCAGAGAACTCGACATTGCGGCTTGGCGGATAATATTTCGTGTTCTCGGATGGAATCGGCATTGAGTTACGTGGTGGAGGAAATTCTTGCTTCCTACGATCGCGTCGGGGGCATGAACAACACGGACGCTTACAGCCTTCCCTCCAAGCGCGCGATCGGCGGGATCTGCGAGGATATGTTGCAGATTTTGTTTCCGGTTTTCACGACGAAGAGGCTATCCACAAAAGATCGCTCCCGGTTCTGACGCGTCATCGCGTCTCGAGCGTGATGGAGCGTTTGGAGGAGCAAGTCCGGCAGAGCATGAACCTTTGCGACGCGAGGCGCCGGGGCGCTAGCTGCTCCATCGCTGCCTGGAGTTCTTCGAAACCCTTCCGGAAGTTCGCGAAATTTTGCACACGGATATCGAAGCCGCCTACGAAGGCGATCCTGCCGCGATGAACAGGGAGGAGGTCATCCTTTCCTATCCCTTCATCGAAGCAATCGCCATTCAGCGCATCGCGCATAGACTGCACCGAGCTTGCGTGCCGATCATCCCGCGAATGATGACTGAGTGGGCGCACGGTCGCACCGGCATTGACATCCATCCGGGCGCGGCGATCGGTTCAGCTATTTTTCATTGATCATGGAACAGGGGTGGTCGTGGGCGAGACAAGCATCCTCGGAAACCACGTGAAGATGTATCAGGGAGTCGCGCTGATCGGTCGCTCGTTGTCAGGCGGACAGACGCTCCGGAGGCCTCCGGCGGCACCCAACGATCGAGGACCACGTAACGATTTACGCGGGCACGACAATCATGGGCGCTGAAACCGTCATCGGGGCTCACAGCACAATTGGCGCGAATGTATTTCTGCACGCACAGTGTCCCGCCGTATTCGCTCGTTTTCTACGAGGAGAAACAACTTGCGCATCCTCGGATAAGAGGAAGCGGCAACCTGAACCCGCGCTCGAATGGTCTATTTAGATTACAACGCCACGACACCGCTCGCTCCGGAGGCACTTGCAGCCATGATGCCGTTCCTGCGCGATGCCTGCTGGAAATGCGTCGAGCATTCACGCGGCGGGCGCGGCAATCGCGCGCGGCGGTGGACGACTCGCGGGAAAGGCTGGCGGGCCTGCTCGGGGTCAAAGCGCATGAGATTATTTTCACGAGCGGGGAACCGAGGCATGCAATCTCGCCGTGCTGGGCATCGCGCGAGCTCATGCCCCACGCGGACGGCATCTCATCACCGCCGCCGCAGAGCACCACGCCGTGCTTCACGCCTTCGAGCATCTCAAGCACCATGAAGGTTTCGACCTGACTGTCCTGCCAGTTGACGGCCTGGGACGCGTCGATCCGGAGGATCTCAATGCCGCCCTGCGTCGGGAGACCGTTCTCGCGTCCGTCATGCATGCGAATAATGAGACCGGCACCGATCCAGCCCATCGAAGAGCTTGCCGCAATTTGCCGCGAGCACCGCGTGTGCTTTCACACCGACGCCATTCAGACCTTTGGAAAGCTCTCGGTCCGGCCAAACGATCTCGGGGCCGCCGCAGTTTCGCTCGCCGCTTCACAAGTTCTACGGACCCCAGGGGCTGGCGCGCTTTTATCTTCGTTCGGGCGTCGCCATCGCGCGCATCGTTCACGGAGGATCGCACGAGAACACACGCCGGCCCGGCACGGAAAATGTTGCCGCCATAGCGGGGATGGCGGCTGCGGCGGAGATCGCAGAGAGCAAGCGTTCAGACCGATCAGCTACGCCTGAGTGCTCTGTCGCGACCGCCTTTGGGACGGTATCCGAAGCGAACTTCCCACGGCCGTGCCTAACGGCCATCCGGTGCTGAGGTTGGCTAACACGCTGAACGTCAGCTTCCCCGGCTGGACGGGGAGGCCTTGCTCATCGGCCTCGATCTTGAGGGCGTCTGCGCATCGAGCGGCTCAGCGTGCATGGTTGGCTCCGTCACCCCTCGCACGTGCTCCTCGCCATGGGCGCCGACCCTAAGCTTGCTTCTTCAACCGTTCGCTTTTCCTTTGGAACTCATACTTCAGATTCTCACATCGAACATTGCCTGCGCGCTCTTGACACGGTTGTCGAGCGCCAGGCGCAACTTCTCGCTGCCTGATGAAACAAACCCAGCTCGTCGTGCTCAACTTCGGAAAATCCGTTCTCCGCCATCTGCGCCTGCTTCCCGATGCCGCGACTAAGGGCGAAAGGCCACCCTGGGACGCCTCGAGCGCGACCTCCTCCTCGAAAAGCTTTGTCGCCAGCTCCTGCGTGCGGCCAGTTGCCGGGAGCTCGACGTGACCGTCGAATGGAATCCCCGGCTCAGGACGACCGCCGGCCTCGCCTGCTGGCGGACAAAGATGATCTCCTCAATCCGAAACTGATCGAAGTCTCGCCTTCCGAAGTTCAGCGAACGCTTGCGGCATGAGCTCGCCCACTTTCTCGCCCAGCATCGCGCCGGACGCCGGCACATCGCACCGCATGGCGCCGAGTGGCGCCAGGCTTGCCGCGATCTGGGCATTCCAAACGAATCCCGGTGCCACGATCTCCCGCTGAAACGCATCCGCTTCGAGCGAAAATATTTCTATGCCTGCCGCGAATGCGGCACCACTCTCGCCCGGGTGCATGCAATGAAACGCCGCGTCGCCTGCCTCAAATGCTGCCGAAGGCACAATGAAGGAAAATACCATGAACGCTTCCGCTTCATTCCGGTCCCGGCTCCGGAGCGGCTGGCGGCGTGACGCTCGAAGCGTACCGGATCTGCTTTTCCTGATTGAACCGCGTCCGGTCTCGGACTACACAAGCATCCGCATTTGCCCCCAATGAGCGCCACATATCGAGTCCCACCTGGTCGAGAATCGCGTTTTCAAGCCTTCGAAGGAGTTTGTCAAAGGCGCCCGCATCTCGTCTCCCTGGCTGAATACAAGAAAATCTACGCGCGAGTCGATCAAGTCGCCCGAGAAAGTTTTGGGCGAAACAGGCCGCCGACCTGCTCTGGCGCAAGAAGTGGACAAAGGTTCTCGAGTGGCGGCTGCCGCTTTGCCAAATGGTTCGTTGGCGCCAAGCTCAACGTCGCCGAGAACTGCCTCGACCGGCATCTCTCCGGCCCGCGCCGCAACAAGGCCGCCATCATCTGGGAAGGCGAACCCGGTGAACGGCGAGTGCTCACCTATCAGCAACTTCACCGCGAAGTCTGCGTCTTCGCGAACATTCTCAAGCGCAATGGATGCAAGAAGGGACGCGCGTGCTCATTTACTTGCCGCACATTCCCGAGGCGGCTATCGCCATGCTCGCATGTGCCCGCATCGGCGCTGTCGCATAGCGTGGTCTTCGGCGGCTTTAGCAGCGAAAGCATCAAAGACCGCATCGCCGACAGCGGGGCAAGCATCGTGATCACCGCGGATGGCGGTTATCGGCGCGGACAGATCATCACTCTCAAGCAAAACGTCGATCAGGCGCTTGAGGGCAGCAAGACCGTCCGAGCGTGTCATCGTTTTTCGCCGCACTCATCTCGACGTCCACATCAAGCGAAGACCGCGACGTCTGGTGGCACCGCGAGGCCGAATACGTGAGTGCGGACTGTCCCGCAGAGCCCTTCGACAGTGAGCACCCGCTCTTCATCCTCTACACTGGCGGCTCGACCGGAAAACCCAAGGGCATCCTCCACACCACTGGTGGCTACCTGGTCGGCATCACCAGCACCTCAAACTACGTTTTCGATCTCCGCGAGGAAGACACCTTCTGGTGCACCGCCGACGTCGGCTGGATTACCGGCCACAGCTATGTCGTCTATGGTCCGCTTGCCACTGGCGCGACCACTCTCATGTATGAGGGCGCTCCGAACTGGCCTCAGCCAGATCGCTTCTGGAGCATCATCGCCCACTACGGCGTCACAATTCTCTACACCGCCCCCACCGCCATCCGCGCCTTTCATGAAATGGGGAGACGAATGGCGCCGCAAAGCATGACCTCTCCTCGCTCGCGTTTGCTTGGCACCGTCGGCGAACCTATCAATCCCGAGGCGTGGATCTGGTATCATAAGCACATCGGCGGGGAGCGCTGTCCCGATCGTCGATACCTGGTGGCAGACCGAAACCGGCATGCACATGATCACCCTCTTCCCGGCGCCACGCCGCTCAAGCCCGGAACCGCCACGCTCCCATTTTTCGGCATTGATGCAGCGATCGTCGATGAACGTGGCAAAGAGGTTGGACCGGATCAGGGCGGCAAACTCGTGTCATCCGCAAGCCTTGGCCGGCCATGCTGCGCACCATTTATGGCGACAATGCTCGCTACAAGAAGCAATACTGGAGCGAAATCAAGGGCTGCTATTTCACCGGGCGACGGCGCGCGGCGCGACAAGGACGGTTATTTTGGATCGTCGGGCGCATCGACGATGTACTCAATGTCGCGGGTCACCGTCTGGGCACCGCCGAGGTCGAGAGCGCCTCAGTCGCCCACGAGGCCGTCGCCGAAGCCGCCGGTCGTCGGCCGTCCAGATGAAGTTGAAGGAGCCAGGGCGTCGTTGCCTTCAGTGACTTTGCGCATCGGCTTCGACGGCGAGCCACTGAGCTCGGCGACACACCTTCGTAAACATGTCAGCAAATCTCATTGGACCGATCGCGAGGCCCGATGATATTCGCTTCGCCGAGCACTTCCCAAGACACGCAGTGGAAAGATCATGCGCCGACTGCTCAAGCAGGTTGCGACGGGCGGTGCCGTCACCGGCGACACGACGACGTTAGAGGACTTTACCGTGCTCGCGAAGTTGCGGCAGAGCGAAGAGTAAGGAACTTTCGGCGTTTCCATTCGTGCTTTGGGTTCCTCGGGTGGCACGAACGACGAATTTCATTTTCGGTTTCATCTAACCGCGTATGCCAGTTGCTGTCAATTTTTGGGAATATCTGCCCGAGATCTCCGCGGCAACCTGCGCGGGTTTTTCAGTTTGTGACGGCGGCGGTAATGGCGCCGGGAACCAGTCTTGCGCGGCGAGAAAATAGCGCAGGTGCGATATAGTGGTCGGATGAAGCTTATCAGCCACGTTGCGGTTGGAAAGTTGCCCCCCGATGTTATCCCGGACAGAGCCCCAGCCAGGAGGCAAAGTGCTTTGAGGAAGCAAAACGGGTGATTTGCGGGCCGACTTCGCAGAAGAAGGTAAGCACGGCTTGGGCGCTCAAGCCGGGAATCGCCGTCAGATCCACTCCGAGGATTCGGTGCATCTCGGAGGGGACGTCGAAGGTGGGCTGATTGCCTTGGGCTTTGTATTTCGTGGAGGGAGCCTCCGCGCATTGCTCTTGAGAGTCGAAGTGCGCAAGCATTCGCTCAATGTGTTGATCGCATGCGGCGATCTGGTTTTCAAAATGCCGGTAGCTTTCCAAGGCCTGTTGCAGACTGAAGAGATGCTCCGGGGCGGTAATCGCCCACCAGACTCTTGGCTACTGTCTGGCGGCTGGCTTTGATGCGCGCATCGCACAAGCAGGAGAGCTTGGAGGGTTCGCGTTCCCCCCTCAGAATGGCCTCGATAATGGCCAACCCGCTGGCTCCGGTAATGTCGCTAATGACATTATGCAACTGAAGGTTCATCTGGGTGAGGGCTTTTTGCATGAGCAGCACTTGGCGCGAGGCGCTCTTGAGCTGGTTGTCGCGGTGGCGCAAGATACTGCGAACCGTACAAACGGCCTGCGCAGGCCGGAAAGATCCTCGCAGCAATCCCACAGTGTGGAGGTATTGCAGCCACTGGCAATCCTGGATGTCGGTTTTGCGACCCGGCACCCCTTTGATATGGCGGGCGTTGACCAGGCAAACTTCCAAACCTCGGCTCTCCAGGATCTGGAAAAGGGCGATCCAGTAAACTCCTGTCGATTCCATGGCCACCGTTTTGATTGAACAGGCCATGAGCCAGTCGGCCAAGGCGTGCAAGTCCTCGGTAAATGTGGCGAACTTCCTCACCGGGCGAATGTCTCGTTCCTCGGGCACAGCCACATAGATCTCGGTGGCTCCAATATCGATGCCAGCAGCATCGGGCTCAATAAATGGCAGACTCTTTTGCTTTTGGGTTTTCTTTTTACCGTTGCGGGCCATAGGGGTTTCTCTTGTTAAGTTATGCGCCGTGTGAACAGGCGGCCCGGATGGTGGATAAGAAAAAGATGGGTAATCTTCTAATCGGGATGAGACTGGCTTTAGGCCAGCCTCTCACCAGTGCCTTGCCCACCGCATCCGGAACCATGCTCCTAAACGGGCTTCTTTCCAAAGCTCCAATGCGCAGCCGGTTTATTGCTTGCCTCCATTCACACGGCGCTCCCTTTATCGCTCACCGCTACGCATTCGCGCCAGTTTCTTTCCCCTTTGCCGCGGCGTTCGCCGCCACGGTTCTCTAACAAATTCGGCGTCGAGGTCGATCGACTGCGATCTGACCTCGAGCACGGCGCGGGCTCAAGAGATGGTAAGCTTTCCGAGTGGCCGAGCCATGATGCGGGAACTCGTCATCGACCATAACAGTCGCCGTGGGTGGTTGTGTCCATGCGCACCTTGCAGCATGCCAGCCCTGCCGCCCATTCCCGGCTTCCTCTACGGCGACCGCATGGAAGGAAGACTGGCTCAGGTTCACCTCACCGAACTGCGCTCGCGGATGGGATTCCGAGCGCATCCCGCACGCCGCCAGCCAGCGGCGGCGTCTATTTCGAGGCCGAGTCGGTCAGGGCTACGCCGCTGCCTGCCGCGCCGCGAGCGTCGTCACGCGCAGCTGCGGACCTTCTTACAGGCGAAGTTCACTTTGCCGGGGACCGATCAGGACCATCGGCTGCCCCGCGACCCGCGGCCAGTCTTTCCAGGCGGGTCGCCCAGTCGGTGGCCAGTTCGCTGGAGCACCTTGGGACTGACTACGTCGACAGCTACGTCCTGCATGGGCCTCGCCTCACCTCACGGCTGGAGCGCGCCGATGCCGAGGTCTGGCCGCGATGGCGAAGGAACGCGACACGCCGCACGCGTCTCCTCGGCCTGAGCAACGTATCCTGAGGCATCTCGAGCAGATGGCGGCCGCTGATCCGGAGGCCCCTGCGTTCGTGCAGAATCGCTGCTTCGCCCGCCTTGGCTGGGACCGCGATGTTCGAGAGTTCTGCAGGATCGAAAAACCACGCCCAGCAGGGCTTCCTCCTGCTCACCGCCAACCCGGAGGTCCTGGGACACCCGCTGATCCGTCGGCATCGCCCGACCGCGGTAAAGGCTACGCGGGCTCAGGTGCTGTTCCACTTCGCGAAGGCGGCCGGGATCCTGCCGCTGACCGGCACTTCAACACCGAGCACGTGAAACGGGACCTGCCGGCCGCGCGACCTTGCCCTCTCCAGCGAAGAGGTGCACACGATCGAGGCGCTGGCGGGCTGATGGCGCTTCGTCAATTTGCACCTTGGGGCCGATCTCAAGGAGTGGGCGTGGGTCGGACCGAGCGAGCGGAATCTGCCCAGCCGCGACCTTGCGCTCTCCAGCGAGGTGCGCACGGTCGAGTCGTTGGCGGGCTGACGAGTGCTCAACCCTTGATGCAGCCGATCGGGCGGAGCTGCGCGACCTTCCGCGAGATGCCGGCGAGGGCGCAGGCATCGACGACGTTCGACACATCCTTGTAAGCCTCGGAGATTTCCTCATCCACGGTGCGGCGGCTTTGGCCACGGACAATGATGCCTCTTTCCTCCATCTCGCGAATAATGTTGCGGCCCGCGGCAGCCTGCCTGGCTTTGACGCGGCTCATCGCACGCCCGGCGCCGTGGCAGGTGCTGCCGAAGGTGTCGCGCATCGCTTTCTCGGTGCCGGTAAGCACATATGAGTAGCGGCCCATATCGCCAGGGATGAGCACGGGCTGGCCGATCGCGCGGTATTCGGGCGGCACTTCTCCGCAGCCGGGCGCAAAGGCGCGCGTGGCGCCTTTGCGATGGACGCACAGCCGCCGCTCGCGGCCATCGACGATGTGCGTCTCGAACTTGGCGATGTTGTGCGCGACTTCATAGACAGTACGCAGGCCGACCTCGGCTGCGCTCATGCCGAGCGCCTTTTCGAAGGCCTTGCGCGTGTGGTGGGCGATGACCTGCCGGTTAGCGAAGGCGTAATTGACCGCGCACCGCATCGCGCCGAGGTAGCGCCGGCCTTCGGGTGAATCGACCGGCGCGCAGGCGAGCTGCCGGTCGGGCAGTGCGATGTGGTATTTCTTCACCGCGCTGTCCATCACGCCGAGGTAGTCGTCGCAGACCTGGTAGCCAAAGCCGCGCGAGCCGCAGTGGATGATGACCGTGATCTCGTCGAATTGGAGACCGAGCACGCGGGCGGCTTCCGCGTCGTAAATTTCCGCGACGTAGCCGACCTCGAGGAAGTGATTGCCCGAGCCGAGCGTGCCGGAGTTGTTCGCGACCGCGCTGCCACGCGCGGTGCGAGACTTCCGCGGGATCGGCGCCGGCGATGCAGCCGTGCTCCTCGATGTGCGCGAGGTCGGTCTCGCTGCCGTAGCCGTGCTCGACTGCCCAGCTCGCGCCGCGTTCCACCACGCAGCGCAGTTCGTCGACGGATACGGTCAGCGCACCCGCGGCGCCGACACCGGTGGGCACGTCGCGGAAGAGCTGGTTCACGAGTTCGCGCAGCCGCGGCTCGACCTGCTCGCGTGTGAGCCGCGACGCCATCAGCCGCACGCCGCAGTTGATGTCGTAGCCGACGCCGCCGGGCGAGATGACTCCGCGTCGAGATCGAACGCCGCGACGCCGCCGATCGGGAAGCCGTAACCCCAATGGATATCTGGCATCGCGAGCGACGCGGTGACGATGCCAGGCAGGTGTGCGACGTTGGCGGCCTGCTGCGGTGCTTTGTCGCGGACGATCTGCGCGATCATCTCCTCCGTCGCGTAAATGCGCGCCGGCACACGCATGCCGCCGGTCTTCGGCAGTTCCCAGAGGTAATCGGTGAGCTTGCGGATGTCGTAGTCCATGGCGTCGTCAAAGGTCGAAAATGATCTGTGCCTTCCACCCGCGCTCATCGCGTTCGAGCTGCAGATCGTGAAAGGTCACCGCCTTAATCTCGGTGAAAATCGTGTGGCGCGCCGGGTCGAAGACTTCGCCGGAGACGTCGGCTTCGAGGTGCTGCTCGCTGAGCGTGACGACTTCGAATTTTGAAAAATGCGATGCTCGGTGACGTGGCGGTAGTTGAGTTCCGAGAGCCAGCGGACAAGCAGCGCCGCACGATCGGGCGCGTCAATGCTGATGCGGGATGTTTCCGTGGCCCGCGCCGCCGCGACATCGGTGATAACGGAAAACATGCCCCACGCCGCGCGCTCGAACAGTCGCACGAGATCGGGCGCCTCCACCGCGATCCCCGCATCGGCGGTGTGATCGACGAACTTCAGCCACTCCGGCGTTTCGTGTTCGGCGTTCATAAAGAACATAATCTTTACGCATTTTTGCTGCGCGCATCGAGCAAAGCACAAAGATCGCCAAACGGTCCTTTGTGGTTAACCTGCCGTCACGATGAAACTAACCAGCATTTCGGAAGCCGCGCTTTATCTGAACCTCGACGAGGCCGAGGCATTCTTCACAAAGCTTCCGAACGCGAGCCGCACCATCACGGGAAGGCGGACGCTATGTCTTCTCTCAAACTCGATCAAGCCATGTTGCCTCGTGTTTAACCGGAGGCGACGTCGTGCGACAATCAGGGCCTTCCACCGCATGGAACTCACGGGCACGGACACGTCTGCTTTCAAATTGAAGAAGATCAGACCGAGGCCTGGAAATCGCGACTTGCGGAGCTTGGGATTCCGATTGAGGTCGAGCACACCTGGCCTAACGGGCATTAAGCCCCTGTATTTTCGCGATCCCGCCGGCAACGCAGCATCGAATTGGCTCCGTGGCGAATTTGGAACCGATACGAGCTGAAATTCAGCGTGAGTGGTCGTGCGTTCATCGTCTACCGTCCGGGCGACTTGGGCAAAAGCGAAATGTTGAGGCAGCCTCTCAAGGCAAGGTCTTACCCGCGCGCACTCGCGCACTGCGCCTCTTCCACGATCAAATCTCTGCATGCCGTTGGCAACGCATACCAGCGGCTTGGTGCGGCACCGCGGACGACTTCAGCGAGCGAAGGATGGATGTAGATATATTCACGAGTGAGTGGATATCGTTGCGCCATTTCATGATTGGAAGAACGGCATGCAGGGAGTACGGAAGCCTGATAGCCGACAATGTGACAGCCACAGGATCTTGCTGCCCGGGTGAAATGGAGAATTTGCAGCAAACCGTGCTCTCTTTCACAGCGCGGCCTTTGGTGGAGTTTCGAGAATGGATAGCACGCGGCGACGTAGGGCGTATCGGCACTTTTCAACTCATCTTCAGTCGCGCCGACGCCGGCAATTTCGGTAAAGTGAAGACGGCGTGAGGCATCGGGCCGTAATCGATGGGATCTTGCGTCTTGCCGGTCAGAAGTTGGCCGAGATATTCCGACGTGGCGGCGTGCGTGAACATGTAGCGGCCCGCGATATCGCCCATCGCATAGACGCCTCTGACGGGGGTGCGGAGGCGGTCGTCCGTCTCGATGTAGCCGCGCGCGTTCTGGTTTCAGGCCGTGTTCTCATATCCCGATGCTATCGCTATTGGGATGCGACCGATCAGCAGTAAGCAGCGCCTCGCTGTCGCCGCTGGTCTCTGTGCCGTCGCGTGCGCGACGGTAAAGCGATAACCCGAGCCGTCGCGCGTGGCGGAAGCGATCTCGCCGAGACTGAACGTAACCGGCACGCGAGCGGTGAAACCATCCATGAAAACTGGCGCGCGTCTCGATTGTCCTCGGCGATCCATGAGTTGATCGCGCCGAACGACCACGTGGGCGTGTCTACGCCGACACCGCGAAAAAATGGCCAAGCTCGCACGCGATGCGAACCGCCGCCGACTATAGTGATCGACTTCGGCATACCCGAAGCTCGGAAAACGTCGCCGCTGTCCAACACGGCACGCCGAGCGTGGACGCTTCGGGCCGGCTGCCGGTTGCGAGCACAAGCTTGTCGGCGGAGATCGTGCCGCCGTTGACACGGCAGTGCGCTTCGGCGACGAACGAGGCGTTGTCGCGATAGAGACGCGACGTTCCCCGAGCGCGTCCTTCAGGATTTCGTCATATTTGCCGGTGAAATTGAACGTGTCCTGATGATCGCGTCGGGATTGGGAATTCGCAAGGTCGTTTCGAAGCCAAACCGCTGCGTGTCGCGCGCATGTTCCGCGGCGTCAGCGCAGCCAATCGAGCAGTTTCGACGGAATGCAGCCGCGGGTGTGGGCATGTGCCGCCGAGGGGGCCGCGTTCCACAAGCGCGACTTTGATTCCGGCCGCGCCGCATCTCGATGGCCGTGGAAACTCGCGTTCCGCCGCCAAAGACAATGAGATCGAAATGTTTGTTTTCCATGCAAGATTCATCGCAGTGGCGCCGTTACCTACATAGCTGAAATCGAACTTTGCGGCCAGGAATAGGCGCAGGACCGCATGAAGTTCGAGATGCATCGTTGAGGCCGAAACCTACGCTAACAGGCCATATTACAGTGGAGGTCGATCCAATTACCGCAACTATCATCCCGGTAACAACGATTACCGTGGCAATGACCAACACGACAAAAGCCGTCTCCACAAAGTTAAGAAGGATAGCCGGGATAGGAAGGACAAGTAGTGATAAAGAGGGGACAAGAAGCATCGCGACGATGATTAGAGCAAATGCTTGGCTGTGCCTCCGGACAATTGCCAGACAATTGCTACCGCGTTAACATGCGCCATCATCTCAGCAGCTAAACCGTAAGCGATTGGCAATGTGTTACAGCCCGTCTGACTTAGGTATCTGCGGGAAATATATTAAGTCGTCTCTACTTTTCGGCGTTTGCTCAGCTCAAGCGCGACGGTGAGCGCCCGTGAGGTCAAGGCTCTCGTCCGAGTTCCTGATTCAAAAGCCGATTGAGAGACAATCGGGGCCTTTCAAATCTGTCAGTGACCCTGTTGGCTCAGAATCACTACCCCCCGACGATGAGTGTTGCGCCGAGGATGGTCTGCCCAGTGCATCTTCTCTCCAGAAACAAAGCGGCAAACAGGAGCACCAAAACCACGCTGAGCTTGTCAACGGGGGCAACTTGCGAGGCTTCGCCGAGTTGGAGCCGCGCGAAAGTAGCACAGCCATGAGGCGCCGGTGGCAAAGCCTGAAAGGACAAGAAACAGCACGGCACCTTCCATTAAGCTGCGAAATGCTGCTCGTCAGGCCGGAGAAAATCACGATGCCCCAGGTGAAGCAGACGACTACGGTCGGTTCGCAACGCCGTCGCGACATTTGAGTCCACCCTTCGACTCCGACCTTTGCGAGGATCGCCGTCAACGCCGCCGAAGAATGCCGAACCAGGAGCTGCATAGAGCCAGTTCATCGGCGGGTCCTGATCCAGACGGAAGCAGTAGGAACGTCCAGCTGACGGCTAAACCTTCGCTTCGCGCTTTGATGCTGCAGATGGATGGTCTGAGCTTCAGATTATGGACGCGCGGATGTAGTGGACGGTCTGGCTGCGTGCATGACGGATGGAGTGTGTTATCGCGGTGTTGCCAACCAATTTCACCCCGGGTAGGGAGCGACTGTCGCTGATGCCGGTGGCGCAGAAGAGTGCGCTTCCACCGACCGACCAGTTCGTGCGTTGAATAGGATGCATTTGAGCTGCTCCTTCGTGACGGTCTTCAAGGTCCTGCCGCTCCTCATCGTCACGCGGCCACATTCGCAGGTAAATTTCGCCGCCGAGCGCCTTGAGCGCGGCCGCGGTCAGGATGCCTTCAGGGAGCCGCGTGCCAACGTGAGAGGTCAACGCCTGATTCGGGCAGCGCGGGGGCGCCACGCCGCAGCGATGTCGCCATCGGAATCAATCGCGGTGCGGCTCCCTGGGAGCGCACGTGATGTCGATCTACTGTCGATTGCGCGGCCGATCGAGAGCGACAACGACCAACTCACTGATACGCTTCTTGAGAGCGGCAGCAGCATAGGTCATAGTCTCGGCGAAATCCATGCCTCAGCGTCAAAGGCGGAATTTCGTCCGGACGACGCCTCCTGCACCATCGGTCCGCACGAGAGCTTCTCGGCGTGGCAAAACTCTCGGGATGTTGATCATCCCATGCGAGTTGCCTCCGGGACATGCGCGGCCGCCATTACGGAGATGGAATTCGGCAGACCTCTGGCAATACTGGTCGTGCCGTCGATGGGATCGAGGGCGATATCGAAACGCGAGAGCCCTTCTTTCCTTCCGAGTTTTGTCGCCGAGAAAGATGCCGAGGAGCTTTATCCTGATGCCTTCGCCGATGACCACCTCTCCGCAAATGTCCACGATCGAAAACGCCGTTGATCGCATCGCGCGGCGGCCTCGTCGGCAGCTTCTTTCTTGCCCCGGCCAAGCTTCAATGGATGGCACTCAGCGCGGCATTTCGGTGGAACGAACGCAACTCAAACTCGATGTTCCGTTCAATGTCTTGAAAGTTGCCCATTGCGAAAGCTCGAGAAATTATAAAAACTTCAATCTCGGGTGGGTAAGCCCTGCTCTCCAGACGCCAAGAAATTATCCCGCGCGGGCGGATTGGTTTTGGCGGCGCGAAAGGTCTGGAGGTCAAATGGGGGCGAGGTTCCACCCGAGCCGACTATTTCATGCGCGGCGGCCAAGATTTCACGGCTCGCGGCACACAGTGAGTCGCGTTACGGCAACGTGCCGCCCGCGGCGTCTCGCCTCCCCGATGCGGTTTCCTTTGTCCTTACCAGCGGAAATGCGCAAACGCACGGTTGGCCTGTGCCATCTTGTGCATGTCATCGCGCTTCTTGATGGCGCTTCCCTGGCCGGTGGCGGCGTCCCTGAGTTCGTCGCGAGCGCGTTTTCCATGGGAACGCCCTTGCGACCCTTCGCAAAGTTGACGATCCAACGCATCGCTAGGGCGATCTGCCGATCGGAGGGAACTTCCATCGGCACCTGGTAGGTTGCCCCCCCACGCGGCGGGATTTGACCTCCAAGCGAGGTTTGACATTCTCAATGGCCTTGTTGAGCGTTTCGAGCGGATCAACCGTGTCCGTGCCTTCGCGGGATTTGTCAATCGCCGTATAAACAATGTGCTCGGCAATGGCTTTTCTTGCCGCGGCGCATGACAGTGCCTGATCAGCCGGGCGACGACCGGACTTGCACAGCGCGCGTCCTTCTTGACTTCTTTGTGTATGACTCTGCGGCGACGGGACATAGGTCAGATGGAAATGCGGAGCTGTCCGCTTACTTCTTTTCGGCTCCCTTGGATTCTTCCTGGCCGGACTTTGGACGCTTGGCTCCGTAATTTCGAGCGGCCACGGCGGCGGCCATCGACTCCGAGACTGTCGAGAGTGCCGCGGACGATGTGATACCGGACACCCGGAAGGTCTTTGACACGACCTCCGCGGACGAGGACGATCGAGTGTCTTGCGAGGTTGTGTCCTTCACCCGGGATGTAGGCGAATA
>ERZ1370068.774-contig-1071_pt1 | contig 50090 bp, 63 predicted proteins | sample MGYA00561227_ERZ1370068 | MGnify/ENA primary metagenome ERZ1370068 (study PRJEB38410, sample SAMEA6850437) | metagenome | study: Metagenomic assessment of the ecological functions of the soil: analysis of the soil microbiota associated with the... | reverse complement strand
GCCGCGTTGCTTCGGGCCCTCGTCGTTGCCGGCGCGCCAGGTCGCGACTGCGAGCCACGCGAGATAGGCGGCGCCGAGCCAGCGCACGACTTCGAAAGCCAGCGGCACGGCGGCGAGGAGCGCCGACAGCCCGAACGCCGCGGCAAGAGCGTGGATCGCGAATCCGGCGCATGTGCCGACCGAGCGACTCGATGCCGGCGGCCCGGCCCTGCGCGAGCGTGCGCGAAACGAGATGGACGATGCTCGGACCCGGCGTCGCGACAAGGCGCGACGCACGCGAAGGCAGAACAGGAGCCAGGTGTCGAGGCGACAGCATCGTGGGGCAAACTGTCAGATGAGCTCGATCGCCATCGCGGTCGCTTCGCCGCCGCCGATGCACAGCGCTCGCGACGCCGCGCTTCTTGCCGCGCTTGCGCAACGCGCCGATCAGCGTGACGACGATCCGCGCGCCCGACGCGCCGATCGGATGGCCGAGCGCGCAGGCGCCGCCGTGCACGTTGACGCTTGTCGTGCGCGGATCGCCGTGCTCCTTCATCGCGGCCATCGTGACGACGGCGAACGCCTCGTTGATCTCGAAGAGGTCGACGTCCTTCGTCGTCCAGCCGGTCTTCGCGTAGAGCTTCTCGATCGCGCCGACCGGCGCCGTCGTGAAGAGCGCCGGCTCCTGCGCGTGCGTCGCGTGCGCGACGATCACCGCGAGCGGCGTCGAGGCCGCGCTTCTCGGCGGTCGAGCGGCGCATCAGCACGAGCGCCGCCGCGCCGTCGGAGATCGAGCTCGAGTTCGCCGCGGTCACCGTGCCGTCCTTGCGGAACGCCGGCTTCAGCGTCGGGACCTTGTCGGGCGACGCCTTCGCCGGCTGCTCGTCCTTGTCGATCACGACGTCGCCCTTGCGGCCGGCGACGGTCACCGGCGCGATCTCCCACGCGAACGTGCCGTCGTTGTTCGCGGCGAGCGCGCGCGAGAGCGACGCGAGCGCGAAGGCGTCCTGCGCCTCGCGCGTGAACGCGAAGCTCGTCCGCGCAGTCCTCGGCGAACGTCCCCATCAGCCGGCCCTTGTCGTACGCGTCCTCGAGGCCGTCGAGGAACATGTGGTCCTGGACCGCCTGGTGGCCCATCCGGTAGCCGGCGCGCGCCTTCGGCAGCAGATACGGCGCGTTGCGTCATGCTCTCCATCCCGCCGGCGACGATGATGTCCGCCGAGCCGGCGACGATCAGGTCGTGCGCGAGCATCGCCGCCTTCATCGCCGAGCCGCACATCTTGTTGACCGTCGTGCAGCCGGCGGCGAGCGGCACGCCGGCCTTGAGCGACGCCTGCCGCGCCGGCGCCTGGCCCTGGCCCGCCGGCAGCACGTTGCCCATGATCACTGTCGTCGACGTCGTCGGGCGCGATGCCCGCGCGCGCGATCGCCGCCTTGATCGCGACGCGCGCCGAGATCGCTCGCGGCGAGCGACGCGAAATCGCCCTGAGCAACGCGCCCATCGGCGTGCGCGCCGCGCCGACGATCACGATCAGGATCATTCAGCATCGATCACTCTGACGTTTCGACTCGCGCATCGGCGTCACTTGGTTTCGTTGAAAAGCTCGCGGCCGATCAGCATCCGGCGGATCTCGGAGGTGCCGGCGCCGATCTCGTAGAGCTTGGCGTCGCGCCAGCAGCCGGCCGGTCGGGTAGTCGTTGATGTAGCCGTTGCCGCCGAGGCACTGGATCGCCTCGCCGGCCATCCGCGTCGCCTTCTCGCTCGCGAAGAGGATCGCGCCGGCGGCGTCCTTGCGCGTCGTCTCGCCGCGGTCGCAGGCCTGCGCGACCGCGTAGACGTAGGCGCGCGCACGCGTTGATCGTCGTGTACATGTCGGCGAGCTTGCCCTGCATCAGCTGGAACTCGCCGATCGGCTGGCCGAACTGCGTGCGCTCGTGGACGTAGGGAAGCACGACGTCGAGGCAGGCCGCCATGATGCCGAGCGAGCCGCCGGCGAGCACCGCGCGCTCGTAGTCGAGGCCGCTCATCAGCACGTTGACGCCGCGGCCCTCCGCGCCGAGCACGTTCTCGACCGGGCACCTCGCAGTCCTCGAACACGAGCTCGCAGGTGTTCGAGCCGCGCATGCCCGAGCTTGTCGAGCTTCTGCGCGGTCGAGAATCCCTTCATGCCCCGCTCGATCAGGAACGCGGTGATGCCGCGCGGGCCGGCGCTCGCGATCGGTCTTCGCGTAGACGACGAGCGTGTCGGCGTCCGGGCCGTTGGTGATCCACATCTTGCTGCCGTTGAGCACGTAGCGGTCGCCGCGCTGCTCGGCGCGCAGCCGCATCGACACGACGTCGGAGCCCGCGCCCGGCTCGCTCATCGCGAGCGCGCCGACGTGCTCGCCGGAGACGAGCTTCGGCAGGTATTTGCGCTTCTGCGCCGGCGCTGCCGTTGCGCCGGATCTGGTTGACGCAGAGGTTCGAATGCGCGCCGTAGGAGAGGCCGACCGCCGCCGAGGCGCGGCTCACCTCCTCCATCGCGATCACGTGCGCGAGATAGCCCATCGCCGGTGCCGCCGTACTCCTCCTCGACGGTGATGCCGAGCAGGCCGAGGTCGCCCATCTTGCGCCAGAGGTCGGCGCGGAAACTGCGTTGGCGCGGTCGATCTCGGCCGCGCGCGGCGCGATCTCGTCGGCGGCGAACTGCGCGGACCGTCGCGCGCAGCATGTCGATCGTGTCGCCGTGGTGGAAGTCGATGGCCGGAAAGTCCAGCATCGTCATGCCTCGCGTCAGGTGAAGTGCGTCCGTGGCGTCTGTCGGTGGCCATCCGGACGCGCACGGCCTGACCGTACATTACGTTTACGTAAACGTCAATGATGCAAGGTTCGAAGCGATCCTCGGCGCTGCACGTCTGCCGTGCGGCCGTCTCGAGCTTCGAGCCGCCGCCGGCAGTCGCGCTCGATGAACGCGATCTCGGCCAGCACCGCGTCGATGTCCTCCGCGCTGCTGGTGGAGCATCGCGCGCCGGTCCGCGAGCATCTGCAGGAACTTGGTCGAGCTGCGCCCGCTCGTTGCCGGCGGTCGCGTAGATGTCGAAAAGCTCGCGGATCTCCGAGAGCGCGAGGCCGAGCCGCTTGCCGCGCAGGATCAGCTTGATCCGCGTGCGCTCGCGCTCGCCGTAGATGCGCGCGAGCCCGCGGCGTCTGGGGCGCGAGCAGGCCCTCGATCCTCGTAGAAGCGGATCGCGCGCGTGGTCAGCGCGAATTCCTGCGCCAGGTCGGAAATCGAATACGTCGGCCGCCGTCCGCTCGGCAGCGGTCGGCTTGGCGTGGCCGCCGGGGGCGTTGACGGCGGGCATCGGGCGCAGCGGCGCGCGAAAATGCGCATCGGGGCTAACGGCTGTCACGATAGCATATCGGCTTGACAGCCTCGGGGTTTCCCCGAGGATGCTGCGTTGCACAAAATGCGCCCGACTCCCCACCCGACCCTGCCGCGCCCGCGCACTTTCCCGTCGCCTGTCGTGAACGCGGCGCTCCCGACTACCCGTCGCCGCGCCGCCGCGCGCCCGGGCGACGCGGTCGAGATCGCCCCGGGCGTGCTTTGGCTGCGCATGCCGCTGCCGTTCGCGCTCGATCACATCAATCTCTGGCTGCTCGCCGACGACGAGCGGATGCCACGCTTCGTCGACTGCGGCTACGGCGACGCTCGCGACCCGCGCGCTGTGGGAGCGCCATGTCGCGACCACGCTCCCGATCGATGCCGATCCGGCGCATCATCGCGACGCACTACCATCCCGACCACCTCGGCAACGCGCGCGTGGCTCTCGCAGCGCTTCGGCGCGCCCGTCGCGATGACCACACGCCGAGTACCTGACCGCCCATGCGGTCGGCGGGCAGCGTCGGCGGGCATACGACGCGAAGCGACGATCGAGCTCTTCCGCCGGCACGGGATGGCCGGACGCCGACCTCGCCGCGCTCGGGCCAACGAGGCAACCGCTACCGGCGCGGCGTGCCCGGAGCTGCCGCAATCGTTCGATCCGATGCTGGCCGGCGACACGCGGCGCGCGGGCGGACACGAGCGTGGCGGGTCATCGCGCGGCCACTGGGCATTCGCCGGAGCACGCGTCGCTCTACTCGCGCGGAGCGCGGCGTGCTGATCTCCGGGCGACATGCTGCTGCCGAAGATCATCCACCAACGTGAGCGTCAGGCGCCGTCGAGCCCGACGGCGATCCGCTGCGCGCGGTTCCTCCGATTCGCATCTCGGCGTTCGACGGCGCTGCCGCCGGACACGCTGGTGCTGCCGTCGCACGGGCTGCCGTTCCGCGGCATTCCGCTGCGCGTCGGCGCAGCTGCGCGCGCATCACGAGCGCGAGACTCCGCCGAGCTCGAGGACGCGGTGCGCTGCGGCCGCCGCGCCGCTCTGCGCCGCCGAGCTCGTTCCCGGTGCTCTTCCGCCGCGAGCTCGACGTCCAGCAGCGCTACTTCGCGATGGGCGAGGCGATCGCCCATCTCAACTACCTCTGGCACGCGGCGCGGCTCGAGCGCCGGGTCGATCGCGGACGGCATCGATACGATTCGCGCCGCCCGTAGGATAATCGTGTCTCGACGCCTCCACCGCCCCACGAGAAAGCCAGACACCATGTCAGCTCACCGCCAAGACCCGCGCCGTGCCGGATACCGCCCGGCCCCGTCCCACGATCCCGTTGCGCTCGCCGAATCGCTGCGCACGGCCGCCGAGAAGAGCGCGAAGGTGATCGGCGACTTCGCCGCGCGCCAGGCGGAGATCCGGCCAATCGCTCGTCGCCGACGAGCTCGGGATCGGCAAGGCGTTCATGGAGCTCGCCGCGAAGATGCTCGCGAATCCGTACCGGATGGCCGAGGCGCAGATGAACCTGTGGTGGAACTACATGAACCTCTGGCAGGCGTCGACGATCAAGCTGATGGGCGGCGCCCCGGACCCGTCGCGAGCCTGGCAAGGGCGACAAGCGCTTCCGGCACGAGGACTGGGAGCAGCATTTCCTGTTCGACTACATCAAGCAGAGCTACCTCGATCGCCGCGGACTGGCTGCACGACGCCGTCGGCAACGTCGAGGGCCTCGACGAGGCGACGAAGCGGAAGGTCGACTTCTTCACGCGGCAGTACATCGACGCGCTCGCGCCGTCGAATTTCGCGCTGACCAATCCGGAGGTGTTCCGCGAGACGATCGCCACCGGCGGGCAGAACCTCGTCAAGGGCCTCAACAACCTGCCTCGACGACATCGAGGCGCGGCAACGGCCAGCTCAAGATCTCGATGACCGACCCGAAGGCCTTCGAGCTCGGCGTCAACATCGCGACCACGCCCGGGCAAGGTCGTCTTCCAGAACGACCTGCTGCAGCTCATCCAGTACGAGCCGACGACGCCGAAGGTCGCGAAGCGGCCGCTGCTCGTCATCCCGCCGTGGATCAACAAGTACTACATCCTCGACCTGCGCGAGAAGAACTCGTTCGTGAAGTGGGCGGCCGACCAGGGCATCACCGTCTTCGTCATCTCCTGGGTCAATCCGGACGAGAAGCTCGCGCACAAGCGATTTCGAGGACTACCTGACCGAAGGCACGCTGGCCGCGCTCGACGCGATCGAGAAGGCGACCGGCGAGAAGGAGGTCAACGCGCTCGGCTACTGCCTCGGCGGCACGCTGCTCGCCGCGACGCTCGCCTACATGGCGGCGACGAAGGACAAGCGCATCGTCAGCGCGACGCTTCATGACGTCGCTCGATCGACTTCACGCGGGCGGGCGAGCTCGAGGTGTTCATCGACGAGGAACAGGTCGCCTCGCTCGAGCGCAAGATGAACGAGCGCGGCTATCTCGAAGGCAGCGAGATGGCGAACACGTTCAACATGCTGCGCGCCAACGACCTCATCTGGTCGTTCGTCATCAACAACTACCTGCTGGGCCGCGACCCGTTCCCGTTCGACCTGCTGCACTGGAACTGCGACTCGACGCGCATGCCCGCGACGATGCACAGCTTCTACCTGCGCAACATGTACATGAAGAACCTGCTGCGCGTGCCGGGCGGCATCACGCTCGCCGGCGTGCCGATCGATCTGTCGAAGATCGACGGTGCCGACGTACTTCGTCTCGGCGATCGAGGATCACATCGCGCCGTGGAAGACCACCTACGCGGGCCGCAGCTCGTCGGCGGCAAGTCGCGCTTCGTGCTGTCGGGCTCGGGCCACATCGCCGGCATGATCAATCCGCCATCGGCGAGAAGTACGGCTTACTGGACCAGCGACAAGCTGCCAGATGCGCCCGGATGCGTGGCTCGGAGGCGCGAAACAGCACGAGGCTCATGGTGGGAGAACTGGCGCGCGTAGGCTTACGTCTCGGCGCGCCGGGCCCGGCGGCAGCATCCCAGGCAAGAGGCGAAGCTCAAGGTGATCGAGGCGGCGCCAGGCGCCTCATGCGCGCATCCGGCGCCGATGAAACATGACCGCGCGCCGCCTTGTCCACATCCGCCAATACTGACTCACAGGAGACAGTCCCATGACACGTGTGCATTACGCGTTTCGGTCCTCATCGCCGCGTCGCGGCGCTCTGCGGCCGGCGTCGCGGCAATCGCGCAGCCCGTGCAACGATTGCGGACAAGTCATATCGATTCGCGATTCGTCGAGGAGAAGGGCAAGGAGCTCGGGCCTGGGCCGGTGGCCGGCGGGTGCTGGGCGGTGTGCTCGGCCATCAGATCGGCAGCAGGCACCATGGCCGGACGGTCGCGACCGTCGCCGGCGCGGCCGGCTGGCGCGTACGTCGGGAACTCCGGTCGAGAAGAACGAGCAACGCGAAAACCTACGTGGCACGTCCGCGATCCTGCATGGACGCGCGGCAGCACCCGGACCTTCCGCTATACGAGCCAGCCGGTCGATGCCTGAAGGCGGAGGCGCGTCAAGCTCGTCGACGGCGGCAAGCGCCGCCGCGCTCGTCGCCAATAAGCGCTAGCGAAACCGAAGGGCGCGGCGCTGAGCCATCACCTCACCTCGTCACAGCAGGGCCGGTCCCCGGCACTTGCGGCTGAACCTCTCGATCGAGCGCCCGCGGTGGCGCCGCTCCGCTGGGTGCGCTCAGCGCGGGCAACCGCCGCCGGAGGCGAGGCACAGTGCCAGGACGCGCAGGAGGCGCCATTACCGGTGCAGGGGGTGCCAAGCTCGGCGACGGAAGCGGTGTCGGCGCTGCCGCTGAGCGCGATCTCTACCGGTGGGTTGGCCCTGGGCGGTGCATGCGTCGGCGCTGCGCCCTGTAGCGGCCGCTGCGCCTGTGTGGCGATAGGGACGGCCTCGACGGCTCGCGCTGAACCGTCGTAGAGGGCGGCAGCGTGCTGCTCACTCCGGGAGGGCCACGGGAGTCGCAAGCGCCGCGCCCTCCCAGAACCCGCTCGGAACGGGGGATGCGTTCGAAGCCGTCGGGGCCGCCGGCATTGTCTGGCATACGTCGACGCAGCAGGCGGGGAGGCTGTTCGTCGGTCAGGGCGCGGGCACCTGCCGTTGCTCGATCCCCTACTTGCGGAATGGTCCTCATCACGGGAGCGGACGACGCGAGCTCTCGGAGACATTGACGAGATTCGACCTCACCGGACGGCGACTCACGGGAGACGCCCTGGAACAGCCGACAGCGCACCCGGCACGGCAGATTAACGTGCCGTATCGGCCGCTGCGCGCTCGGACCTTTCGTTCACGTCGATGCCGTAAGGGCCGGTTGAAGCGGGCCCAGCAGTTGGACGAGCACACTGGCGCCAGGCCGGGGTGATACGGCCTCGCGCCAGCCGAGCGGCGCCCATCCGTAGCGCTGGGCCGGCGCGCCTGCGACCGACGGAAACTCCCAGCCAGGGACCGCCGTACCGACGCGACCAGCGCCGGCGCCCCACACCGGGCGCGCTGGTGTATGCGCCCCTGGGCACCAACCCCGGCGGCCGCCGATGTGGCGCCCAGCGGCCGTAGTGGAACGCGCGTAGCCCCACGGCGCAGCTGTCCACCCACGTCCGGACCCCCAGCCGCCCACCCTGCGCCCAGTCAGCGCGTCGCGGTACGGCCAGCCCGGTCGAGAGCGGCAACGTTCGGAAACTCTTGAGACCGCGCCGTAGTCCGGAGTCGCTCTGCCACAGCCGCCGTAGCCTTCGGTCCAGATCGGCCGCGCCCCACCATCTCGCCGCGACACGTGGGCCGCCGAGCGCAGCGCGCTCGTAGCGCCGGTCGCGATTCGCGCTCCAGGCGTCAGAAGCCATCCCGACGCCCTCGGCAAGGCGAACGTCCGCGATCAGCGGGATTGGCGCCGGCAACGCTCGACCGTCTGGCCCGGGAGCACCTGCCGCGATTCGCTGGCGAGCGCGACGTTCCGCTTCGCCCTCGCGCACGACAGAGCGTTGTCGTCTGCCGATCCGGCGCGACGTCGACGCGATAGAGTCCCGGACGCGTCAGCGTGACTTGAGTATTCGGCGTGTCGATGCGCGTCGCCTCGCCCGGGTCCTGCACGCGCACCCGGACGATCACGCCGTCCCTGCGCGACGAAGGCGCAGGCTCGCCGATCGTCGAGGCGCGTGCACGTGCACGCTGGTGTCGCCGGCGAGGCCGGAACTGCCCGCCGCCGTAGTCGATCTCGGCCCGGCCGTCGCCGGACACCCGTAGGTTGACACCGGATGCTGATCGGATAGTTGATGCCGATCGGTCTCCCAATCGTCGGGGCGATCCTGCGGCGACAGCAGAAGCTGCCCCGCGAATCTGGCGACGCCGCGCGACGCTCGGCGAGGTCGTCGTCCCTGCGCCAATCCGACAGCGGAACAGCGTGCAAGGCAGCGCGGCGGGCGATCGCCACTGCGCAGCGCCCTCGCTGCTCGGCCGCGGACAAGCAAACCGATGTCATCGCCTTCCTCCGATCGTCTGCCTAAACGCCGGTGCGCCACGGCGGTTGACCCTGCCGCGCAGGAGTGGCGCCGCAGTGCGGCACGTAAACGACGGTCAGTTATTAGAACGCTGGTCTCATCGCGTTTCCGTCGCGACAACCAGAACATCCTCCGAGGAGACCTCCATGCGCACGCTTCAACGAAGCCTGCTCGCAGCGCGCATCGCTGCTCGTCACTCGCCGCATCCGGCAACGCCGCAGCAGCACAGTTTTCCGAACGTCTATTCTTCGGCGACAGCCTGACCGACGCCGGTTCCTACAAGCCTGTGCTGCCGCCGGGCACCGGTTTGTTCACGACGAATCCCGGCCCGGTCTGGCGCAGGTATTCGGGCGAACTACACGGCTTCACCGTGACACCGGCGAACCAGGGCGGCACCGACTACGCGCAGTCGGCGGCGCGTCACGAGCACTGCCGGGCGTTCCGTCGACGCGCGCCCACGGGTCACGCGCGAGTGCCGATCGCCACGCAGGTCTACGCAATTCCTGGCGTACGGGCCCGGCGGATCCGAAAGCGTTCTACTCGGTCTGGGGCGGCGCGAACGACATCTTCTTTCAGCTGGGCCTCGCGCAGCGATAGCCGTAGCGACGCCGGCACGGGGTGCAAGCTGGCGTCGGAGTCTCGCCGCGCAGTCAGCTGGCGCAGGTGGTCTCGGGCGCTGCACGCCGGGCGGCGCGCAGTTCATCACGGTCTTCAACGTGCCCGGACATCGGCAAGACGCCGTTCGGCGTGGGCTCCGGGCAAGGCGCGCAGATCACCGCGCCTCGTCGTTCTTCAACACCACGCTGTTCGGCGTGCCCGATGCCACGCGGCATCCAGACGATGCGCGTCGAATGCGTTCGCCTGTCTCAACGAGGTCCTCGCGAACCCGGCCGCTTACGGCTTCGCGAATGCGACGACGCCCGCGTGCGGGCGACACCCTCGCTGGTCTGCACGTCGGCGAACTTCGTCACGCCGATCGGCGGCGCAGACGTTCCTCTTCGCCGACGGCGTGCATCCGACCACCGCCGGGCACGCGGCTCATCGCGCAGGCTGGTGCAATCGATGATCACCGGTCCCACAGCAGATGATGCGTCGCTGGCCGAGGCTCCGCTCGCAGTCGAGCAGGCAAACTTTCGCGCGCTCGACAACCGCATGTGGTCGAGCCTCAACGCGCCGCGCGGCACAGGGCAAGCTCCAGGCGTGGGCCGCGTACGACTACAGCAGCACGGACCTGCAGGCCGGCCCGACCAACGGCAGCGCGACACATGAACACCGTCGCGGTCGGCGCTCGACATCGAAAGGTCTCCGACCAGCATGCTGGTCGGCGCGATGTTCGGCTACACCGACGAAAGGGCGATTTCGGCGGCCCGGGCGGCGGATACACGCTGCGCCAGCCGGTCGGCACCGTCTACGCGGGCTACGGCGACGGCCCGTGGTACGTCGGCGCGACGCTCGGCGCAGGCAGCCTCTCGACTACTCGGACATCACTCGCGTCGATTCCGCTTGGGCGCGGCTGCTTCGCACCGAGAGCGCCGACGCCCGCGGCTACGAGCTCACCGGCCGGATCCTCGGCGGCTACTGGTTCACGATGAAGGACCTCATTCACGGCCCGTACGCGCGTCTCGCGTGGACGAAGGTCCGTCGTCAAGCAGTTCTTCGAAAAGAGCTCGGACAGCACCGCGTTGACGCTACGACGGGCAGTCGCGCAACGCAGCTGTTGTGGAGCCTCGGATGGCAGGTCGCCGGCAACATCGGCGGCTTTCCGTCCCTGATGCGCGGGCCACCTGGGAGATCGACTCGAACGATCCGGACACGCACGCATCGGCGCCTCGTCGGTCTCGCTGGGCGGCAATTACGGCGTCCCGCGTCGCGAAGCCGCGACAACAGCTACGCGCTCTTCAGCCTCGGCGCATCAGCACCGAGCTCAGGCGGCGTCACCGGGTTCATCGCGGGCTCGGCCACCGCGAGCCGCAGCGACGGCAACTACTGGGCGATCACCGTCGGCCTGCGGATGCCGCTCGCAGCGCCACGCCGCCGCGCCACGAAGGCCGCGGCTGATCGCGCTCACCCGGGTTGCCGCGGCTTGCGCGGCGCGCGCGCAGACAGGCGTCGTAGATCGGGCGCGGGAGTATCCGCAGCACGCGCTCCGACGATCGCCATCGGCCACGGCAGCACGTAAAATCGCCGCCGGCGCTCGATGCGCGCCGCACGATGCGCATGCGCGCCTTCACGGCTAGCAGGAACGGCATCGGATACGGGTTCTTCGCGCCGTCATCCGGCGTGCTGATGTACCCGGGCAGATCGTGAGCGACGGCAACTCCGCTGCCGCGCAGCTCGATGCGCAGGCTCTCGAGATATGCGATCGACCGCGGCCTTCGACGCCGAATACGCGCCCGACCCCGGCAAGCCGCTGAACCCCGCGATGCTCGCGATGCCGACGAGCGCGCCGCGCCCCGCGTCCTCATCGCCGCGACGAAGGGCGCGAACGTGTGCACGAGTCCGACGACGTTGGCTGTCGAGGCACGCGCGGAATGTCGCCAGGTCCTCCTCATGATCGGTCAATGCGCCGCGCGAGATTCCGGCGTTGGCGATGACGACCTCGAGGCGCGCCGGTCGACGCGATGAAATCGGCAGCCGGCAGCCGGCGAGCAGCGAGTCGGCGTCCCGCACGTCGCCTTCGTAGACGATCGCGACCGCCCGGGCGGCAACGCCGCCGCCAGCGCATCGAGCTCTGGCGCGGCGACGCGCAAAGAGCGCCGACCGATCGCGCCCTGCGCGGCGTATTGCCGCGCGAAGCGCCGCGCCGAGGCCGCCGCTCGCGCCGGTGATGAAGACGGTCCGTGGGCGCGCAAGGCGGTTCCGTGCCGGGCGGCGCGCCCGCTCGTTCGAACGCTAACGCACGCGTGCTTGCAGAGGAAACGCATGACGCGCGTCGCGTCCTCGGAGATCAGCTCTTGGGACGCTCGGCGCGGGCCTTCGCGACCAGCGCGTCGATCAGCGGCGACATCTGCGCGCGTGCGAGGCAATGCGATTGCTGACGAACTTGCCGTCGACGACGATCAGCGGAACGGATTGCACCTGGTAGGCCTGCGCGGTCATTCGCGCACGGTTGACCTTCCCTGCCGATCCCGGACGAGTTGTACACTGTCCTCGACCTTCTTCCGGTCGAGCCCCTGGCTCGCCGCCCAGTCGAAGAAGGTCTTGTCCTGCCAGAGGCTCAGCCCTTCCCGTGCACCGCGACGAAGACTCTCCGGCGACAGCCGCGCTTCCTCGCCGAGCGCCTCCAGCGTGTAGTAGATCTTGGCGAGCGGAACCCAGCGCTCCTGGAACATCCACCGGAACGCGGCGGAACTGCACGTCGGCCGGCATCGGTCTTGAGCCAGCCCTGCAGGATCGGGCTCGAATTCGCCGCAATGCGGGCAGCCGTAGGAAAAGAATTCGATGACCTCGATCTTCTTGCCCGTTTCGACCGGCTGCGGGATTCTTGAGCCGCAGGTACTCGATTGCCTTCCTGCGGCGCGGCCATCTGCGCGGCCGCGCGACAGCGACAGCGAACGCGAGAAAGCGACCGGCCACGAGCGAGCAAGGCGGCGCATCAAGGGTGTGCAGCGGGTGCATGTTCGAATTCTCCGCTAGGCGATTGAGATGTCATTGGGCTCCGGCGGCGACCGTGCGAGTTCCCGGCACGCCGCCTATTTGATCACGGCGACGTCGAAGCCGCGCTTGGCGAGCTCGCTCTTCATCCGGTTGAGCTCGTCCGGTGTTGTCGTAGGGGCCGAGCGCGGACGCGAAAGCGCTGGCCCTTGTCCGGCAGGCTCACCGGCTGAATCGCCGCTTCCCAGCCGGCGAGCGCGAGCCGCGCCTTCAGGTTTTCGGCGTCGGCCTCGCTCGCGAACGATCCCGCCTGCAGCCAGAAGCGCTCCGGCGGCTTTCGTCCGCCTTGTCGGGCCTGCGCCGCTCGTTCGTCGAGCTTCGCGACGGCCTTGTCGGACGGGCGGCGCGCGTCCGCGGCCTGGGCTGCACGCGCGGCTCCTCCGCCGCCCGGGCAGGATCTTGTAGAAATCGAAACGCGGCTTTCCGGCGCGGCGCTTCGCCGCGTCCGGATTTGGGCGAATCTTTCGCGACCTCGCGCGACGGCTCGCGCACGGGACTGGCGAGCGGTATGGGTTGCCCGCCTTCATGAGGATAGAACGCGACGCCGGCGGCGAGCGAGAGCCCCAGCGCGACGCCGATGAAGATGCCGAAGAGCGTTCCGCCGAAGCCCGACTTGCGCGACGGAGCGCGGACGCGCGCCTCGCGGCTGGCCGGATGGGCGATGGTCGGTGCGGGCGTTCATTGCGCGGGTGTCGATCAGGTGCCAGTCACATCTGGTCCGGCGCGCTGATGCCCAGCACGGCGAGCCCGTTCTTCACGACCTGTCCCGTTGCGGCGACGAGCGCAAGGCGCGCCTGCTGCGTCGCGGGCTCGTCGACCAGAAATCGCTCCGCATTATAGTAACTGTGGAATTCCGCGGCCAATTCCTTGAGATAGCGCGGTCACGAGATGCGGCGCGAGCTCGCGCGCGCGCGAGCTCGAGCTCGGCCGGGAAAGCCGGCAAGCCGGCGCAGGAGCGCCTCCTCGTAAGGGCTCGTCAGCGGCGCGAGATCGGCGTCGGCGCAACGCTGACCGCCCGTCCGGCGGCGATGCCCGCCTGCCGCATCACCGATTCGACGCGAGCGTTCGCGTACTGCACGTAGTAGACGGGATTGTCGAGCGTCTGCGAGCGCGCGAGATCGATGTCGAACGTGAATTCGCTCTCGGCCTTGCGCGCGACGAGGAAGAAGCGGACCGCGTCGCGGCCGACTTCGTCGATCAGGTCGCGCAGCGTGACGGATAGCTGCCCGCGCGCTTGCTGATCTTCACTTCTCGCCGCCCTTCATCACCGTCACCATCTTGTGCATGCACGTAGTCCGGGATAGCCCGCGCGGGATGCCGAGGCCGGTCGCCTGCAGTCCCGCCCGCACGCGCGTGACCGTGCTGTGGTGGTCGGACCCCTGGATGTTGATGACGGTGGTGAATCCGCGCTCCCATTTCGTCACGTGGTAGGCGACGTCGGGCACGAAATACGTGTACCCGCCGTCCGACTTCCTCATCACGCGATCCTTGTCGTCGCCGAAGTCGGTGGTCTTGAGCCACAGCGCGCCGTCCGGCCTCGTACGTCTGGCCGGACGCGGCGAGGCGCGTCGATCGTCGCGTCGACGCGCCCGTCGGAATAGAGCGAGCTCTCGAGGAAGTAGTTGTCGAACCGCACGCCGAACGCCGTGAGGTCGCGATCCTGCTCGCGCCGCAGCTCGGCGACGGCGAACCGGCGTATCGAGTCGATGTCGCCCAGGTCGTGGCCAACCTCGTCGAGATAGCGCTGCGCGAGTTCGCGGATGTAGTCGCCGCGATAGCCGTCTTCCGGCAGGCGTCGCGTGCTCGCCCAGAGCTCCTGCGCGCGCACGCGCACCGACACCGCGAGATTCTCGATCTGCTGGCCGGCGTCGTTGTAGTAGAACTCGCGCGTGACGCCGGCGCCCTGCCATTCGAGGAGCCGCGCGAGCGCGTCGCCAAGCGCCGCCTGGCGGCCGTGGCCGACGTGCAGCGGGCCCGTCGGATTCGCCGACACGAACTCGACCATGACGCGCTCGCCGCTGCGCGATTCGCCGCGCCCGAATCGCTTCGCCCTCGACGAGGATGTCCGTGACCACCGCCTGCCGCGCGGCGGGTGCGACGAAGATGTTGATGAATCCAGCGCCCGCGATCTCGATCCTGTCCACGAGATCGGACTGTCGGCAGCGCGGCGACGAGCGCCTGCGCGAGCTCGCGCGGATTCGTCTTCAGCGCCTTCGCGTGCTGCAGTGCGACGTTCGATGCGAAGTCGCCGTGCTCCGGCTGCTTCGGACGGTCGAGCTCGATATCGGCGGCTGGCGCTTCAGGCGCAACGGCGGCCACGCCATTGCCTCAGCAACTCCTTCAGCTGGGTGCGCAGATCGCTCATGGGGCCGCCGGATTATAGCCGCATGCCCATCGGAGCTCCGGCCGACGTGCATCAGCCGCGAATCCGAGCGGATCGACATCGAGGCCAAGCGGACGCGCCGGCCGGGCAGCGCCTCGATGGCGGCGCGCCATTGCGGGAAGAAAGCGCTGCATCGCGCTCCGCTCGAGTCGCGTGCGCGAGCACCTGTCCCCGCTCGAGTCCCGCGCGTCGCGGCAATGCGGCGGGCACCGGCGCGAACACTTCGACGCGCGCCGAATCCGCGCGCGCGCAGCGGCTGCGGCCCGCATCGCTCGCCGCGGCGAGGAACGCATCGACGGCGTCGCGCTGCGGCGCTTCCGCCGTGAGCAGGGCGAGATGCGCGAACGGCGGAAGCGTTGCCGCGCGCCGTTCCGCGAGCAGCGTTTCCGCGAAGCTTCCGTAGTCGTGGGCAGCGAGCGCGAGCGCGAGCGGATGCGACGGAAAATCCGTCTGCACGATCACTTCGCCGGCAGGTCGGCGCGCCCGGCGCGCCCCGACACCTGGAAGAGGAGCGCGGCGAGACGCTCCGTCGCGCGGAAATCGCCGCTGTAGAGCGCGTTGTCGGCGCCGAGCGACGCCGACCAGCGTGAGCCGCGGAAAATCGTGGCCCTTGGCGAGCATCTGCGTGCCGACGAGGATGTCGACGTCGCCCGCGTGCACGCGGTCGCGGCACGCCGGCGAAGGCGCCCTTGCGCCTCGTGCTGTCGCGGTCGATGCGCACGATGCGCGCGTGCGGGAAGCGGCTCGGCGAGCGCGCGCTCGAGCCGCTGCGTGCCGTGCCCGAGCGGCACGAGGTCGACGTTGCCGCACTCGGGACACGTCCGCGCGAGCCGCTCGACGTGGCCGCAATGGTGACAGCGCAGGTCCGCCGTTTCGCGGTGCACGATGAGCCGGGCGCTGCAGCGCGGGCAACCGGCCTGCCAGCCGCACGACGAGCAGAGGAGCGAGAGCGCGAATCCGCGCCGGTTGATGAACACGAGGCGATTGCTCGCCGCGATCGAGCCGCGCCGCGAGCGCCGCCACGAGCGGCGCGCCGATGCCTTCGACGGCCGCTGGCGTCGCGGTTGCCGACGAACCGGAAGTCGGGCAGCCGCGCCGGCAACGCACCGCGCGCCGCGGCAGCTGGAGCCAGCGATAGCGGCCGCGCTGCGCGTGAACCAGCGACTCGAGCGACGGCGTTGCGCTGCCGAGCACCACGGGGACGTTGCGCTGGCGCGCGCGCCAGACGGCGACGTCGCGGCCGTGATAGCGAACGCCCTCCTGCTGCTTGAACGAAGGGTCGTGCTCTTCGTCGACGACGATGAGCCCGAGCCGGGGCAGCGGCGCGAAGACGGCGAGTCGCGTACCGAGGACGAGATCCGCGTTGCCGGTCGCCGCCGCGCACCAGTTGCGCAGGCGCTCGCCGGCCGGAAGCCGGCTGTGCAGCGTGACCGGTCCGATGGCTCGGCAAGGCATCGGCGAATGCGTTGGCCGAATTGCGGCGTCAGATTGATTTCGGGCACGAGGATCGAGCACCTGCCCGCCGGCGGCGATGCACTCGGCGGCGGCAGCCAGGTACACCTCCGTCTTGCCGCTCCCGGTGACGCCTTGCAGCAGGAAGGGCGCGAACGATCCGGCGGCGTCGACTGATGGCCGCTCGCGGCGCGCTGCTGATCGGGATTCAGAGGCACGGCGGACGCACCGCGAGTGCTCCTGCCGCGCTCGCATCGTCGCGCGGGCCGATGCGCCATCGCCCGCGCGGCCTTCTGTCGCGACGACCGCAGCAAGCGGCGGCAGCATCTGCGCGAGCGCGAGACCCAGCGGCTCCTGGTAGTACGTGGCGACGAAGTCGCGCAAGCTCGAGAACGTCGGCAGGCAATGCGGGGACGTCGCTGCGGAGCTCGACGATCGGCTGCAGCTTTTCGCGCGGAACCTCCGACTCGGGCGCGACGTCGACGACCACGCCTGTCAGCGCACGCGGCCCGCGAGTCGAACGCGCACCGAGCGCGCCGCGATCGACGGCGAGCCCGTCGGGAATCCAGTAATCGAATGCCGCTTCCGTGGCGACAGGAAGGGCGACGCGCGCGATCGCCATGGCGTCAGTCTCGCGCCAGCCGCGCGTCGATATGTTCCGGCGCGCGCGCAATCGCAAATCGGTTGTAGTGCGGCGAGAATGCTCACCACGCGCCGCAGCAACTCGCGGCAAGTCCTTGGTTTATAACGCCGGCAAAAATCGGTTCACAACGAGCTGTGGATAATCTTGTGCGTAACTCCACCAAAGCATTTCCCGGGCCAGTCGCGTGCCCCGGCGCACGGTTCTTGCATGCGCAGTGCGAAACGTCAATTTTTTCATTATTTTTTTCAGTCGGTTAGTGTTCCATGCCCGGTGACGCGGTACGGTCGGAGCGCCAGGCGTGCAGAAGTGGGCGGTCACGTGTGCATAAGTGCAGTGCTATGGAACAGCGGTTTCACCCGTTGTCAACCACCTACGCAACGATATGCGACACGCACTCGTCAACGCCTGCTGCGCGCGAATCAACACCCCGCGCGCAATGCACGCGACTCGCGGTGCACCGTTTCGACCAGCACGGCGACGTTCTCCGGAGGCGTCGCGGGCACGATGCCGTGGCCAAGATTGAAGATGTGGCCCGGCGCCGGTGCCCGCGGCGCGAACGACGGCGGCCGCCTCGCGCGCACGACCGTCGCCGCGTCCGCCAGGAGCACGATCGGGTCGAGGTTGCCCTGCAGCGCGACGCGTGTCGCCGACGCGCGCGGCGCGCGGCCGCCAAGATCGACGGTCCAGTCGAGGCCGACGCACTGCGCGCCGCACGTCGCGAGCGAATCGAGCCACTGCCCGCCTCCTTTCGTGAACACGATCGCCGGAACGCGTGCGCCCGTCGGGCGGCCGGACGCAACGCCGCGCAGCACCGATCGCATCGGGTCGAGCGAGTGCGCAGTGATAGCCACTCGTCGTGAGCAGGCCGCCCCACGTGTCGAAGAGCATCACGGCGTCCACGCCCGCGCGAATCTGCTCGTCGAGGTATGCCGCTCGACCGCGCGCGCGTTCACGGCGACGAGGCGCTGCAGGCAGATCCGGTCGGCCGTGCGCCATTCGGCGCACCGTCGCGAAATCGGAGCTCCCGGCGCCCTCGATCATGTAGCACGCGAGCGTGAACGGGCTGCCGGCGAAGCCGATCAGCGGCACGCGGCCGCGCGAGCGCGCGCTTGATCTCGCGGATCGCGTCGAACACGTAGCGAAGGCGCGCCATGTCGGGCACTTCGAGGCGGGCGATCGCGCTCTCGTCGGCGGCGCGGACGCTCGAAGCGCGGACCTTCGCCGTCGGCGAAATGAAGTCCGAGACCCATCGCATCCGGGACCGGTCAGGATGTCGGAGAACAGGATCGCCGCGTCGAGCGGAAACCGGTCGAGCGGCTGCAGCGTGACTTCGGTCGCGAGCGAAGGCGTCTTCGCGAGGGCGAGAAAGCTCCCCGCCCTCGCGCGCGTCGCGTTGTATTCGGGCAGGTAGCGACCCGCCTGGCGCATCAGCCAGACGGGCGTGTGCGGCGTGGGCTCGCGGCGCAGCGCGCGGAGGAAGACGTCGTTTTCGAGTGGCGGCATCGCGGGAGCGTAATGGTGCGGCGCGTCCGGCGAGCGCCGGCAGCGGCGACCGTCTCAGCGACCGCAGGCTCGATTCAGCGAGGGCAGCTCGGTGCTGCCCATCAGGAACAGATCGACGGCGCGCGCGCACTGCCGGCCCTCGCGGATCGCCCAGACCACGAGCGACTGGCCGCGCCGCATGTCGCCCGGCGGCGAAGACCTTCGGCACCGACGTCTGGTAGTCCTCCGTGTCCGCGCGCACGTTGCCGCGCGGATCGTGCGCGACGCCGAGCTGCTGCAGCATTCCTTCGCGCACCGGGCCGACGAAGCCCATCGCGAGCAGCACGAGATCGGCCTTCATCTCGAACTCGGAGCCCGGGACCTCGACCATCTTCGGCGCTCCGATCCGCGTCCTTGCGCCATTCGACGCGCACCGCGACGAGCTTTTCGACGCGTCCGTTCCTGCCTTCGAACCGCTTGGTCGCGACCGCCCAGTCGCGCGAGCAGCCTTCCTGGTGCGACGACGAGGTCCGCAGCTTGATCGGCCAATACGGCCACGTGAGCGGCTTGTTCTCCTGCTCCGGCGGCTGGGGCAGGAGCTCGAACTGCGTGATCGACTTCGCGCGCTGGCGATTCGACGTGCCGACGCAGTCGGAGCCCGTGTCGCCGCCGCCGATGACGACGACGTGCTTGTCCGTCGCGAGGATCTGCTCCCGCACCTTGTCGCCGGCGTTACGACGCGGTTCTGCTGCGGCAGGAATTCCATCGCGTAATGGATCCCCGCGAGATCGCGGCCCGGCACCGGAAGATCGCGCGGCGCCTCGGCGCCGCCAGTCAGCGCGACCGCGTCGTACTCGGCGACGAGCGCCTCGGCCGAGACATCCTTGCCGACGTGGACGCCCGGGCGGAATTCGACGCCCTCGATCGACATCTGCGCCATGCGCCGGTCGATCAGGTGCCGCTCCATCTTGAAATCGGGAATGCCGTAGCGGAGCAGCCCGCCGATGCGATCGGCCTTCTCGTAGAGCACGACGTCGTGGCCCGCACGCGCGAGCTGTTGCGCGCACGCGAGTCCCGCCGGGCCCGAGCCCACGACGGCGACGCGCCGGCCGGTCTTTCTGGCGGGCGGCAGCGGCACGACCCAGCCTTCTTCCCAGCCCTTGTCGATGATGAAGTGCTCGATCGACTTGATGCCCACCGGATCGTCGTTGATGTTGAGCGTGCACGCTTCCTCGCACGGCGCCGGACAGATGCGGCCGGTGAACTCGGGAAAGTTGTTCGTCGAGTGCAGCACGTCGAGCGCGTTGCGCCACTGCTTCAGGTAGACGAGATCGTTCCAGTCCGGAATGATGTTGTTGACCGGGCAGCCGCTCTGGCAGAACGGGATGCCGCAGTCCATGCAGCGCGCGCCCTGCTTCGACGCGGCAGTCGTCGTCCGAGCGCGAGGACGAACTCGCGATAGTGGCTGACGCGCTCCTGCGGCGGCAGCGAAGCCTCCTGGATGCGCTCGAGCTCCATGAAGCCGGTGATCTTGCCCATCAGGCCGCCACCTTGACTTCCGCCGCCTTGCCGGCCGCCTTCGCCGCGTGCATCTCGGTCAGCGCCCGCTTGTACTCGGTGGGGAATACCTTGACGAACTTCCGGCGCGCGGCGTCCCAGTCGTCGACGATCGCGAGCGCCAGCGTGCTGCCCGTGAAGCGCAGGTGCCGTTCGATCATTTCGCGCACCAGCGCCTCGTCCGAGCGGCCCGGCGTGGCGCAAGCCGTCCGTGGCCGGTGGCGGCGAGCTCCTTCTCGGCCTTCGCCTGCTCGGCTTCCGACAGCAACGGCTCGAGCGCGACCATCGACGTGTTGCAGCGCGCGCGCGAACGTGCCGTCGCCGTCGTAGACGTACGCGATGCCGCCGCTCATGCCCGCCGCGAAATTGCGCCCGGTGCGTCCCAGCACGACGACGGTGCCGCCGGTCATGTATTCGCAGCCGTGATCGCCCGTGCCTTCGACGACGGCGGACGCGCCCGAGTTGCGCACGCAGAACCGCTCGCCGGCCACGCCGCGGAAGTACGCCTCGCCCGCGATCGCGCCGTACATCACCGTGTTGCCGATGACGATGTTGGCTTCGGGCTTCGCCGGACAGGCAGGATCCGGGTAGACGACGATGCGCCCGCCGGAAAGCCCCTTGCCCACGTAGTCGTTGGTGGCGCCCTGCAGCTCGAACGTGATCCCGCGCGCGAGAAACGCGCCGAAGCTCTGGCCGGCGACGCCCTCGAACGCGACGTGGATCGTGTCGTCGGGAAGCCCTGCGTGCCCGTACTTCCGCGCGACCGCGCCGGAGAGCATCGCACCGACCGAACGGTTGGCGTTGCGAATCTTGTACGCGAGGCGCGCCGGTTCCTTTTCTCGATGCGCCGGCGCCGCCGCGGCGATGAGCCGGTGGTCGAGCGCTCCGGCGAGGCCGTGATCCTGCGTTTCGCAATGGCGGCGCGCGACGTCGGCCGGCATCGGCGGCTGGTAGAAGATCCGCGAGAAATCGAGCCCGCCCGCCTTCCAGTGCTCGATGCCGCGCCGCATGTCGAGGAGATCGGAACGGCCGATCAGGTCCTCGAACTTGCGCACGCCGAGCTTCGCCATCAGCTCGCGCACTTCCTCGGCGACGAAGAAGAAATAGTTGACGACGTGCTCGGGCTGGCCGGTGAATTTGCGGCGCAGCTCCGGATCCTGCGTCGCGATGCCCGACCGGACACGTGTTGAGGTGGCACTTCCGCATCATGATGCAGCCCTCGACGACGAGCGGCGCCGTCGAGAAGCCGAACTCGTCGGCGCCGAGCAGCGCGCCGACGACGACGTCGCGGCCGGTCTTCAGCTGGCCGTCGACCTGCACGGCGATGCGGCCGCGCAGACGGTTCATCACCAGCGTCTGCTGCGTCTCGGCGAGGCCCAGCTCCCACGGCGTGCCCGCGTGCTTGATCGACGACTCCGGCGACGCGCCGGTGCCGCCGTCGTGGCCGGCGATCGTCACGTGGTCCGCCTTGGCCTTGGCCACGCCCGCGGCGACCGTGCCCACGCCGACCTCGGACACGAGCTTCACCGAGATGGACGCCTGCGAGTTCGCGTTCTTGAGGTCGTGGATCAGCTGCGCGAGATCCTCGATCGAGTAGATGTCGTGGTGCGGCGGCGGCGAGATGAGGCCGACGCCGGGCACCGCGTAGCGGAGCTCGCGCGATGTAGCCGGAGACCTTGTGGCCCGGCAGCTGGCCGCCTTCGCCGGGCTTCGCGCCCTGCGCGATCTTGATCTGCAGCTGGTCGGCGTTGACGAGGTACTCGGCGGTCACGCCGAACCGGGCGGAGGCCACCTGCTTGATCCGGGAGCGCAGCGAGTCGCCTTCCTTCAGCGGAATGTCGCCGACGACCGCGGTGATCCGCGACTTCAGCGTCTCGCCGGCCTTCACGAGCGGATAGCGCTGCGCGTCCTCGCCGCCTTCGCCGGTGTTCGACTTGCCGCCGATGCGGTTCATCGCGATGGCAAGCGTCGTGTGCGCCTCGGTCGAGATCGACCCCAGGCTCATCGCGCCGGTGGCGAAGCGCTTGACGATTTCCGCGGCAGGCTCGACTTCGTCGAGCGGGATCGGCACGGGCGCAAACGCGAGCTCGAACAGTCCGCGCAGCGTCAGCATCCGCTTCGTCTGGTCGTTGATCAGCGCGGCGTACTCCTTGTAGGTCTGCGCGTTGCCCGTGCGCGCCGCGTGCTGCAGCTTCGCGATCGAGTCCGGCGTCCACATGTGGTCTTCGCCGCGAATGCGGTAGTAGTACTCGCCGCCCGCGTCGAGCGCGTTGGCGAGCAGCGGGTCGCCGCCGAACGCCGACCTGATGCATCCGGTAGCGCCTCTTCCGCGATCTCGAAGAGACCGATGCCTTCGACGTTGCTCGCGGTGCCGGTGAAATACTTGGCGATGAAATCGCGCTGCAGGCCGACGGCTTCGAAGATCTGCGCCCCGCAATACGACTGGTAGGTGGAGATGCCCATCTTCGACATCACCTTGTAGAGCCCCTTCGAGATCGCCTTGATGAAGCGATACGCGAGCTCCTGCTGCGACACGCGAGGATCGTCGGCACAGCGTGGCGAGCGTCTCGAGCGCGAGATACGGATGGATCGCCTCCGCGCCGTAGCCCGCGAGCAGCGCGAAGTGATGCACTTCGCGCGCCGAGCCGGTCTCGACCACGAGACCGGTGCTGGTGCGCAGTCCCTTGCGGACGAGGTGCTGGTGCACGGCCGCCGTGGCGAGCAGCGCGGGAATCGGCATCAGCTCCGCCGACACCTTGCGATCGGACACGACCAGGATGTTGTAGCCGAGGTGGATGGCGTCTTCCGCCGCCGCCGATATCGACGCGAGCGCCGCCTCCATGCCGTTGGCGCCCCACGCGGCCGGATAGCAGATGTCGAGCTCGAACGTCTTGAACGCGCCGCCGGTGAAGAGGTCCGCGTGCCGGATCTTCTCCATCGCGCCGTTGGTGAGGATCGGCTGCGTGCGCCTCGAGGCGCATCGGCAGGTCCTCGGCGTCCGCCGGAACGTCGACGGCGAGCAGGTTCGGCCGCGGTCCGATGAACGTGACGAGCGACATCACGAGCTCTTCGCGGATCGGATCGATCGGCGGATTCGGTCACCTGCGCGAACAGCTGCTTGAAATAGCTGTAGAGCACCTTCGGCCGCCGCGACAACACCGGCAGCGCGGCGTCGTTGCCCATCGATCCGATCGCCTCCTCGCCCGAGCGCGCCATCGGCGCGAGGATCACCTTCAGGTCTTCCTGCGTGTAGCCGAACGCCTGCTGCCGGTCGAGCAGCGGCACTTCGGTCGGCAACGGCGGCGCCGGGTCCGGCAGTTCGTCGAGCGCGATACGCGAGCGCTCGATCCAGCTGGCGATACGGCTTCGCCGTCGCGAGCGTGCGCTTCAGCTCGGCATCGTCGATGATGCGGCCCTGCTCGGTGTCGACGAGCAGCATCTTGCCGGGCTGCAGGCGCCACTTGGTGACGATCTTGCGCTCCGGGATGTCGAGCACGCCGACCTCGGACGCCATCACGATGTAGTCGTCGTCGGTGACGATGAAGCGCGCCGGCCGCAGGCCGTTGCGGTCGAGCGTCGCGCCGATCTGCCGGCCGTCGGTGAACGCCATCGCCGCGGGCCCGTCCCACGGCTCCATCAGCGCCGCGTGGTATTCGTAGAAGGCGCGGCGATCCTCGTCCATCAGCGGGTTGCCCGCCCAGGCCTCCGGGATCATCAGCATCATCGCGTGCGCGAGCGAATAGCCGCCCATCACGAGGAGCTCGAGCGCGTTGTCGAACGACGCCGAATCGGACTGGCCGTCGTAGATCAGCGGCCAGATCTTGTCGAGGTCGTCGCCGAGCACCGTGCTCGCGATGCCCTGCTGCGCGCGCGCGGATCCAGTTGACGTTGCCGCGCAGCGTGTTGATCTCGCCGTTGTGGCAGACGAGCCGGAACGGATGCGCCGAGATCCCACGTCGGGAACGTGTTCGTCGAAAAGCGCTGGTGCACCATCGCGAGCGCCGACACCATCGACTCGTCGTTGAGATCGACGAAGTATTCGCCGACCTGGTGCGCGAGCAGCATGCCCTTGTAGACGATGGTGCGCGACGACATCGACGTGACGTAGAACTCCTTGCCGTGGCGCAGGTGCAGCGCCTGGATCGCGTGGCCGGACTTCTTGCGAATGATGTAGAGCTTGCGCTCGAGCGCGTCCTGGTCCATCGCGCGTCGAGCCGCGCGCGATGAAGACCTGCCGGATGACGCGGCTCGACGTCCTTGGTGCGCTCGGAAAGGCCGCGTTGTTCGACGTCGGCACGTTGCGCCAGCCGAGCAGGATCTGTCCTTCGCTCGCCACCGCCCGCTCGATCTCCTGCTCGCACGCCATCCGCGATGCCGGCTCTTTCGGCAGGAACACCATGCCGACGCCGTATTGGCCGATCGGCCGGCAGCGTGAGGCCCTGCGCGCCGCACGCCTTGCGCAGGAAGCGGTCGGGCAACTGGATCAGGATGCCCGCGCCGTCGCCTTGCAGCGGATCCGCGCCCGTCGCGCCGCGGTGGGACAGGTTCCGGAGGATCGACAGGCGCCTGCGTTATGATCGCGTGCCGCTTCTGGCCCTTGATGTGGGCGATGAAGCCGAGGCCGCACGCATCGTGCTCGTTCGCGGGATCGTAGAGACCCTGACGCGACGGCGGCCAAACACGCGCGATCCTTCGAAACGATCTTGCACGATGACCTCTACGCTGCGATAAGGCGTCCCGGCCGGGACCCCGGCGCCGCCCTCCCGGCCTCCACATTTTCAGGGCGAAACCTTTGTAGACTAGCAGCGATGCTGCATTGCGACAAGGCATCGCGAATCGCACCCGCCGGACAAGGCATTGCAACACCTTCGGTCCGCGGACGAAACGGATCTCGAGCCAAAACACTTGCGCCCGGCGCAAACTTAGGCTTTAATCTCAAGAGAATGGGCTAGATGCTTGTTGCAGCATCCAAAACAGCTCTGCCACCCCGCCCTCTTTAGGACAACATCATCGGGAATCCCATCATGACGGAAATCCGCCATTTCGCCGGCTGGCTGCGCTCGCTCGCCGGTCCTCGCCGCGCAGTTGCCGGAGCTACTCGCAATCAGCCGCCTGCGGCGGCGGAAGCGGGGCGCCGAACAACTTCTTCAAGAGCACCGTGACGGTGTCAGCCGAACGCTGCCGTCGCCTACTCGGGCCAGCCCGACGACCCTGACGATCAGCGGCGGACAGGGCCCGTTCCGGGCCTTTTCGTCCAACTCGGGGTTGCTGCCCGTCACGCAGACGTCGCCGGGCGGACAGTGGTGTTGCTCGGGGCCAATGTCGCCGAGCGACACCGACGTCACGATCACCATCCAGGATCTCGGTCCCTTGATGCCGGTCGCCCCGACGGCGACGGCGCTCATCACCGTCCGCGCGTCGCCGCTCGGCAATTCGCTGACGATCGTGCCCACCGGGGACGATTGCGGCACCGCGGTCTGCTCCGGGCAGACCGCGCTCGCGACGGTGACGGTGCTCGACGCCGCAGGGCGGTACCCTCGGTCGCGCAGTGCGCTTCGACGTCATCGGCTCGGCCTACGCGATCGTGACCAACAATCCCGCGCAGCCGCTCGCCTCGACGTTGACCGTGTCTCACCGACTCCGCGGGCAAGGCGAGCGTCGTTCTCCTGGTCAATCCCAATGCGCCGACGCAGTTCGCGCAGCTGAGGGTGACCGATGTCGCGTCCGGGCAGACACTGGTAGGCAGTTTCACCATCGTGGAGAACACCAACGGCTCAACGGATCCTCACGATCGTCCCGGATACGGTGACCATCACGGGCGCGTTCAAGAATGTGTGCTCGAACGGATTCGCCATCGACTATTTCATCTATCGGCGGCACGCCGCCCTATCACGTCTCGTCGACGTTCCCGGCCAGCGTCACGCTGGTCAACTCGGTGGTGAACACCAACGGCGGGTCCTTCAGGGCGATCACCAACGGCTCGTGCGTCGAACCCGCTGGTATTTACGATCGTCGACGCGATCGGGCCGCCAGACGACGGCCGAGCTCAACAACGTAGCCGGGCACGGAAGATCCTCCGGCGCCCGCGGCTCTCGCCATTGCCCCGGGGACCGTGACCTCCGCGACTTGCACCGGCAGCACGTTCACCTTCTCTCGTGACCGGCGGGACCCCAGCTATGGGGCCATCGCCAGTCCGTCCGGGACCGTGGTGGTCACCGGCAACCAGGTCAAGGTCTCCGGCCTGACGACCGGTTCCGGCGCGCACCTCGGTTACCGTGATCGACCAGAGTACCCCGCAGAAAACCATCGGCGCCACGATCACGTGCTCGTGATCGCGGCATAGGCATCGGCGACCTTCGTGTCGTCGCCGCCCAGCCGCAAAGAACGGCGCTCGAAAGGCGCGCTGTTTGAATTTGCGCGCCGGACGCGCCGCGATCAGCCCAGCACTGCGCGCAACTCGGCGTCCGGAACCGTCGGAGCGAATGCGCGCCGCGCCGACACCGTCGAGCAGGACGAACCGCAGCGATCCCGCCGTCACCTTCTTGTCGCGACCCATCAGCGCGAGGTAGCGTTCGGCGCCCGAGATGCGGGGCCTCGATCGGCAATCCGGCGCGGCGCACGAGCGCACGCAGCCGTTCGACATCGGCGCCGGAGATCATGCCCAGCCGTTCGGACAACTGCGCCGCCAGCACCATGCCCGCTGCGACCGCTTCGCCGTGCAGCCACTCGCCGTAGCCGACGCCCGCTTCGATCGCATGGCCGAACGTGTGGCCGAAGTTGAGCAACGCGCGCTCGCCTGCTTCGCGCTCATCGGCGGCGACGATCTCCGCCTTGATCCGGCAGCTTTGCGCCACCGCGTGCACCAGCGCATCGGGGTCGCGTGCGACGAGATGCGCGCAGGTTCGCTTCGAGCCACTCGAAGAACGCGCGGTCGCGGATCGCGGCGGTCTTGATCACTTCCGCGATGCCGGCCGCGAGCTCGCGGTCGGGCAGCGTCTGCAGGCAATCGGTGTCGATCATGACCGCGCGCGGCTGATGAAACGCGCCGATCATGTTCTTGCCCAGCGGATGGTTGATGCCGGTCTTGCCGCCGACCGACGAATCGACCTGGGCTAGCAACGTCGTCGGGACCTGCACGAACGGCATGCCGCGCTGGTAGATGGCTGCCGCGAAGCCCGCGATGTCGCCGACGACGCCGCCCCCAATGCCACGAGCGTCGTCGCGCGCTCCGCCTTCTGCTCGAGGAGCCGCGTCAGCACGTCCTGCAGCGTCGACCACGACTTGAACGGCTTCGCCGTCGGGAACGACGATCGACTCGCTCGCTGATCCCGGCTGCGGCGAGGTTCTCACCGAGCGGCGCAAGCCAGAGCGAAGCGACGACCGGATTCGTCGAGTACGACGACTCGCGGCTGCGGGAGCAACGGCGCGAGCGAGCCCCCTGCGTCGGCGAGAAGCCCGGGGCCGATGTGGATCGCGATAGCTCCTTTCGCCGAGCGAGACACGCTGTGTCTGCATGGCGCTCATGGCACCTTGCGCTGCGCCTTCTCCAGCGGAGCATCGCGCTTGGGACGGCCCGGCGCTCTGCCGCAGCGGATTCTGCAGCGCCGCCTCCGAGCTGCCGCGAGAACTGCGCGATCTCGTCGCGATTGATTCGATGATGGTGGCCGCGACCTCGCGATAGAGCGCGTCGCGCGCCGTGTAGAGCTCCGCCAGGCGCGCCACGGGTCCGCCGCATTGAGGAGCGGCCGATGCCGGCTCCGGCGAGTGCGCTCGCGCAGCATTTCCGGCATCGCGTGCAGGTAGATCACCGTGCCGTTCTGCTTCAGGCGCTCGCGATTCGCGGGCCGGATGACGACTCCACCTCCGGTCGCGAGCACGATGTCGGTGAGCGTTGTCAGCTCGGCGAGCACCGCCTCTTCGCGGTCGCGAAAGCTCGCCTCGCCCTCGATCTCGAAAATCGTCGGGATCGTCACGCCGAGCTTTGCGCTCGAGCTCGGCGTCGGCGTCGACGAAGGTCTTGTTGAGACGGCGCGCGAGCTGGCGGCCGAGCGTCGATTTTCCGGCGCCCGGCAGCCCGACCAGATAGAGATTGCCTCGATGCAGATGCACCGCGCATTGTAGTGGATTCGCTGCGCGCACCAACCCGCCCTCGCGAGGGCGATGCGCGCGCATGCGCGCCAATTTCAGCGGCGGTGCGTGACGGTGCGCGAGCTGAATGCGCCGCGCGCGGTACTGCGCGTACGGGCTACTTGATCGCGTTGAGCGATTCCCTGATCACGCGCGGCGTGAGGAAGATCAGGAGCTCCTGCTTCTCGCTCGTGCGGCCAGTGGTCTTGAAGAGGTACCCCAGCACCGGGACGTCGCCCAGGAACGGCACCTTGTCGACGGTGTTGTTGACCGTCTCTTCGTAGATGCCGCCGATCACCGCGGTATCGCCGTTGTTGACGGAGATCTGCGTGGTGACGTTGCGCGTGTCGATCGACGGCACCTGGAATCCGCCGCCCAGGTTCACCATCTGGCCGACGGAGTCCTTGCGCACCTCGACGGTCATGATGATCCTGTTGTCCGGCGTGATCTGCGGCGTCACGCCCAAGCTCAGCACCGCCTTCTTGAACTGCACCGTGGCCGGATTGTTGGCGCTGCCGGGCGTGACATAAGGAATCTCCGTGCCCTGCTCGATGTGCGCCTTCTGGTTGTCGCCAGTGACCACGCGCGGGCTCGACACGACCTTGCCTCGATTGTCCGACTCGAGCGCGCGAGAGCTCGAGATTGATGAGGTTGCCGCTGCCCAGGTTGATCAGCGTGAGCGCGAGGCTGCCCGCCGCGTTCAACACCGGCAGGTTGACGTTGAGCTGCGGCGAATCCGAGTAGGCCGCATTGGCGATTCCGGACGCGAGCTCGTACGGCGTCTGCGTTCTCGTCTCGCGCGTCGCCGTGGTGCCGGTCGTCGTAACGACCGGTTGCGTGCTGAGGCTGCCGCCCTGCCCGACCGTATACCTGTTGTTGATCCGGAATCCGGTCTGCGCGCCGAAGCGCACGCCGAGCTGCCGGCCGAATTTGTCGCTCGCGATCACGATGCGCGCCTCGATCACCACCTGGCGGATCGCCGTGTCGATCTGCCGGATGATCTTGCGGATCTCCTCAAGGTTGGACGGTATGTCCTGCACGAAGAGGATGTTCGACCGCGGATCGACCATCGCGACCCCGCGCTTCGAAATGAACGATCCCTGGCCGCCGGTGGTCGCGGTCTGACCTGCCCCGGCGCCGAACTGCTGCTGGCGGTTCGTCGTGATGAGGTTGAGCAGGTCCTGCGCCTTGATGTAGTTCAACTGGAACGATTCGGAAACGAGCGGCTCCGAGCTCGCTGATGTCCTTCTGCGCCTCGAGCTGCTGCTTCTCCTTCAGCGCGAGCTCCTCGCGCGGCGCGATCAGCACGACATTGCCGTTCTTGCGCATGTCGAGCCCCTTGGTCTGCATGATGATGTCGAGCGCCTGGTCCCACGGAATGTCCTTCAGGCGCAGCGTCAGGCTGCCGCTCACCGAGTCGCTGGTGATGATGTTGAGGCCGGTGAAGTCGGCGATCACCTGCAGCACCGCGCGCACTTCGACGTTCTGGAAGTTGAGCGACAGCTTGTCGCCCTTGTAGCCCTGGCGCGTCCCCTGCACGAGCTTGTTCGGATCCTCGACGATCGGCTTCACCTCGAGGATGAACCGGTTGTCCGTCTGATAGGCGGAGTGCTCCCACAGTCCCTTCGGCTCGACGATCATCCGCGTGTTCGGCCCTTGCGCGAACGTGTCGACCGTGACGATCGGCGTGCCGAAGTCCTGGACGTCGAGGCGGCGCTCGAGGTTCTTCGGCACCGAGGTCTTGGACGAAATCGACGATCAGCACCTTGCCCTGCTGGCGGATGTCGATGCCGGCGGCAGCGTCGGACAGGTCGATGATGATCCGCCCTTCGCCGTTCGTGCCGCGGCGGAAGTCGACGTCGCGCAGCGCGTGCTGCGTGTCGCCGGTGCGCGACTTCCGCGAACCGCTGCACCGTCTGCTGCTTGGCCTCGAGCTGCTCGCTCTGGTCGATGAGCGTCACCGTGCACGGCGTTGCCCTCGACCTGCGTTTCGAAGGTCTGCGGCCGGTTGAGATTGAACACGACGCGGGTCCGGCTGCCCGCCTGGATCACGTTGACGCTGCGGAGCGCGACGTCCTCGACGCACCCGCTGCGTCGTCCCGAGGCCGTTGCCGGTGTCCAGGAAATCGAGGGCGATGCGCGGCGGCGTGGCGATGGCAAAGCCCGCGGGGGATTGGCCGGCGCGTTCTTCAGCACGAATTTGACGATGGTCCGCCCGGAGGTCCCTCTCGACACCGTCATCGAGTCGATGCTGTTGGCCGCCTGCGCGTACGCCGCGTTCGGGCACGAGGAGGGTAAGCAGGGCCAAGAGCCACGCGCGCGCGCCGCGGGCAGATCGCGCCCCCGTCACGACATTGCCGAAGAAAACTAACGCGCTCATTTTTTTCGCTCCTGTGTCTTCGTGTCGGCCTGGATCAGTTGCAGCGTTCCGGTCCGCTCGGTCCAATCGCCGCCGCCGTCCTGCACGAGCTCCTTCAGGCGGATCTCGCTTTCGTTGATGCCGAGGATCACGCCGAAGTTCTGCCCGAGGTAATTGCCGGCGGTCACCTGGTAGACGTCCTTGTCAGGTGTCCGCACCAGCGCGTACGTCGACTTCCCTGCTGCAGCGTTCCCACCATGTTGAGCGACTCCAGCGGATAGGCTTCGAGCGGCTCGCGGCGGCGCGTGAGATCCGGTGCGAGCTTGCTGCCCGCCCCTTCGTCGGCTCGATCTTGCGCGGCTTGAAGGGATCCGGCAGGTCGAACGCGTTATACGCGAACGGCTCGTAGGGCTTGATCTGCGGCAGCGGATCGACTCGCCCGCGCGCGTTCTTCCCTGGTCGGCCATCCACGCGCGAAGATCCTGGTGGCTTTCGCCGCCACACCCAGCGAGCAGCAGGCCCGCGCCCAACGCCAAGGCCATCCAGCGCTTCATTTCTTGGCCTTCTCCTTGGCATCCTTTGCGCCTTCCGCTGCTTCGCGAGCTCTTCCTCGTCGAGATACCGGAACGTCTTGGCGACGGCATCGAGCGTCAGCACTCCCTTGTCGTTCGTGATCGCGACGTCGTTGAGCGTGCACGATCCGCGGCAGCTGGGCGACGTCGCTCGCGAATGCGCCCATGTCGTGATAGTTGCCGGTGATCCTCACGGCGATCGGCAATTCGGCGTAGAAATCGGCCATCCGCTCCTGCGCCGCGGGCTTGAAGAGCTCGAACTGCAGCCCGCGCCCCAGCCCCGCCTGGTTGATGTCGGTGAGGAGCGCGTCCATCTCCGCCTTGTTCGGGAGCTGCTTCAAGAGGGCGCCGAACGATTGCTCGATCTCCTTCAGCTGCTGGACGTAGATGTCGTAGTTGATCGCCTTGGCTTTCTTGGTCGCGTACTGCTCCTTCAGCTTGGCCTCTTCCTGCTGGGAGCGGTCGAGCGCCTCGTACTGATCCTTCCAGACGAGCACGGCGCCCGCCGCGACGAACGACGATCAGGATGAACAGCAGGAGCGCGCGCCCTCGGCAGGACCGGCCAGTTGCCGACTTCGCGGATATTGAGACGGCGGATGTCGTCGAGGCGTCATACGTCTTTCGCGCCTTTGGCTTTGCCGGGCGGCGGCGGTGCTGCCGGTGCCGCCGGTGGCTGCCGGCCGGTGCTGCTGCCGGTGCTGCCGGCGCTGCCGTCGCCGCGGGCGAGGTCGAGCGCCCGGGGCCGCCTTGGCTTCTTCCGGCGCCGCGAGCTGCTTGATGCTGACGTTGAGCGTGAACTCGTTCACCCGCAGGTCCTTCGCGCGCGGCGAAGGAACCAGCTTGATTTCAACGAGCTCCGGGATTGCGGAGCCAGGGCGACGTGTCGAGGTTGCGCATCAGCGTCGACACTCGCGCGCTCGACTGTGCGTAGCCGACGAGCGTGATCTTGGCTCCGACCTGCTTCAGCGACTTCAAATAGATCCCGTCCGGAAGCTGCCGCACCATCTGGTCCAGCACATGGACGGCTTCGGTCCGGTTCGACTGCAGCGTCTCGACGACCTGCTTCCGGGAGAGGAGCGCCTGCGTCTGCTCGCGGAGCTTGTCGATCTCCTTGATCTGCTCGTCGAGCTTCGCGATCTCGGACTTGAGCAGGGCGTTGCGGCCCTCCTGGCTCTCGATCTGCGCCCCGAGGATCACCCAGCCGAGCGCCACCAGCGCGAGGCCCATGATGGCGAGGCCGATCGAAAGCGAGACGAACTGCCGTTGGCGAGCCTGGCGCTTCTGCTCGCGGTGCGGCAGCAGGTTGATGCGGATCATTCGAAGCTCCGCAGCGCCAGCCCGCAGGCGATCATGAGCAGCGGCGCGTCCTGCGCGAGCTGGCGCGGCCGGATGCGGTCGGACGCCGCCATGTTGGCGAAGGGGTTGGCGATGACCGTCGTCACCCCGGCCCGTTTCGCGACGAGCTCGTCGATGCCCGGCAGGAGGGCGCAGCCGCCCGCCAGCACGATCTGGTCGACCTGATTGTAAGAGGTCGACGTAAAGAAGAACTGGAGGGCGCGGGTGACCTCGAGCGCCAGCGTTTCCATGAACGGCTGGAGCACATCGGTGTCGTAGTTCTCCGGGAGGCCCTGGCTCTTCTTCGCCGATTCCGCTTCGTCGGGCGTCAAGTTGAACGCCCGCTGGACGTCGTGGGTGAGCTGGTTGCCGCCGAAAGCCTGGTCGCGGGAGAACAGAAACTGGTTGTTGCGCAGCACGTAGAAGTGCGTCACATGGGCGCCGATGTCGACCAGGGCGATGTTCTGGTCGCGCCCGCTCGCGGGCAGCGACGGCGAAATGAGCTCGAAAGCCTGCTGCATCGCGTAGGACTCGACGTCCATCACCCGCGGCTTCAAACCGGCGGCTTCCGCCGCGGCCACCCGATCCTCGACCTTCTCCTTGCGGGAGGCCGCGATCAGCACCTCGGACTCCTCGGGATTGTTCGGCGCCGGGCCGATGGTCTGGAAGTCGAGATTGACCTCGTCGAGCGCGAACGGGATGTACTGGTTGGCCTCCGCCTCGACCAGGAGCTCCAGGTCTTCTTCCCTCTGGCCGGAAGGGACAATGATCTTCTTGGTGATGACCATCGCCGCGGGCAGCGCGAGCGCCACGTTGCGGTTTCGGGTGCCGAGGCGCTTGTGGGCCCGTTTCAGGGCGTCGGCGACGAGATCCAGGTTGGCGATGTTGCCGTCGGTGACCACGTCCCGGACCAGCGGCTCGATGGCGTAGCGCTCCAGCCGATACGCACCCCTGCCCGCTTCGGCGAGCTCGACGCAGCTTGATGGCGGTCGAGCTGACGTCGACGCCGATCAGTGCCGGGTACTTGGTCTTGAACGCGTCCAGGACGGAATTGAGTTTATCTGCGAGCATGGCAGCAGCCTTCCTGGGCCCAATGCTGATAATCTACATTAAAGATTGGCAGCAAGTATGAACCTTGTCAAATTGTTTTCCTTCCGGGGATACCTTTGTTGTAAGCCCGCCTATAATCCGGGATGCACCCCTCCCAACGGGCTAAGTTATATTCCCATATGCTAAGGCGGTGGCTCCTCTACGTCGGGTCCGTCTTCCTCGGGCTTTGCCTCGTGGGGGCCTCTTGGGCGCTTTCGTTCTCGCCCTCCTTTATCCGACGCTTCCCTCCCTCGAAAGCCTCACCGACTACCACCCCAAGATACCGTTGCGCGTCGTTTCCGCCGAGGGCGACATCCTGGGCGAATTCGGCGAGGAGCGGCGGGCGATCGTCGCGATTCGCGACGTGCCGGACGTGATGATAAACGCCGATTCTGGCGGCCGAGGACGAGCGCTTCTACTCGCACGGGGCGTGGATTACCTGAGCGTCATGCGGGCGGCAGCGTCCAACCTGGCGTCGGGCACGCAGCAGGGCGCCGGGACGATCACCATGCAGGTCGCCCGCAACTTCTTCCTGACGCGCGAAAAGACGATCACCCGGAAGCTGCGCGAAGTCCTGCTCGCCTGGAAGATCGAAGCCAACCTGTCCAAGGACGAAATCCTTCAGCTGTACGTCAACCAGATATTCCTCGGGCAGCGCGCCTACGGGTTCGCGGCCGCCTCGCAGATCTATTTCGGCAAGGCAGCTCCGCGACCTCTCGCCCGCCGAGGCGGCGATGCTCGCCGGCTTGCCCAAAGCCCCGTCGTCATTCAACCCGGTGAGCAACCCCAAACGTGCGAAAACCCGCCAGTTGTATGTACTGAGGCGGATGCACGACCTGAAGTACATCAGTTCCGAGCAATACAGGGACGCACAGACCGCGCCGCTCGCCGTCCGCGCAGGGCCTGCGCGAGACGCTGCCGACGCACGCGGAGTTTGTTGCCGAAATGGCACGGCAGGTCGTTTTCGACGCCTACGGCGAGGACGCCTACACCAAGGGCCTGACCGTCCAGACGACGATCCGCAGGGCCGACCAGGAAGCGGCTTATGCTCGCCGTGCGGCGCGGCGTGATCGACTACGATCATCGGCACGGCTACCGCGGGCCGGAGGCGTACGTCCGCCTCCCGGACGACGCGGCCGAGCGCGAAACCGACGCTGGAGCAGCGTGTTCGCCGGATACGAGCGACGGCGACGGCCTCGTCGCCGGCGTCGTGACGGAGGCCTCGCCGACGCTGGTCAAGGCCGTGCTGGCCGACGGCGAAGTCGCCGAGATCACCGGCGATGGCCTGAAATTCGTGGCCCGGTCGCTCGGGCGACAAGGCTGCGGCGGCGACGAGGATCCGGTCCGGCGCGATCGTCCGCCTCGCGCGCGACGCCAAGGGCGCAGTGGAGATTACCCAGCTGCCGCAGGCGGAATCCGCCTTCGTCTCGGTGCGGGCACAGGACGGCGCGATCCTCTCCTCGTCGGAGGCTGGAGCTTCGAGCGCAACAAGTTCAACCACGTCACCCAGGCCCAGCGCCAGCCGGGGTCGGCGTTCAAGCCTTTCATCTACTCGGCCGCGCTCGAAAAGGGCTTCACCCCGGCGACCATCGTCAACGACGCGCCATTCTTCGTGCCCGCGGCGAGCGGGCGGCGAGGACTGGGAGCCCAAGAACTACGACGGGAAGTTCTGACGGCCCGATGCGCATCCGCGCCGCGCTGGCGAAGTCGAAGAACCTCGTCACGGTTCGCGTGATGCAGGCGATCGGACCTCAGTACGCGCAGGACTACATCACCCGGTTCGGCTTCGACCCGAAGCTCCATCCGCCATACCTGCCAATGGCGCTGGGCGCCGGCGCAGCGACGCCGATGCAGATGGTGAGCGCCTACTCCGTCTTCGCGAACGGCGGGTATCGCATCGCGCCCTACCTCATCGCCAGGATCATCGACGCCAAGGGCAACGTGATCTCCGAGGCCAACCCCGCGGAAGCCGGGGGACCGGCTGAACGGGCGATCGACCCGCGCAACGCGTGGATCATGACCTCGCTCCTGAAGGACGTCGTGCGGGTCGGCGACCGCGACGCGCGCGCTGTCGCTCAATCGTGCCGATCTCGCAGGCAAGACCGGAACGACGAACGAGAACGTCGACGCCTGGTTCTGCGGATTCAACGCGCGAGACGGTCGGGGTGGCGTGGATCGGCTTCGATCAGCCGAAGACGCTCGGCAGCGAACGAGACGGGCGCCAACGCGGCGCTGCCGATCTGGATCTCGTACATGGCGAAGGCGCTCAAGGGCACGCAGGAAGCCAACCGGCCGATGCCGGAAGGCATCGTCACGGCGGCCGATCAGCGCCGAAACCGGCCTTCGCGGACGACTCGGGAACCATCACCGAATACTTTCTCGCCGAGTTCCCGCCGCGGAAGCGCGACGACAGCTTGATCCAGAGCAAGTCCGGCAAGGACATACGCGACCAGCTTTCTAGGGGCGAGTACGGCAGTGAGCGCGCGCCATCACGGCCGCAGGGACAGCCTCCCGGCATCCACCGGGATCGCCTGCGGATCGCCCAAGTCGCGGCCCGGCTCATCGTCGAGCACGGTCTCGCCGACTGGACGCTCGCCAAGCGGAAGGCGCGTGCGGCAGCTGCTGCTGCCCGACTCGACCGCACTGCCGTCGAACGACGAGATCGAAGCCGCGCTCACCGAGCACCACGCGCGCTGTTCGGGGGCGATGCCCACGTAGCGAACGCTGCGGCGCCAGCGGGAGCAGGCGCTCGGCTGGATGCGTCGCCTCGCGCCGTGGGACCCGCTGCTCGTCGGCGGCGTCGCGGCGGGATGGGCGACCGAGCACAGCGACGTCCGCCTCGAGCTCGTCGCCGACGACCCCAAGGCCGTGGAGATGGACCTCGCCGGTCATGGCGTCACGTACGCCGCCTTGCCCGCGCGCGACGCCGATGCGGCGACACACCTTCGGATCGATTCGCCGCGGGGCGCGATCCGCATCGCGATCTTGAGCCCGGCGCAGCGGCGCAACCGTCCGCGGAGGAGCGAGGAGCCACGCCTGAGCGCCGGGCCCTTTCGGCGCTGATCGCGGAGGAAGCGTCCGCTCGCGGTTCAGCTCAGGCTAGGCCCGCGGACCGCGTTGCACCAGCCTGACGCCGCGATCCACCCTGCGGCGGCGAGCGCGAAGTACGTGAGAATCGCGTCGGCGCCGGCGCGCTTGAAGCCGGTGAGCGTCTCGAGCACGCAGGCGCGCTCGTCGAGCCAGCCGTTCTGCGCGGCCGCCTTCAGCATCGCATATTCGCCGGAGACCTGGTAGACCGCGGTCGGCAGCGCCGAACGCATCCTTCACGCGGCGCACGATGTCGAGGTAGGGCAGCCCGGGCTTCACCATGACCATGTCGGCACCTTCCGCCAGATCGAGCCACACTTCGCGCAGCGCCTCGTTCGAATTTGCGGGATCCATCTGGTAGGTGTACTTGCTGCCGCCGCCGAGCGTGCCCGCGGACCCGACGGCGTCGCGGAACGGCCCGTAGAACGACGATGCGTACTTGGCCGCATACGCGAGGATCCGCGTTCGCTCGCGCGCCCTGCGCATCGAGCGCCTGGCGGATCGCGCCGATGCGTCCGTCCATCATGTCGGACGGCGCCACGATGTCCACTCCGGCATCGGCATGGCAGAGCGCCTGTCGCACGAGCGCCTCGACGGTCTCGTCGTTCACGACGTAGCCGGACGCGTCGATGAGACCGTCCTGCCCATGGCTCGTGTACGGGTCGAGCGCGACGTCGGTGATCACGCCGAGATCGGGAAGCGATCCTTGAGCGCGCGAACCGCCCGCGGCACGAGACCTTCCGGATTCCACGCCTCGGCACCATCCGGCGTCTTCCGCTCGCTTGCCACTACCGGGAAAAGGGCCAACGCCGGAATCGAGAGCTTCGCGCAAAGTCTCGGCATCATGGAGCAGGAGATCCACGGATCTTGCGCGAGATGCCCGGCAGCGAAGCGCACGGGCTCTTCGCGCTTTGCGCCATCCAGCACGAACACGGGGTAGATGAGATCGTCCGGCGGTGAGCCGATGCTCGCGCACGAGCCGGCGCGAAAATTCATCGCGCCGCATCCGGCGCATGCGGCGAGCGGGAAACTCCCTGCAAAATCGAAGCCCATGTCGGAACTCCTGTCGGCACCCACTGTCTACTCTGCCAGACGGCAACGTCTCCCGCTTCCCTCCCTGAGCGGGCGCCCTCGGTTGTGACCAATCCTATCGAGGGTATTTCGGGCCTCGCGCCATTCCCCTTGGACGCGGGGCCTCTTCTTTGTGCGCGCCATTCGCGTCCGGAACGCGGATCTTAGCGCGTCGAACGCCGACTCGCCGAGCCACGCGGCGAGCACGGCCTCCGCAGTCTCGATGCCGATGCGGCGCGTGGCCGAAAACGGGACGACCGCCACCTGCGCGACGGACACCGGAAACGCGGCCGCGACGTCGCGCTCGATAGCGCGCGCGGCTGCCCGTTGCGCCGATGCCGCGAACTTGTCCATCTTGGTTGCGAGGAGAAGCACCGGCCGGCTGCTCGTCAGGTAGCCGGAAAGGAGCGCGCGGTCGAGATCGCCGAGCCCGTGCCTCGCGTCGACGACCAGCACGAGCCCGACGAGCGACTGTCGTGTCGCCAGGTAGCGAGCGAGAAATCGCTGCCAGTGATCGCTTCAATTGGCGCGGCACGGCGGCATAACCGTAACCCGGCAGATCGGCGAGCAACGCCCCGCCGCGCAAGCGGAAGAGATTGATCTGCTGCGTGCGCGCCCGGCGTCTTGCTCGTGAAAGCGAGGCGCGAACGATTGGCGAGAGCGTTGATCGCGCTCGACTTGCCGGCGTTGGACCGGCCCGCGAAAGCGATCTCCGGCGGCCCCGGCGGCGGAAGTTGTTCGTCGTTGGCGACGCTCAGCAGGAACTCGGCCTGCTGCACCGGATGCTTCACCGGTCGCGGGCCGTCTGAATGGTGGCCGCGCGCACCGGTTTTCGGCGGGCTAGCGGATCCCCTGGCCGGGTCCGGCGTTTCCTCGCCGGGCTCGGCGCTTCCTAGCCGGGCTCGGCGATTCCGTTACAATGCGTGGTTTTGCAACATTGAATCGGCACTGCGCGGGCGATGGGACCGGAGTCCCGCCGGTTCGCCGCCATTGCCTTCGAGGAGTCACCCGATGAAACGCATCTTGCTGCTGGCAGCCGTTGCCGGCACGTTGGCGGCGCTGCCGCGCCGGCAGTTGCGCAGGCACCGGCGGGGAAGCCCGATCTCGAGCGAGCCCAGAAGACGGCCATCGAGGTCTGCCTCGCCTGCCACGGACCGAACGGCAACAGCGTCGTGCCCGCGAATCCGAGCCTTGCGGGACAGCCGGCTGAGTATATCACCCTGCAACTCGCCCACTTCAAATCGGGCCTGCGCACGAATCCCATCATGCAGGGGATCGCTTCGACACTGACGCCGGAGGACATGAGAGGCGATCGGAATCTATTACTCCCAGCAGAAGCCGAAGGGACAGGCAGCGAAGGATGCTGCGCTCGTCGCGGCGGGGCAGAAGCTCTTTCGCGGCGGCGACACCGTCAGCGGCGTTCCCGCATGCTCGGCTTGCCACTCTCCGAATGGCGCGCGGCCTCGCGAAGAACTATCCGCGCCTCGCCGGGCAACATGCGGATTACACCTATGCCCAGTCAGAAGGCATTCAAGGCGAGGCGAGCGCGGCGCGGACAAGGATGGCAAGGACGCGAACGGCGGCGATCATGGCGACGGTGGTCGTTCAGGATGACGGAGGCGCAGATGAAAGCGGTCGCCGAATACGCATCCGGTCTCCGCTAGCGCTTTCGCATTTCCTCAACTGATTGCGCGCCGACAAGAACAACGTCTTCGGAGTCGCGGGCAATTCGCTCCCGAGGGTTACGATGCCTCGCGCCCGCATCGCCGCGCTCAACGTCTACCCGGTCAAGAGTTGCCGTGGCCTGGGGCTCGCCAACGTACGCGTGGCGGCGCGCGGTTTGTCGCCGCGATGCCGTCGGGCGAAGTCGGCGATCGCGAGTGGATGATCGTCGACCCCGAGGGGCGACTCGTCACTCAGCGCGAATATCCCCGCCTCGCGCGCATCGGACGAGCGTCGCTGACGGCGCGCTGGCGCTGCTCGACCGAGGGTCGCGCGCCGCTCGCGGTATCCTCGCGCGACAGGCGTGGACCACGCGTGTCGTCGTCGTCTGGAACAGCGTGGTTCCCGCGCACGACGCCGGCGACGACGCCGCGCGCCTGGCTATCGTCGGTGCTCGGTGCGGACGTGCGTCTCGTGCGCTTCGATCCCTCGCATCGGCGGCTTTGCAATCCCGATTGGGCCGGCACGTCGGGCGCACATACGGCGTTCGCCGACGGCTACCCGCTGCTCGTCGTCACCGAAGCCTCGCTCGCCGACTTGAACCGCCGGCTCGAAGCCAAAGGGGAGCAAGCGTTGCCGATGAACCGTTTCCGCCCGAACATCGTGCTCGCGGGAATGGAGCCCTATGACGAGGATCACATCGACACGCTCGCGGTGGACGGCGTCGTCATCAAGCTCGTGAAAGCCGTGCGCGCCTGCCAGATCACGACAACGGACCAGGATTCCATGCAGACCGGCGCGGAGCCGCTGCAAATGCTCGGCACCTACCGGATGGACGAGCGCGTCGGCGGCGTGACGTTCGGCCTGAACGCGATCATCGTCGAAGGCGAAGGCCGGATGCTGTCCACCGGGATGGACGTCGAAGCTTCGTTCGCGTTCTAAAGCTGCACGCGCTCGCTCGCCGGGCTCCGTCGTCACGCCGGTGAAGGCTCCGCCGGGCTTGCGACGCAATCCGCCAAGCTCGACCGCCAATCCGGAAGTGCAAAACCGAACGTCGACTCGAAGCGCGACGTCGCAAGAACGCCGTACGCCGGGCGGCGGCGCCGGCGTCGGATATTCGGCGCTCGTGATCGGCACGATCTCGCGGTCTTGCGGCATCGCCGACGATCGCGCGCGCGAAGTCGTACCAGCTCGCCTGCCCGCTGCACGAGAGGTGGTACAGCCCCGACCGCTCGGCGAGCGCCGGCAGACCCGCGCCGACGATGCGCGCCGTTGCCGCGGCAAGCGCCCGGCTCCAGTTGGGAACGCCGATCTGATCGGCAACGATGCGTGAGCTCGTCGCGCTGCGCGGCGAGCTTGCGGATCGTCAGCAGGAAGTTCTTTCCGCGCAGGCCGTACACCCAGCTCGTGCGAAGCACGATTGCGCGCGCCCGGAGGCTGCGATCGCCCGCTCGCCGTCGAGCTTGCTCGATCCGTACACGTTCTGCGGCGCGGCAGGCGCATCTTCCGGGTACGGCGTCGTGCGCTTTCCGTCGAACACGTAGTCCGTCGAATAGTGGATCAGCAGGGCGCCGCTGCGTTTCGCTTCCTCGGCAAGGATGCCGGGCGCCCGGCTGTTGACGGCTCGCGCGAGGTCGGGCTCCGATTCCGCGCGATCGACCGCGGCATAGGCGCCGGCATTCACGATCAGCGCGGGCGTCAGCGGCGCAGGGCCGCGACGATCGCATCCGGATCCGCGAGATCGAGCATTGCGCGATCGGCGGCGACGACCCTGCCGAACGGCGAGGCAGCGGCACGAGCTCGCAGCCCAACTGACCCTGCACGCCGGTCACGAGGATCACGGGCGGCTGCATCTGGTTGCTATGGCGTAGACGTCGGCTTGCGCCAGCGGAGTGCCCGCCGCGTCCTTCGGCGTGAGGACCGGAGCCGCGGAAAGCGGCCACGCGATGCCGAGCGCAGGATCGTTCCACAGGAGCGTGCGCTCGTGCTCCGGGTACCAGTAATCGCTCGTCTTGTAGAGGAACTCCGCGTAGTCGGACGTCGTCAGGAAGCCGTGCGCGAAGCCGGGCGGCACCCACAGCATCCGCCGGTTCTGCGCCGATAGCGTCATGCCGAGCGAACGGCCGAACGTCGGAGAGCTTCGCCGCAGATCGACGACGACGTCGAACACTTCGCCGACCGCTACGCGCACGAGCTTGCCCTGCGCGTGTTCGACCTGGTAGTGCAGGCCGCGCAACACCGCGCCGCGAGCCCGAATGATTGTCCTGCACGAACGTCGCGGTCAGGCCCGCGGCGTCGAACGCGCGCGCGTTGTAGCTTTCGAGGAAGAATCCGCGGTCGTCGCCGAAGACGCGCGGTTCGATCACTTTGACTCCGTCGAGCTCCGTCGACTCGACCTTCATCGGATGCTGGGCTCGCGCAGGAGCGCAAGCAGATACTGGCCGTAACCGTTCTTCGCCATCGCCTGGCCGAGGCGCTCCACGCTCGCGGCATCGATGTACCCCAGGCGAAAGGCGATCTCCTCGGGGCAGGCGATCTTCAAGCCCTGTCGCCGCTCGATCGTCGCGATGTACTGGCCGGCTTCGAGCAGCGATTCGTGCGTGCCCGTGTCGAGCCACGCCATGCCCGCGTCCCATCACCTCGCAGCCGAGCGCGCCGCGCGCGAGATACGCGCGGTTGACGTCGGTGATCTCGAGCTCGCCGCGCGCGGAAGGCTCGAGCTCGCGGCGATGTCGAGCACCGAGTTGTCGTAGAAGTAGAGACCGGTGACCGCGTAGCGCGATTTCGGCTGCGCCGGCTTTTCCTCGAGGCTCACCACCCGTCCTCGCCGGCGTCGAGCTCGGCGACGCCGTAGCGCTCGGGATCGGCCACCGGGTACGCGAACACCGTCGCGCCTTCGGTGCGCGGCACCGCGCGCGCGAGCTGCGCCGAGAGATCGTGGCCGTAGAAGATGTTGTCGCCCAGCACGAGCGCGACGCGGCACCGCCGACGAACGTCGCTGGCCGATGATGAACGCCTGCGCGAGGCCGTCCGGGTTCCGGCTGCACCGCGTAGGCAAAGCGCGAGGCCCCACTGCCGCGCCGTCGCCCAGGAGCTGCGCGAAGCGCGGCGTGTCCTCCGGCGTGGAGATGAGCAGGATGTCGCGGATGCCCGCCAGCATCAGCGTCGACAGCGGATAGTAGATCATCGGCTTGTCGTACACCGGCAGGAGCTGCTTCGAGACCGCGTGCGTCACCGGGTAGAGGCGCGTGCCCGAACCGCCGGCCAGGATGATTCCCTTGCGCATCGTCATTGCTGGACTCCCACGCTACCATTTCTCATGCCCTCCGCGGCGTAGTTGAGCGAGATCCAGTTGTGATATTCCCCGCTCGTCACCGCAGCGAGCCAGCGAATGGTTGTCGAGATACCAGCGCACGGTCTTGCGCATTCCGCTGTCGAACGATCTCGACAGGCGACCATCCCAATTCGCGGCGGATCTTCGTGGCGTCGATCGCGTAGCGGCGATCGTGTCCCGGCCGGTCCTTGACGAATGTCACGAGGCTCGCGTAGTCGCGACCCGGAGCAAGCTCGCTCAAGATTCGGCAGATCGTGGCCACCACGTCGAGATTGGCCATCTCGGCGTCTGCCGCCGATGTTGTAGCGTCTCGCCCGGGAGCCCCGAGGCGAGCACGGCCCGGATTGCCGCGCAATGATCGCCGACATAGAGCCAGTCGCGAACGTTGCGGCCGTCGCCGTAGACGGGCAACGGCTTGCCGGCGATCGCGTTGACGATCATCAGCGGAATGAGCTTCTCGGGAACTGGCAGCGGCCCGTAGTTGTTCGAGCAGTTGGTGGTCGAGCGTCGGCAGCCCGTACGTGTGATGATAGGCGCGCACCAGATGATCCGCCGCGGCCTTCGACGCCGAGTACGGGCTGTTCGGCGCGTAGGCCGTCGTTTCGCTGAACGGATCGATCGTCGGGACCGAGCGAGCCGTAGACCTCGTCGGTCGAAACGTGAAGAAAGCGGAACGCGCTGCGCTCGTCCTCCGGCAGCCCCGACCAGCAGGCTCGCGCCGCTTCGAGCAAGCTTGAACGTGCCGACCACGTTGGTGTCGATGAACGCCGCCGGCCCGTGGATCGACCGGTCGACGTGCGTCTCGGCCGCGAAATTGACGATGGCGCGCGGCCGGTGCTGCGCGAAGCAGCGCCGCAACACGTGCGCGCTCGCCGATATCGCCGCGGACGAAGAGATGCCGCTCGTCACCCAGAAGCGATGCGAGGCTGCCGAGGTTGCCGGCATAGGTGAGCTTGTCGAGGTTGACGAGCGGCTCGCCTGTCTCTCGCGAGCCAGTCGAGAACGAAATTGGCGCCGATGAACCCGGCGCCGCCGGTGACGAGAATCATCGGTAATACTCCCGGTACCACGCGACGAATCGCGCAAGGCCGTCGGCCAGCGGCGTATGCGGCGCGAATCCGGTGAGCGCTGCGAGCCGGTCGATCGCGGCGCATGTGGCGGGAACATCACCGGGCTGCATCGGCGCATGTTCCCGGATGGCCGAGCGGCCGAGGAGCCGTTCGAGCGTCGCGATGAACGTCTGGACAGCGGGACGGATTCGTGATTGCCGATGTTGTAGACGGCGTATGGCGCACCGTCGCCGTCTGCGCGGGCGGCTTGTCCATCACCCGCACCAACGCTTCGACGATGTCGTCGACATACGTGAAATCGCGGCGCATCTTCCCTTCGTCGAACACGCGGATCGGGAGGCCGGCAAGGATGGCCTTGGTGAACAGCATCGGCGCCATGTCGGGGCGGCCCCACGGCCCGTAGATCGTGAAGAAGCGCAGGCCCGTCGTCGGCAGCCGGTAGAGATGGCTGTAGCTGTGCGCGATCAGCTCGTTCGCCTTTTTCGTCGCGGCGTAAAGGCTGACCGGATGATCGACGTTCTGGTCTTCCGAGAACGGCAGCTGGTGATTGGCGCCGTACACGCTCGAGCTCGACGCATAGACGAGGTGCGCGACCTTCGCGTGGCGGCAGCCTTCGACGCACATGGCCGAACGCGGTCAGGTTGTTGGCGAAGTACGCCCCGGGATTGACGAGCGAATGGCGAACGCCGGGTTGCGCCGCCAGATGGACGACCTGACCAAACCCGCCGTCCGCGAAAAGATCGGCCGTCGCCCTCGCATCGGCTGAGATCCATTCGCGCAAGCCGGAATCCGTCGTGGGGCGAGCTTTGCGAGCCGCGCTTCCTTCAGGCTGACGTCGTAATAGGGATCGAGGTTGTCGACGCCGGTCACGCGCCGCCCGGCGCGGAGCAGCGCGAGCGTCGCATGCATGCCGATGAATCCCGCACAACCGGTCACGAGCACGGGCGCGTCGCGGTCGGCGTTCATCGCACGCCCCGCGACGCATCGAGTCGCAGGCGACTCAAGCGCACGCCTCCGCTCGCGGCGCCCTCTCGTCGCGTTCCACGGTATCATCGCGGCAGAGGTCGGACATGCACGCATTCTACGAGGGTTTCGCCGGAATCCTGCCTGCATCGATCGAACGGCGAACGCCGCGTGAGCGCGGCTCCAACCGTCGGAGCGACCCCTGCGCGAGTCCCCTGTCGCGCCGGCCAGCCGCGCCGGCGAGGCATCCGCTCCCGCGATTCTCATCGTGCGTCCCTCGTCGCTGGGCGATATCGTCCATGCGCTCGCCATCGTCGCCGACATCCGCGCCAACCGGCCGGAGCTCGCGATCGACTGGGTCGGCGGAAAGCGGATTCGTCGAGCTCCTTGACCTGCATCCCGGCCTGCGGCGCATCGTTCCGGTCGCCATGCGCCATTGGCGGCATCATCCTTTCGTCGCGTCGACATGGCGCGAAGTCGGCGCGTTTCGCCATTCGTTGCAGACGCGACGAATACGCAGATCGTTCTCGACCTGCAGGAGCAGATCAAGGGCGCGCTGATCGCGCGCATGGCACGCGGCGTGCGCCACGGCCCGGATCGCGCGAGCATCCGCGAGCCGTTCGCTTCGTTCCTGCACGACGTGCACCACCCGATCGATCCCGATCGGCATTTCATCGTGCGTTGTCGCGAGCTTGCCGCCGCTTCGCTCGGCTATCGCGTCGAAGGCCCGCCGCGATTCGGACTCGTCGCGCCCGCGCCGCAGGCGGGGCTCATTCCCGACCGGCCGTTCGTCGTGTTCGTTCACGGCACGTCGCGCGCGGACAAGCTGTGGCCGGACGCTCATTGGCGGCGCCTGGTCGAGGCGTTCGCGATGGCCGGCTATCCGGTCGTGCTGCCATGGGGGAGCGACGACGAGCGCGCCCGGAGCGAGCAATACGCCGCCGGCGTCAGCCAACGCGCACGTGCCGCCGCCGCCGCGCATGTCGCTGCCGAGTCTCGCGAGTCTTCTCGCGCGCGCCGAGCTTGCCGTCGGCGTCGACACGGGGCTCGTCGCACCTCGCCGCCGCGCTCGGCACGCCCACCGTATCGCTCTTCGTTGCGACGGATCCGATGCGCTGCGGCGTCGGTCTCGCGGGTCCATCGGCCCGCGATCTCGGGGGCATCGGCTCCATCCCGGCACCCGATGGCGGTCGAGCGCGCGGCCGGTGAATTGATGCGACGCTCGCCTCGCTGCTGATGGATCCGACGCGCCGACTCTATTCGCTCCTGTGGAGCGCCGCGCTGCCGCTCGCGCCGCTTCGCCTCGCATGGCGGGGCCGCCGCGAGCCCGGTTATCGCGAGCATGTCGGGGAGCGTTTTGGCCGATATCGTGACGCGGCGCCCCCGCGGATCGTCTGGGTGCATGCCGTTTCCCTCGGCGAGACTCGCGCTGCCGCACCGCTCGTCGAACGGCTTCGCCGCGCGCATCCCGAAGCGACCGTGCTCCTGACGCACATGACGGCCACCGGTCGCGCCGCCGGGCGCGAGCTCTTCGGCGATGGCGTGCGGCAAGCGTGGCTGCCCTACGACGCGCCCTTCGCCGTGCGCAGATTCCTCGCGCATTTCAAGCCCTGCATCGGGCTCCTGATGGAAACGGAGCTGTGGCCCAACCTCATCGCGCTCGCGCGCGATGCGAACGTTCCGGTCTACCTCGTGAATGCGCGGATGTCGGAGAATCCGCGCGAGCGTACGCGCGCTTCCCGGCGCTCACGCGTCCGATGTTCGCGGCGCTCTCGGGTGTCGCAGCGCAGACGGATGCCGACGCGGCGCGAATCTCGGCGCTGGGCGCGCCGGCTCCCGTCGTCACCGGCAACCTGAAGTTCGACGCCGCCGTCACGCGACAACGGAGAGGCACTTGGGCCGGGAGCTCAAGGCGCGCTTCGGCGAAACGCCGTCCGACGTGGGTCGCCGCGTCGACGCGCGACGGCGAGGAAGCGATGATCCTCGATGCGCTTGCCGCCCGGCGCCTGCCACCGGGCGCGCTCACCGTCATCGTCCCGCGCCATCCGCAGCGATTCGAGGTGGTCGCCGAACTCCTTCGAGAGCGCGCGATCCCCTTCGTGCGCCGCAGCAGCAACGCGCCGGTGACCGCGGACATCGAAGTGGTTCTCGGCGACTCGATCGGCGAAATGGCCGGTTACTTCACTGGCAGCGGACGTCGCATTCGTCGGCGGCAGCCTCGCTCCCGCTCGGCGGGCAGAACCTGATCGAGCCGCTCTGCCTCGGACTCCCGACGCTTGTCGGTCCGCACATGTTCAACTTCGCCGACGCCACCGAGAAGGCGCTCGCGGCCGGCGCCGCCGTCGAAGTTGCGAATGCGCAGGCGCTCGTCGCGACCGTCGCTGCGTTGTTCGAGGATGCGCCGCGCCGGCGGGCGATGCGCGATGCCGCGCTCAGCTTCCACGCCGCGCATCGCGGCGCGACGGACCGGCTCCTCGCCTGGCTCGAGCCGCGCATCGATGCGGCGATCGGAAGCAGGAACAGCGCGGCGCGCGGAGCCGTCAGCCCTTCAGCTGGCGATTGAGATCATTCGATGTCCTGATCGGTCAACGCGCCGACCGAAGCCTTGAGACGCAGCAACCCGACCAGGTACTTGAAGTAGGCATCGGCGAGATCGCGGCGCGTCGAATAGACGTTCTGCTGCACCTGGAGCACGTCGAGGAAGGTCCGTATCGCCGACTTCCTGGCCGACGATGTTCGAGGAGAGCGCGCTCTCCGCCGACACGACGGCCTGCTCGAACGCCTTCACCGACGCGGTGGCGCTGGCGACGCCGGCGTAAGCCGGTCTGCGCGGCGAACAGCGCGACCCGCCGCGAGGCCTCGAGGTCCTGGCGCGATTTTTCCAGCAGCGCGACGGCTTCGCGCACGCGCGAATCGACGAATCCGCCCTGATAGATCGGCACGTTGACCTGCACGCCGATGACGCCCGTGCGCGAATCGCTGCCGACGCTCGTGCTCACCGCCGCGTTCGCACCTTGGGCCGTGTAGCTGCCGACGAGATCGACCGTCGGATAGTGGCCGCCGCGGGCGCGGTCGACTTCGAGCTTGGCGATCTCGAAGTTGCTCTCGGCGATGCGGACGTTGAGATTCTCCTTCAACGCGCGGTCGACCCAGTAATCCGGCGACATTGGGCTCGGGCAGCGACCGGCACCGAGCCCGGCGCCCAGCTTCTTCAGCTCCTTCGGATAGCGGCCGATGATCGCGCGCAGCGCGGTCACGCGGTTGTCGTAATCGTTGCGCACGCTGATCTCCTGCGCCACGATCGCGTCGTACTTCGCCTGCGCTTCGTTGGTGTCGGTGATCGTCGCGACGCCGACTTCGAAATTGCGCTTCGCCTGCGCAGAGCTGCTCGACCACCGCCTTCTTCTGGCTCTCGGCGAGCTCGATGTTGAACTGGGCGAGCAGGATGTCGAAGTAGGCGACCGCGACGCGGACGATCAGGTCCTGCTGCGCCGAGCTCAGGATGAAGTCGGCCTGCGTGACCTGCCGCTTCGACTGGTCGTACAGGACGAGGTTCTGGTAGCGGAACAGCGGCTGCGACGCCGACACGATCGCGTTGTACTGGCGAAAGTTGCGGCTGACGTCCGAGCGTCGAATCGCCCCTGATGGTCTGGTCGAACGTGTAGACGTTCCCGCTCGCGGCTGCCGGTGATGATTGGGCAGCAACCCGGCGCGCGCCTGCGGCAGCCTTCTCCTGCGTGGCACCCAGTTGGCCTGGGCGGCGGCGATGGCGCGGATCGGCGCGCAGCGCCTCGCGGTAGATCTGCGACGAGATCCTCGCCGAGCGCGGGCGGCGCGAGACTCGCGAGGCCGAGCGCCAGCGAGGCAGGCGATGGCAAGGAGGCGTGGTTTCATCGTCGGCATTCCATTTCAGTGCGCGGCAACGCGCGCGTTCGTCGCTGGCGTCGGCGGCTCAATAGCGCTTCATCGTCGGATCGACGTCGAGCGCCCACGACTCGACGCCGCCGCGCGAGGTTGTGCACCTCCGTGAATCCCGCTCCGGCGAGCAGCGTCGGCCGCATGCTGGCTCCGGCCGCCGTGATGGCAGACGAGCACGCAGCGGGCGGTCCCGCGGCAGCTCGTCCGATGCGCCGCGCGATCTCGCCGAGCGGAATCGACATCGAGCCGTCGATGCGGCAGAGCTCGACGCTCCCAGGGCTCGCGCGACGTCGACGACGAGCGGAGCGCCGCGCTCGACGTCGGCGCGCCAGCGAGCGAGTTCGACGGCGGACGAGCTGCGGAATCAAAACTCGAAATGCGCCGGGAACTGCGGCGTTGATCAGGGGCGGATCACGGTCTCGAACAGGCGTGCGCTCGGTCGAGCGCCCCGGGAGCCACCCAGCGCACGAGCCGCGCCTGCATCGCCGGCGCTTCGCCGACCACGGCGAACACGCGGCCGCCGGGGTTCAGCTGTCGCGACGAACGCGTCGGGCAGCACGGGCGTCGATCCGGTGAGCGACGATCGCATCGTAGGTCGCGCCGCCCCATCCCCGCGCGCCGTCGCCGACCTGCGAGCTCGACGCCGCCGAACCCGGCGCGCTCGAGCCTGATGCCGGCATCGGTCGGCGAGCGCCGCGTCGATCTCGACGCTCGTCACTCGCGCTCCCATGCCGGCGAGCAGCGCAGCGAAATATCCGCTGCCGGTGCCGATCTCGAGCACGCTCTCGCCCGGATGCGAGCTGCAGCTCCTGCAGCACGCGCGCCTCCATCTTCGGCGACCACATCCAGCGCACCGGGCCCAGCGGAAGCTCGAGATCCGGCGAACGCGAGCAGGCGATGCGCGGCCGGCACGAATTCCTCGCGGCGCACGACGAACAGCAGGTCGAGGATGTTCTGATCGAGCACGTCCCACGTGCGGACCTGCTGCTCGACCATGTTGAAGCGGGCTTGCTCGATGTTCATGCCGATGACCGATGTGTGTCCGAGGGTCTTATTCGCGGGCGGCATTATCGCACGCCGCCCTCGGCGGCGACGCTGCGCTGACGGCGGGCGCTCCGGAGTGTCTCGCGACTCGAGGACGTGTGCGGGCTCCTGCGTCGCCTTGCACCGGCGCCGGCGTGAGCTGCCATGGCGCCCAGTTTGCGCCTCGCGCCGCTTCCGCCGGCGCTCGTGCAACGCGTCGAGGTACGTGTAGAGCACACGGGACGACCACCAGCGTCAGCAGCGTCGACGTGATGACGCCGCCGATGATCGCGCGTCCCATCGGCGCCTGGACCTCGCCGCCCTCGCCGTAGCCGATCGCCAGCGGCATCATCCCGCCGATCATCGCCGCGGTGGTCATCATGATCGGCCGCAGCCGCACCTGTGCCCGCCTGCAGCAGCGAGTCGTACGAAGCCGGCG